>Ga0105238_10007532_pt1 | contig 10903 bp, 9 predicted proteins | sample KBSC34metaG_FD_81526 | JGI IMG/M metagenome (GOLD analysis project Ga0105238, IMG submission 81526) | Corn rhizosphere microbial communities from Kellogg Biological Station, Michigan, USA - KBS C3-4 metaG | ecosystem: Host-associated > Plants > Roots > Rhizosphere > Soil | place: Michigan, USA...
CCTTTCACACGCAAGAAGAGCAAGAAGCAGCAGGCGGGCGACATGCTCGCCAACTACCTCAAGCTCAAGACGGCCGGCAAGGCCGCCAAGGGCGCGGGCAAGGGCGCCAAGAAGGCCGCCAAGGGCACCGCCGTGGTGGCCGTCAGCAAGCCCGTCTGGAAGCGGATCCCGTTCGTCATCGGCGCCGGCGTCGCCGCGCTGGTGGCGACGAAGGTCGTCCGCGGTCGCCACAGCGACCCCGCGGCGGCCTGACCGCGCGAGGCACCCGGTCGGCTTTACAGTCGACCGGGTGTCGAACCTGATTCCTGCCCCCGCGTCGCTGCAACGGCTCGGGGGCGAGTCCTACTTCGGCGAGATCCCGCATGGCGAGATCTCCCCGGGTGGGGCTCCAGAGTCCTACGTGCTCGAGGTGACCGGCGACGTGGTCACGCTGAGCGCGCCAGACGAGGCGGGCCTGTTCTATGGCCGCCAGACGCTCCAGCAGTTGCGTGACGACGACGGCGGGATCGCGCCCGTCCGGATCGAGGACGCGCCCCGGTACGCCCATCGCGGCGTGATGCTCGACGTCGCGCGGCACTTCTTCGGCGTCGCCGAGATCGAGCGACTGATCGACCTGCTCGCGCTCTACAAGCTGAACCGGCTGCACCTGCACCTGTCGGACGACCAGGGCTGGCGGATCGCGATCCGCTCGCGGCCGCGGCTGACGCGCATCGGCTCGTCGAGCGCCGTCGGAGGCGGTCCGGGCGGCCACTTCACGCAGCGCGACTACCGGCGCATCGTCGCGTACGCCGCCGAGCGGTTCGTCGAGGTCGTGCCGGAGATCGACATGCCCGGCCACGTGAACGCCGCGCTCTCCGCGTACGGGGAGCTGGCGCCCGACGGGATGGCGCGGACCCCGTACACGGGCATCGACGTCGGCTTCAGCTCGCTCGCCATCCGCAAAGAGGAGACGTACGCGTTCGTCGACGGCGTGCTCGGCGAGCTCGCGGCCCTCACGCCCGCCGCGTACCTCCACATCGGCGGCGACGAGCCGCTGTCGACCGACCCGGCCGACTACCGCTTCTTCGTCGAGCGGGTCCAGCGGCTCGTGCGTGCCCACGGCAAGCGGATGCTCGGCTGGGAGGAGGTCGCGCGTGCTCCGATCCACCGCACGACCCTCGTGCAGCACTGGCACGACCCGCAGCTCGCGCGCGCGGCGGTCGCCAGGGGGGCGAAGCTCGTCCTCTCGCCCGCGACGAAGACCTATCTGGACATGAAGTACACCCGGTCGTCCGAGCTCGGGCTCACCTGGGCCGGAACGACGAGCGTCCGTGCCGCCTACGACTGGGACCCGGCGACGCTCGTGGACGGCGTGGAGGAGCGGGACGTCGCCGGCGTGGAGGCGCCGCTCTGGTCGGAGACGATCTCGACGCGCGCCGGTCTCGACCACCTCGCCTTCCCGCGCCTGCTCGGCGTCGCCGAGATCGGCTGGTCTCCCGCGGAGGGCCGCTCCTGGCGCGAGTATCGCCGGCGCCTCGCCGCGCAGGGCCCGCGCCTCGACGCCCTCGGGGTCGCGTTCCACGCCGACCCGTCGGTGCCGTGGCTCAGCGCCGGCCCGTGACCGAGCCGAGTCCCGTGTTCAGCTCCGCGGCGGGGCACGAGCCCCAGTAGCCGCGGCGGGCCTGCCGCGCCTCGTCCACCGCGTCGAGGAGCTCATCTGCGTACTCGCCGCGCTCCTTGCGGAAGAAGTACGGGGAGGCCGCTCCTTCACGGACGAGCTCGACATTGACGTTCTCCCCCCGCACGAAGACGTAGCGCAGCAGGCGGCCGTACCTGTCCCTGTCGTCGAGCGTGGGGTCGGCGGCGAGCGACACACGCGTCCCCTTCGGCGCGAGCGCGATGAGCGTCTGGAGCGCCGCGCGCCCGTAGCAGTCGGTCTCGAGCTCGGGCGCATCGATCTGGAGCAAGCGCACCTTCCCGCCGTTCGTCAGCGTCAGCGTGTCGCCGTCGTTGACCCACTCGACGACGGCCGCGGAGCTCCCCGTCGTCGTCGTGCCGGCCTTCTCCGATCCCTGGCAGCCCGCCGCGAGCACCGCGACGAGCGCGAGCGGGATCAGTCGCCGGGCACCCACACGAGCCGCGTCTCGAGCACGCGGACGTCGGTCGCCTCGAGCCGGATCGTGAGCGTGTCGACCTCGGCCGCCGTCGCCTGCCAGCGCTCGTCGATCTCCGCCACCTCGTCGAGGATCTCCTGCTCGAGCTCGGCGAGGTCGTCCTTCGTCGCCTCGGCCTTCTGCTCGGCAGTCTGCTTCCGCTCCGAGGTGCGGGCCGTCATCCCGCGTCGCGACGCAGCGCCGCCGACGGCGCTCGCCATCGAGCGTGCGCTGCGCCGCCCGCCGAAGAGCGCCCCGAGGACGGCGCCGGCGCCGGAGATGAGCTCGCTGGCCTGGCGCGTCCGCGTGTCGGTGTCGAGCTCCTCGACGCGGCGTTGCGCCTGCGCCAGCGCCTTGTCGAGCCGGTCGCGCTTCGCCTCGAGCCGATCCCGGATCTTCGCAGCCTCCGCGTCGGCGCGCTCCTGCGCAGCCACATCGCAGCGCTTCGCGAAGTCGTCGCCCGACTCGCCGGGCCGCGAGACCAGCTTCAAGGCACGGTTCCGCTGCAGCTCGAGCGGGCGCCGCTCGACGAGGTGGCGCTGGATGTCTTTCGCCGTCTGCGTGAAGAACTTCGACTCGGCGACCGGTGCCTGGGGGAGGACGAAGACCGCGCCGTCGGGCGGCGCGGTGGAGAAGTCGCGGTCGTCGTAGTCGACCTGGGACTCGCTCGCGAGGTCGAGACCGCCGTCGAGCGGACCGTAGACGGCCTCGAACTCCTCCTGCTCGTCGACGTCCGCGGCGCTGTCGTCGTAGCGGAGCGACACCCGCGCGGCGAGGAAGGCGCGTAGCCGCGTCGAGCCGGCGACCGCGCCGACGTCCTTCGCCCAGGCCGCTGCCGGGTCGAGGTACGACACTGCCGTCCCCGTGGCGACCGGCGGCGGGATCGGCGTCTCGTCCGCGCCGAGCTCTGCCGCGGGCGCGGGAGCAGGTGATGCCGCGGTCGCGGCACTCGGTGCCGTCCCTAGCGTCGGCGCCGCAGGCGCCGACGCCTCCACCTCCGCCGCGGCAAGCTTCAGGTGCGCCAGCTGCTCCTTCGTCAGCGGCCCGCGCAGGTACGACATCGCCCACCGCGTCGTCAGGAGCCGCGGCGCCGATGACTTGGCGGAGACGAGCAGGAACTGCCGCTTCCCGAGCCCGCCGATCGCCTTGTCGAGCTCCGCGACATCGGTCGTGCCGGCCGCGGAACGGAGGCCCTCGAGCACCCGCGCCTTGTCGTTCTCGGTCTGGAGGCGCCCGACGAGCCACGTGCCGGCGTTCGACATCGCCTTGTAGTCGAGGTCGACCGGATTCTGCGTCGAGAGGACGAGCCCGAGCCCGAAGGCCCGGCCCTGCTTGAAGATCGTGAGGATTGGCTTCTTCGGCGGCGGTGCCGCGCTCGGCGGGACATAGCCGAACACCTCGTCCATGTACGCGAGCGCGCGGAGGTCGGGCGTGCCCTCCTGACCACGCATCCACGTGACGAGCTTCGAGAAAACGAGCGTGACGACGAACTGCCGCTCCTCCTCGGAGAGGTGCGCGAGGTAGATCACGGCGCAGCGTGGCTTGCCATCGGCCGTGAAGAGGAGCTTCTGCGGGTCGAGCGGCTCGCCCTCGCCCCAGGCGGCGAACGTCGGCGACGCGACGAGCGCGTTCAGCGTGAACGCGAGCTTCGTCCGGTCGGCGGGCGGGAAGAACTGGTCGATCTCGAAGACGCCGAGCTTGCGGATCGGGGGCGTCTGGATCTCGCCGATCAGGGTGCCGAGGTCGAGATTGCGCCCCGCGCGCCATGCGTTCTCGATCAGGTTCGAGAGCAGCACGTGCTCGCGGCTCGAGAGCGGGTCGGCCTTGATCCCGACGAGTGCGAGCAGGCTCGTCACCGTGCCCTCGATCTCGTCGCGCAGCGCCTCGGTATCCGTGTCCCAGGAGAGCGGCGGTGCGTCGAGCGACCCGACGATGTTGAGCGGCACGCCGGCCGTCGAGCCGGGTGTGTAGATCGTCACGTCGCCCGCGTCCTTCAGAGCCTGCAGGCGTTCCGGCCCGATCCCGTTCGCCGCGAGGCCCTCGCGCCAGATCGTCGCCTGCTTCGCCGCGAAGTCGTCGACCGAGACTCCGGCGGCCTGCGCATCCGACTCGCTCACCCAGGGCCGGAAGCTCGCAGGCTCGAGATCGGGGAAGACGAGCGCGAGGTTCGTCATGTCGCCCTTGGGGTCGAGCACGAGCGTCGGGATCCCCGCGAGGCGTGCCTCCTCGAGCAGGACGACCCCGAGGCCGGTCTTGCCCGATCCGGTCATGCCGGTCACGACCCCGTGGGTCGTCAGGTCGCTCGAGCCGATCACGACCTCGTCGCCGGCCTTGCCGGTCGCCGGATCGATCGCATACCCGATGTGGAACGAGCCCCTGTCCGCCATCGGCCCGCAGTCTAGAGTCGGGCGATGCTCGACAGCCTCAGAGTCGGCCCCGGGAGCGCTGCGCGCATCGCGGAGCGGAGCACCGACGATCGGCTCGGGTTGGAGAAGGACGAGGGCGAGAAGCGGCTCCACGAGCTGGTCGAGCGGATCGAGGAGCTCCAGTACCGCCTCTTCGCCGAGGAGCGCCGCAGCGTGCTGCTCGTGCTCCAGGGACTGGACGCCTCCGGGAAGGACGGCGTCGTGCGTCGCGTGTTCGAGGGCGTGAACCCGACGGGGGTGGGTGTCACGTCGTTTCGTGCGCCGGCCGGGGCCGAGCTCGAGCACGACTACCTCTGGCGGATCCACCGCGCGCTGCCCCGGCGGGGCACGATCGGCGTCTTCAACCGCTCGCACTACGAGGACGTCGTCGCCGTTCGTATGTACGAGATCGCTCCCGAGTCGGTCTGGCGTCCGCGCTACGGGCACCTCCGCGACTTCGAGCGGATGCTCGTCGACGAGGGGACGACGGTGCTGAAGGTCTTCCTCAACGTCTCTCGCGACGAGCAGCGCGTCCGACTCCAGGAGCGGATCGACGATCCGGGCAAGCGCTGGAAGTTCCAGCGCGACGACCTGAAGGTGCGCGAGCGCTTCGACGACTGGATCGCAGCGTGGGAGGAGGCCGTCAACGAGACCTCGACCGAGTGGGCGCCGTGGCACATCGTGCCGGCCGATCGCAACTGGGTGAAGGCGATCGCCGTCGCCGAGCTCGTCGCCGGCGCGCTCGAGCGGCTCGATCCGCAATTCCCCGATCCCGAGGAGGGGATCGAGGGAATCCGGATCGAGTAGGGGAGCCGCGACGTCGGAATCGCCGCCGTGGATTCCGACGCCGCGGGTGGGGAGGGAGACCTAGAGGAGGATCCGCGCCGCGAGCTCGGGCGGGCACCCGCGCATCACGAGATCGACCGCGTCGTGCAGGTCGACCTCGACATTCGCGGCGATGACCGCAGCCGCGTCGAGGTCGTACCCAGTCCTGCAGAGCGCGTCGAACCGCCAGGCGAGGACTTCGGCCGCCTCGTCCACGCGTAGACCTTCGAACTGTGCCGCCGTCATTCCCTGCCCCCTCTCGTGAGAGCCGACCGCCGCTCGGAGCTCTCGATTGCCATGCGAGTAACGTCGTCCATGGTGCCGGGGCAGACTTCCCCCGCGGGGCGAGACGTGCCTAGCCCTTCGGGTGGTCGCCGGTGCAGAGGCGGCCGCCCGGTGGGGCTGGCGGGTGGCACGTCTCCCGCATAGGCTGCGCCCGTTGCGGGTCTGGGGGACACACATCGCGGACGAGCTGGCCGTCGATCTCGTCGGCCTGCTCCGCACCGCGGGCTTCGACTCCACGGCCGGCAAGATCGCCGACGCGCTGACGTGGGGAAGCGCGGGCCCGACGCTCACTCCGCTCGACGCGGAATGCCTCCTGCGCGTTCTACGCACTCCGCCCGCCGGGCTCGTCGAGCTGCGCGCGCTCCTCGTCATGAGCCTCCGCGAGGCGCCTGGAGCCGCGTTGTCGTGTATCGAATGCGACTGCGTCAGCGAGACCGCGCCCGGTTGGGTCGCGATCGTCGTCGAAGACCCGGACGGCGTCGACGCGGCAGGTATCGCCACGTACTGCCCGCCGTGCGCCGCGCGACTGCTCGAGTACGCGCCGCGCGTCGGCGTCTACACCTGACTGTTCGAGCTCCGGTAGCCGCGGTCGCGGCTCGCGCTCACCCGCTCATCGAGTCGTGCAGCTCGTACCAGCCCTCGCGCGCCGGCGGTGCGAAATCCTCGCCGCTCTCGATCGCCGCGGCGATCATCCCTTCGATGATCGGCTCGAGCTTCTCCTTCGTGAAGCGCTCGCCGTCCTCGCGCGTCTGCCACACGTCGAAGATGCGGAAGACACCGGCGTCGTGGTCGAACCCCGCGGAGTGCAGCAGAAGGCCCTGCGGCACCGCTCCATGGAGATCGAGCTTCGCGACAACGGCGTCGTAGTTCGTCGTGCTCGTGTCCCCGTCCACCATCGGGAACTCCTGGATGTATGCGATGGGCACGCGTGCTCCTTCCTCTGGACGATGCGGCGCCGGCCGAGCGTAACGCGGTCGGAGGGGTGTGGCACGGCCGCGCACGCGGGACAACGCGCGCGCAACGATGAACCGACGTCTCCGGCCCGCGGACCTGCGAGACTCGCCGTCCGCCCAGAACCGACCAGGAGGCACGATGCCCGCACCGAAGGCCGCCGATCGCGAGATTCTTCCGATTCCCGACCGCCCCTACGACGGGCCGGTGTACGAGGACGCGAAGGATCCGGACGCGCGGTTCGCGCCGATCGAGCCGGTGCGTCCGCCCGAGGGCGCGCCGAACGTGCTCATCGTGCTGCTGGACGACGCCGGATTCGGGTCGTCGAGCGCGTTCGGCGGTCCCTGTAGGACGCCGACCGCGGAGCGTCTCGCGGGCGAGGGCCTGAAGCTCAGCCGGTTCCACACGACGGCGCTCTGCTCACCGACCCGGGCGGCGCTCCTCTCGGGACGGAACCACCACACGGTCGGGATGGGCGGGATCACCGAGATCGCGACGTCTGCGCCGGGGTACACGTCGGTTCGGCCCAACACCTGCGCCCCGCTCGCGGAGACGCTGAAGCTGAACGGCTACTCGACCGCCCAGTTCGGAAAGTGCCACGAGGTGCCCGTGTGGGAGACGAGCCCGCTCGGGCCGTTCGACTCTTGGCCGAGCGGCGGCGGGGGCTTCGAGCACTTCTACGGCTTCATCGGGGGCGAGACGAACCAGTACTACCCGGCGATCTACGAGGGAACCACCGCGGTCGAGCCCGACAGGACGCCCGAGGAGGGCTACCACTTCACGGAGGACATGACCGACCGGGCGATCGCGTGGATCCGCCAGCAGAAGGCGCTGATGGGGGACAAGCCGTTCTTCGTGTACTTCGCCCCCGGTGCGACGCACGCGCCGCACCACGTGCCCGAGGAGTGGTCGGCGAGGTACAAGGGCGCCTTCGACGGCGGCTGGGATGCGCTGCGCGAGGAGACGCTCGCGCGCCAGAAGGAGCTCGGCGTCGTCCCGTCCGACACGGAGCTGACCGAGCGTCCGGCGGAGATCCCGGCGTGGGAGGACATCGCGGACGACCTGAAGCCGGTGCTCGCGCGCGAGATGGAGGTCTACGCGGGCTTCATGGAGCACACCGACCACCACGTCGGACGGCTCGTCGATGCGCTCGCGGATCTCGGTGTCCTCGAGAACACGCTCGTCTTCTACATCGTGGGGGACAACGGCGCGAGCGCAGAGGGCGACCTGCACGGCTGCTTCAACGAGATCGCGCACCTGAACGGCGTCAACGACCTCGAGACGACCGACTTCCTGGTCTCGCGGATCGACGACTTCGGCACGCCGAACGCCTACAACCACTACGCGGTCGGCTGGGCGCTCGCGATGGACACGCCGTACCAGTGGACGAAGCAGGTCGCGTCGCACTGGGGCGGCACGCGCAACGGCGCGGTCGTCCACTGGCCGAAAGGCATCGAGGCGCGCGGCGAGGTGAGGCATCAGTTCCACCACGTGATCGACGTCGCCCCGACGGTGCTCCACGCTGCAGGCCTGCCCGAGCCGAAGCAGGTGCACGGCGTGGCGCAGCACCCGATGGAGGGCGTGAGCATGCGCTACGCGTTCGAGGACGCGGATGCCGCGGACCGCCGTGAGACGCAGTACTTCGAGATGTTCTGCAACCGCGGCATCTACGACCGCGGGTGGACCGCGGTGACGCGCCACTCGCTTCCCTGGATCGTGGAGCCCCTGCCGCCGTTCGCCGACGACACGTGGGAGCTCTACGACACGAACACGGACTGGAGCCAGGCCCACGATCTCGCGGCCGAGATGCCCGAGAGGCTCGAGTAGCTCAAGACGCTGTTCATGGAGGAGGCGCGAAAGTACAACGTGCTTCCGCTCGACGACCGGCGGGTCGAGCGCTTCCTCCCCGAGATCGCAGGGCGCCCGACGCTGGTCACAGGTCCGTCCCAGCTGCTCTTCGGCGGGATGTCGCGCCTCAGCGAGAACGTCACGCTGAACGTCAAGAACAAGTCCCACTCCATCACGGCACAGGTCACGGTGCCGGAGGGCGGAGCGGAGGGGGTGATCGTCTCGCAGGGCGGCGCGTACGCCGGCTGGAGCCTGTACCTCGAAGGCGGCCGGCCGACGTACTGCTACAACCTCTTCGGCGTCCGGCAGTTCCATACGCGCGGCGACACGTCTGTCCCGGCCGGCGAGCACCAGGTGCGCATGGAGTTCGGCTACGACGGTGGCGGCCTCGGGAAGGGCGGCACGGTGACGCTCTACGTCGACGGGACCGCGTGCGCGGAAGGCCGGGTCGACGCGACCGTTCCGATGGTGTTCTCCGCCGACGAGACCTGCGACGTCGGGAGCGACACGGCGTCACCGGTCAGCAGCGACTACACCTCGGCGGAGAGCCGCTTCACGGGCATCGTCGAGTGGGTGCAGATCGACACCGACGAGGCAGCCGAGGACGTCGACCACCTGATCACGCCGGAGCAGCGGCTGAGGATCGCGATGGCGCGGCAGTAGAGGGAAGCGGCTAACCGGCGCCGGCCTGAGCCCAGGCATCTCTGAGGGACTGCCGGTAGAAGATCCACAGCAGGGCGCCGACGACGAGCAGCGCAGCCTCGTCGACCGGGCCTGGGATGGGAAGCACGCCGAACGCAGCGAGTCCGCGCAGCGGCTTGGGTATGCGGCCGTCGCGCGCGAGGATGGTGACGGCGCGGATCAGGTGCCGTGCCCCGCTCATGGCCCTCGTTCTACCCTGCCACCCGAAGCCGTCGTGGCGTCGTCGGCTTGGTGGTGACGACGGCGCCATCGAGCGTGCCGGCTGCGTGGGCGGGTCGGTCGAGGATGTCGCCTGTGGGGACGTATTAGCCGGCGACGAGCACGCGCTACTGGACGATCAGTGTGACTGCGGTGGCCAGCGCGAATCCGATCGCGACTCCCCACAACATGCGTGCGAGGTGGGGCATCGGGTGTCGACGGGTGCGGCCAGGTTCGAGCACGTGCAGCGAGCGAGGGTAGATCAGATCGGCGCGGGTCTGTTGGTTCGGGCTGATCTTGCGTCGTGTCAGTCGTCGGCTCATGTCGGTTGGTTCGTCGATCGTGCCCCTACACCTGCGCCCTGGGGGAGCGTGCTGTCGGTGATGCAGACGGCAAGGTCGAGGTCGGAAAGAACGGGCCAGGAGCCTTCGTCGCCGTTGTCGTCTCCTTCCGCGGCGCCGCCGATCTCTGGTTCGGCGTTGTCGATGTTTGCGTCGTCCACGGTTGGTGCCGAATCAGCGTGGGAGTTGGCGGTGACGGGCTCCGGGTTCCGTGCGCCTCGCCCCCAGTTCCACGGTGGAGACTCGGTTCCCCACAAACCAGCACTCCCCCTCGACGCAAGTCGCCGTCGAAACCCGGAGCCGTCGAGCTGCAATATTCCCGCACCGCCGTTCCGGCAAACGCCCGATCGCGGCTCGACAGTCGATGACGATTGTCAGACGGCGGGCGGCGCGGGCGGCCTGCCCGCACGGTGCGACGGCGACCCTGAGCTCATCCCTTCCCCTGCTCAGGTGAACGCCTGCACCGGCGGCGCCGCCCTCTGGAATCGCGCGTTGACCCGAGCGCCGGCCGCCGCAGTCGGTCAGACAGTCGCGTGGTCGGCGAGGCGAGGGTCGTAGTCGAGGACGACGTCAGACCGCGCGGCTGCTGGAACGCGTCGAGCAGTCCGGAGCGCCTCATCCTCGGTGTCGAACGAGACGAGATCTCCCTTGATCCCCTCGATCGCAACACGGCGCAAGCCATGCAGGCAAGCCAAACGGGCTAGATCCAGCGCTTCCAGCGGAAGAAGCCGACCATGGCGACGAGGGTCGCGACGAGTCCCGCGAGGATGACCCAGAACGCGACCTTCGTCGCTTCGCCCGGGTAGATCACGTTCATCCCGAAGATGCCGGTCAACACCGTCAGCGGCAGCATCGTGACGCTGATCAGCGTAAGCAGCCGCAGTACGTCGTTCTGGCGGTGGGAGATGACCGACTCGTTCGTCTGCTCGAGCGCCTCGACGACTTCCTTGTAGTTGTCGAGCTGGTCCCAGATCCGCTCGACGGCGTCGTTGATGTCGTCGAAGTAGAGCTCGAGCTCCTCGGGGAGGAAGCGGTTGATCCGCCGCTCGAGTACGCGCAGGGTCGAGCGCTCCGGCTTGATCACCTTGCGGTAGGAGATGATCTCCTGCTTGACGTTCGAGAGGTCGCGGACGACGTCCTCGGCCGCGCCGGCGAACATCTCGTCCTCGATCCGGTCGAGCTTGTGCCCGATCTTGTCGAGGATCGGGAAGCAGTA
>Ga0105238_10007536_pt1 | contig 10900 bp, 8 predicted proteins | sample KBSC34metaG_FD_81526 | JGI IMG/M metagenome (GOLD analysis project Ga0105238, IMG submission 81526) | Corn rhizosphere microbial communities from Kellogg Biological Station, Michigan, USA - KBS C3-4 metaG | ecosystem: Host-associated > Plants > Roots > Rhizosphere > Soil | place: Michigan, USA...
ACTATCTCTCCCATTATATCGTCGGCAACGACGTCATGATCGTCAACACCAACGAATTTCGCATAGTCGGTCGTCGCGAGTTCGTTGGTGTTGACGATCATGACGTCGTTGCCGACGATATAATGGGAGAGATAGTTGGTGTTGTCGATGCAGACGTTGTCGCCGAGATCGCAGCTGATGATGGTGCTGTTGTAGAGGCCGACGGGGCGGCGGAGGTCGTGGAACTCCAGGTATAGCGGGTCGAGTTTGCCGATGCGCACCAGGCCGAAGAATTTGCAGTTCTGCACGAGTTCGGGCGTGAAGGCGTCTGAGACCAGGATATGGTTCCAGTTGGCGGAGGTGTTGCGGTTTCGAACCAGTACTTCTATTTCATAGGCCGTCAGCTGGCGGTAGCCGATGCCGCTGCGGTTCTGGATATTGCGCAGGTGGTATTCGTCTTTACCTTTTGGCAGATAGCGGCTGTCGATGAAATGGTAGCCCAGGGAATCGATAGGGCTTTTCTTTATTTCGTTCATCTTTTGATGTTGTAGTTGTTATTCTACGGTCACGCTCTTGGCCAGGTTGCGGGGCTTGTCGACGTCATAGCCTTTGGCCACGCCGATATAGTAGGCGAGCAGCTGCATGGGTATGACGCTCAGGATCGGGGCGACGAGCTCGTCGGCTTCGGGGATGGCTATGCTGTCGTCTGCCATTTTTTCGATTATCTCGTCTCCCTGGCTGATGACGGCGATGACCTTTCCTTTTCTGGCCTTGATCTCCTGGATATTGCTGACGATCTTTTCGTGGTAGGAGTCTTTTGTAGCCACGAATACGACGGGGAGGTGTTCGTCGACGAGGGCGATGGGGCCGTGTTTCATTTCGGCGGCGGGGTAGCCTTCGGCGTGGATATAGCTGATCTCTTTTAGTTTGAGCGCGCCTTCGAGGGCGACCGGGAAGTTATAGCCGCGTCCGAGGTAGAGGGCGTCTCCGGCGTCTTTGTATTTTTCGGCGAGCTTTTGTATGGACTTATCGAGCTGGAGTACTTCTTTTACTTTTTCGGGCATGTTGTGCAGTTCGCCGAGCAGCTGCATGTAGCGGGTGGTATCGATGGTGCCTTTTTCTTTGGCGACCTTGAGGGCGATCATGGTCAGGACGGTCAGCTGGGCGGTGAAGGCCTTGGTGCTGGCGACGCCTATCTCGGGGCCGGCATGCGTATATGCGCCTGCGTTGGAGATGCGTGCGATGGAGGAGCCAACGACGTTGACCACGCCCATGATGAAGGCGCCGTTCTCTTTGGCTTTTTCGATGGCGACGATGGTATCGGCGGTCTCGCCGCTCTGGGAGATGGCGATGATGACGTCGCCGGGGTGGATCACGGGGTTGCGATAGCGAAATTCCGAGGCGTATTCTACTTCTACCGGGATGCGGCAGAGTTCCTCGAAAATGTATTCGGCTACGAGGCCTGCGTGCCAGCTGGTGCCGCAGGCGACCATGATGATGCGGTTGGCTTTGGTTAGTCTTTCTATGTTTTGCTGGATTCCGGCCATCGTGATGGTGCCTTTGGTGACGTCGAGGCGGCCTCTGAGGCAGTCAAAGATGGTATCGGGTTGTTCGAATATTTCCTTCAGCATGAAGTGGTCGTAGCCGCCTTTTTCGATGGCTGCGAGTTCGAGGTCGAGCTTTTGGACGTAGGGGGTCAGCTTTTCGTTGCCGAGGTTTTTTAGGATGAGCTCGTCTGGTTTGAGGATGGCGAGTTCGTAGTCGTTGACGTAGACTACTTCTTTTGTGTATTCGATGATGGGGCTGGCGTCGGAGGCGAGGAAGTGTTCGCCTTTTCCGATGCCGATGACCAGGGGGCTGCCTTTGCGGGCGGCGATGATGGTGTCGGGGGATTCCTTATCGAGCAGGACGATGACATAGGCTCCGACGACGCGTTTGAGGGCGATGCGGACGGCTTCTTCGAGGCCGCAGTTGTTATTTTTCTGGATGTCTTCGATGAAGTTGAGGAGGACCTCGGTGTCGGTATCGCTTTTGAACTGGTAGCCTTTGCGGCTGAGTTCGTTCTTTAGCTGTGTATAATTCTCGATGATGGCGTTGTGGATCATGGCGAGGCGGCCGCTGGATGAGCTGTGGGGGTGGGCGTTGCGGTCGTTGGGTTCGCCGTGGGTTGCCCAGCGGGTATGTCCCATACCGGCGTTGGCGTGGAGGTCTTTGCCGACGAGGCTGTCTTCGAGCTCGGCTACTTTGCCTTTCTTTTTGTAGACGCGGAGGTCGTTGTTGAGGAGGGCTACGCCGCTGCTGTCATAGCCGCGGTATTCGAGGCGTTTGAGACCTTTCAGGATGATGGGATAAGCTTCCCTTGGACCGATATAAGCGACAATGCCACACATAGAATATTATTTTTTACAGGTTGTTCTGCCGGTTTAGCGAGATTTAAAGAGCCGCTGGAAGCGGCTCGGCCGTAAGGCCAATTATTAGCCGTTTGCGGGGATAGGGCTATTTTTTTGGGAGAGCCCTATCCCCGCACATTTTAGACGGGCAATATTAGCCAATTATAGTTTAAATAAAGCAAAAGGGCTTCCCTTTTTGGGAAGCCCCTGATAAACGTGTCGGTTAAAGTTTAATTGTACTTGTTCTTCCAATATCCCTCGATCCATACCCAGCCGGCGTCGGTGTTCTTCCAGTGTCCTTTTACCCATGTCTTTTCAGAGGAGCGGGAAGACTGCCCGGAAGAAGGGTGTTCGTTGGTACCGGGGCGGTTGGACAGGGTCGTGTCGTTGGGGTTGGAATAATTGTCATTATTACTGTTATTCCGGTTGTAATTGTCGTTGTTGTTGTAGTTCCGGTCGGGCTGGTAGTTGTTGTCCGGCTGTTGTTGCTGTTGCTGCTGTTGTTGCTGCTGTTGTGGCCGGTGTGACGGGGTGCCGTCGCCGTATGGGTCGTCGGGGTCGTCGAAGTCTTCGTCGTAGTAGGGGGTGGGAGCTACGGTGGGGGGATACGCGTAGTAGGGGTAGCCGTAGCCGCCGTAGCCATATCCGTAGGGGTAACCGTAGCCATAGCCGTACCAGGGCCAGCCGAGGCTTAGACCGAGGCCCCAGCCCCAGCCGCCGTAACCATAGTAGCCGCGATAGCCTCCGTAGTAGCCTCCATGGTAACCGCCATAGTAACCGCCGCGATAGCCGCCGGCGTAACCGGAACGGTAGCCTCCGCGATAGCCGCTGCCGACATAGGTATGGGCGCCGCTGATGGTCCTGGCGCTGCCGGAGTAGCCGCCTCTGAAGCCGCTGGCGCTGCGGACGCCGCCGCCGCCGAATCCGGTTGCGGCTCTGGCGCTTCCGCTGAAACCGCCTCTGAAGCCTCCGCCGGAGGAATGGATACCGCCTCCGCCGCCGCCTCTGAAGCCTCCGCCTCCACCGCCCCCTCCGCGGCGTTGGCGAATGTGGGTGTTGCGGACATGCCGGCGAGGACTAAAATGAATAGGGGGATTAATATTCTCGGGTTCATAACACGCATTTAGTGTAAAGTTCGGCTATTAGACCGGGGCCGGCCGTCAAGGTTTAAAGAATGACCGTTCTTTAACAAATGCTTCTTTTGTTGATGTTTTATCCGGTGGTGATCAGGGTGTTGTGCATGATTATGAAGGCGACGGAGAAGTAGATCACCAGTCCTGTGACGTCGACGAGGGTGGCTACGAAGGGGGCGGAGGAGGTGGCTGGGTCTGCGCCGAACTTTTTTAGTACGATGGGCAGCATGCTGCCGGCGATGGTGCCCCATAGAACGACCCCGATGAGGGAGAAGCCGACGGTGAATGCCAGAACGACGGCGTGGGGGTCATAGGTGTGGAAGATCATATTCCAGAGAATGATGCGGGTAAATCCTATGATGCCGAGGACGGCGCCGAGCATGAGTCCTGATATGAGTTCGCGGCGGATGACGCGGAACCAGTCTGTGATGGTGATCTCGCCGAGGGCCATTGCCTGGATGATGAGGGTGGAGGCTTGTGAGCCGCTGTTGCCTCCGCTGCTGATGATGAGGGGGACGAAGAGGGCGAGGACCACGGCCCGGGCGATCTCGTCTTCGAAATAGGCCATGGCGGTGGCGGTCAGCATTTCGCTGAGGAAGAGGACGATGAGCCAGACGACCCTTTTCTTGAATAGTTTCAGTATTGGTATTTCGAGGTAGGGTTCGTCGAGGGCTTCGGTACCACCGATCTTCTGGATGTCTTCGGAAAATTCTTCCTGGGTGATCCAGAGGACGTCGTCGATGGTGACGATGCCGAGGAGGATATTGTTATTGTCCAGCACTGGCAGGGCCACGCGGTTGTTCATTTTGAAGGCTTCGCTGGCGGTCTCTTGGTCGTCGTTGACGTTGAGGGCTATATAGCGGTTGTCGATGACGTCTTCGATCTTTTTGTCTGGGTTGGCGAGGATGATCTCGCGGATACGGACGTCGTCGATGAAGATCCCTTTTTCGTCTACGACATAGATGACGTCGATGGTTTCACTGTCTTTGCCGACTTCGCGGATGTGTTCGATGACTTCTTTTACGGTCCAGTCCTTTTCGACGGCGATATAGTCGGGGGTCATGAGGCGGCCGACGCTGCGTTCGGGGTAGCCGAGCAGGGCCAGGGTGATCTTTCTTTCTTCGGGGTCGAGGGTTTTGATCAACTCTTTTACCACTTCGCTGGGGAGCTCTTCGAGGAAGGAGGTACGGTCATCGGCGGAGAGATCGTTGAGCAGTTCGGCTGTCTTGAAGGCGGGTAATTCCCCGATGATGCGTTTCTGGGTGGGTACGTCCAGGATCTTGAAGGTACTGGAAGCCCGGTGGATGCTGAGGTTGGCGATGATCTGCGTTTCGTAATCGGGGAATTCGTAGATCAGTTCGGCCACGTCGCTGATGTTCTGGTTGTTCAGGAATTCCCTGATGGCCAGTACGTCCTCGGACTGGATGATCTCGGCGAATTGGTCATTTGCATCAATTTGTTCGACTTCGGAAGACATAGGTCAAACCTACGGCAAAATGTTAATTCTCCCAAAGGAAAAGGGGTTGTGTCGAGGGGGTGTCGGCGGTGGTTTGGAAAAAGTGGTAACTTGTTCCGCTAAAATTAAAAGGTTTGATACTGCCTCAATTGTTATTGCGCCAAGCGGGGAGATGGGAAGGGGGGTGTTTACGTCTGTAGCTATTAAGAAGGGGACTGTGATCGAGGTTTCGCCGGTGATCGTCATGACGGGGGAGGAGCGGGTTCTTCTGGATCAGACCCTGTTGCACGACTATATCTTCGAGTGGGGTTTGAGGAAGAAGGGGTGTTGTATGGCGTTGGGTTATGTGCCGCTGTACAATCATGCTTACCGGTCGAACTGCGAGTACGATATGGATTATGACCAGCAGCTGATATCGGTGAGGACGGTCAGGGCGATCAGGGCTGGGGAGGAGCTTTTTATCAACTATAACGGGGATTGGGACAACGAGACGCCGGTATGGTTTGATAAGGGGTAGGGGTGATGGCCAGGAGGGCCGGGTGGGTGATAGTCTGTGGAAGGCCGGGAGGGTGATGGTCTGTGGAGGGCCGGCCGGGCGGGGTTCCGCGGGGAGTTTGTTCCCGGAAGAGGGTACGATCCCCTGCGACGGTGATGGTCGCAGGGGGTGTTTATAAAGGGAGTGTTATTTATTTACGTCGTTTGCTGATGACCGGGGCGAATTTTAGGGCGAAGTTAACGCCGACGCTGCTCATCGATATCTGTCCGAAGCCGATGTTGCGGGAGGGCAGCTTGATATAGGGGGCGATCAGCAGGGAAAAGTTGTCGCTGAGGCCGGTCTCTACGCCGAGGGAGAGGTTGACGGAGGAGAAGAGGAAGTTGTTATTGTTATTATAGTTGAAGCTCTTGCATTCTTCGCGCGGGCCGAATGAATTAAAGTAGTAGTTGCAGTTCTCGTTGGTCATGAAATAGGATGAGAAGCCTGCGGTGGCGAAGAAGAGGGTATTGCCTGCGACGCTAAAGTCGTATCGCAGGTTCAGCGGTATCTCCAGCATGCTGAGTGATCCTTTTACAAAGTCCAGGTTATGGATGCCGTTGACGCGGTAGTAGTCGTACGGGGCGTGGTAGTCCTGTGCCCGGGCGGCGTAGTTCTTCCGGTCGAGAAGGAGGCCTGTGCTCAGGTACCAGCGGTTGGCGAACTGGTAGTCGAGGGTGAGTCCGATGGTGCTGCCGGGTTTGTCTCCGGCCAGGGAGTTGACGGAAGAAAAGTCCGGTGCCAGAGAGAGGCCGAACTGGAGTCGCCGGTTGATGCGGAGGCTTTTGTTCTTCCCGATCTGTATCGTCGATTTAGCTGTGTAGGCGCGGAGTGCAGAGTCGCTGATATCGGTCCGTTGCTGGAGGCGCCGGGGTTTGGGCAGACTGGCGTGGGTCAGCTCGCGGGGGGAGCTGGCTGTGGGTTTGGCCGGGTTTGTGGTGGGGGAGTTTAGGCCGTTGTTGGTTGAGCCGTTGCTGGCGGTGTTGCGGCCTGCGGTTGCGTTGTTGTCGTTGGTAGTGGCGGTGTTGGTGTTACCGTCTGTGGCGCCGCCCCTTGTGGAGTTGCCCCGGCGGGTGAGGGGGCCGGTGGTTTTGTCGGGTTTGGTGTGGTTTGGTCTGCGGCTGTGGGTTCTGTTGTTGGATGTACTATTGTTGAATGTCCGGTTGTTGGTTGTTTTATTGTTGCCGATGGCGGTTGTGTTGGCGGGCAGGGAGCCGGCGGATGACGGGGATGTTGAGGCGGCGTTGGTCGAGGTGCCGGTGGCCGAGGTGGCAGCCGGTGAGGTGCCGGTGGTTGAAGCTCCGGCTGCGTTGGGGTCTGCGGATTTGGCAGAGGGGGTGCCGGCTGCTTTGGCCTGGGTGGAGGCTGCATTGGTTTGGGCACCGGCCGCGGCGTCCCGGGGACCGGCTACGACAGTGGAATCGGCTGTGGTGGACGAGCTGACGGAAGGAGTAGAGTTTGTGCTATGTTCTGAATTTTTGGGTATAGAAATGGATTGGGTTGACGGGTTTGTTGCCGTGGGGGGACCGCCGGAAGGTTGGTTATGGCCTGAGCGTTGGTTCCTGGTGGTAAAGAAGAGGACCCCGGCTACCAGTAAGATGGCGGCGGGTGCGTAGTAGAAGGGAAAACGGCGGACGCCGCGCAGGGGGCTTGAGCCGGTCTTCCCCAGATCGGCATCGAGCCTGGGCTCCAATTTTTCCCAGGACCGGGGGCCTAAGACGTCTCCCGGGTCATGTTCCTGGGCCGCCTCACGGCTGAGGCGGTCCAATTCTTTATCGGAGAGGTTCAACATAAGCTTTATGGTCAGTTTTTTTTATAAGGATCTTTCTAAGGTTTTCTCTGGCTTTTGAGAGATTGGATTTGGAAGACCCGATGGAAATACCGAGGTGCTCTGCTATTTCTTCATGGGTCAGTCCTTCGATGACGAACAGGTTGAAAACGGTACGATAGGCAGGCGAAAGCTGGCGGATGGCTTCTATTATCTCTTTGTAGGAGAGGATATCGATGCCGGTCTCCTGTTTGTCCGCGATGTTCTCTGCGTCTTCGGACAGCATCTGGCCGTTGATGTAGGATGCGTTCTTCCGGTAGTGGTCGATGCAGGTGTTGACCAGGATACGTTTGAACCAGCCTTTGAGCGACGCCAGGACGTCGGCGTGCCGGGATTCCTCGAACTGATGAATGTTTTTGAAAAGCTTGATAAACCCTTCGTTCATGATCTCTTCCACTTGTTCCAAATTATTTTGATACCGGTAACATATTTTCACGGCATAGTCCCTGAGCGCGTTGTAAAGCTCTTTTTGGCTTGCACGGTCGTTGGAACGGCAGCCTTCAATTAAGGTCGTTATTGGCGTGTTTCCTGTAATCAATTCGGGTTTGCTGTAGTTGAGTGGTAGATAATAACAACGCGCAAACTAGTTTTCCTTATCCGATAGATACGCAAATGAAATGTTAATGGTTGCTTTAAAGAGGCGGGGAAAAGAATTGTGCCGGTGAATGGTGGGGTGATGGGGCTAGCGGGGCGGCCGGGAGGCTGGTGTTGGCCTAGCGCGGCAGGCGGGTGCAGGTAACGGCGATGTCGGCCCTGAGGTAGACCTGTGCCTGGATGCCTTTTTCGCCAGCCTGTAAGCCGATCATTTTCAATTGTTTCACCTCGCCGGTGGTGAAAATGCCGGGCGCGATCGGGCGGTTGAGCTGGGCGTTGAGGGTGGGGAGGTTGGCTTTCAGCAGGGCGGCGAGGTCGAGGAAGCTGTTGCCTTTGACGTTCTCGCGGATCTTGTTCTTGAAGAGGATCCGGGCGAGTTTGATGGCGAACTCTTTGCTTTTCAGCTCGTACTGGATGTCGGGTACTCGGAGCTCCTGTTTGGCGGTGTCGAGGGTGGGGGTGCCCCATACGGAGAACTGTCCTTCGTGGCTGCCGCTGAAATTGACCTCCATTTTTACTTTATGGCGGGGCATGCCGCTGACGGTGAGGCTTTTAAGGATCACTTTCTGGCCCTGGTATTCAAAGGTCCTGTTGCGGAAGGAGTCGTTGAGCAGCCGGTTGATAAAGGCATAGTCATAGGTGGCGGGCAGGTAGAGGGTAACGCCGCTGCGGCTGGCGCTGCTTTGCAGTGGTGGCAGCGGTGGGAGTCGGGCGGGGTTGGTACTGTCGGAGCCGAGCTGCGGGGCGCAGCTGATGCCCATGCTGATATTGAAGGTATCTCTGACATAGTTGAGGGCTCCGATGCGCATGGCGGTGGGGTTGACGACGAGGTAGCCGTATGGTCCGATGGCTATCTTTTGCCAGGCCTTTGTGGCGCTCTGGTGAAGATTGCCGGAGAAGTTCATTTTCGCGATGGAGACGTCGAGTGATTTACAGAAGGCGTTGACGGAGGAGCCGATGCTGTCCATGATCTGCTGGGTCATGTCGATGGAGAAGACGGACATGGTGCAGCGGTCGAGCGCGTTCAGTCTGTCGAGGCCGGAGGCGGTGTGCAGGCGGTAGTCCGGCTGGAAGATCAGCTGGGTGCTGAATGAGAGGTCGACGCGGCGCATGGGTTCCTTGTCGAATCCGCAGTAGCCGGATACCCAGGGCGAGACGGGTTTGCCGCTGACGCAGAGGCAACGTCCGCCGGCCACCTGGTAGTGGCCCTGGAGTGCTACGGAGAGGCGGTTGTTGAGGCACTGGACGGTGAAACCCGAACGAACGAAGCGGTATTTGTACCGGAAGTCGCAGGAGGTTTGCAGGTAGCCCGGCCATCCGTCGGATAGAAATTCTTTTGGTGTAAGGGAGTCTGCGGTGGCGATAAGGGGCTGGCCGACGATCTTTACCGGCAGGTCGATCTCTGAAGGAGGAAGTGCGGGCAGGAGGTCTGAGGGCATGGGAGTGAGGGCCGAAGAGATGGGGCTGGTCGGAGGTGTAGCGGAGGATGGGTTGGCGGATGTGGCCGACGGGCGGGCTGGTGCTGTTATTTTTTTGGAAGGGCCGCAGGATGCAAGGGCCAGGATAAAGATGAGGAGCCATTGGGAAATGGAGAAGAGGCGGCGATGGGAGGTCATGCGTGAAAATAGTGATTTATTGCATCCGGGACTCCTTTTTGGTGTTATCAATGATGTCGAGCAGGCCGTCGGAGAAGCGGTCTTCTGTGACCTGCCAGAACATGACCCCGCCGAGCTGTTTGTGCAGGGCGTAGAGTGTCTTGAGCCGGATAGAGGTGGAGTCGTCGAAGGTGGCGAAGGTCTTTTGTCTGGCATTATAGGCATAGGGGGCCTGGGCTACCGGGTCCCAATGGTATACATAGCCGCTGTCTGACGACAACTGCGTGGCCTGGTTGCGGTAAGGTACTCCCTTCTGGAAATGGCAGTTCTGGTAGAGTCCGTTGTTGGCGCTGTCTGCGTCTGCGAAGATGCGGGCATAGAAGGCCAGGCCGATGGCGATCTTGTTCATCGGGACGCCGACGGAGTCGAGGTAGCGGACTGCGTGGTCGGTAGATTCGATCTGCTGTGGTGTGGAGTAGAGGGCGGTGTGGTGGCCCGTGCGTGTACTATAGCCGTTGACGAGGTCATAGCTCATCAGGTTGATATAGTCGATCAGGGGTGTGACGTGCGGCCAGTCGATGGAACTCCGGAGATAGTCTGTAAAGCCACCGGCCGCGAAGCTGATGAGCTGTTTTTTGCCCAGCTGCCGGCGGAGCAGTACTATCAATGCGGTGAAATGGTCTTTGTCTTCGGGAGTATAGGCGTAACCGGGAACGTTCTCCAGCGCGGGGTATTCCCAGTCGAGGTCGATGCCGTCGGTATGGAAAAAGGTGGTGAGGTCTTTTACGCTGGTGACAAATTCTTTGCGGCCGCTGTCGGTGGAGAAGACGTCGGGGCAGGTTTTGCAGCCTCCCCAGCCGCCGAGGGAGAGTATGACCTTGAGCCTTGGATTCTTTTCCTTCAGGCTGACGAGGTGTTTGATGATGGCGCTGTCGCCCGCATTGTTGACGGAAAGCTGATTGCCTCTGAGGTGGCAGAAGCTGAAGATGATATGGGTTAGTTTTTGGGTGGGGAAGCTGTCAATAGCGGTGTTGCGGCCGGAGTAGTAGCCGATGACGGCGAGGCTGCCCGCATGGTGGGAGCGGTGGGACTGGGCGTTGCCCTGGAACGGGATAACGGAGGCTAAGAGTATATATAGCAGGGGGCGCATAAGCATGGGTTTTCGAACAGTGAGTGTCTAATATAAGCGGATTGTAATGACGGACCAAAAGATTAACGGTATATTTAAATACCTTAAACAATTACTTATGAATAAGAATAAAGCCTGGGGCCGGCGGGATTTTTTAGCAATGGGATTGGTGGTAATGGCAGGGGGAAAGGGTTTTGCGCAGGGAGGCGGGGGCGGGTTGTCCGCGGCGGGAACGATGACCATCCGTCAGGTGATCGAAAGTCT
>Ga0105238_10007537_pt1 | contig 10899 bp, 10 predicted proteins | sample KBSC34metaG_FD_81526 | JGI IMG/M metagenome (GOLD analysis project Ga0105238, IMG submission 81526) | Corn rhizosphere microbial communities from Kellogg Biological Station, Michigan, USA - KBS C3-4 metaG | ecosystem: Host-associated > Plants > Roots > Rhizosphere > Soil | place: Michigan, USA...
CAGCGCGAGCGCTTCGCGGCCGTGCGCCAGAACTCCTTCATCTTCAAGCCCGACAGCCAGGTCCTGCGGCCCGCCGCGGAGATCGTCAGCGATCCGGGCGTCGTGGCCGCGCTGATCTACCGGATGGCGCAGGCCAAAGGGGTAGGGCGCAAGGTGGCCCCCGACGACATCTACGCGCCGTTCGTGAAGGACCGCGTGCCACCGGGAGTGAGCCCGGCGGCGGTGCTGGGGCCCGTCCGCAATTTCCAGGTCAAGCTGCTGACCGCCTGGGCACGAGCCATCGTCGCCGGTCACCCGCCGCACGATCTCGTCGATCTGCTGACGGCGTACGGGCAGGCGCTGCCCGCCGAACGCACGGAGGCGACCCGGCTGTTCGTGGTCACCACGTACGGCGCAACCGTGAAGGCAGGGGGCGTCTCGGCCGCGCCCGCCGATGCCACGAAGTCACTGGCCGAGTTGACCGCGCTGGCGGCCGAGGTAGCCGCTGGACGAAAGACGATGCGAGAGGGAATGCACCCGTGAGCGAAACGACATCAACGACGCCGGCGGGCGGCGTCCCGTCCCCGTGGTTCTGGGCCGACAAGCGCGTGGTCGTCACCGGCGGCGCCGGCTTCCTGGGTAGCTTCGTCGTCGACCGGCTGGGCCCCCTGGGGGCGCACGTGATCGTCCCCCGCAGCGCGGACGCCGATCTGGTCGACCGGGCCGCCGTGAAGCGGATGCTGGCCGAGAGCCGTCCCGACCTGGTGATTCATCTGGCGGCGCGCGTGGGCGGCATCGGCGCCAACCGCGACAACCCGGGCCGCTTCCTGTTCGAGAACCTGATGATGGGCGCCCACATCTTCGAGGAGTGCCGGCTGGCCCGCATCCCCAAGCTGGTCGCCGCGGGCACGATCTGCGCCTACCCGAAGTTCGCGCCCATTCCCTTCCGCGAAGACGACATGTGGAACGGCTACCCGGAGGAGACGAACGCGCCCTACGGCATCGCCAAGAAGGTGCTGTCGGTGATGTCGGCGTCCTATCGCGATCAGTACGGGATGAACAGCGCCGTCGTCTACCCGGTGAACCTGTACGGCCCGCGCGACAACTTCGATCTGCACTCGTCCCACGTGATCCCGGCGCTGATCCGCAAGTGCGTGGCGGCGCGGCTGGCCGGGCAAGACCACGTCGAGCTGTGGGGGGACGGGACGCCCACGCGCGAGTTCGTCTACGTCGACGACGTGGCGCGCGGCATCTTGCTGGCGGCGGAGCGCTACGACTCGAGCGACCCGGTGAACCTGGGCAGCGGCAGCGAGATCTCGATCCACGATCTGGCGACGCTGATCGCGCGCGCCACCGGGTTCAAGGGGGGAATCGTGTGGGACACCAGCAAGCCGAACGGGCAGCCCCGACGGCGGCTGGACGTCACCCGCGCCCGCGAGCGCTTCGGCTTCGTCGCCGAAGTGTCGTTTGACGAGGGCATCCGGCGCACCGTTGAGTTCTACGAACAGAACCGCTCCGCGATCGACGCGGGCATGTCCCCAGGGAACCCAGAGCCACGCATGAAAGCACACGTATGAAGAAGGCACTCATCACCGGCATCACCGGCCAAGACGGCTCGTACCTCGCCGAGCTGCTGCTCGCAAAGGGGTACGAGGTGACCGGCATCATCCGCCGCTCCAGCTCATTCAACACCGAGCGCCTCGAGAACATCTATCAGGACCCGCACGTGCCCAGCTATCGGCTGCGCCTGGTGTACGGAGATCTCGACGACGGCGGCGCGCTGACGCGCATCATGCGCGACACGCAGCCGGACGAGGTCTACAACCTGGGCGCGCAGAGCCACGTCCGCGTCAGCTTCGACGCCCCCGAGTACACGGTGTCGACGGTGGCCATGGGCACCTTGCGCTTGCTGGAGGCCATCCGCGAGACGGGCACGAAGACGCGCTTCTATCAGGCGTCCTCCAGCGAGATGTTCGGCGCGGCCAAGCCGCCCCAGGACGAGAACACGCCCTTCATGCCGCAGAGCCCTTACGCGTGCGGGAAGGTCTTCGCCCACCAGCTCTGCCAGAACTATCGCAGCGCCTACGGCCTGTTCATCTCGTGCGGCATCCTTTTCAACCACGAGTCGCCACGCCGGGGCATCCCCTTCGTCACGCGCAAGGTGACGCGGGCGGCGGCGCGCATCAAGCACGGCCTGGACAAGAAGGTGTACCTGGGCAATCTGGACGCGCGCCGGGACTGGGGCTTCGCCGGCGACTACGTCGAGGTGATGTGGCGCATGTTGCAGCAGGACACGCCCGACGACTTCGTGGTGGCGACCGGCGAGTCGCACAGCATCCGCGAGCTGCTGGACGTCGCCTTCGGGGCGGCCGGCCTGGACTGGCACCAGTACGTCGAGATCGACCCGCGCTACCTGCGCCCCACGGAGGTCGACCACCTGCAAGGGGACGCCACCAAGGCGCGCCGCGTGCTGGGGTGGGAGCCCAAGGTCCGCTTCAAGGAGCTGATCGAGATGATGTTGCGCGCCGACGACGAGGACATCCGCTCGTCGCTGGCGGGCCGCGCTCCTCGCTCCTGAGCGGCGCCGCCACCGCGATCGGGCCGGCCGGCCCGGAAGTTACAGCAAGCCGACCGGCCCGAAACGTGGCCGCCTCATCCGTCAGGCAGAAACGACAGGAAGGAGGTTCGGAACCCTTTCACGGTTCCGAATGAAGATCGCCTTCTGCGCGCCACGCGGCGCGCGACGTTTCTGCCCGAAGGAGGTTTCCATGAGCGGCCTCGGTGGTCTCAATCGCACCCCCAACGGCGTGGTGCTGGGGATGGTGCAGCTGCAGCTTCCCACCGTCACCACGCCCGCCGAGCTGGGGGCCCAGACCGAGCGCATCGTGCAGATGGTGGGGAAGGCCAGGCGCAACTTGCCGGCCATGGACCTGGTGGTGTTCCCCGAATACTCGCTGCACGGCCTGTCGATGAGCACGGCGCCCGAGCTGATGTGCGACCTGGACGGTCCCGAGGTGAACGCTTTGCGCGCCGCCTGCCGTGACAACCAGATCTGGGGCTGCTTCTCGATCATGGAGGCGAACCCGCACGGCAACCCGTACAACACGGGGCTGATCCTCGACGACACGGGGGCGCTGCGGCTGTACTACCGCAAGCTGCACCCCTGGGTGCCGGTCGAGCCCTGGGAACCGGGCGACGCCGGCATCCCCGTGTGCGAAGGCCCGCGCGGCAGCAAGCTGGCGCTGATCATCTGCCACGACGGGATGTTTCCCGAGATGGCGCGCGAGTGCGCCTACAAGGGCGCCGAGATCATCCTGCGCACGGCCGGCTACACGGCGCCCATCCGGCACGCCTGGCGCATCACGAACGAGGCGAACGCGTTCTGCAATCTGGCGGTGACCGCGTCGGTCTGCCTGTGCGGCTCGGACGGCACCTTCGATTCGATGGGCGAAGGCATGATCGTCAACTTCGACGGCGTGCCGCTGGCCACGGGCGGCGGCCGGCCCAACGAGATCATCACGGCCGAGGTGCGCCCGGATCTGGTCCGCGAGGCCCGCCGGCACTGGGGCGTCGAGAACAACATCTATCAGTTCGGCCATCGCGCGTACGTCGCGGTGAAGGGCGGCGCGGGCGATTGCCCCTACACCTACATGCGCGATCTCGTCGCCGGGAAGTACCAGCTGCCCTGGGAGAGCGAGGTGGTGCACGTCGACGGCACCTCCTGCGGCTTCCCCGCGCCGACGCGCGCCTACGACCCGCGGCCCCCCGAGAAGGCGCCGGACGACGGCGGCGCCAGTCGCGCTAAGCTCCCCGGCGGTGGCCCCGAAGCGCCGAGAACCTCGTCCGTCCCGGCCTCCCGGACGGCGTGACGAACAGGGACGCGTCCACCTGGTCGTGCAGGGCCAGGACGCGCGGGGTGGGGCGCCGCGGCTCACGCTGGCGCGGCCCCTGTTCGACGAGGCCTGGCAGAACGACCTGGCGCTGGGCGCCGCGAGCACCGCACACGCGATGCTCGCCGAGGGTCACACGCGCGAGCAGGCGGCGGCGCTCGGTTCGAAGTTGATGGAGGGGGCAGCGAAGCTGATCGGCGGACTGCTGGCGGCAGCCGCCGATCGTCCCGTGGCCTGTCAGACCGGCTGCGCCCATTGCTGCCACCAGGCCGTCGGCGTGTCGGCGCCCGAGGTCCTGGCCATCGACGCCCACGTGCGCGCCACGCGCACGCCCGAGGCCCTGCAAAGCCTGGTGTCGCGGGTTCGCCAGGCGGACGACCGCACCCGCGGCCTGACCAGCGCAGAGCGCCTGTCACCGGAGCTGCCGTGTCCGTTTCTAGAGGAAGGTGGCCGCTGCGGGATCTACGAAGCGCGGCCGCTCGCTTGCCGCGGCACGAACTCGCTGGACGCGGGCGCGTGCGCCGAGTTGCTGCACGACCCGGCGTCCCGGGCCGCCTTCGTCGCCGGCGAGCGGACGTTCCCGTGTTACCTCGAGCCCATCCGCGCCTCGCATGCCCTCCACGCGGGCCTGCAGCTCGCGCTCGACGAGCTGCACGGCCTGGAGACGAAGCCGCTGGAGCTGACGGCAGCCATGCGCGTGATGTTCGACGATCCCGCGGCGGTCTCCGCTGACTGGCTGGCCGGCCGCGATCCGTTCCGCGAGGCCCGGGGCGCGGACAGCACCGACAACCCCCGGGTGGCCATGCTCAGCGGCCGCCGGCGCCGCTGAGAGTTCGCCCGGCAAAAGGCCCGTTTTTCGGTGGCTCACTTGGCCGATAAGAAATATTATGTCAACTCAACCCTGGTCGCGATTCCGAGTGCCGCCCCGAGACCCAAGGAACGGCTCGTCCTCTCTGGTCGGGCGCCCAGCCATCGCGCTGCTGCCTTTGCTGCCCTTCGCCGAGCGGCTGATCCGACGTGAGGAGCTCGAGCCCAGATGACCGAGGCGCGCGGGAGCTTCTCCGCTTGCTCACCGGGACACTCTCTCCTGCCTCGAGCGAGAGAGTTCTCGCGCGACGGGCCCTTCGGATGTCCTATGCTATTCTGACGGTCGGGCGATGGATTTCGAAGAGTTCGAGCAGCTGGTTCTGAAGCTCCTCTTCGAGACGGAAGTACCGGTGACGGCGGCGCACACCGCTTACCTGGGCCGGCTGTCGGTTCGCACCGCCGAGCGGCACCTGGCCCGGATGGTCGAGCAAGGCACGCTGCTGGTCCGGACCAGCAGCAACGAAGGCGTCGTCGAGTACTACTATCCGGGCCGCAAGCCGCTGGTTCCGCCGCCCGCGCCCGGGATGGCCTATCCGGCCGCCGGCTTCAACGTCGGTCCTCCCCCCATCGTCATCGGCGATCCGATGCTGCAGCCGCTGCGGAACAACCACAACCCGGCCACCGCCGTGCTGCTGTCAATGCTGATTCCCGGGGCCGGCCACATCTACTCGGGTCGCGCCGGCACGGGCGTCGCCTGGATGGCCACCACGCTCATGGGCTACGCCTGCTGCTTCCTGCCCGGCCTGTTCCTGCACGGCCTGTGTCTGGTCAGCGCCGCCCGCATGCGCCGCAGCTAGCGGCCGAGGCGCTACCAAGCCTCCGGTCAGGCGCCCGCCTCCAGGCTCTCTTCCTTGCGCCGGCGGAGCTGGCGCAGCTCCTCGACGGCCTTCTGCGCGCCCGGGCCGCCCGCCGGTCCCGTCTCCAGCGCGGTGATCGCCTCGCCCAGCAGGCGCGCCTCTTCTTCCGTCCGTTGCCGCAGCGCCTGGTGCATGTCCACGAACGAGCCGTAGAACTCCTGCAGCTCGTCGCCCCTGCGCAGCCCCCGCGGCAGCGCGCCGAAGCGATTGTCGCGGATGCGCGCGAAGAACCCCGAGATCTTGAACAGCGGGCCCGCCACCTTGTGGGTGATCAGGATGCCCACCGCGCCGATCGAGATCACCATGATCACGCCGAAGCCCACGATGCCCCACAGCACCCAGCGGTCGCTGGCGGCGAACTGCGCCTGCAGCTCGTCGGCGACGGCTGGATCGGCCATGCCCGACAGCTCGATCACCTTCGAGATGTCTCGGGTCGCCTGATACATTTTGTAGCCGAGCCCCGCGGTCAGCAGCACCGCCACGATCACGATCGTCATCGTGTAGCGGATTTGCAATCCCACATCGAGCAAGTAGTTCCGCATCCTGCGGCGGTACTTCGGTGCTCCTGCTGCGCTGTCTGTGCTGTTCATATCGGTGGGCCTCCGAGACTATCCGCCTTGAGCCTTCAAGAACTTCGCGAGATCTTCCGCCAATTGTGCCGCCGTTGCCTCGAGGCATTCCCGCCGCGCGTTCTCGCGATCACGCGGTCGGTTACCCGCCTGCACGCTGGCCTCGGCGCTGGTCCAGGAGATGATGCTCTTCGAGGGCCAGCGCGCCACCATGACCTTCACCCCACACGAGGTCTCGCTGCCTGCCCCCGAGGTCACGTCGTCCAGCTTGGAGATGTTCCCGTCGATCCAGAACCCCGCCGGTCCGCCCGGCTTGCCCGTCGGGGCGGCGTTCGCGGCCACGGTCAGGGTCGGGATCTTTCCCAGCTCGGTCTGCAAGGTGTCGTGGACGATACGCACCGGCTCGCCGGCCGCCGCCTTGACGCCCCCGCTGAAGGGTCCGAAGGCGATGAAGATCTTCGCCCGCCCTCCTCCCGCCGCGCCGCCCGTCGTGGTGGTCGTCGGGCCCGACAACATCGCCACCGCCTTCTCGGCCTGCGCGCGCACGAAGGGGTCGGGATCCGCTTTCGCCAGGGTCCGTAGCGCGGGCAGGCTGTCCGGGTCCTTGAGCTGCCCCAGCACCTCGGCGGCCACGGCGCGCACGGTGCGATTGGCGTCGTCGAGGGCACGCGTCAGGCAGGAGGCCCCCGACGGGTCACCCATCTTCCCCAGCACCAGCGCCGCCTGCACCCGCACCTTGTAGTTCGTGTCGCCGTTCAGGGTCCGGCAGACGGCCTCGACCTTCTTGCTGTTCCCGGCCCCCGCCCGCGCGGGCGCCGTGCTCAGCGCGGCGGCGCCGGCGAGCATGACCAGCGCGCCACGCGCCCAGCGCGCGGCGCGTGCCGGCGACGAGTGGCTCACGCTTGCCGTCTCCCGCGCCGCGGCTCGTCCGGGGCCGTGGTGGGCAGCGAGAAGACGAACGAACCGGTCTCGGTGTCCGTCGCCCTGTCCGTTCCTCGTTGGCCCACCCCGTTCTCGGCCCAGATCTCGCCCCCGTGGCTCTCCACCACCGCGCGCGCCAGCGCCAGGCCAACCCCGTACGCCACCGGCCGCTCGTCGAGGCGGTGATACGGCTCGAAGACACGCAGCTTGTCGGTCTCGGAGAACGTGAGGCCGCCGCAGGAGATCTCCACGCACACGTTCGCGGAGCGCCGGCTCGACAGGCGCACCGTCGTCTTGCCCGTCGCCTGCTTCAAGCAATGCATCAGCAAGTTGATCAAAGCGTTGCGCATCAGCGGGACATCCAGGCGCAGCACCGGGTCCTCGCTGCTCGGCACCAGCTCCAGCCCGGCCGACAGCGCCGGGTTGCGCCCCAGCTCTGCCACGACGTCCTTCAGCACCTCGCCCATTCGCGCCGGAGCCAGCGCGGGGGACAGCGTGCCGCCCTCGAAGCGATCGAAGTCCAGGACCGTGCGAACGCTTTGCAGCAGCTGGTCCAGCACCAGCCCCGCGTCCTGGACGGCTTCGTCGAAGTCGGGCCGGCGCCGATCGTTCTGGGCGGGCGCGAACTGGGCCAGAAACTCGATGTTGGCCGTGATGGCGCCGATCGACCCCTGCAGGTCATGCAGCAGGTAGGCGAACCAGCGGCGGCGCTCGTTGATCTCCGTGCCCTGGTTGCGCTGCTTGCGATCGAAGCGGCGAAACAGGGCGCGCGTCCGCAGCAGCGCCCACAGGCGCGTGCGCCGCTCCACCGCCGGGACGCCGGGGTCGAAGACGGCATCCGCGCCCGCCGCGATCGCCTTGAGGCGCATGGCGGAATCCCCTTCGGCCATCAACAAAATGGTGGGAACGAAGTGCGTGCGCACGCTGCCCTTCAACCGCTCGCACAGATCGATGCCCCGCTTCCCGGTGACCGACTCGTCGATCAGCACCACGTCGGGCGGGTGCATCAGCGCCTCCTCGAAGGCCCCTTCCAGGTCGGCCGAGACGCGCACGTCGACGCCCTCTTGCCGCAGGAAGGTGACCAGCGGGCGCGCCACGTTCCGGTCGGGCGCTACCACCAACGCCTCGACATGCGCGGGCAAGGTGACCGCGTTGTTGTGAGTGGTCCTCTCGTCCGGAATCATCGGCAAGAGCGCTACCCGCGCGCCGTCTCATCGTAACAGGGACGGTCTGTGATGTCATCTTCCCCACGGTTGGGGTAGCCCGGCCCCCGCCTCAGAAACCGATTCCCACTGCCAGCTCCAGGCCGTGAGCCAGGTGGTCGGTGGGTGTCGCGCCGGCGACGTCCTTCGTCGCCTCCTGGAACGTGTCGACGAAATACCCCAGCTCCGCTCTCACCTGCACGGAGGACGTGCGGCCCAGCAACAGTCCGAACGTCGGCTCGAGGCTGACCCCCGCCGAGCCGTCGCCGCCGAACCGGAAGTAGCCGTACTTCACCTTGCCGCCCAGGTAGGGGGTGAAGTCGGCGCGCGAGAACGGGTAGTAAGCGCCCAGCGCGACGTCGATCAAGAAGTTGCCGCCCTGCCCGCCGATGTCGACCGCGATGTCGGCCATCCAGGACCGCGCGTCGTACAGCCAGAACAGGCCGCCGCCCGGCACCGCCGCCACCTTGCCGGTCGGCGTCGCCGTGTTGAAGGGAAGCAAGGTGAACAGGTGCAGGCCAAAGGTCTTGTTGGCGTTGCGGCGATTCAACGTGTTCATCTCGTCGCTGGTGACGGTCTCCAGCTCGGCGCTGTCGCGCACCGGCCGGCCGATCACCATGGCGTGCACCAGACGCTCGAGGACGACGTCCATGTCGCCCGGACCCCCGCTGATGGCCATGCTGTCCCAGTACGCGACCTGGCCCGACAGCGTGTAGACCGTGAAGCGCACCCGGGTCGACGTCCCCAGGTGGGTCAGCCGCAGCACCATCGCCTGTTGCGCGTGGGCGGCGTTGGCCTGCTCGACGGCCGCGGCCGCCGTCGGTTCCTCCGTCGACGATGCCCCCGGCCCGGTCAGGACCGTGTAGCGCCCCGTGCGCTGCAGGTGGTCCTTCAGCAGGTCCCGCGCGGCGTCCAGGATCCCCGGCGAGACGTTGAGTCCCGACGCCGGCAAGAGGACGACGGGCATCGAGGACTGGGCCAGCGCCGGGGACGATCCTGCCAGGAGCACCGCCACCGAGGCGGCCAGCACGAGAAGACGTCGCGAAGTCCGCACAGATAGCTGACAAATTTGTCCGGGGTTCACCATACGGGGGCTCCTGATCGGTGCGAGGTTGGGGGGCGCATGCCGCGACTTCAGCATCGGCGGCAGGAAGCAGCAAGGTGAAGGCCATCGGCGCGCGGATCTTCCGTCACGGCGGCGCCCCACCCACGTAATCGCACATGTAGGTTTTTTGACTTCATCGCCATACAGCCCTATCTTCGTCGCATGCCCATTGCCCAGCCTGCTCGCTCTTCCTCGCAAGCCGACGACACGTCCCAGTCCGACGCGACGGGATCCGCCCCCCTGCCCTCGCGGCCGGCGCAGCGCCGCGAGCACCTTCGCTTCGACAAGGTCTTCACGGTCAGGATCGAGTCACTGCTGTTCGGAGACATGATCTGCGTGGCCCGGAACATCTCGGCCGGCGGCGTCTTCATCGAGCTCAGCGATCCCCTGCCCCTCGGCGCCACGCTGCGCGTCTGCTTCCCGGTGCCGGATGGCTCGGGGGAAGTGGTCGCCGTGGGCGAGGTAAAGAACCATTACTTCATCAACTACATGAAGGATGGCGCCACCCGCGCCATCTCGGGCATGGCCGTGCGCTTCACCGCCTTCGAGAGCGACAGCCATCGCATCCTGGCCGACTGCCTGACGCGGCTGCGGGTCCTGCACTAAGCCTTGCACTAGCCTGGCACCAGCTCAGCGGCGATCGGTGGGCCTCGGACTGGCTATTCGGCGGGGCGCGGGCGCACGGCGATCGCTTCCGGCAGGTCCACCGTCGCGCCCTCCTCGATGGGCACCTCGATCTCGCGCGGTCCGCTGGTGATGGAGAGGACCCGCGGCCCCACGCGCACCGAGATCTCATAACGGCCCGGCAACACCCCCGGGATGACGAAATTACCGCTCTTGTCGATCTCGCCCACCACCTTGCATAAGAACGCCAACGGCGACCGGCCCACCAGGACGGCGCGCGTCTCGGGATCCAGCGGCAGGACGGACGAGTGGGTGATGTGGCCCCGTACGCGCGCCCCGCGGTGCGTGACCCCCAGCTCGATCTCCGCGTCGGCGCTGCTGTCCCCGACCTCGATCTTCTCGGGCGGATAGACCAGCATCTCGCCATGCCGTGCCCACAGGTAATAGGTGCCCGGCCGGAAGCGATCCTGAGCGAACTTGCCGTCGGTGTCGGTGGTCCAGATGATGGGCGAGGCCCCGGCGCCGAACGCGCCCGACGGCAGCGCGATGACCACCGCGTGGGCCACCACGTCCCCTTCGCCGTCGACGACGCTGCCCTTGATCACGCCGGTGCGGGCCAGCCGGATCGTGGCCCGGGGAGCGCCGGCCACGCCGGTGGTGCGGGCCGTGCCGGGCAGCCAGCCGAACTTCGACGCGACCAGCACGTACTTGCGCGACTCGAGGCCGGTGAGAACGAACTGGCCATCGTCACTGGTCAGGGCGGACGCCACCTCGACGACGTCGTCCGGACCGCGCAGCGCCCGAACGTCCGCGCCTCGCACCGGCGCACCGGCGCCATCGATGACGCGCCCCTTCTGCGTCACCTCCGGCGCCAGACGGAACGAG
>Ga0105238_10007538_pt1 | contig 10899 bp, 8 predicted proteins | sample KBSC34metaG_FD_81526 | JGI IMG/M metagenome (GOLD analysis project Ga0105238, IMG submission 81526) | Corn rhizosphere microbial communities from Kellogg Biological Station, Michigan, USA - KBS C3-4 metaG | ecosystem: Host-associated > Plants > Roots > Rhizosphere > Soil | place: Michigan, USA...
GAAGACTTGACCGATAGTGGCGCCGATTTCGAAGTCATCGGTGCCGGTCGGCGCAGGCAATATGGTTGTATCCGCCATTTTATTCACACCCGGTCCAGGAGAATTCGTGTGCCGCCGCGGCGGTTCCACCGATATTTATTTAAAGCCAAGAATAGCTCAGAATGAGTCGGCCGACTATCGCGAATCTTCGGCCACCGATATGGAACCGTGCCCTGAAGCCACTCCCTAAAGCGGCGCTTCCGGTTCCTTCTTGCCCAGTCCCAGGGGTGGCATGACCGCGATATCGGTGAAGCCTGCCGCCTCGATGGCGGCGACCACGCGTTTAGTGAAGGCGGTCTTGGCGTTCGGGCCCATGCGGAAATAGATCCGTTCGGTCTGGCGGCCGGTCGCCTTCAGCTTTTCGGTGAGCTGGTCGATGTCGAGCTCCATGCCCTGGAACACGACATCGCCGTCCTGGATGAAGACGGTGAGCGGCTGGTCGTCGGCGCGGGCCGGCGCGGGGGCGGTAAGCACGGCGAACAGCACCGCGCAGGCGAATGCCCTCAGGCCCAACTGAGATCGTGCTTGCGGAGCGGGGTCGAGCGGATGCGTTTGCCGGTGATGCGGTGGATCGCGTTGGCGATGGCCGGGCCTACAGGCGCGGCGGGCGGCTCACCCAGCTCGGCGAAGCGGTCATGGCCGGAGAGGCCGCCGAAATGGACATTGATCTGTGGCGTGTCGCCGGTACGCAGAACCGGGTACTGGTCGAAATTGCCCTCGACCATGCGGCCGTCCTTGACGTTGACCTCTTCGTTCAGCGCCATGTTGAGGCCGAAGATCAGGCCACCCTGCACCAGGTTCAGCGCCGCGTCCTGGTTGACGATCCGGCCGCAATCGAACGCGGCGTCGAGCTGATGGACCTTGAGGAGGCCACTTTTGGTCACCTCGATCGTGGCGACGACGCCGACCGTGGTGCCGGCCTCGGCCTTGCCGTTCATGCCCCAATTGCCGACCGCGATCCCTTGCGCCATGCCCTTGGGCAGGTCCTTGCCCCAGCCGGACTTATCGGCGACCTCATGCAGCACCTTGGCCCAGCCGCTGTCGGGCCATTTCGACAGCAGCTTCAGCCGGTAATCCAGCGGGTCCATCCCGGCCGCGAGCGCGCATTCGTCGATGAAGCTCTCGACCATGAAGACGTAGGAATTGTAGCCCGGCCCGCGATAAGCGCCGGTCACGACATGGATCGGCAGCAGCCGCGCATCGACCAGCACGTTGGGGACGCAGCCCAGGAAATAGGGATTGTCGGCCAGGCGCGGGAAATGCCCCTTGGAGGCTTGGGCCGCGATCAGAACCGCCGGCATGCCGGTCTTGTCGAGCCCGGCCCTGAGCCTGGCCGCGACCAGCGGACGGTATTTGCCCTGCCGGGTCTGCTCCTCCCGCGACCAGATCGTGTGAACCGGCCGGCCGGGAAATTTCTTGGCGATGGCGACGACCATGCGCAGGTCGTCGGCGAAAATGCGCCGGCCGAAGGCGCCGCCGATGAAGGTCTGATGATAGACGACCTTGGACGGGTGCATTCCGGCCTCGTCGGCGGCGACCCAGAAGGCCTGCTTGGTCTGCTGCGACGGGTGCCAGACCTCGAGCTTGTCGGCGGTCACCAGCGCGGTGCCGTTGAGCGGCTCCATCGGCGCCTGGTCGGAGAACGGGGTGACGTACGTCGCCTCCACGATCTTGTCCTGCTTGCCGAGCAGCTTCACGTCGCCGCTTTGCCGTTCGACCTTGTCCGCCGGCTTATCCAGCGCGGCAATACAGGCATCGACCATCTGGCCGGTGCTCTTCCACTGTGCCCCTGCCCCGTCGTCCCACTCGACCTGAACGGTATCCAGCGCCTTGCGCGCCTGCCAGTAATGCTCAGCGATCACCGCCACGGCGGCGCGGACCACAGTGTCGGCATAGCCGAACGGGGCGCCGGTCTTCATGTCTTTCAGGCCGCGCGGCTCATCCGGGTCGACGGTGACCACGGCCAGCACGCCCGGCATCGATTTCGCCTTTTCGGCGTCGAAGCTCCTGATCCTGCCGCCATGGACCGGCGACTGGCGCAGGGCCGCATAGACCATGCCCGGCACGCGCACATCTATGCCGTAGATCGCGCTGCCATTGACGATCTGCGGAATGTTCAGCTTGGGCGGAGAGGCCTTGCCCAGCAGGGTCCATTCGCTCTGCGGCTTGGGCGCCGGCTCGGCCGCCAGCTTGACTGCCGCCGCCTTGGCCGCGACCTCGCCATAGCGCAGCGTGCGGCCGGTCGGCGTGTGCGTGAGCACGCTGTCCTTGGTCGCGATCTCAGAGACCGGCACCTTCCATTCCGCGGCCGCGGCGGCCTTCAGCCGCTCGCGGGCGCTGGCGCCCATCTGCAGCATCAGCTTCATCCGCTCGGGGCTTGTCGAGCGGCCGCTGAAATAGCCGGTCGGCGCATCGCCCAGCGCATAGACGTTCTCACGGAAATCGCGGCTGGGCGGCGCGAACTCGGCGCGGATCTTGCTCCAGTCGCAGGCCAGTTCCTCCGCCACCAGCATCGGCGTCTGCGTCATGCAGCCATTGCCGATCTCTGGTGTCGCCACGCGGACGACCACGACGTCGTCGGCGCCGATCGATATCCAGGGATTGAGTTCGGCGCCGGCAAGCCCGTCACCGGCAGCCCACGGCTCCGATCCCAGGAAGGCCGCATCGGCATCGAAAATGCCCAGCGCCATGCCGCCCCCGAACGCGGCGGTCGAGACGATGAACTGGCGACGGCTGATGGTCGTCCTGGTTCCAATCCGGGGCATGGTTCCCATGGGCGCGCCTCAGGCCTTCGTTCCGGATGCGGCCTTGTGGATCGCGGCGCGCACGCGCGGATAGGTGCCGCACCGGCAGAGATTATCGACATAGGCGTCGATATCCGCGTCGGTCGGGTTGGGGATGTTCTTGAGCAGGGCCGCGGCGGCCATCAGCATGCCGGACTGGCAATAGCCGCATTGCGGCACGTTCATCTCGATCCAGAGCTGCTGCAGGATGTGGCTGGAATCCGGCGACAGGCCCTCGATCGTGGTGACGCTGGTCCCGGCCGCCGATTCCAGCGGCACCTGGCACGACCGGGTCGGCGTGCCGTCCAGATGCACGGTGCAGGCACCGCACTGGGCGATGCCGCAGCCGAACTTCGTCCCCGTCATGCCCAGATGATCGCGCAGCACCCACAGAAGCGGCGTCGACGGATCGGCGTCGATGCTGTGGGACTGCCCGTTGACGGTCAGATCGTACGGCATCTAACTCACATAGTTACGGCGTGGCGGTATGCCAGACGAAAGCGCCCATGCCCTTCACGCCGAGATCGGCCATGATGAAGGGATCGGCGCCGGCCATGATGTCATAGGTGTCGTTGCCCAGCATATCCCCCGGCTTCTTGTCGCCGGAATAGCTGTAGACGGCATAGCCGCGATAGACCCACTGCTTGCTGCCGTCGTCACGCGTCGCCACGTCCCAATAGCCGGACGGCTGGGCGTCCGGCGCGGCTTTCAGCGGGATCCAGGTCTTGGCGCATTCCGCGTCGCACGACTTGGTGCCCAGGATCTTGCCGACCATCGGATTACCGCGCGAGCCGATGCGCAGGTTATGGCCCGTATTGGTGCCGACCACCCGGTCGCGGACATAGAGCGGCAGGCCGTTCGAGGTCGCCAGGGTCGGCGCGCCGAAACGGTTCCGCTCGATCACCACGCCCTGGGGCATGAAATTGGCGAACGCCGCCGCGACATGCCATTTGCCGCCCATGCCGTTGCCGTTGGCGTCGCCCGGCTCGACGTCGCCGTCATAGGCGTAGAGCGGCTTGCCTTTAAAGGCCCACTGGAACATGCCGTCGCCGCGATCGACCACCGTGAAATGCGGAAGCGGCTTGGACAGCTGGCCCGCGACATAGGGCACCCAGTGATCGGTACAGGGCGCCGCGGTGCAGGTCGGCTTGCCGTTCATCGGGTCGCCGTCGAAGGTGTAGAGCGGCATGCCCTGCTCGTTCGCCAGAACCTCGGCCGACGCGGTGGTCGAATCCATCATCGCGAGCCCGTCCGGCAGCTTGTAACCCTCGCCGGGCTTGAACAGGGCGATGTGCCAGGACCCGTCCTTGCCGTTGCCGTTGCCGTCCATCGGCATCTTGTCTTCGGCGTAGGTGTAGAGCGGCTTGCCCTTCAGCGCCCACTGCTTGGCCCCGTCGTCACGGCTGGTGACGCTCCAGTCGCCGAACGGCTTGGCGTCGGCCGGGGCGGCCAGCGGAATCCAGGTCTTGGCGCACTCCGCATCGCAGGCGGACTTGCCGCCCTCGTCCTTGTCGGAGGTATAGAGCGTCTTGCCATGGGCATCGGCATAGGCCGCGGCGGTCGCCGGAATCTGGATCCCGCCGGTGGCCAGCAGCACGGTGCCGCCGGTCTTGGCGATCTCATAGGTGACCCCCGGCGGCGTGGCCATGGGGGCCGGCTCGGCCAAGGCCAGGACCGTGCCCTGCGGCGCCTTGTGGGTGCCGAGATAGACGCCGCCGGCGACGATGGCGACGCCGAGCACGCCGATGACGATTGGAGCTGTCCGCATTGTGCGCGTCCTTTAGGCGACGATTTCGGTGATGGTCTTCGACGTCTGCATCGAATCGGTGCCCCAGCTCGATACCGGCACGCCCATGACCTGCTGCATGGTGAGGCCGAGGCGGCTGGTCGGCTCGCCCTGCGCGGCGACATGGATGCCGGTCTTCAGACGGCCGTTGCCGCTGCCGAAGGTCAGCATCGGCATGTTCTCCAGCCCGTGCAGCTTGGCATAGCCCAGGTCGGTCGCGGTCTGGATGGCGCAGCGGTCCAGCAGGGTGCGGTCGCCTTCCTTGATGCTGTCGAGCGTCGTCACATAGAAGGCGAGCTGGGTCATGATCTCGTTGAAGAACCAGGCCAGGGTCGGCTGGTAGCCCATCACGGCGTCGACCGGCTCCTCATGGCTGAACTCATGGTGGGTCTGGGTGCCGCCGGCCCGGCGCAGCGACGAGGTCGCGTCGGAGAAGGCGACGTTCACCACCTGGGTCTGGCCGCAGGCCAGCGCATGAGCCAGGAGGCCGGCGAACAGCATGTGGTTCTTCTTGACGATCTCGATCTCGGTCCCGATCGGGCTTTCCTCGACCTTGCCCGGCACGGTGCAGGCGGCCAGCGGCGCCGGCTTCTGCGCCTGCAGCTCAAGCTGCTGCTCGAGACCGCGGAGCGAGGTGAAGTACTCGTCGAGCCGCGCCTTGTCGGCCGCGCCCAAGGTCTTCATGAAGGTCTGCCGGTCGTCGGCGACGGCGGTCAGCGCGCTGCGGCGGACCAGGACGGCCGGATCGGGCTTGAAGTCGGCCGCGTTCGGATCGGTGAATTCCGGCCCGAAGATGCGGGTGTAGAGAGCGGCCGGGGAGATTTCGCCCGGATTGACCACGGCGCCCGAGCGGCGGCTCTGGCTGTGCGACGGGTTGCCGGCGCAGCAGACTTCCAGCGAGCGGAAGCGGGTGCGGGTGCCGATCACGTCGGCGATCAGCGTGTCGACCGACGGTTTGTCGGCGGTCATGCCGCGCGGCACCGTGCCGGTCAGCATGCCCTGGACGCCTGAGAAATGGACGCCGTTGGGTTTGCCGTCGAGGAAGGCCTTCATGCCCGAGAAGACGTTCATCTTGTCCTTATGGGCGGCCAGCGGCTGAAGCTCGACATTCAGCGCCTCCATCTTGCCCGGCTTCGCCGGCTCCCAGCGGCCGGGATTGAGGCCAAGGCCCCAGAACCAGGTGCCGTACACCACCGGCAGCGCCTGGCCATCGGCCAGCGCCACGCCATTGGTATCGAGGAAGCAGTCGAGGAACGGCAGGCCCACCGTCACGGCGGCGCCACCGAGCATTCCGCGCAGGACGCGGCGACGATTCATATTGCGGTTGATCGGGATCATTTGTGGATCTCCTCGGAAGCAAGTTTGGACGGCGCGTCGAGGGCGCCCATCTGGGGCGGGCCGACGCGGTAGAATTCGGGGCTGGTGGCGATCTGGCGCAGCAAGGCCGGGAAGCGATAGCCGCCATCCTTGAAGCTGGCCTGCAGCGACTTCACCCAGTCGGTCTCATCCTTGGCCGGCAGGCGGCCGAGGCCGTAGGACGCGGCGCGGGTCACCACGCAGGACGGGGCGGCCGGATCGTCATGCACCGCCTTGGCGAGGCCCGCCGCATCGGTGAACTTCATGCCGTCGAGTTCGCCCGACGTGTCGAGCGTCTCGCCGTTCTCGGCAGCACGCAGCGAACCGCCGCTGTCGAACGCCTCAAGGCCCAGGCCGATCGGGTCCATGATCTTGTGGCAGCCGGCGCAGGTCGCGTCGGTGGCATGGGCATGGAGCCGCGCCCGGGCGGTCTTGTATTGCGGGTTCTTGGTGTCCTGGACCAGCGTGAAATTCACATTGGCCGGCGGGGTCGGGACCTTCTGGCACAGCAGGACCTCGCGCACCGCCTTGCCGCGCAAGGTGGGCGAGCTGCGGCCCGGATGGGAATGCAGCGCGACGAACGCGATCTGCGAGACGATGCCGGCGCGCGGATCGCCGTCGGGGAAGGTATACGGCGCCCAGTTGCCGGCCGGCGCCACCAGCGGAACGCCATAGACCGAGGCCAGCACCGGCGACAGGAATGTCTCGCGGGTGGTGAAGATGTCCCGATAGTCCCCCTTCTCGACCAGCAAGGTGTTGGTGATGGTGCGGAGCGTCTGCTCCTGCGCATCCTTCGCCACCTTGGTGTTGAACTTCGGGAAGATCATCGAGTCCTTGGCCAGGGTCTCGAACTCGTCGAAGCCCAGCATGTCGGTGAAGAAGGCGCGCACGCCGCCCTGGACGCGGGGCGAGGCGATCATCCGGTCGACCTGCTTGGCTAGCCCGCTCTGCGTGTTGAGATCGCCTTTCTCGGCCGCCGCCAGCAATTCCGGGTCCGGCGCAGCGTTCCACAGAAAGAAGGATAGCTGCGAGGCCTTGGAATAGGCGTCCATCCGGTACTGGCCGGAATGCTCTGTGTCGGGCTCGGCGATTTCCTGGCGGAACAGGAATTTCGGCGATTCCAGCATGGTCGCCAGCGCGATGCCGAGGCCGGAATAGAAGTCCTTCAGGCCGACGGCCGCGTCGTTGGCGACCTTGATCCGGCCGGTCAGCTCGTCCTGGGTCAGCGGCCGGCGATAGAGCATCCGGCCGGTCTCGCTCAGGAACTTGCCGGCGCAGGCGTCGTCAGGCTGCTTGGCGTTGGCCGGGGTGCACGGGATCAGCGTGTCGCGATGCGCCTCGCTGACCACCTGGGCGGCCACGTTGCGGGCGATCTTGTCATACTCTTCCAGGCCCGATGCCGTGACCGACACCTGGGACGCGCCCATCGCGAGCAGGCCGTCGCGGCGGATATCCGGCTCGAACCGGCCGCCGACCTTGATCGACGGGCCGAACAGATCGGCCACCACCTGGCGATACTGCTCCTGGCTCAAGCGCCGCGTGACTTCGGGTCCCCCACCCGCCTTGTTATCGTCCGCCGCCAGCAGCGCGGTGCTGCACACCGTAAGCGTCAGCGCGGCGACGGCCAGGGCTTTTTTCACATGAAGCATTGTCAGCGGGCCTTCGTCTCGGAATCTGCTTGCGCGGTACGGTTGGTGGACGGCGCGACGAACGCGGGCACCGCCTCGATCTGGTAGGCACTGGAAATCTGCCGGTTCTGGCCGGTCTTGGGATCGGGATCGAAGTCGGCCTCACGCTTCAGCGCGTAATAGAGCGCAGGCAGGTTGATCGAGCCGGCATATTCCTTGATATGGCCCTGGTCGGCGAAGCCGTAATAAATCGTCGACCACGGCTGATAGCCGCCGATCGTGCCACGCACCGAGCCGTCGGCGGCGACCGTCATCCGCATATGCATATTGGCGAACGAGATATCGGGCTGGAGATACGGGTCCAGCACCATCTTCCACGCCGGCGCCATGCCGGTGATGACGTTGCCTTTGATCTCGCCCTTCAGCTCGTTGTGGGAGCGGGGGTCGGGATCGACCTGATAGGTCATGTCGGCCTGGGCGACGGCGCCCGAGGCGTCGCGGGTGATCCGCTCAAGCGCGCGGTCCCAGGTGATCGTCACCGGGCCGTCCTTGCCGAAGCCGTTCGGCGCGTCGACCGTGATCAGCCAGGCCGGCATCACGTCGCGCAGCACGTCCCACAGGTTTTCCGGCAGGCTGGGCCGTCCGGGCGGGGGCAGGCCGCGATAGGAGCGGATGCAGCCCTCGACCTTGTACAGCTTGTTGTTGACGCCCTTCTCATGGGTGTCCGGCTCCTCGAAGGAATTCGGCGAGGCGGCGCCCTTCCCGTCCAGGTTGAAGCCGTAGGAATATTTTCCGGTCACCTCGATCATGCCCGGATCCTCGATCGTCTCCGGGTGGGCGTAGACATTGTCCTTGTGGTTGCCGCGGGTGACGACCATCGGCACCCAGGGCTGCTTCAGCCCGCCCTCGCCCGGGAAATCCTTAAGCGCGGCTTCGATTTCGTCATGCTTGTAGCCGGCCTTGGCCAGGTCACGGCGGTAGAAGTCGATCGCCGACATGTTGAGCCCGGCCGGGCAATCGGTCTTGCCGTCGGACCAGTTCCCGTCGGTCAGGTAGGAGATGACGAAGCTCTTGGTCTCGGCCGCGGCAGTGCCCGCGACAAGGAGAGCAGCCGTCGCCACCGACAAAAGCATCCTGCCACGAGCAGCGCGGCGCGAATCGAATTGGAGCATTCCCCTGACCTCCCAAGCTAGCCTCGGCGGCGAACTTCCACGGGCATCGCGGAGTATCGCCTAAATCTTTTATAAATCCGGCACGGCATCGTACGGCCCCGATGCTGCATTGTCACTCCAATCGGATAGGCCGAACGCGCCGTATAGGCAATATGATATTACCAAAAATGAACAATGTCTCGACGCGATATTGCCGCACGATTGATCGCGCTTGACGGGCGCCGTGCCGCTGCCTAATCGACAACCGGCCTCCGACAATAAGGGATAGCCCGGGCTCAGGCGCATGCTATTGTTTTCAACAGGGCTTTCGGGGGACCGCGTCATGCGGGCAACGCTTTGAATCGACGCAGGACGGAACCGCCGCGGTGATCACGCCGGCGCGCGATATCGCCACCTCGACGGGCCAGGAGGCCGCGGTGGCGCAGACCAGCCGCTATATCCGGCCGGTTTCGCCGGAAATCGTCGTCGGCCTGACCAAGCTGATGGATTTCGGCATCGTTCTGCTGGCCGGATATCTGGCCTATCGCATCTATATCTCCGGCTTCCTGGCGCTGGCCGATCCGTTCACCGCCTATGGGCTCGCGGCGCTGATCGCCGCGGCGGTCTTCGTCACCGGCCTCAACCGGGTGCGGGCCTACGATTTCGGCCGGCTGGCCGACCTGCGCTGGCAGGCGACGCGCGGTTTCCTGGTGTGGATCGCCACCGCGTCGCTGCTGCTGGCGCTGGCCTATATCACCAAGATCTCAAGCGACTTCTCGCGCGGCTGGGCGATCGGCTGGTCGCTGGGCGTCTACGGCCTGTTCCTGATCGGGCGCGGCGGGCTCGGGCTGGCGCTCAGGCAGTGGGCCAATGCCGGACGCCTGGTGCGCAACATCGTCATCGTCGGCGCGGGCGAGCCGGCGCGGCGGCTGATCGGGAAGCTGAGGCTTCTGCCGGCGGCCGAAGTGGCGATCCTCGGCGTGTTCGACGACCGGCCCGGGCCCCAATCGATCGACGGCGTGCCGCTGCGCGGCAATATCGACGCCCTGCTCACCTTCTCGCGCGAAGTGCTGATCGACGAGGTGATCCTGGCGCTGCCGCTGACGGCGGAGGCGCGGATCAAGGAACTGATCGACCGGCTGCGCGAAACGCCGGCCGATCTCAGGCTCAGCATGGAGCTGCTGGCCGACGCGATGCCGATCCGCGGCGTCTCCTTCCATGGGGCGGTCCCGGTGATCGAGGTGGTGGACCGGCCGCTGCGCCATTGGAACGCGCTGACCAAATGGTTCGAGGACAAGGCGCTGGGCGCGGTGCTGCTGATCCTGTTCCTGCCCTTCATGGCGGTCATCGCGGCGCTGATAAAGCTGGACAGCCGGGGACCGGTCTTCTTCGTGCAGGAGCGTTACGGCTTCAACAACAAGGTCATCAAGGTAATCAAGTTCCGCACCATGCGCGCCGACGAGTGCGACGCGTCGGGCGCGGCCCGCACCGTGCGCAACGACCCGCGGCTGACGCGCGTCGGCGGCTTCCTGAGGCGGTTCAGCCTCGACGAGCTGCCGCAGCTGATGAATGTCGTGGTCGGCCATATGTCGCTGGTCGGCCCGCGCCCGCACGCCATCACCATGCGCGCCGGCACGGAGCTGTATCAGGAGGCGGTGGCCGAATATCTGCGCCGCCATCGGGTCAAACCCGGCATGACCGGCTGGTCGCAGGTCCACGGACTGCGCAGCGAGATCGACACGATCGAGAAGGCCGAGGCCCGGGTGCGCTACGACCTCCACTATATCGACGACTGGTCGCTGTGGCTGGACCTCAAAATTCTGCTGATGACCTTCCGCGTCATCTTCGCCAGGGAAAACGCCTATTAAGCGACACTGCCAGCCGATGCGCATCGTCGTCTGCGACTATTCCGGCCACCCCTTCCAGATCGAGCTGAGCCGCTGCCTGGCGGATCGCGGCCATGCCGTGCTGCATCTTCATTTCGCCGAGTTCCAGACGCCGAAAGGCGAGATCGATGCGCTGGCCGGAGACGCGCCGGGCTTCACGATCGAGGCGGTATCGCTGGGCCGGCCTTTCGCCAAGGACAGGTTCGCCCGCCGCCTGTTCCAGGAAATCCGCATCGGCGGGCTGATCGCCGAACGCGCCATGCGCTTTGC
>Ga0105238_10007540_pt1 | contig 10896 bp, 8 predicted proteins | sample KBSC34metaG_FD_81526 | JGI IMG/M metagenome (GOLD analysis project Ga0105238, IMG submission 81526) | Corn rhizosphere microbial communities from Kellogg Biological Station, Michigan, USA - KBS C3-4 metaG | ecosystem: Host-associated > Plants > Roots > Rhizosphere > Soil | place: Michigan, USA...
CCGGCTCTCGCGTCAGAAACAAGTTCAGTCCCACTTCTAACGGCCCAAACACTCGAAAAACGAATGGCCGCGGCGGATCGGCTAGTCCGCTGGGTCCCGACGCAAGGCGCGGAGCGAAAAACCGCGAGTACGCGTTCGCATCGATTTTCTTAAGCGCACTCCCAAATCGCCCCCGCAGAGTATTCGCCGAAAAATCGCGCAGCATCAACGCCGCGAAACGAAAGCGCAGCGGATACAAATCGAAGGTTTGGGCACTCGCGGCGACTCGCATTTCCACGCTCTTTTATAATAGAAGGATGCCCTTCCGGCTCGGGATCGACTATCAGCCGCGAGGCGATCAACCCGCTGCGATCGAAGCACTCTTGCGCGGCTTGCGCGACGGCGATCAGCACCAGGTTCTACTCGGCGTCACCGGCTCGGGTAAAACCTTCACCATGGCCAAGGTGATCGAGGCCAGCAACCGTCCCGCCCTGGTGCTGGCGCACAACAAGACGCTCGCCGCCCAGTTGTACCAGGAATTCAAAAGCTATTTTCCGTCGAACGCGGTCGAGTACTTCGTCAGCTACTACGATTATTACCAGCCCGAAGCCTACATCCCCGCGGGCGACGTCTACATCGAAAAAGAAGCCACCGTCAACGAGGAACTCGACAAGCTCCGATTATCCGCCACCCGCTCCCTGTTCGAGCGCCGCGACTGTATCATCATCGCTAGCGTGAGCTGCATTTACGGCATCGGCTCTCCCGAAGCCTACTACGGCATGCTGATGATGCTCGAAAAAGGCCAGAAGATAGCCCGCGAGGAAATCACCGCGCATCTGGTCAGCATTCTTTACGAACGCAATGAAGGCGACTTCAAGCGCGGGGCATTCAGAGTCCGCGGCGACATTATCGAACTGTTCCCCACTTATGACGATTCGGCGTATCGCATCTCCATGTGGGGCGACGAGATCGAATCGCTGGAACAAATCGATCCGTTAACCGGTCAAGTCAAGCAGTCCTACCTGCGACTGCCCATCTACCCGAAAACCCACTATGTCATGCAGCCGGAGACTCGCGACCAGGCTCTGCGCAGCATTGAAAACGAACTGCACTGGTGGAAAGGCGAACTCGAGAATGAAGGCAAGCGCATCGAAGCCCAGCGCCTGTGGCAGCGCACCAAGTTCGATCTGGAGATGATCAAGCAGATCGGCTACTGCCATGGCATCGAGAACTATTCGCGCCACTTTTCCGGACGCCTGCCCGGCCAAGCCCCGCCCACATTGCTGGATTATCTGCCGCACGACGCGCTCATGTTTTTAGACGAAAGCCACCAGACCATTCCGCAACTGGGCGGCATGTATCACGGCGACCGCTCGCGCAAAGAACAACTGGTTAAGTACGGCTTCCGCCTGCCCAGTGCGCTCGACAACCGTCCGCTCACCTTCGAAGAATTTGAAAACCGCGTGCACCAAGCGATCTATGTGTCCGCCACTCCGGGACCGTACGAGCTAACCAAAACCAGTGGCGCCGTGATCGAGCAGATCCTGCGTCCCACCGGCTTAGTTGATCCCGAGGTGACCATCCGCCCCATCCGCGGCCAAGTGGACAACTTGCTGCACGAGATCCGCCTGCGCACCGAACGCGACCAGCGCGTCCTGGTGACCACGCTCACCAAGCGCATGGCCGAAGATCTGTCGGAACACTACGCGGAAGCCGGCGTGAAGTGCGCATACCTGCATTCGGAAGTCTCGACGCTCGACCGCGTCAAGATTTTGCGCGACCTCCGCCGCGGCACCTACGATGCCCTGATCGGCGTCAACCTGCTGCGCGAAGGCCTGGATCTTCCGGAAGTTTCGCTGGTGGCCATCCTCGACGCCGATAAAGAAGGGTTCCTGCGCTCCGCCGGATCGTTAATTCAGACCATGGGCCGCGCCGCGCGCCACCTCGAAGGGCAAGCGCTGCTGTATGCCGATGTGATGACCGATTCCATGCGCCGCGCCATCGAAGAAACCACCCGCCGCCGCACCCTGCAGCGAGCCTACAACGAAGCCAACGGAATTGTGCCACAATCCATCATTAAGCCCATCGACATAAATCTGGTGGCCATTGCCGAAGGCGATTACGTGACGGTGCCGCTGGAAGCGGAAGAAGAGGCCATTGCAGCGGTGCCGCCCGAACAGATGGATCGCTACCTGGCGGAACTCGAAGAGAAAATGCGCGCGGCGGCTCGCAAATTCGATTTCAAACAAGCGGCCGCATATCGCGATCGCATCAAGGAATTAAGGAGCAAGGCTGTCATTGGTATTACTCCCGATTTGACGATGACATGAAGTTGCGAAAATCGGCGGGGCTGGTGGGCGCTGGAGGCGTCAACCAGTCGTTTGTGGCCCGCATGCCTGCGCTTCTGGAACAGATGGGTCCCGTCAAAGGTTCTTCTCTAAAGGTGTCGCGCCGTATTGCCAACGGACTGCGCGCCGGCTTCGGCGTCGACGCCTACGGCGCGCTCGAACCCTGCAGTCTGATCTGGATCTGCGTGCCGGAAGACCTGCTGGGCGGTATCGCGTCAGAGTTGGCCTCGTCGCTGCCGCTGGCAGGCAAGACGGTAGTGCTGTGCGACGTGCTACGCGACAGCCTTTGGCCCAGTCCCTTGCGAGCCGCGGGCGCGCGCGTTGCCACTTTGAATTGTGTTCCCGAATCGCTTGAGCGCAAATTTGTAGCCGAAGGCCATCCTCTGGCGCTGGCGGATTTGCGAAAACTGTTGGCTCGGGATCGCCGCCGGCTGATCGAAATCCGTCCCGCTACCAAGCCTCTCTATCTTGCGGGCGTGCATTTGGCCTCGCACCTCTTGTTGCCCTGGGTGGCGGGCGCGGCGGAGAGTTTACGCGCCGCCGGCTTCCCCCGCAACGAAGCCGTCAGCGCGGTCGAGGCACTCGGGGAGCGGACTCTTCGAGCCTACGGAAAAGCCGGCGACAAGGCCTGGAACCGTGTCGCGGCCGAGCGCTTGCACCGGGCTGTGGCCGAGGATTTCGAGACCTTGCGGAGAGCGGATAGCCGCCTCGCAGCGCTCTTCGCCGATGGAGGCGAGCGCATGCTGCGCTACTTCGCGAAGCCAACCCGGAAGCAACGCTTAAAGGTGATGGCCCGCCGTTCCGGATAAACTGGAACCAGGTAGTATGAACGATACCCAGATGTTGACGGTCGCGCTGGCCACCGTGCCCACGATGTTCACCGTGCTGGTCGGCATCCTCCTCAATAACGCTCGTCTGAGCGACGTGAATTCGCGCCTGGGAGAGTTTCGCTCCCACATGGACGCGCGCTTCAACGATGTAGACCGCCGCTTCGACGAAATGAAGGAAATGTGGCGTACCGAGCTTCACCGCGTCGAAGAAGTGATCGACGCCCGTCTGAAACACTTGGAACACCGCTAACCGCCTTCACCCCTTCTTAACGTCGCGGTGCGTTTCCTTAACGCGATACCCGGCCGCCGCAAGACGTTTGCGGATTTCATTGGCGATCAGCACGCTGCGGTGGTGCCCGCCGGTGCAGCCGAAAGAAATCGTCAGATAACTCTTGCCCTCCGCAATATAATGCGGCAGCAAGTAAATCAGCAGATCCGAAATGCGCTCGATGAATTCTGTAGTCTGCGGGAACGATCGAATATAGCGCGCCACGCTGGGATGTTTGCCGCTGTAGTTCTTGAACGCGGGAATGTAGTTGGGGTTAGGCAAGAACCGAACGTCGAACACCAGGTCGCTTTCCGCCGGAACGCCGTGGCGGTATCCGAAGCTGGTCACCTGCACCAGGATTTCGGGTGTTCCCTTGGGTCCTCCAAACGTGCGGTGAATAGTCTCACGCAGCTCGTGCACGTTGAACTTCGTGGTGTTGATGATAGGGTCGGCCAGCTTGCGGATCGGCACCAGGCGTTCACGTTCGCGCCGGATGCTGGCACTGACACTCTGCCCGGTGCCCAGCGGATGCGGCCGCCGCGTTTCGCTGAAACGCCGGATCAGTGAAGCTTCGTCGGCTTCCAGAAAAATCAGGCGCGTCGGCACCAGCCGGCGAATGCGTTTAAAGAGGGCGGGGAACCGCTCCAACGCCGCGCCCTCGCGTATATCCACCACCAGTGCCGCCCGCCGGATGGTGTGGGCGTCCTTAGTGAGCTGCGCGAACTTGGGGATCAAATCGATGGGAAGATTGTCCACCGAATAATAGCCCAGGTCTTCGAGCGCCTTGAGCACGGTCCCTTTACCCGACCCACTCAGGCCCGTGATAATAACTAGTTCCGTTTTTGCCGGTGCTGCCGCCGCCTGTTTCATTCCCCGTCTTTCGCGCGTACGCTGGGCCTCGTCCGCGCCGGCGGATGCGAAGAGCCCTAGGTTTCGATTAAATCATAATGGCCGTCGCGCCTGCGGATCAGGATCGAGAGCACCTGTTTATCCGCGTCACGGTAAGCCACATAATCGCGGCCGTCTTCCATCTCGAGCAGCGCCTCCTCGAGCGTGATGGGCTTGCGGCGCTCGTGATGATCGGGGCGGAACACGCGCTGGTCGGAACTGGCTGTTGCAGCTTTACGCGAGCTCTTTTTAGTAGGCGCTACTGGTGCCTCAGCCCTCGCGGTAGCGGTCTTCATCGGCTCCGATCGCCGCGTAGTGTCGCGCCAACGCGCACCCTGTTTGGTGGCTTGCTTTTCGATGCGGTCCAGTGCAGCGCTCATCGCGCTGAAAACATCGCTATCCGATCCAATGCCCACCAACTGGTGATTATGAACGTGTAACGTGATTTCAGCCTTGTGCAGATGGCGTTCACTGGTCACCACCACGTGGGCCTGCTTTTCCCCGCGCCCGTCTACTAACTTCGATAACTTCGCAAACTTCGCATCTAACTTCTGTTGCAGTTTGGCGGGGAGGTCGTCCTTAATCCCCTTATAACTAACCTTCATGTTGGCTCTCCGGCTATTTGCGGACGCGTCTTTGATGCGTCGAAGGAATGCGCATATCCTCGCGGTACTTCGCGACGGTGCGGCGAGTCACCTGTATGCCTTCAGCTTGCAGGCGCTCCGTGATGTGTTCATCGGTGAGTGGATGGGCTGTATCCTCCTCTTCGATCATCTTTTTAACGCGCCGCTTCAGAATCAGCAGGGGAGTGCCACCGCCCGAAGGTCCCTGCACTGCTTCCGAGAAGAAGTAGCGCAGCTCAAAAACGCCCTGCGGGGTATGCGCGTATTTACTCGAAACCGCGCGGCTCACGGTAGAGGGATGCACTCCGATCTCTTCCGCGATTTCCTTGATCATCATGGGCTTCAGTTCGTCGATGCCGTGTTCCAGGAAATCCATCTGCCGCCGCACAATCGACTGGCAGACGCGCAAAATGGTCTGCTTACGCTGCTCGATGTTCTTCATGAGCTGGATCGCGCTCGCGTAGCGTTCCTTCACGTAATTGCGGACTTCTTTATCCGGCTCTTGATTGCGATCGAGCATGCGCCGGTACTGAGGATTGAGCCGCAACTGCGGAACGTCTTCGTCGTTGATCTGAATTAAGTAATCGTCGCCGTCTTTTGAAATGTAAACGTCCGGCTCCACTTGCCGCGCCCCCGGCCCCGAGTAGCGCAACCCCGGCCGCGGATCCAGATGCCGGATCACGTCGATTGCAATGTCGATGTGTTCCTGCGGCCGGTGCAGAGCCTTCGCCAGTTCCTTGAACTGCCGCAGCTCCACCATCTTTAAATGATCCGCGACAATCTTCCATGCCAGACCGTCTTTTCCGTTGCGGCTTTGGATCTGCAGCAGCAGACACTCGCGCAGGTCCGCCGAGCCCACTCCCGCCGGGTCCAGGGAATGAACCACCAGCAGCGCCTCTGCCATTACCGCGGGCTCGTGCCCCTCGGCTGTGGCAATTTCCTCGGAAGTCGACGTAAGGTAACCGTTCTCATCCAGATTGCCGATGATGCCCTCGGCCGCGTCGCGCACCGCTTCGGGCAGCGCAATCAGCGCCAGTTGCGAATGCAAATGATCGCTCAGCGTCACCGGGGAAGAAAGGAACGTCTCAAAAGACGGCTTCTCAGAAATCTCCGCCGCCGGACTCTTGTACCCCGGGTCCAGATAATCGTCGAAATAGGACCCAAAATCGATTTCGTCGAACGGATCCGCCGCCTTGGTTTCGGGGATTTCAGCCGTCAATGCCGCCGCCGGATCGATATTGACCGCATCCTCCGCCCCGATACCGTTCGCGGCATCTTCTAACGCCATCGACGCCGCCATGGCCATCGGCTCATATTCCGCGTCGGTGCCCTCGATCTCCACCGGCCCCGCAGTCACTTCCAGAATGGATTGATCGGCGGGATCGCCCGATCGCTCCCCCTCGGCTTCGAGCAGCGGCTGCAATTCCTCCGGCGTCAATTCTTCGCCGCCCTCGGTGGCTTCTTCAAGAACCGGGTTCTGCGCCACCTCGGCCGAGATCATGTCTTTCAATTCCAGCCGGTTCAGTTGCAGCAAGCTAACCATCTGCACCAGCCCAGGCGTGAGGATCTGCTTTTGCGAGATCCGGACTTGCAGCCGCGGCGACAGTGAACCCATAACTAGTCCCATCCTAACACCGGACTGTGCAAGTCAAGACCCAAACGTCATCGATTTGGCCCTATAGACCTATGTGCAAACACGTTATAATAGACCGTTTCCGATGCGCTACCTGCCGGCCCACGCGCAACACATCGGAGCTCGCCACTACCAACAGGATTCCCTAGGTCTGGCGGATCCGGAGGACCACGCCTTCCTGGCTCATGGAGGCTACCTCGCCGTCCTCTGTGACGGCATGGGCGGCATGGAGCACGGCGATATCGCCAGCCAGACCGCGGTGCGCGCGATCCTCGACGCCTATGCCCGCAAGACCCCCGAGGAGAGCATCCCGGCGGCGCTCGAACGCAGCGCCCGTGAGGCCAATGAGCGCGTCATCGAAGCGGCCCTCAATCTGGGGTTGAAGGAAGGCGTCGGCACCACGCTGGTGGCCGCCGTGCTCCATTCCGGCTTCTTGTACTTCATCTCGGTGGGTGACAGCGCCGTATTTCACGTGCGCGACGGCTTAGTCCACATGGTCAACCGCCCGCACGTATTCGCAAATTTACTGGACCAAGCGGCCGACCGCGGCCAGATTTCCCGTTCCGAAGCCGCGCAGCACCCCGAGCGCGAATCCCTCACCAGCTTCATCGGTATTCACCATCTGGAGGAGATCGATCATAACCTCGAACCTTGGCCCGTCTCGGAAGGCGACACCATCCTGCTAGCCAGCGACGGCATGTTCAAGACCCTGGAACCGGAGGAAATCCAGGCGTGCCTCAGCGGCCATCCGCAATCCTGGCCGCAGACTCTGGTGGCGCGGACGCTCGCACAAGGCAATCCGGGGCAGGATAACGTCACAGTGGTTTCGGTCACCTTCGATTCCGGAGCGCTCGGCAAGTGGGATCCGAAATCGCCTCCCAGCATATTTCATATGCCGCAAGAACCGAAACAGGCCGATAAGCCCTCGTCCGAGAGAGCCTGGCTTCTGGCGGCGGGACTATTGTTGCTGATCGCCGTCGCCTTTGGCGGTCTGTGGTATTTTTCAGCTCGCTAAGTGGCCCTATGCCTGCACATAAATAAGTAAGGAAACCATGGGAAGCCGTCGTGCATCCACTTTCACCATCCTCTTGATGGCCGGCGCACCGGTTTGGGCGCAGCAGGGGGAGGAGCTAATATCCCCGGAGGATTCGACTGCCACCGCAGTCACAATGCAGCCTTCCGTGGAAAGCCCGCCATCGCCGGTCCAGTGGAAATCGCTATTCAGTCAGTCTTTCCGGCTGCTGCTCGTTGAGCATGCCTTCCGTTATGCCACAGAGCCCGGAACGCGCCACTCCGGCCAGCCCTTTTTTCAGGGGTATATCAATTCCGTCGGCGCCTTGCATGGCTGGTCCGACGGCGATCCTTTTTACGTCAACTATGTCGGCCACCCCATGCAGGGCGCCGTCTCCGGCTATCTGTGGACTCTCAATGACCCCCGCTACCGGAACGTCGAGTTCGGCAGGAACTCCGACTATTGGAAAAGCCGCATTCGCGCCGGAGCTTTCGCCTGGGCTTATAGCGAGCAAATGGAAATCGGTCCGATCAGTGAAGCAACCATTGGGAACGTGCAGTCAACTTATCCGCAGCAGGGCCTCGTCGACCATGTCGTGACTCCCGCCATTGGCTTCGGTTGGATGATCGCCGAAGATGCGCTCGACCGCTATCTGGTGCGTCTCGTCGAACGCAAAACCCAAAATCGACTGGTTCGCGTCCTGGTGCGCGGCGGAGCGAACCCTAGCCGCAGCTTAGCCAACATGGTTAGCGGCCAGTGGCCATGGGCGCGCCCTCGCGATCACGCCGAGATGTTCGCCGCCGCCCTGCCCAAGCCGCTGGCGCGCAAGACCAACCAAGCGGAACGGAGCGGAGGCGTCGCTCCCTTCGAGTTCGCCGCCAACGCGTATGCTCTCGGCGATCCCAGCGGCACCTGCGCCGGCGGCGGCGCGACGGCTGCCCTTCGCTTGACCTCCCAGTGGCAGATGGTAGTGGATGTCAATGGCTGCAAGATGACCGGCCTCGTGAAGAACCTCAGCGGAGATTCCCTCAGCTATATGGCCGGCCCGCGCTGGACGCCGCCCGTAACCGGACAACTGGTGCCCTATTTCCAGGTCCTGTTCGGCGGAAACAAGCTGACGCAGGAATTAGTTTTCCCCCAGCAGGAAGAGTATCTCACCGGGCTCGCTAAGAGCACGGGCTCGGAGCCTCCGGATCGCAGCCAGTACGCGCACCAGTTCGAACATGACGGTTTCGCTTTTGCGGCCGGCATGGGACTCGATTTCAACTTCAACCGGGCGCTGGCGTTCCGCTTGCTAGCAGTGGACTACACGCTCTCTTGGGCCGATGACCTGAATGGCTTCACCGCGCCACAAGGCTTCCAATTCAAGACCGGACTAGTGTTACATATGGGCACCTGGTAGCGGACACTACTGGCTACGCACCTCCCCGCGCTTCACCTGCGCCCGCCGCCGCCCCTGCTCTAGATTTGCCGACGCCGCCTCCTTCCCCGCGTCACTCACTTTGATGCTATTCACCACCCGTTTCGCTCCCGCGGTCTTCGCCATGCGCGTCGCCGCCCCCTTGTGTTGCACCACATTCGTCGAGCCGTCCCAAAAGGCCACGCCTCCTTGCACCCGTACACTGAACCCGTCCTTCCCGATCTTCGATTTCGCCAGTTTCGCGCGGATGACAGCCTCCATTTCTTTGTCCTGCTGAGCCGTTGTGCCTTGACTGGCAATAGGCTTCGCAGGTGGAGCTTTGGTCTGCGCTCCCAAGGGTACTACCAGAAGAAAAATGGCCACGATTAGCAGACTCATACCTAAGTAGTCCGCAGTCGTGGCCGAAACTCTCTAGCGGAATTGCTAGAAATTAAACCGCAGCGAAAACTGGATCTGCCGCTGCGCGCCCAACCCCGTGTCCCGGCTGACAGTCGATTGCGCGATCCCAAAGGTGCTGCCCGCCGCGGCCTGCGTGAAAACTTGCCTCGGCTGCAGTTGATTCGTGCCCGTACCGATCGAATTCCCCAGCGTCGCCGCAGGAGTATTGAAATTCGCCCGGTTCAGAATATTGTAGACCTCGGCTCGGAACTCCAGACTGCGGATTTCACCCAGTTTGAAGCGCTTATGCAAAGTGAAGTCGATCTGCTGCAAGCCCGGTCCGTGAATCGCATAGCGGCCCAAATTGCCGAATGTGCCCGGCTGCGGAATCGTGAAAGCAGCCGGATTCAAGAAAGCCCGGCCATCGGGACCGTTCAGGAACGGACTCACACCCGGCACAACATCCGGCCGGCGATTGTTACGGAACGCTCCGCCGTATGGGTTATTGATCACCGGTGTCGTGACCGGAACACCACTCACCACAATCGGATTCTGAACGTAGGTGTTGTTCCGCGTGTCCAGATAGACAAGATCGGGCCGGGTGATGGTCACGTCCACAGGAATTCCCGTGCGTGCGTTCATGATGCCGCCCACCTCCCAACCACCCACCAGCGCGTCCGCCATCCGGTTCTTGGTCTTGACCGGCAACTCGTAAAGCACCGACAGATTCATGCTATGGCGCACGTCGAAAGCATTGTTGCCGCGATCGTAGCTGAAGTTGAATGGATTCTGCGCCGTTTGCGCCTCATTCGATCCACCGGTATTGCCCAGGCTGTGTCCGTAGGTCCATTGGAATCCGGCCGTCAGACCCTTCGCGAACCTCCGGTTCAGAGTGGTCTGCAGCGAATTGTAATTGTCGGTTCCCCCGCTCGTCTTGTAATCGATCTGCGCGAATTGCGAGCCGAACTGCAGCACCGGCGAGCCCGCGCCGCTAGTTTGATTCATGGTCACACCCACGATCCCATTGGTCCAGGAGCGAAGAAACAGATTGCGGCCCTGGCTGCCCACATACGCTACCGTGAGCACCGCATTGCCCGGCAGTTGCTGCTGCACGGATGCCGTAAAGGAAAGAACTTTCTCGGGAAGCGTGTAGTTGGGAGCGTAGCCGCGCGGCTGATAGCTGGGGTGATTGGTCGCCGTAATCGGCGCCAGCAGCGTAACCGGATTCACCGGGAACGCCACTCCGCTGGTCAACGTGATGCTAGCCCGGTCGGAATCGATCGGTTGCACCTGGTCCTCCGTCTGGCCCGGCCCATAGTAATAGCCGGCGCCGACGCGCAACACGGTTTTGTTGTTGAAGCGTTCCGGCGACCACGCAAAGCCCAGACGCGGTCCGAAGGTTTTCTTCGAACTGTTGTACCAGGGCGTGGTGTTCGGCATGATCTGGCCCGTGGTCGCATTGAACAGCACGGACAGATTGCGGTCTTCGTGCATCACACTGTAATACTCGTAGCGCA
>Ga0105238_10007542_pt1 | contig 10894 bp, 8 predicted proteins | sample KBSC34metaG_FD_81526 | JGI IMG/M metagenome (GOLD analysis project Ga0105238, IMG submission 81526) | Corn rhizosphere microbial communities from Kellogg Biological Station, Michigan, USA - KBS C3-4 metaG | ecosystem: Host-associated > Plants > Roots > Rhizosphere > Soil | place: Michigan, USA...
CAGCGGGATGGAGGCGGAAGCGACGAGCGCCTCGCCCAGGTTTCCCGCGTCGAGCGGCACGACGTGGGTATGGAACGCGTCGAAGCGGATCGCGCGGTGCGCCTCCGGGGACGACACGTCGCCCACCGGCACGAACGGCGGGCCGCCACGCGGGTCGCGGAAGAGCGTGCGGTCGATGAACCGCGCGAGGTGGCGCCGGCCCAGCGCGTTCGCCATCGCGGCCATGCCGAAGCCCAGCGGCGTGGCCCATCCGTCGCGCGCGAGCGGCCAGCGCCCGCGGACCGCGAGGATGTGCAGGCGGTACGCGGGCGAGGAAAGGATCTCCGCCTCGTGGCCGGAGACGATCTCGCGGAGCATCGCGCGCGCGGCGTCCGAGACGAAGCGCCGGCTGGGGCGCGGCGGATAGGACTGCTCCGTGTAGAGGCGCGTAAACTCGGCGAGCGCCGGGAGCGGATCGGCGCGGCAGGCGGCGGCGAAGCGCCACGCACCGATGGAGGCACCCACGAGGTGGCGCACGCGCGGTGCCCGCGGAAGCCACTCGCCGAAGATCGCGCGGTCGAGCGCGGCGATGCCGAGGCCCTTGGGGCCGCCGGCGGCCCCGGGGATCACCTCGATGTCGGCGGGATCCAGGCCGTGGCCGCGCATGCGCTCGAGCGCGCGGCGGCCGGCGCGGATCGACAGAACCGGATGGGACTCCATGCGATCGCAGCGGATGAGTTGCCGTAATACTGCCACGCCGCCGGGGCGCCCCGCCCGGCTACAATGCGCGCTGCACCGTCCGCCATCCCCCTTCCGCTTCCATGTCGCGACTCTTCTCGCCGCTCGTCCTGCGCTCGATCGAGCTCCCCCACCGCGTCTTCGTCTCGCCCATGTGCCAGTACTCGAGCGAGGACGGGCTCCCCAACGACTGGCACCTGGTCCACCTCGGGAGCCGCGCGGTGGGCGGGGCGGCGCTGGTCTGCGTCGAGGCGAGCGGCGTGACACCCGAAGGGCGCATCACGCCGTGGGATGCCGGGATCTGGTCGGAGGCGCACGCGCGCGCGTGGAAGCCCGTCGCGGATTTCCTCCGCGCGCAGGGCTCGGTGCCCGGCATCCAGCTCGCGCATGCCGGCCGCAAGGCCTCGTGCGACAAGCCGTGGAACGGCGGGAAGTCCCTCGACCGCGCGCACGGCGCGTGGGAGACGGTGGCACCCAGCGCGCTCGCGTTCGGCGACTATGCGGTCCCGCGGGCGATGACCACGGACGAGATCCGGGCCACGGTCGACGCGTTCGCGCGCGCGGCCGGCCACGCGCTCGCGGCGGGCTTCGACGTGGTCGAGGTCCACGGCGCGCACGGCTACCTGCTGCACGAGTTCGTCTCCCCGCTCTCCAACCGGCGCACCGACGCGTACGGCGGCGCCTACGACAACCGCGTGCGCTTCCCGCTCGAGGTGGCGCGCGCCGTGCGCGAGGCGTGGCCCGCGGACAAGCCCGTGCTCTACCGCGTCTCCGCCACGGACTGGGTGGAGGGCGGCTGGGACCTCCCGCAATCGATCGAGCTCGCGCGGCGGCTGAAGGCGATCGGCATCGACCTCGTCGACTGCTCGAGCGGCGGGAACGTCCACCACGCGAAGATCCCGCTGGGGCCTGGCTACCAGGTGCCGTTCGCCGAGGCGATCCGGCGCGAGGCGGGCATCCCCACCGCCGCGGTGGGCCTCATCTCGGACGCGGTGCAGGCCGAGCAGCTGGTGGCGTTGGGCCAGGCGGACGCGGTCTTCCTCGCCCGCGCGATGCTGCGCGACCCCTACTGGCCGCGCCACGCCGCGAAGGCGCTGAAGGTCGACCTGCCGTGGCCGGACCAGTACAAGCGCTGCGACGTGGGGCCGCTGGGGAACTAGGCGAGGATCATCTCCGCGGCCTTCTCCGCGACCATCACCACGGGCGCGTGCGTGTTGCCCGAGACGAGCGTGGGCATGATGGACGCATCGGCCACGCGCAGGCCGCGCACGCCGCGCACGCGAAGCTGCGGATCGACCACCGACGCGGCGTCCGGGCCCATCCGGCAGGTGCCCACCGGGTGGAAGATCGTCTGCCCGTAGCGGCGCGCGAAGTCGAGGAGGGCCTCGTCGCTCGCGATATCCGGTCCCGGCCGGTATTCGGCGGCGAGGTACTGCGCGAGGGCGTGCGTCGCGGCGAGCCTGCGCGCGTAGCGCAGCGCCTCGACCGCGTAGCGGCGATCGATCTCCGCGTCGAGATAGTTCGGCCGGATCGAAGGCCGCGCGAACGGGTCCGGCGAGGCGATGCGAATCGATCCGCGCGATGCGGGCCGCAGCTGGCACACCGAGAACGTGCAGCCGGACCATGGATGCGGCGCGCCGCCCGCGACGTCCGCGGAGAGCGTGGCGAAGTGGAACTGGATGTCCGGCGTGCGCGCGCCGGGCAGGAGCCGCGCGAAGAGGCCGCCCTGGTTGATGCCCACGGCGAGCGGCCCGCGCCGGAAGAGGAGCCACTCGAGGCCGATGCGCGCGCGGCCGGCGATCGTGCGCAGGTCGTCGTTCGTCGTGATGGGCTTCGCCACCCGGTAGATGAGCCGCAGCTGCAGGTGGTCCTGCAGGTTCTCGCCCACGGCGGGCACGTCGGCCACGACCGGAATGCCGAGGCCCCGCAGGAGCTCCGCGGCCCCCACGCCCGAGAGCTGCAATAGCTGCGGCGTCTGCACTGCTCCGGCCGCGAGGATCACCTCGCGCGCCGCCTTCTCCACGCGGAGCCCGCCACCCTGGCGGTACTCGACGCCCACGGCCTTTCCACCCTCGAACAACACGCGCGTCGCCTGCGCGCCCGTCCGCACCTCGAGGTTCGCGCGGCGGCGCGCGGGCCGCAGGTAGCCCACCGCGGTGCTGCAGCGCAGGCCCCGGCGCGTGAAGAGCTGGTAGTAGCCCACGCCCTCCTGCCGCTCGCCGTTGAAATCGTCGTTGCGCGGAACGCCCATCTCGCGCGCGCCGGAAATCACGGCCTCCATGAGCTCGTGCGGCCGCCCGATGTCCGAGCACCACTGCGGGCCGTCGGCGCCGTGGAGCGCGCTCGCGCCGCGCGAGTTCCGCTCCATGCGCACGAAGTACGGGAGCACGTCCTTCCAGCCCCAGCCCGTGTTGCCCTGCGCGAGCCACCCATCGTAGTCCTCCGGCTGCCCGCGCACGTAGATGAGCCCGTTGATCGAGCTCGAGCCGCCCAGCCCGCGGCCGCGCGGCCAATAGAGGCGCCGCCCCTCCATGCCCGGCTCCGGATCGGTCTCGAATCCCCAGTTGTAGCGGGGATCGAACATGGTCTTGCCGTAGCCGATGGGGATGTGGATCCACGGCGAGCGGTCCGCCGGGCCCGCCTCGAGGAGGAGCACGCGCGTGCGCCCGTCCGCCGTCAGGCGGTTCGCGAGCACGCAGCCCGCGGTGCCGCCGCCCACGACGACGTAATCGAACATCAGGCCGTGCTGGTCGAGGCGTCGAGGAGCTTCAGCCGCTGCACCTTGCCCGAGGGCCCGCGCGGAAGCTCCTCCACGAACCGGATCTCCTTCGGCGCCTTGAAGGGGCCAAGATGCTCCACGCAGAAGGCGCGGATTTCCTCCTCCGAGCACGCGGCGCCCGCGCGGCGGATCACGCACGCGAGGATCTCCTGCCCGTAGTGGCGGTCCGGGATCCCCACGGCGGCGGCGTCGAGGACTGCGGGATGGCGCAGCAGCACCTCGTCGATCTCCCGCGGGGCGATGTTCTCGCCGCCCTTGATGATGAGCTCCTTGATGCGGCCGGTCACGAAGAAGTAGCCCCCGGCGTCGCGCACGCCCACGTCGCCCGAGCGGAACCAGCCGTCCGGGAAGAACGCAGCCGCGGTGGCCGCGGCGTTCTTGTAGTAGCCGGGCGTCACCTGCGGCCCGCGGATCGCGATCTCGCCCGGCGTGCCGTCGGGAAGCTCCGCGCCCTGCTCGTCCACGATGCGCGCCTCGCATCCGGAAGGCCGGCCGACGGAGCCGATCCGGCGCCGGTCGCGCTCGTACGGATTCGAGAACGCGGGCGCCACGGTCTCGGTGAGGCCCATGGTCTCGATCACGCCGATGCCGAACTTCTCCTCGAAGGCGCGCAGGTGCTCCGGAGGGAGCGGGGCGGAGGCGGTGCGGCAGAAGCGCACGTGCGCCACCGCCTCGCGCTCCGGCGCTTCGCCCTCGAGGAGGTAGCTCACCATCGTGGGGACCATGTTGAGCCACGTGCAGCGGTGGCGGATCGCGAGGTCCCAGAAGCGGGACGCCGAGAATCTCGGCGGCATCGCGAGCGAGCCGCCGTGCGCGAGCGGCGCCAGCATCGTCACGGCGAACGCGTTGATGTGGTAGAGCGGGAGCACCGCGGTCACCCGGTCGCGCGGCGTGAGGCGGTGCTCGGCGCTGATGGCGTGCGCGTTCGCGGCGAGGTTCGCCTGGGTGAGCATCACGCCCTTGGGCTTGCCCGTCGTCCCCGACGTGTACATGAGGAGCGCGAGCGCGTCGGGCGCCACGGAAGGAAGCTCCAGCGCGGAATCCTCGGCGCGCTCGCCCGGGAGCGTCGCCGCGTCCGGATCGACCTCGACCACCGCGATGGCCCTGGGGATGCCTCGCACGAGCGCACGGACCTTCGGCGCCCACTCCGGCGACGCGAAAACCGCGGTCGAGTCGCAATGCTCGATCACGTAGCGCATCTGCTCCGGCTGCGAGAGGAGGTTCACGGGGTTCACGCAGTAGCCGCCCGCCATCGCGCCCAGGAGGAGCTTCAGGGTCGCGATCCCGTTCGGCATCACGACCGAGACGTGCGCGCCGGGCTTCCCCGCGTGGCGCCCGACCATGGCCGAGACGCGGCGGCACGCGTCCGCGAGCTCGCCGAAGGCGATCGTGCGCCCGGTCTCCGACGCGATGAAATAGGTGGCGCCCGGCTGCCGCGCCGCCTGGGACTCGACCAGCGCGGGGACGGTCGCGGGCCGCGGCGCCGGCATCAGCGGCCCCAGCGGGCGAAGTACGGGCCGAGCAGGTCTTCCAGCGTGGGGACCCGTTCCGGGATCGGGCGCGCGATGCGCGTCACGTTCATGTACTGCCGCACGTTGAGGTTGTCCGAGAAGTTGTTCAGGCCCCACGTGCCGCAGCCCATCGAGAGCGACACCGGGAGGCCGTTCGAGAAGCTGCCGCCGTTGGCGACCACGTGGACCTGGTTCACGATGACCCGCGCGACGGGAAGCGTCAACCCCAGGTCCAGCGCGCGCTCGTCCACCTTGCTGTGCAGGGACACCGAGTGGCCCGCGCCCTGGTAGGCGTAGATGCGGCGCACGAGGTCCTTCGCCGCCGCGAAATCCGGCACGCGGTAGACGGTGAGGACGGGCGAGAGCTTCTCGCCGGAGAAGCGGTGACCGGGGCCGGTGCCGGACTCCTCGACCAAAAGTACGCGCGCGCGCCGCGCCGCGGGATCCGCGAGCCCCGCGCGCTCGGCGATGGCCGCGGCGGACTGCCCGATCACCGCGGAGGAAAGCTTCCCTTCCGGCCACATGCACGCCTCCAGGCGCTTCCTGTCCTCGCCCGAGACGGGCACGCAGCCCTGCCGCGCGAGCGCCGCCAGCATCGGCCCCGCGATAGCCTCCACCAGCACGAGGCTGTTCTCGGAGGAGCAGCTGGTCGCGTTGTCGAAGGTCTTCGATTGCACGATCTTCGCGGCCGCGTCGTCCAGGTCCGCCGTCTCGTCCACGATGGAGGCCACGTTCCCGGCGCCCACGCCGAAGGCCGGCGTCCCGCTCGCGTACGCCGCGCGGACGTTCGCCTGCGAGCCGGTGGCGACCACGAGGTCGCACTGGCGCATGAGCTCCGCGGTGGCCTCCTTCGTGATGGGCGCGGGGAGCATCTGGACCAGGTCGCGCGGCGCGGCCACGCGGTCGAGCTGCGCGTGGATGAACGCGATGAGGCGCGCGCAGGTCGTGGCGCCCTTGGGCGAGGGCGCCACGATCACGGCGTTCCGCGCCTTCAGGCTGTTGATGATCTTGTTGGCCGGAGTCGCCGCGGGGTTGGTCGACGGCGTGACCGCGCAGACCACGCCCACGGGGCGCGCGATCTCGACGATGCCGCTCGCCTTGTCCTCCGAGATCACGCCCACGGTCTTGAGGCCGTGCAGGTCGCGCAGGAGCCCCAGCGTCTTCCGGTGGTTCTTGAGGACCTTGTCCTCGACGTCGCCGATCCCCGTGTCGCGCACCGCGAGCTCCGAGAGCTCCCGGTTGCGCGCGGGCTCGAGGATGGCCCAGGCCGCCGCCGCCACGAGCTCGTCGATGCGCGCCTGGTCGTAGCCGTCCGCGATCGCCTGGGCGGCCCGGGCGCGGGCGACGAGGCGCGCGACCTCCTGTGCCACCGTCGCGTGGGCGGCCGCGGCGCTCACGGCTTCGCCTCCTGCGCGGGCGCATCGATCGGGCCGGGCCCGCTCCGTCCCCGGAGCGCGCCGCGGACGTAGCGCACGAGCGGGTAGGCGAGCGCCAGCACCGTGAAGGCCATCACCACGCCGCTGATGGGCCGGGTGAAGAAGATGGCGGGGTCGTTCTGGTAGGCGATCATGCTGGTCATGAATTGCGTCTCCGCCACCGGCCCCAGGATGCACCCCAGCACCATGGGCGCGATCGGGAAGCGGTAGCGCTCGAAGAGGTAGCCCACGACGCCGAAGATCACGATCATCCAGAGGTCCGTGAGGCTGTTCCGCGCGCTGTACGCGCCCACGAAGCAGAAGAGCGCGACGAACGCGGACGTGACCGCCTCCGGCAGGCGCAGCACCCAGATGAGCGGGCGGATCGCGAAGTAGCCGAGGAGGCACATGCCGAAGACCGCCGCGAACATCGAGGCGAAGATCGTGTAGACCATGTCGCCGCTCGTCTGGAATATCTGCGGCCCTGGCTGCACGCCGTGGAGGAGGAAGGCGCCCAGGATCACGGCGGTGGCACCGCTCCCGGGGATGCCGAGCGCCAGCAGCGGGACCATGTGGCCTCCCACCGTCGCGGTCGAGGCGAGCTGCGGCGCCACGATGCCCTCGGGGATGCCGGTCCCCAGCAAATGGCGGCGGTTGCCGTACTGCGCTTCCGCGCCGTAGGCCACGAACGATCCCACCGTCGCGCCCGCGCCGGGCACGATGCCGCAGAGCACTCCGATGAAGGAGCTCCGCGCGATCGTGCCCTTGAGCGCGGTGATCTCGCGCCAGGCGGGGAAGCGGGTCTTCACCTCGCGGCTGCCTTCCATCGCGGGGGTCGTGAACCCCTGCTCCATCCGTGTCAGCACCTCGCCCAGGCCGTAGGCGCCCACCATCACGGTGAGGTACTCGATGCCGTCCTTGAGGATCGGGATGCCGAAGGTGTAGCGGTCCGTTCCGTAGGTCTCGTCCACGCCCACGGTCGCGAGGAGGAGCCCGATGCAAAGGCTCACCACCGCCTTGGTGAGGGAGCCGCCCGCGAGCGACACCACGCCCGTGAGCCCGAAGAGGACGATCGCGAAATATTCCGGCGCGTCGAAGCGGAGCGCGAACTTCGCGAACGGCACCGCGAGCGCGACGGCGGAGACCGCCGTGATGAGGCCGCCGAAGAGCGCCGCGAGGAGCGTCCACCCCAGCGCCCGCGCGGGCTCGCCCTGCCGCGCCATCGGGTAGCCGTCCCAGAGGAGCGGCACGTCGAGGGGCTCGCCGGGGATGCGGAAGAGGATGGACGTGAAGGCTCCGCCGTACGTGCCGGAGAGGTACATCGCGGTGAGGAGGACGATCGAGGACGTGACGCCCATCCCGTAGGTGAACGGGAGCGCCAGGACCACGCCCATCACGAGGGTGAGGCCGGGAAGGACCGCGACCAGCATGCCCACCACCAGCCCCACCACGAGCGCGGTCGCGTTGGGGATCGTGCCGAGGTGGAGGAAGCCCAGGCCCAGCTGGTGCAGGACGTCTTGCATGCTCTTTCCCGGTGGTGCCGCTAGTGGATGCCCAGCGCCGACATGAGCGCGGTCGAGACGAGGCGGAAGGGCCCGACGCCCAGCGGCAGCGAGACGTAGACCACCTTCATGAACACGTAGACGAAGGCGAGGCTCCCGAGCACGCTCGTGGCGGCGACCACGCCCCAGCGGCGGTAGCGGCCCACCGCCATGAACGCGGCGAGGTAGGCCACGGTCGCCACGAAGAAGCCGAGGTAGTCCATGCCCGGCACGTAGAGCGCCGTGATGAGCATCCCCGCCGCGAGCAGCCGGGGGTAGCGCGGGCCCTCATCCTCGGCGGCCGCCCCGGGCTCCGCGGGGGATGCCGCGCGCGCGAAGAAGGCATGGCGCGCGACCTCGATCGCGCACACGATCATGAGGAGCACCAGGACCGCGCGCGGCCAGAAGTCCGGCCCCAGCTGGCCCGCCTTCGCCGACGCGGCGAACGAGCCCGCGTCGTGGTAGAGGTACGCGGCCCCCGCGAGGAGCGCCGCGTAGGGCAGGATCGCCTTCGCCTTCCCGCTCGGCATGCGGCGGTCTCAGACCTTCTTCATCGCGGCCCGCATGTCCGCGAGCTGCGCCTGCAGGAACGCGACCGCGCGGTCCGCGGGCACGAAGCTGTCGCTCGCCGCGTACTGCTCCTCGAGGAACTTCCTGTACTCGTCGGTCGCCGCCACCTTGGCCATCACGTCGGAGAGGAGCTTCACGCGGTCCGGGGGCGTGCCTCCCTTCACGACGAACGAGCGGAACTGCGGGAGCGTGATGTCGAACCCCAGCTCGGTGGAGCACGGCACGTCCTTGAAGGCCGGGAGCCGGTTCTTCGCGAAGATGATGATGGGCTTGATCTGCTTGTTCGTGATGAACTGCCGCACGTCGCCCGCCTGCTCGTAGAGCGCGTCGACGTGGCCGCCGATCACGGAGACGTAGCGCTCGCTGGGCTTCGCGTACGGCACCTCGACCACCTTGATGCCCTTCGACTCGAGGTAGGAGAGCGTCATGTCGTCCACGCTCCCGAATCCCAGGGTCGCCACCTTGAGCGTGGCGGGCTTCGCCTTCGCCTCGCGCTCGAACTGCGCCCAGTCCTTGTATTTCCCGTTCTCGGCCACGAAGAGGAACGAGGGGCACTGCATCATGATCGCGATGGGCTGGATGTCCTTGATCGTCCAGCGCGGGGACTTGCCCGCGAGGAGCGCGTTGGTGTCCGCGATGTAGACCGCCATCGCGTAGCCGTCCGCCTGGTCCGTGAGGAGCTTCGCCATGCCCGTGGCGCCCGTGGCGCCCGGCACGTTCACGACCGGGAGCGAAGTCTTCAGGAGCGGCTCGCCGATCTTCGCGGTGAGGCGCGCGAGCTGGTCCGCGCCGCCGCCCGGACCCCACGGCACGATCACGTCGATCGGCCGCGTGGGGAACTTGTCCTGCGGCCAGCCCAGGCGCGGCGCGAGCGCCAGCGTGGATGCGGCGGCGAGGAGCGATCGGCGCGTCTTGCTGAAGGGTTTGCGGTCGTCCATTCTCATTCCTCCGGTGCGTTGTGGTTGCCGCGGCTCTGGGCTATCCCAAGGATGCCATGGCCGCCGCGTTTGTGCCGTCCATCGGCGCTTGCAATAATGGCCGATGCCCATGGACGTCCTGGATCGGTTCTTCGAGCGAGCGCGCGCGCGGCGCGGGCGCATCGTGCTGCCGGAAACCGGCGACGAGCGCATCGTCGAGGCCGCCCGCCGGCTGCGCGCCGAAGGCCTCGCGGAGCCGATCCTGCCCCCCGCGCCGCAGGACGATCCCCGCCTCGAGGAGTATGCGGCGCTCTGGCCGGGCAACCCGAAGATCGCGCGGCGCGCGGTCGCGAAGCCGCTCTTCCACGCGGGCATGATGGTGAAGGCGGGCCACGCGGACGCGCTCCTCGCCGGCGTGGCGCATCCCACCGCTCGGGTGATCGAGGCCGGGATGATGACGATCGGGCTGGCACCCGGCATCGGCGCGCCCTCGAGCTTCTTCCTGATGGTGCTGGGCGAGCGCGTCCTGCTCTACGCGGACTGTGCCGTCAATCCGGATCCGGACCCCGGCATGCTCGCGGACATCGCGATCGCGTCGGCCGCGAGCCGCCGCGCGCTCATGGGCGACGAGCCGCGCGTGGCGCTCCTCTCGTTCTCCACCCACGGGAGCGCCAGCCACCCGCGGGTCGACAAGGTCGTGCGCGCGCTCGCGATCGCCCGCGGGCGCGAGCCCGCGCTCGCGATCGACGGCGAGCTGCAGGCGGACGCGGCGCTCGTGGAGGAGATCGCCCGCCGGAAGGTGGGAGGCGGGAGCGCCGTCGCCGGACGCGCGAACGTGCTGGTCTTCCCGGACCTGGACGCGGGCAACATCGCCTACAAGCTCACGCAGCACCTCGCCGGCGCGCGCGCCGTGGGGCCCATCCTGCAGGGCTTCGCTCGGCCCGTGAGCGACCTCTCGCGCGGCGCCAGCGTGGACGACATCGTCGCCACCGCCGTGGTGCTGCTCGCGACCGCGCCGCACTAGCGCGCCTCCATGGGCACGTACGGCCGCGGCTCCGGGCCGTTGTAGAGCGTGAGCGGGCGGATGAGGATGTTCGATTCCATCTGCTCCAGCACCTGCACCGTCCACCCCGGCACGCGCCCCACGGCGAAGATCGGGACGAAGAGATCCGGCGCGATGCCGTTGAGGTAGTAGACGACGCCCGCGTAGAAGTCCACGTTCACGTTCACGCCGTGCCGGGCGTAGGGCTTCATCGCCTCGACCAGCGCGGCGAGGATGCGGAACCACTGCGGCTGGCCCATCTCGACGGAGAGCTTCTCCACGCCGGCGCGCATATGGCGCGCGCGCGGATCCTCGGCCTTGTAGACCCGGTGGCCGAACCCCATCACCGCCTCGCGGTTCGCGCGCTTCGCCTTCACGTACTCCGCCGCGTTCGCCGGGTCG
>Ga0105238_10007544_pt1 | contig 10892 bp, 13 predicted proteins | sample KBSC34metaG_FD_81526 | JGI IMG/M metagenome (GOLD analysis project Ga0105238, IMG submission 81526) | Corn rhizosphere microbial communities from Kellogg Biological Station, Michigan, USA - KBS C3-4 metaG | ecosystem: Host-associated > Plants > Roots > Rhizosphere > Soil | place: Michigan, USA...
CGCCTTGCCCATCGTGCCGTACGGCAGCTGGCTGGCGAATGCGCCGGCGCCGGCGACCAGGCCGGAGCGCTTCAGGAACGCGCGACGGTCCATCGTCGCGATGGTCGCGCCGATGCCTCGGGACAGCCGCGGTCCCGCCAGGCGGGCGCTATCGGACTTGCGCGTGAGCAGCATGATGCTTCTCCTGCTTGAGAAGTGGGATTACGCGGATTCGATCAAACGGCCCGGTGGGGGCGCCGGCCACGATCAGATGCGGGTCGTCGCGTAATAATTGCGAACGTGCTCGGTTTCCCGATAGCCCTGAGATGCGGCCGCCGGCTCCGCTGCTTGGACTACGACCGCCGGCGTGGCGGCAAGCGCCGACGCGGACGCGGCACCCGCAGCGCCGGCGCCGAACGCCATCAGGAACCGGCGACGCTTGGAGTCAGGTGACGGGGCGGCAGCGGTGGCCGCCGGCGAAATATCGCGGTGCGATGCATCGCTCATGGTGCTCCTCCTGGTAATCCCGAACCGATTCCGTGCGCATAATCGTTAGTCCATGGCGAGTGCGTCACGGTCCAGCGCCATGTATTGTTCCGTGAATTCTGCTACGCAGGCATAGTAGTTGGCAATAGGGGATTCACGCATTGCAGTGCAGCAAGAAAAAACCCAGCACGCGATCTGGCGCTCGAAAAACGCACGCTGCGTCGCAACCGGAACCGGCTCGCGGTCCTCGTGTCCGGCGATCAGAAGGCGCATCGTTTCGCACATCGCCGACAGGTGATCCTCGAGCATCGTGACATCGCCACGACGCGCGATCCCGAGCGCCGCGAGCTCGCGCCGCAGTTCGACCAGCGGCTTCTCCATCATGTAGCCCGTCAGCCAGTGCGAAGCGTGCAGGTTCACTTCGCACTTGCCGACGCCGATGAACAGATCGCTGTACTCCTGCGCTGCCGCCTCGGCGTCCATTGCGCCGCTCGCCGCGACGAGCCGGTTCCATGCGCGCGCGAATGGCGAATCGCCGGCGATCGTGTCGGCGCGTGCGATCGTCTGCAGCAATCGCGCATCGGGACCGTCGGCATAAAGGCGCGCCAGCAGCGCGTAGAAATCGGCGCGGGCACGGTCCTCGGACGACAGCGGGTGCGTCAGCGCGATCGTCTGCATGATCAAAGGTTGCGGATGTCCGCGGGCGACTCGTTCGTCATCAGGTCGACGACGCGGCAGTCCGCGCACATCTTGAGCCGCTCGATCGCGCCGGCTGCCGAGAACATCGAATGCGTGCGCAGCCGCTCGAGCATCGCGCCGATCAGCTTTTCGGTGCCCATCGGCTTGCCGCAGCGCACGCACGCGAAGACCTTCGCCTCGTTCAGCACGCGCGGCGCGCGCGCGTCGGCCGAAAGATCCAGCCGCGGCACGAGCGAAATCGCCTGTTCCGGGCATGTTGCTGCGCAAATGCCGCACTGCACGCAGTTGCTCTCGATGAAGCGCAGCTGCGGCGTTTCGGCGTGGTCTAGGAGCGCCGCCTCCGGACAGGAGCCGACACACGCGAGGCACATCGTGCAGCGCTCGCGGTCGAGTGCGAGCGCGCCGAACGGCGAGCCGGCGGGCAGCGCAATCGTCGTCTGCGGCACCGGGGCGTGCTGCGCAAGATGCTCGAACGCATGCGCGAGCGTGCGCCGCTTGTCGTTGGTTGCCGCGAACGTCGCCGCAATCCGTGGCGGCAGCGCGACCGGCCACTCCCACAGCGCACGGCCGATATCGCCGCCGCTCGCGTCGACCAGGCGCAAATGCTCGCCCTGGTAACCCAGCGCGTTCGCGATCGTCTGCGCGATCGTCATCTGGAAACGCAGCGCGTCGAGGTACTGCGGCGCTTCGCGGCCGGTGGCGAGCACCGCGATGCTCGACGCACCCCAGGCGAGCGCGGCCATCCACAGATCGATGCCGACCGAGGCGATGTGCTCGACGGCGACCGGCATCAGGCGCGCCGGAAGGCCGCGGCCCTCCCTCGCCAGCGACTCGAGCAACGGTTCGGAATCGGCGGCGTGCAGCAGCAGCCCCGGATCGCGGCCGCCCGCCCGCGCATAGCTCGCGAGCATCGTGCGCAGCCGTGCGCCGAGGTCGGCCGCCGCCGGATACGCATAGGTGATCGCGCCGGACGGGCACACGGTGGTGCACGCGCCGCAGCCCATGCAAAGGTGCGGCTCGACCGCGATGTGGTCGCCGTCGGCGCGGATGGCCAACGTCGAGCAGACGTCGATGCACTGCGTGCAGCCCGTCTTTTCCGAACGGCTGTGCGCACAGATCGACGGTTTGTAGGCAAAGAACTTCGGCTTCTCGAATTCGCCCACCGCGAGCACCAACTCGGCCACCGCCTTCGCCTGCGCGAACGGATCGGCGCCGGGCGCGAAATAGCCCTGCGGCGGCTGATGCTGGCGGAACCACGGCGCGGGCGACAGGTCGAGCACCGTGTCGAAGCGGCCGCTGCGCGCCGTGTCGCGACGCTCGAAGTCGATGGCTCCGACGACCCCGCAGGCGACGACGCAGTCGCGGTGGTCGCGGCAGCGGTCGAGGTCGACCTGGAAATGACGGCTGATCGCGTGCTCGGGACACGCGTCGACGCACGCATTGCAGCGCGTGCAAAGATCGAGGTCGATCGGGTTGCGCTGCGTCCACTGCGCCTCGAACGCGCCCAGCCAGCCCCCGAGTTGCGTGAGCTCGCCGGAGTAAACGGCCATCCCGCGCGCGCCGGGCAACGGCACATCCTGCGATGCGCCCGTGGCGAGCACCGTCACCGGCAGCGATGCGCGCAAGACCTCGGCCCAGCGCAGCGCCACGTCGAGCGGCCCGACGATCAGCACCTGCCCTTCCGACTTGTAGCTGACGATCGGAACCGGCTCGGGATCGGGGAGCGCGGCCGCCGCGAGCAGCGCCGCGATCTTCGGCGTTGCCTGCGGCGCTTCCGCCGACCACCCGGCGGCCTCGCGGATGTTGACGAAGCGAATCGAGCGCACGCCGCCCGCCTCTTCGGCGATCTCGCCCAAAAGCCGCTGCTCCTGCGTGCAGGCGACGATCATGTCGCCACCCGATGCTTCCTTGAAGCGGCCGAGCTCGCGCTGGCACATCGCCGTGTGCACCGGCCGCGGCGTGCTGCCCGCGGCGCGCGCGATGGCCTCGCCGTCGAGCGGCATCGTGGCGTTGCAGTTGCACAGGAAAACGTTCCTGTCGGCGAGGCTCATCGGTTGCTCGCCGGGGTGGAAGGTGCGGACGGCGCGGATGCGGCGGCCGGGTCAGCCGCGGCGGCGAACGGCGCCGTCCCGGCTTCCGCCGTGGCGGAATCGCCGGGAAGGGCCGCGTTCGCGCCCGCGCGGATCGCAGCGGGCGCCGAGGATTGCGTGCCCTCGGCGGCGGCGGGCGCACCGGCGGCGCCGGCGTCGTCGCCTTGCGGAACGTCCTCGACAATCCCTTCCGCCGTCACGCGCGTCTTCGGCGCGTCGAAGATGTAGCGCGCCTGCATCAGCGTGCGCGCAAGCTCGGGCTCGAGCGGACTCGGCTTCGAATAGTCGTCGATGTACACGTCGAGCCCGTCCATCACGTTGAATTGCGGATCGCGGAGGAGCTTGCGCAGCGCGTTGCGCTTCAGGTCCTCGTCGACGCCGGCCTGCATGAACGGCGAAAAATCGGAATCGATCGTCAATGATTCGAGCGGCGGCAGTGCAACCGCCTTGGCAGTCGCGCCGGCTGCGGGTGCCGGCGCCATGGCGCTCGTGCCGGCCGCCCCTGATGCCACGTGCATTGGATGGTCGCGCACATCCGCGTGTTCCGGATTCGTGCTGGCGAGCGGCGCAATCGAGCGCGCGGGATCGGCTTTCGCGGCGGGCTCGTCCGGCACGCGATGCGCGGACCGCGCAGGCTCGTCCCGCTGCGCCGCCGCCAGCTTGCGCTGCGACCAGCGGCGCAGCGAGAAACCGCCGGGGCGCGGCGCCTCGGCCACTAGTGTTCGCTCCTGCGGCGCGATACCGGATCGTCGCCCACGGGGTCGTTGCGGCGCACCTTGCGCCGCGGCTCGGGCTTGTAATGGGCGGCGATAAACGGGCGCATCCAGTCGGCGATTGCGGGGAGCATCGGCACGCCGTCGACCTGTTCGCCGCCATCCATGTAGCGCCCCGCCTGGTTGTAGCTCACCGTCAGCAGCACCGGACGCGCGGCGGGCATTGCGCCGTCGTCGAACAGCCGCCACATGACGAAGATGCGCGGGTCGGGTGCGGTGAGGTTGAGAAAATAACCCTCGGCTTCCGTCGGATGCAGCTCGATTTCGAAGCCGCGGCAACGCCACCGGTTCTCGCCCTCGGCAATGCACGTGTGCGAGCCGGGGACGGCGTTGCGATCGGGAACGAACCCGGGCGGGACTGGCGCGATCTCGACGGCGACCGGTTGCCACCGTTCGCTGGCCCAGCGGCTACGAAGCGGTACGCGCTCAATCATCACGTCGACGTTCTGGGTCAGCGGTCGCATCGGGTCCTGGCTGGTTCGCCGTGCCTTTCGTGCACCGAAATCGTGCATTGCCGATCATACAGCCGCAGCAAGCCGAAGAGGCGCCTCTGCTAACATCGACAGTCCCCATGGCCACGATCATTCCGCTCACCGATGTGCGCCGCGCATCGAGCGCCGCCGAACGGGACGCCTTCGTCCGCGCCGCCGCGAACGCGCCGGCGCCCGGCGAATCGGCAGCGCCGCGCGACGTGCGCGGACGAGCGCTGCGCGACCTGCGCATCTCGGTCACCGACCGCTGCAACTTCCGCTGCGTCTACTGCATGCCGAAGGACGTCTACGGACGCGACTTCCCGTTTCTCGCGCATGCGGAGCTCCTCACGTTCGAGGAAATCGCGCGGATCGCGGCGATCTTCGTCGAGCGCGGCGTACGCAAGATCCGGCTCACCGGCGGCGAGCCGCTGCTGCGCCGCCACCTCGAGCGCCTGGTCGAGATGCTGGCGTCGCTCGGCGATATCGACCTCACGCTGACGACGAACGGCGCGCTGCTCGCGCGGAAGGCCCGCTCGCTTCGCGATGCGGGACTGTCACGCGTCACGGTCAGCCTCGACGCGCTCGACGATCCGACGTTTCGCGCGATGAACGACGTCGACTTTCCGGTCGCCCGCGTGCTGGAGGGTATCGACGCCGCGCATGCGGCCGGCCTGACCCCGCTCAAGATCAATGCAGTGGTCAAGCGCGGCACCAATGAGCACGCCATCGTGCCGCTTGCACGCCATTTCCGCGACAGCGGCCACATCGTCCGCTTCATCGAGTACATGGACGTCGGCCACACCAACGGCTGGCGGATGGATCACGTCGTTCCGGCGGCCGAGATCATCGCGATGATCGACCGCGAATTTCCGCTCGAACCGATCGACGCCAACTACACCGGGGAGGTCGCGCAACGCTGGCGCTATCGCGACAACGGGCACGAGGTAGGCGTCATTGCCTCCGTGACGCAGGCGTTCTGCCGCGACTGCACACGCGCACGGCTGTCGACGGACGGCAAGCTCTACACCTGCCTGTTCGCCGACAGCGGCTACGATCTGCGCGCGCTGTTGCGCGGGCCGTATTCGGATGCGCAGATCGGCAACGCGATTGCCGCCATCTGGCGGGGACGCGCCGACCGGTACTCGGAAATCCGCACTGCGGCCACCCGGCGCGATTCGCGCATCGAGATGTCGTACATCGGAGGCTAGCAAGCGATGCTCGCGCCCGCTCCCGCGTCGCCCGTTCTTACGCACGCTGCGCGCCCGTCGACGTTCGACGTCACCGCGGTGGACGAAAACGGCATAGTGCGCGACGTGCCGATCGCCGGCGAGCATCCGCTGACGCTCTACGTCGACAAGCAGGAAATCCTGACGCTGATGACCCTCGGCGCCGCACCCGAAGCACTGGCGATCGGCTACCTGCGCAACCAGCGGCTGGTGCAAAGCCTCGACGAGATCGTCGCGGTCCAGGTCGACTGGGAGACCAACTCGGTTGCGATCAGGACGCGGCACGGCCTCGCCGATCTCGAGGCGAAGACGTCGAAGCGCACGAAGACGAGCGGCTGCGGGCAGGGAACGGTATTCGGCGACCTGATGGAAGACATCGACAACGTGAGCCTGCCGCAGGATGCGGCGCTGTCGAAATCGGCGCTCTACGAACTGCTCGACAAGGTCCGTACGCACGAGACGATCTACAAGCAGGCCGGTGCCGTGCACGGATGCGCGCTCGCGTCGAATGCCGGCGCGCATTCGGAAATCCTGCAGTTCGTCGAGGACGTCGGCCGCCACAACGCGGTGGACGCGATCGCCGGCCAGATGTGGCTCGACGGCTGCGCCGGCGACGACAAGATCTTCTATACGACCGGGCGGCTCACGTCGGAAATGGTGATCAAGGCGGCGCAGATGCGCATTCCGTTCCTCGTGTCGCGCTCGGGCCTGACGCAGATGGGCTACGAGATTGCGCAGAAGGTGGGCATGACGATGATCGGCCGCGCGACGAATCGTCATTACCTGCTGTTCACCGGCGCGGCGCGCTTCCGGGCGGATCAGTGAAGCCGCCGCGCGCCGAAAGGCCGACCCGAGGCGCTTGCGCGCGCGGAAGGCCGCGCGGCCGCGCGAGCGGCGGGCGCGGGGCATCATGAACCGGCGTGACATCACCGGCCTGGTGCTGGCGGGCGGACAAGGCCGGCGCATGGGCAACGTCGACAAGGGCTTCGTCGAGCTCGCCGGACGCCCGCTGGTCGCGCACATCATCGACCGGCTCGTGCCGCAGGTCGCAACGCTCGTGATCAACGCCAACCGCAGCGCGGAACGTTATGCGGCCTTCGGCTATCCGGTGGTCGCCGACGCAATCGGCGGATTCGCGGGTCCGCTCGCCGGACTGCACGCGGGCCTTACGACAGCCGCGACGCCGTTCGTGGTGACGAGCCCCTGCGATTCGCCGTTCCTGCCCGCCGATCTCGTCGTGCGGCTCTCTGCGGCATTCGACGCGCGCCCGATCGACATCGCCGTTGCGCGCACGTTCGACCAGCCGCATCCGGTCTTTGCGCTCGTGCGCCGCAGCGTGCTGCCGCACCTCGCACAATTCCTCGACGGTGGCGGGCGCAAGATCGATGCGTGGTATGCGTCGCTCGCGGTCGCGGAGGTGAGCTTCGACGACGAAGCCGATGCGTTTCGCAACATCAACACGCCCGCGGAGCTCGTACAGAGCGCGGCACACTGAAATGGAACGTCCCCCCACGCTCGCTCCGCTCGCTGCCCCCCGGGGGGCGGATCAGTCGGTCGGGGTGGCCCTTCCCGACTGGGATGAACGTCCCCCCACGCTCGCTCCGCTCGCTGCCCCCCGGGGGGCGGATCAGTCGGTCGGGGCGGCCCTTCCCGACTGAAATGGAAACCACCCGCACGCTCCGCGATGTGTCGTGTGCCGACGACTACGACCCCGATTCGCTGCCGGTCGATCGTGCCCGCACGCTGATTCGCGAATTCCTGTCGCCCGTGAGCGCGGTCGAGCGCGTGCACATCCGTGCGGCGCTCGACCGCGTCCTCGCCGACGACGTCGAATCGCCGCTCGACGTTCCCGGTCATGACAATTCGGCGATGGACGGATGGGCGGTGCGCTTCGCCGACCTCGACAGCCAAGCGGAAACGAACCTGCGCCGCATCGGCGAGTCGTTCGCCGGCAAGCCATTCGCCGGGGAACTGCACGCCGGTGATGCGGTGCGCATCTTCACCGGTGCGGTGATGCCACGCGGCGCCGACACGGTGGTGATGCAGGAGCGCGCGCGCGAAACGCCGCAGGGCGTTGCGATCGCACCGGGCGCCGTGACGAAGGCCGGACAGAACCGTCGCTTCGCGGGCGAGGACCTCAAGCGCGGGAGCGTCGTATTCCGCAAGGGACAGCCGGTCCGGCCGGCCGAGCTCGGCATGCTCGCGTCACTCGGCATCGGTGAAGTGAATGTGTACCGGCGCCTGCGCGTTGCGTTCTTCTCCACCGGCGACGAGCTGCGCTCGGTCGGCCAGCCGCTTGCGGCCGGCGAGATCTACGACAGCAACCGGTACACGCTTCACGGAATGCTGAAGCGCCTGAATTGCGAGATGCTCGACATGGGCGTGGTCCCCGACGTGCCCGAATTGCTCGAAAAAGCGTTTGCGAGTGCCGCCGCGTCGGCCGATGTCGTAATCACCTCGGGCGGCGTTTCGGTCGGCGAGGCCGATTATGTGAAGGGACTGCTCGACCGGCTCGGCGAGGTGCTGTTCTGGAAGATCGCGATGAAGCCGGGCCGGCCGCTCGCGTACGGCCGCATCGGCGGCGCGCATTTCTTCGGCCTGCCGGGCAACCCGGTGTCGGTGATGGTCACGTTCTACGAATTCGTCCGCGACGCGCTGCTCGTCCTGCAGGGGCGTGCCGACGTTGCGCCGGTGCCGATGTTCAAGGCGCGGCTAGCGGCACCCATCAGGAAGATGCCGGGACGAACCGAGTTCCAGCGCGCGGTGCTCACGCCCGGCGATGTCGGTGGCTGGCAGGTTCGCACCACCGGCGATCAGGGGTCGGGCATCCTGTCGTCGATGTCGCGCGCGAACTGCTTCGTGGTGCTGCCTGCCGACACCGGCAACCTCGACGCCGGCGCCGAGGTCGACGTGCAATGGCTCGAGGGGCTGATATGAGCGCCGCCGAGCCGCCTCAAGGCGCGAATTGCGCCCCCTTCGGGGGCAGCGAAGCGGCGAAGCCGCAAGCGTGGGGGCTGATATGAGCGCCGCGGAGCTGCCTCAAGGCGCGAATTGCGCCCCGTCCGGGGGCAGCGCCGCGGCGAAGCCGCAAGCGTGGAGGGACCAAATGACGCTTCAGCCGCCCCGGCCGCTTCAGTAGTAGCGCGTCACGCTACCACGGTCGAGCGCGTCGATGCGCCGCTCGAGGTCGTACACGTCGTGCGCGCCGGCAAGGTAGTCTTCCTGCGCCTTCTGCTGCTGGCGCCAGAACCACGCATCGAGCCGATCGAGGAGGCCGCGCTTTTGCACCTCGGCGCGCGCCGTCGTCCGACGACCCGTGTGCCGCGTGTTGCGCGGACCGCCGCCGAAGCCGGCAAGTGCGGCGCGGACCAGCGAGGAAACGTCCCCCACGAAGCTGTTGCTGAAGTACAGTTCGGCCGCGCCCGGCGATGAAATTTCGTAAGTACGCATAGCTTTCTCCATGCCCTTGTGGGGCTCGAGTGACTTGTCGTGCAGCCTGTTGCGCTGCACAATGACAATGTAGAGCCCGTTCGCGGTTTGATCAAATCATAGTTTCGGATCATGTACATAAGTGAACTTGATCGGCCATTCGATCCATATTGCACGGCGTCATGACCGCCGTCGCATGACCATGGAGCTCTACCAGCTGCGCAGCTTCGCGGCGGTGGCCGAGCTCGGCCACCTGACCCGCGCCGCCGAACGGCTGCATGTCAGCCAGCCGGCGGTCTCGGCGCAGATCAAGGCACTCGAGGACGAGCTGGCGGTGATCCTGTTCGAGCGCGGCGCCGCGGGCATGACGCTCACGGCGGCCGGCCGTGAGCTGCTGCCGGAAGCGCTTCGCGTGATATCGGCGGCGCACAGCTTGCGCAGTCACGCGCTGGCGCTGCACGGCGAGATCGGGGGCCGGGTCCAGCTTGGCAGCGTCGCCGACCCGGGCCTCACGCGAATCGCCGACGTTCTGCGGCATGCGGTCGCCCGCTTTCCGCTGCTGGAGATCGATGTGCACCAGGAGATTTCGGGCGTCGCCTTCGGCAAGGTCCGCGACGGCGAGCTCGACACGTCGTTCTATTTCGGCAACGCCATCCACCCGGCCGTCGCGTCGATGCCGTTGCGCTCCCTCGCGTTCTGTATCGTGATTCCGGCGGCATGGGCCGAGCGGCTGGCAGGTGCTTCGTGGGAAACGCTCGCCGCGGAACCGTGGATCATGACGCCCCCGGTGAGCACGCATTACGCGCTAGCCACCGACCTTTTCGCCGCGCATGGCATCGCGCCGTCGCGGCGCGTGGAAGCCGACCACGAGGCGGTCGTGAATTCGCTCGTCGCGGCCGGACTCGGCGTCGCGCTGATGCGCCAGGACCTCGCCGAGCACGCGGGCGAAACGATCGCGATCTGGGGCGACACGCGTATCGTCACGTCGCTCGCTTTTCTCTATCGCCGCGAGCGTGAGGAAGATCCTCCGATCCGCGCGCTGCGCGAGGTCGTGCGCGCTGTATGGAAAGTGCCCGCCGATACGACCAAGTGACGTGAGCGCCGCCCGCCCGGAACGATCGCGCGCGACCGGGCGTCCAATCCACCGACCGACAAGACGGAGTGTTCAATGAATCGCCGCCTTTTGCTGCAAGCCTTTGCCGCCGCGCTCGTGATGCGCGCCGGCATCGCTCCCGCCCAGTTCTCGACCAAGGCCGCGTCGAAGGCAGCGAGCGTCGACGACCTGCAACGGCACTGGAAGCTGCTGCTGGCGAGCGACGCCAAGGTCGCCACGAGCGCCACGCCGATCGTCAAGTCCGACGACGAATGGCGCAAGAGCCTCGATCCCGCCGCTTACGACGTGCTGCGTCACGAAGGCACGGAGCGCCCGTTCACCAGCCCGTTGAACGACGAGCACCGGCCGGGCGTGTTCGTGTGCGCCGGCTGCGCGCTGCCGCTCTTCACGTCGGCGATGAAGTTCGACAGCGGTACCGGATGGCCGAGCTACTTCACGACGATCCCCGGCGTGTTCGCGACGACGACCGACCACAAGCTGATCCTGGCGCGCACCGAGTATCACTGCGTCAAGTGCGGCGGCCACCACGGCCACATCTTCGACGACGGTCCCGCACCCACGGGGCTGCGCTACTGCAACAACGGCGTCGCTCTGCGCTTCATCCCCGCGCAGGTGTGACGCAA
>Ga0105238_10007546_pt1 | contig 10892 bp, 9 predicted proteins | sample KBSC34metaG_FD_81526 | JGI IMG/M metagenome (GOLD analysis project Ga0105238, IMG submission 81526) | Corn rhizosphere microbial communities from Kellogg Biological Station, Michigan, USA - KBS C3-4 metaG | ecosystem: Host-associated > Plants > Roots > Rhizosphere > Soil | place: Michigan, USA...
CCAGGTGAGCGACAAGAAGGTTTTCAGCAACATCCTCGAAGCGATCGGCAACACGCCGATGGTGCGGATCAACTCGATCGCCCGGGACGTGAAGGGGACGGTCTACGCGAAGGTCGAGACCACCAATCCCGGCAATTCGATCAAGGACCGGATGGCCGTGAAGATGATCGAGGACGCGGAGCACGCCGGTCTGCTCAAGCCAGGCGGCACCATCGTCGAGGGCACCTCGGGTAACACGGGCATGGGGCTGGCGATTGCCGCCGTGATCAAGGGCTACCGCTGCGTGTTCACGACCACCGACAAGCAGTCGAAGGAGAAGATCGACGCGCTCAAGGCGTTCGGCGCCGAAGTGATCGTCTGCCCGACCGATGTCGACCCGGAAGACCCGCGCTCGTACTACTCCGTGTCGTCGCGACTGGCGGCCGAGATTCCCGGCGCCTGGAAGGCCAACCAGTACGACAACATGTCGAACACGGCGGCGCACTACGAGCAGACCGGCCCTGAGATCTGGGAGCAGACGCAGGGCGCCGTGACGCACCTTGTGGTGGGAGTCGGCACCGGCGGCACCATCAGCGGCATCGGGCGCTATCTCAAGGAGCGCAACCCGAAGATCAAGGTGTGGGGCATCGATACCTACGGGTCGGTCTTCAAGAAGTACAAAGAGACCGGCATCTTCGACAAGAACGAGATCTACCCGTACATCACCGAAGGGATCGGCGAGGACTTCCTGCCCTCGAACGTGAACTTCGACATCATCGACCACTTCGAGAAGGTGACCGACAAGGACGCCGCGCTGATGACGCGCCGCCTCGCGCGCGAAGAAGGCATCTGGGTGGGGAACTCCGCCGGCTCCGCGATGGCGGGGCTGCTGCAGCTCAAGGACCACTTCATGGCCGGCGACGTCGTGGTGGTGGTCTTCCACGACCACGGTTCGCGCTACATGGCCAAGATGTTCAACGACGAGTGGATGCGCTCGAAGGGCTTCTTCGAGGTCATGGGCATGACCGCGCGTGACCTCGTGGCGATGGGCGGCGCGGGCGAGCTCTTCGCGGTGGAAGCGGCGCGCCCCGTGGAAGACGCCGCAAAGCTGATGAGCACCCACGACTTCTCACAGGTGTCGGTGACGAAGAACGGACGCCTGATCGGCTCGCTCAACGAAACGCACCTGTATGAGAAGCTCGTCGGCAATCCCGATATCCGGTTGCACCCGGTCGAAGACATCATGCAGCCCGCCTTCCCGTTCGTCGACATCTCCACGCCGGTGGAGCTGCTGGCCACGATGATCAGCCCGCAGAGCCCCGCCGTGCTCGTTCGCGACTTCACGGCCGAGAAGACCTACATCATCACGCGCTCGGACATCATCCGCGTTCTTATGTAGAAGCGCGTCTTTAGACCCGCCTCAACGGCAGTGCGTTTGGCATCGGCTGGTCGTTAAAGAGAGTGTGAGGTGGGCGTGCACTTTCGCTCCAAAGTCGACTGGTGGCTGGTCGGCGTGCTCGTCGCGTCGCTCGTTGCCTCGGGTGTGGCCGCGCTCGGCAGCGGAATGTGGCCGGGATGGCTGGCGTTTGTCCTGGTCGCCACCATCGTGCCGTGGATCCTGCTGCAGACCGACTACGAGCTGACCGAGTCGGCGCTGAAGATCCGTTGCGGCTTCTACCGCACCAGCGTGGCGGTCGCCGACATTCTCGCGCTCGAAGCCTCGCACAACCCGCGCTCAGCTCCCGCGCTGTCGCTCGACCGGATCGACGTGCGGCATCGGCGCGGACACGTCTTGATCTCGCCACGCGATCGCGAGGCCTTCGTCGAGGCCGTGCGTGAACGTGTGCCTCGGCTGGAAGTTGTCGGCCTGCCGGGTGCAACCACCGATGCGCCGGCGCCCATGGGGAGTCCGCGGGTGAGGCTCCTGGCGGTCGCGGTCGTGGCCGTAACGCTTGCGATCGCTGCGGCCCTGATTGCCGCAGGAAGCCGCCCTCCTGTCGTCACGATCGAGGGCGATATCGTGAAGGTGCACAACGCTTTGGCGTGGACGTCGTTTACGCGCGACGACGTCGTCGAAATCTCTCTGACGGAACGGTGGCCGCACATTGGGCCGAAACTGTTTGGATTTGCGGCACTCGGCTCCTTGCGCGGACGGTTTCGCGTGGAAGGTCTGGGCGACGGCTACGTCTTCGCCGAGCAGGGGCGGCCGTTCGTGCGAGTGCGTACCGCGCACTCGTTCGTGCTCATCGGTTTTGACGACGCGAATCGGACACGGCAGATATACAGCGCGCTGCGGCCTCCCGACGCGCGGTAACATCCGCGGAGTGTCCTCGACGTTCCTCTTCGCGCTCGGTGCCGCTGCGATGGTGGCCGTGAGCGCTGGCGGCGGCGCCCCCGGCGACGGCGTGCTGCGTCGCCTCGATCATCTCGTCTACGCGGTGCCTGATCTCGACAGCGCGGTGGCCGATCTCGAGCACCGCCTCGGCGTGCGTGCGACGCCCGGCGGCCAGCATCAAGGGCGAGGGACGCGCAATGCGCTGATCGCGCTCGGTCCCGAGTCGTACCTCGAGATTCTCGCGCCAGACCCGGCGCAGCCCGCGCCGAATGGCGGGCGCTGGTTCGGGGTCGATCCGAATACGCCAGCACGGCTCGCCGCGTGGGCCGCCAAGGGCGTCGATCTCCAACGTGTGGCGTCGTCCGCGGCCGCGCGCGGTGTTCCGCTCGGGCCGGTAATGGCGGGATCGCGGCAGCGTCCCGACGGCGTCGTCCTGAAATGGACGTTGACCGACCCCGGAGTGTCGGCTGGCGTGAGCCTGGTGCCGTTCTTCATCGACTGGACCGGGAGCCTGCATCCGGCCGCTACCGCGGTGCGCGGTCCGGTGATCGAGTCGCTGCACGCCGAGCACTCGCGTCCCGATCTGGCGCGCGAGCCGCTCGCGGCGCTCGGGATCGATCTGCCCGTCGATCAAGGGCCGCGCCCTGCGCTCGTCGCCGTGCTGCGGACGGTGTCGGGCGTGGTGGAACTTCGCTGATGGCGTCGGTGTTCAGCCATGCTGTCGTCGGCTCCGGCCTTGGCGCGCCCGGCGCCCCGTCGGGTCGCATGCCGGTGCGCTACTGGGTGACGCTCGCCGTCATTGCCGCGGTGCCGGACCTCGATGTCGCGGTCTACCCATTGGGGTTGAATGCGCCCTTCATTCTCGGGCATCGCGGGATCACGCACTCGCTGCCCTTTGCGGCCGTGTTCGCCGCGCTGACCGTGCGTCTCGTGTTTCGCGATGTCGCGTGGCGGCCGGCGTGGAATCGTCTGTGGCTGGTGTTCTTCGTCGCGATGGCCTCACACGGAATCCTCGACGCGATGACCGACGGCGGCCAGGGTATCGCGTTCTTCGCGCCGTTCTCGAGTGCCCGCTGGCATTTTCCGTGGCGCCCCATCCGCGTGTCGCCCATCGGGTGGACCGCGTTCTTCTCGCGCGAGGGGCTGCGCGTGTTGCAGAACGAGCTGGTGTGGCTGTGGCTGCCGTCCGCTCTCGTCATCCTGATCGCCCGCCTCGTGCGGCGCCGATCCGATCGAAACCGGGCCATCGCCGCCTAGCTCCACGGGACGGAGGACCCATGCGTCGTATCCTGATGCTGCTCATGGCCACCGTTCCTGCCGCGTGCGCGCCGAGCGATCCGCCGGCACCCAAGCTCACCTATCCGAAAGCGGCCACGGGCACGGTCGTCGACGACTATGGAGGCCGAAAAGTAGCCGATCCCTACCGCTGGATGGAGTCGCTCGACTCGAAAGAGGTGGCTGGATGGGTCGCGGCGGAGAACGCGATCACCGAGCCGTATCTGAAATCGCTGCCGCTACGCCAGCCGTTCGTCGCGCGTTTGACCGCGCTCTGGGACTATCCGCGTGTGGGGCTGCCGGACGTCGTGGACACCGGCGCGCTCTTCTATTCGCGCAACTCCGGGCTGCAGCGTCAGGCGCCGATCTATCTGCGGCCGCCGGGGAGTGCCACCGCCTCAGTGGTGCTGGACCCGAACGTCATCTCTGAAGATGGTTCGGTCTCCGTCGGTCAGTGGTCGCCGTCTCCAGACGGGTCGCTGCTCGCCTACACGCTGTCCGAAGGGGGCGCGGATTGGCAGACGGTCAAGGTCCGTACCGTAGCCACCGGCGCGGATCTCGCCGACGAGGTGCGGTGGATGCGCTTCTCGGATCTGTCGTGGACGCAGGACGGCAAAGGCTTTTTCTATTCGCGCTATCCCGAGCCGCCGAAGAACAAGGTGCTCGAAGCCGCGCTCGCCAACCACGCGCTCTACTATCACCGCGCCGGCACGCCGCAGTCGCAGGACGTCCTCGTCTACGAGCGGAAGGACCTGCCGGAATGGACTGTGGTCGGCGTCGTCTCGGAAGATGGCCGCTATCTCTTCGTCCTGATGTATCAGGGCGCCGACAACAAGAACCGCCTCTATTACGCCGATCTCGGAGATCCACACGCGCCGAAGATCAGCGCGCCCATCCGGCCGCTGGACGAGCGCGGCGACGCTGAGTTCCTGCCGTTCGGCACCAGTGGGTCCACGTTGTTCGTGCGCACCGACCGCGGTGTGCCGAATCGCGCCATCGTCACGACCGTACTTGGCGCGCCCGGAACGGTCGCGTGGAAGACGGTAGTGCCCGAGCGCAAGGAGGCGATCGAGAGCGTGGCGTTCATCGGCGATCGCATCGTGGCGCAGTATCTCGTGGACGTGCAGAGCCGGCTGTCGCTGTTCGAAGCCGATGGCCGCGCCGCTGGAGACGTGAAGCTTCCCGGCACTGGCACCGTCGGCGCCTTCGGGGGGCGGGCGGATCGCCCGGACATCTGGTACGCATTCACGTCGCCCCTGACGCCGACGACCATTCATCGGCTCGATCAGAAGGCCGGCACCGAATCGACGTTCGAAGCCGCGACGCCACCGGTGGACGTGAGCGCGTACGAGACGCGAGCGCTCTTCGCCACGTCGAAGGACGGCACGAGGGTGCCGCTCTTCGTCACCGCGAAGAAGGGGCTGGTGCTGGACGGCAGCCATCCGACGATGGTCTACGGTTACGGCGGCTTCGCCGTGAGCATGTTGCCGTCGTACCGCGCCGACGTGCCCGCGTGGCTCGAGCGCGGCGGCGTGTGGGTGACGGTGAGCATGCGTGGCGGCGCCGAGTACGGCGAGTCGTGGCACCAGGGCGGCATGCTCGAGCGGAAACAGAACGTCTTCGACGACTTCATCGCCGCCCTCGAGTTCCTGGCGCGCGAGAAATACACCTCGCCGGCGCGGCTCGGCATCGTCGGCGACTCGAACGGCGGGCTGCTGGTGGGCGCCGTGATGGAGCAGCGGCCCGATCTGATGGCCGTCGCGCTGCCCGGCGTCGGCGTGATGGACATGCTGCGGTTCGACCAGTTCACCGGCGGTCGCTACTGGACGCCCGAATACGGCTCCGCGTCGGACCCGGCGCAGTTTCCCTTCCTCATCAAGTACTCTCCGTTGCACAACGTGAAGGCGGGCACGTGCTATCCGGCGACGCTCATCACCACCGCCGACCACGACGACCGCGTGGTGCCGAGTCATTCGTTCAAGTTCGCCGCGGCGTTGCAGGCGGCGCAGGGGTGCGGCAACCCGGTGCTGATCCGGATCGAAGTGCAGGGGTCGCACGGCTACCGCCCCACCGACAAGCTGATCGCCGAGCGCGCCGATCAATGGGCTTTCGCAGCGGCGCATATGGGGATGAAATAGGGCGGGTGAAAGGAGATCGACCGTGCGAAGGACTTTCGTCGTCGCCGTGCTCGCGCTGTTGCCTGTCCTCGCCATCGCTCAAAAGGCGCACGACGACCCCGCGGTGGCCGAAGTGCTCGCCTTCGAGCGCGACGTCGAGGCCGCAGTCGTGCGCGGCGACGTCGAGTTCATGGACCGCGCCTGTGCGCCGACGTTCACGTTCACCCACGGCGACGGCTGGACCACCGGCGGCGCGCCACTCCGCGTGGACAACCGCGCGCAGTGGATGGCCGTCGTCAAGTCAGCTCCCTACGCGTCCCGCGATCTCGACAGCGTGCGCGTGGAGCTGCACGGCGACGTCGCCATCACGTACGGCCGCTACGTGGCGCGAATGAAGGGCGGCGACCCTGAGCGCCAGCAGTTCGATCTCTGGTTCGAGCGCGTCTACGCGAAGCGCAACGGCCGGTGGCAATATCTGTCGCATCGTACCGTCGACGGTCCGCACTTCTCACGAGTCGTAGCCGCCGGTCTTCAGACCGGCTCAGCGAAAGTCCAGTGAAGACGATCGGCATCGTCGGCGGTATCGGCCCGGAGTCGACGATCGACTACTACCGGCTGCTGCTGGCGCGCGCGGACGAACTCGGGGCCAGTCAATCGCCTCAGATCGTCATCAACAGCGTGGACTACTGGGCGATGCGCCGGTTGCTCGACGCGAAGGATGACGCGGGGCTCGCCGACATGCTCGTGCGTGAAGTCGAGGCGCTTCAGCGCGCCGGTGCCGGGGTTGCGATCATCGCCGCCAACACACCGCATATGGTGTTCGACGCCGTCAAGCCGCGAGTCTCGCTGCCGCTCGTGAGCATCGTCGAGGCGACGGCCGAAGCCGCCGCGGCGCAGGGGCTGAAGCGTCCCGGCCTGCTCGGCACGCGCTTCACGATGCTGGGCCGCTTCTTCAGCGACGTGTTCGCGGCACGGGGGATGGCGATCGTCGCGCCCGAGGGCGGCGATGTGGATTACGTCCACGACGTCTACGTGAACGAACTCGTGCGCGGGCAGTTCCTCGATACCAGCCGTGCCGGCCTCGTGCGCGTCATGGATCGTCTGCGCGCCCGTGGCGCCGATGCCATCATCCTCGGCGGCACCGAGCTGCCGCTCATTCTTCGTGGCGTCGAGTATCCGCTGCCGGTGCTCGATACCACGCGGATTCACGTCAATGCAGTGCTGCGGGCAGCCATCGCATGACGAGCGAGATGCCAGACTACGACGTGTTCATCAGTTACAGGTGGGTCAGCCCCGATCAGGAGTGGGTCCGCGATCAGCTCGCGCCGGCTCTCGAAGCAGCGGGATTGCGGGTCTGTCTCGACGTGGAAGATTTCGTCCCGGGCCGGAATGACATCCTGGAGATGACGAGGGCTGGCCGGTCGTCGCGCGTCGTCCTGTGTGTGATTACGCCCGACTACGTCATGGAAGACCGCATGGTGCAGTTCGAGGCGCTGGCAGCAAGAGGTCTCGACCCGTCCGGACGCCAATCGAGGCTGATGCCGCTCGTGCTGCGGGAAGCGGTGCTGCCGGACTGGATGCTCGGAACTGTCGCTGTCGATTGGACGAATTCGCGGAATCACCAGCGCGAGTGGCGGAAATTGCTCGAAGCCGTGGCCGCGCCGAATCTCGACGCGGCTCTCCCTGGAGAGCGGCTGGATACGAAGGCGCCGGCGATGCAACAGATGGCGCTCCCCGCGATTCAGTGGCGCCCCCGGCTTGCTTTCATAAAAGTGAACGACCGCCTGTTGAAGCGGTACGGCTTGTACGCGATCGGGCTCGTCGGTGCCAGCGGCCTGTCCCAATGGAAGCCGGGTTTCTGGCAGGATATCCCTCTCCTCATGGGGCTGGTCGACAAGGAATCGCTCGCCAACGCGATGCCCATGCTGTCTCAGGCCATGGTCTGCACCCTGGCCGGCCTCGTGCTGCTGGGAACGGTGGTAAGCGGTCTTCTCAACATGCAGATCATCTTCTCCACCGTGAAGATGCTCTTCCTCCTCGCACTCTTCAGTTTCTTGTGCGCTCTCATCACCTCCCTTCGCGTGGACAGCATGATTCCGCACATGCTTCTCGCGTTGGTGCTGGTCACCGCGTTCGTGCGGCATTTCGTCCTGGGTCAGCTCGGTTACTACTGGAAACGGCGGTCGCTGGGCGACGTCGCGCTCGAACTCATATTGATGTTGGCTTTCGTGGTGCTCATATTCGGGCCGATCCGTTCGGTCGTCGAAGGGAGGTCTGCGTCTCGTGCCGAACAAGTTCAACCTGACGTGTCCGGGCTGCTCGCACATCTACATTGACACCTTGATTGGAAACGTGACCAGGCTCGTGCATCCGGGCACTGTGTTCGGCGAACGCTCTCCGAGAATGCCGACACCACAGTGCGTTGCGAGCTACGACTACGTGCTCTTCGCAGACTGCCGCCACTGTTGTCCGGAGACGTTCGGCGAGTGTCCAGAGTGCACACAGGGACGCGTCGGGACTCCGACGGCGACACCGTGCCGGTGTCCGTGACGGCTGACCGCTTGCGCCGGGCAGGCCGGCTCTTCGTTGCTGGGGCCGTCGTGCTGGCTTTCGTCTCGCTCTACGCGGCGCAAGAGGTCCCGTTCCGCCGTGGTCAGCTGCTCCCGCCCTGGACGAGCGGCACCTTCGACATCCATCAGCTCGTCACCGGGCGAGGCAATGCGGCCTTCATGATGTTCCCCGACGGGACGACGTTGCTGCTCGACGCCGGGGACGCGGGCGACACCGAGTACGACCGGCTGCATGCGTCCGACGCCGACCAGCGTCCCGATGCCTCGCGGACACCCGCGCAGTGGATCGCCCGCTACATCCGGCACATGACCGGCGAGGCGACGCCGCGGCTCGACTACGCGGTCATCACGCATTTCCATCCCGATCACATGGGCGGCATCACCGAACTGGCCGGAGAGATTCCGATCGCTCGCCTGATGGATCGTGGCTGGCCCGACTACCAGTACCTGTCGCCCACGGCCGACGATGCGCTGTTCGCCAGCTACCGCCGCTTCGTGGCCGAGCGCATTGCGTCCGGGCAGCCGTCGATGCTGGGCGCGCGGGCCGGAAGTGCAAATCAGATCGTGCAAGTGCGGAAGCCGGACGCGCGGCTGCCGTTCGAAGTGCGGATCGTCGCGGTGAACGATCGTGTATGGACCGGACGCGCCGACGACACGAAGGTGCGGTTTCCGGCGCTTGCGTCGATCCCGGTCCGCGAGGACTGGCCCAACGAGAACCTGTGCAGCATCGCGATTCGGATTCGCTACGGCCGGTTCGATTACTTCACGGGCGGCGACATCTCAGGCTATCCCGTGCCGGGCGCGCCGGCCTGGCACGATGTGGAGAGCGACATCGCCAGAGCGATCGGCCCGACCGACGTGCACGTGGTCAATCACCACGGGTCGATCGAAGAAGAGAATCCGTTCTGGCTCGCGACGCTGCGGTCGCGCGTGATGATTCTGCCCGCGTGGGCGGCGACCCATCCCTCCGCCGATGTATTGAAGCGCATGCTGTCGCGCCGCGTTTACCCGGAGCCGCGCGATGTCTTCGTGACGCTGTTCCGCGACGCGACCAAGGCGTCGATCGGCGCTCGCGCCGCACAGGTGGCCTCCGATCACGGCCACGTCGTCGTGCGCGTGGAGCCGGGTGGATCGCGCTACTGGGTGCTGGTGCTAGACGACACCACCGAGAGCTACCGCCTCACGTCGGTCCATGGACCGTACGCGGCCGAGTAGCGACGCGTTAGGCTTTGACATGCCCGATTACTCCTATCCTCACACGCTCGAGAACGGCGGCGGCGAGCGCATCGTCTTCGAACGTAAGGTGCAAGGCGCCGCTGGAGAGCGGCTGGAAGGCTACAACGTCGTGTCGCCGGGTGCCGGGCCGCCGATGCACGTCCACTTTCTTCAGGAAGAGGCCCTGACCGTGGTGCACGGCCGTATGGGGTATCAACGCCCTGGAGGCCCCGAGCACTTCGCGGGACCGGGCGAATCCGTGGTGTTCAAAGCGGGTGATGCGCACCGGTTTTGGAACGCCGGCGACACCGAGCTGCGATGCACGGCGTATATCGAGCCGGCCCACAACGTCGAATTCTTCCTCGGGGCGATCTTCGAGTCGACGCGGCGCACCGGGGGACAGCGTCCGGACCCCTTCGATGCCGCGTTTCTCATCACGCGCTATCGCACTGAGTTCGCGATGCTCGAGATTCCGCCGATTGTGCAGCGGTTGGTGTTCCCGGCGCTCGTGGCGGTCGGCCGCCTGCTCGGGAAGTACGAAAAGTACCGCGACGCCCCGGAGCCGATTCGGGGAGGTAGACCGATCGAGGTGGCCTCGCGCTACGCGGCCGAATAGACTCCGCGATACTCGGCTGGCAGCAGCTGGGCGATCGCCAGACCGAGTCTGTCCATGACCGCGCGCCGGTTGCCCTTCGCTGGTGCCAGCAGGGCTTCGGAGCGAATCGCGCGGCCGACCGTCATGGTGATGCGGGTCGGCTGCAGGCGCGCGCCGTCGATCGGGAACAGCGCTTCGGGTCCGGTGAGGCCGACCGGGAGCACCCAGGCGGGTGGCCCTTCCAGATAGCGCGCCGCGGCCGGGAGCATCCGCTGCATCCGGCCGTCACGGCTCCGGGTGCCTTCGCCGAACAGGATCAGCGCATCGCCCGCGGCGAGCCGTTCGTGCGCCACTTCGATCGCGCGCCGCGCCGCGCGCGCCACGTCTCGCGCCTTGAGCACGGCCTCGCCTGAGGACACCTCCGTGCTCTGAGGGACCTTGATCGTGCCGAAGCAGAGGCTCGAGAAGCGACGTTCGCGGCTCGTGAACACCTTCGGACCGGCGAGTGCCGTCAGCCGATCGGCCACCTCGGTAGCGCCGAACCGGTGCAGCATCACGTCGATCACGTTCGCATCGGAGTACGACAGGTGATTGGACACGATGACGACTGGCGCGCCGGCGACGGCAGCCAGGCCGTCGCTGCCTATCAATTCGGAATCGTCGGTGACCACCCGGTGGGCGAGCACATGATGAATGCGCCGCGCCAGCGCGTCGGGTGGGTAATACGCCCACCCGTCATCGGAGGTGAGATGCGATTTGAGGGCCGCGACGTCGCGGCCGTTGCGGGTGGTGAGCTCGCGCTCGAG
>Ga0105238_10007547_pt1 | contig 10892 bp, 7 predicted proteins | sample KBSC34metaG_FD_81526 | JGI IMG/M metagenome (GOLD analysis project Ga0105238, IMG submission 81526) | Corn rhizosphere microbial communities from Kellogg Biological Station, Michigan, USA - KBS C3-4 metaG | ecosystem: Host-associated > Plants > Roots > Rhizosphere > Soil | place: Michigan, USA...
AAATCCCATCCATCAACAGCTCGGGGTGATCGCGGCTGATGGCAACATGGAAGGCAAAGAGGTTCGCTTCGGCCTCTTCAATTCCGCGTTGTTCGCCACGGTCACCACCGACGCCTCCTGCGGCGCGGTGAATTCCATGCACGACTCGTTCACGGCGCTGGGCGGATTCGTGCCGCTGTTCAATATCCAGCTTGGCGAAATCATTTTCGGCGGCGTGGGCGCGGGGCTTTACGGGATGATTGTTTTCGTCGTGCTCGCGGTGTTCATCGCGGGACTGATGGTGGGTCGCACGCCGGAATATCTCGGCAAGAAAATCCATTCCTTCGAAGTAAAAATGGCGATGCTCGCGCTGCTGGTGCTCGCGCTGGATATTCTTGCGTTTGCCGCCTGGGCGGTCGTGAGCCAATGGGGCCTAGCGGGGCTGAATAACACGGGCCCGCACGGGCTGAGCGAAATGCTTTACGCATTCAGCTCCGGCACTGGCAACAATGGCAGCGCGTTCGCGGGACTTACCACCAACACGCCGTGGTACAACACGACGCTGGGAATCGCGATGTTGATTGGGCGCTTCTTGATGATCATTCCCATCATGGCGATGGCGGGTGCGCTGGCGGAGAAGAAACTGATTCCTGCGAGCGCAGGCACATTCCCTGTTTCAGGCGGCACGTTCGTGATCCTCCTCCTGGGAACCATTTTGCTCGTCGGTGCGTTGAACTTTTTACCAGTGCTGGCCTTGGGGCCCATCGTGGAACATTTCCTGATGTTGAAAGGGACGTTGTTTTAAGAGGAACAATTATGACTCACAAAGCTCCTTCACTGTTCGATAGAAAAATTGCCGGCCCGGCCATCGGCGAAGCTTTCAAGAAGCTCGACCCGCGGTTGATGATCAAAAATCCGGTCATGTTCGTGACGATGATTGGGGCTGCCCTGACCACCGCGGGCATTTTCACGGCGAAACCCGAGCTGCGCGGCTTCGTCATTCAACTCGCGGTATGGCTGTGGTTCACGGTTCTCTTTGCGAACTTCGCCGAGGCCATGGCGGAGGGACGCGGCAAAGCCCAGGCGCAAGCGCTGCGCAAAACCCGGGTGCAAACCACGACGCGGCGCGTCAAGAATGGCGGTATCGAGGAAGTGAGCGCGACAGAATTGCGCAAAGGCGACCTGGTGATGGTGCGCGCGGGCGAGGTCATCCCGGCAGACGGCGATGTCATCGACGGTGCCGCCACAGTGGATGAATCCGCCATCACCGGCGAGTCCGCGCCCGTCATTCGTGAAAGCGGCGGTGACCGCAGCGCCGTCACCGGCGGCACGCGCGTGCTTTCCGACGAAATCAAAATCCGCATCTCGATCAACCCCGGCGAAGGATTCCTGGATCGCATGATTTCACTCGTCGAAGGCGCGAAACGCCAGAAGACGCCCAATGAAATTGCGCTCACGATTTTGCTTTCGGCGCTTACAATTATTTTTCTGCTCGTGTGCGTGACGCTCAAACCGTTTGGGCTTTATTCCGCCACGGATTTTTCCGTGCCGGTGCTTATCGCGTTGCTCGTTTGTTTGATCCCGACAACGATTGGCGGTTTGCTGAGCGCAATCGGTATTGCGGGCATGGACCGCTTGCTTCAGCACAACGTTCTCGCCATGAGCGGCCGCGCGGTCGAGGCGTCCGGCGACGTCGATGTTCTCTTGCTCGACAAAACCGGCACGATCACGCTCGGCAATCGCCAGGCGGCGGATTTTATTCCCGCGCCGGGCGTGGAAGTGAATCGCCTCGCGGATGCCGCGCAATTGTCATCGCTCGCCGACGAAACCCCTGAGGGCCGCAGCATCGTGGTGCTGGCGAAGGAACGCTTTAACATTCGCGGACGCGAGGTAGTTTCCCCGCCTGCGCATTTTATTCCGTTCACGGCGCAAACGCGCATGAGCGGGGTCGATATTCCTGCCGTCAACGGTTTCCCCGCCCAGAGCATTCGCAAAGGCGCGGCGGAAGCCATTCGCGTGCATGTGGAAAAGGCCGGCGGCCAGTTTGCGACCGCGGTCACGCAAAGCGTCGAGCACATTTCGCGTTCCGGCGGCACGCCGTTGGTGGTGGCGGAAGGCCGGGATGTGCTGGGTGTCGTGCATCTCAAAGACATCGTGAAAGGCGGCATTAAGGAACGCTTTGCGCAGCTTCGCAAAATGGGAATCAAGACTGTCATGATTACCGGCGACAACAAACTCACTGCTTCCGCCATCGCGGTGGAAGCGGGCGTGGATGATTTTCTCGCCGAAGCAAAACCCGAAGACAAACTTGCTCTCATCCGCCGGGAGCAATCCGGCGGGCGGATGGTGGCGATGATTGGCGACGGCACCAACGACGCGCCCGCGCTCGCGCAGGCGGATGTTGGTGTCGCGATGAACACCGGCACGCAAGCCGCGAAGGAAGCGGGCAATATGGTGGATCTCGACTCGAATCCCACGAAGCTCATCGAGATCATCGAAATTGGGAAGCAACTGCTCATCACGCGGGGGTCGCTAACTACCTTCAGCATTGCGAACGACGTCGCGAAATATTTCGCCATTATTCCCGCGATGCTTATGGGTACGTTTCCGGCGATTGCGCCGCTGAACATCATGCGTCTGCACAGCCCGACGAGTGCCATTTTGAGCGCGGTCATTTTCAATGCGCTTATTATCATCGCGCTGATTCCGCTGGCGTTGCGGGGCGTGAAGTTCAAACCGATCGGCGCGCTGGCGATTTTGCAGCGCAACCTGCTTATTTACGGCGGCGGCGGCGTGCTATTGCCGTTCGTTGGAATCAAGGTCATCGACATCGTCATAACGGCTCTCCACCTCGTATGAAAACTTTTTGTAGTGCGGTGGCAAAGCGCAGCGACGACACCGCTTTCGACTTCATGCGTAAATCCAATCTTAATTTTTAACCAATCAAAAAGCGGCGTGACGCTGCGCTTCCCGCCGCACTACAAAATTATTATGAAACGATTGTTTATCGAACTTCGCCCGGCCATCATGGCGACACTTGTCTTCGCCGTCGTTTGTTGCGGCTTGTATCCGCTGGTGGTGTTTGGAATTTCCCAGGCGCTCTTTCATGACAAGGCGAACGGCAGTTTGATTGTGGACAAGGACGGAACCATTCGCGGGTCGCGATGGATCGGCCAGCAATTCACCGCGGATAAATATTTTCATTCGCGCCCCTCCGCGGCGGGGAACGGGTACGACGCGAGCAATTCCGGCGGCAGCAACCTTGGGCCCACGTCGAAGAAACTCGCGGACACCATCGCGCAAAACAGCGCTGACTATCGCTCGCAAAACGGATTGCGCACGAATGAGGTCGTTCCCGCCGACGCTGTCACCGCTTCGGGCAGCGGCTTGGATCCGCACATCAGCCTGCGGAACGCGGAACTCCAGGCGCCGCGCATCGCGAAGACCCGTGGCCTGCCGCTCGATAAAGTTCTGGAACTTGTGCGGTTCCACACCGACACGCCGAGCCTCGGCCTGTTTGGCGAAGCGGGCGTGAACGTACTCACGTTGAATCTTGCGCTGGACAAATCGGAACCGCCAGGCCGCTAAGTTTTTAACTGAATCCGCCATTGAATTGTATAAGTTACCTGCATGACTGAGCCGCTGCGCCCAAGTCCGGATGCCTTGCTCGCCGCGCTGCAAAGCGACGCCGCCCACGGCACAGACGGGCGGCTCAAGGTTTTTCTCGGCATGTGCCCCGGCGTGGGGAAAACCTATGCCATGCTTGAAGCGGCGCAACGCGAGTTGAAAGCCGGGCGTGATCTCGTCGTCGGTTACGTCGAAACTCACGGGCGAACGGAAACCTCCGCATTGGTTGCGGGCTTGAAAGTCATTCCCCGCGCGGAGAACGATTATCGCGGGATGAAATTGCAGGAGATGGATATCGACGCCGTCCTCGCCCGCAAACCACAACTCGTGCTCGTGGACGAACTCGCGCACACAAACGCGCCCGGCTCGCGCCATCCCAAGCGCTGGCAGGACGTGCAGGAATTGCTCGAGGCCGGCATCGATGTTTTCACCACTTGCAACGTGCAGCACATCGAAAGCCGCGCCGATACCGTGCGACAGATCACCGGCGCCGAGATTCGCGAGACCGTGCCGGATAGTGTTCTGGACACGGCGGAGATCGAACTCATCGATTTGCCTCCCGCCGAACTCCTGCAACGGCTCAAGGAAGGCAAAGTTTACGTTCCTGAACGCGCCACGGCGGCGGCGTCGCATTTTTTCCGCGAATCCAATCTCACCGCGCTTCGTGAATTGGCCCTGCGATTGGTTGCTGATCATGTCGGCGAGGAAACGCAGGAGTTTCATCGCTCGCAACTCGATCCCGGCCCATGGAAAACCGGACATCGCCTTCTGGTTGCCGTCAGCGCGAGCCCTTTTTCCGAACCGTTGATCCGCTGGACACGCCGAATGGCCGACAGCCTGAAATGCCCCTGGCTCGCCGTTCACGTGGAAAGCTCGCGCGAATTGAGCGAGGACGCCAAGGCTCGCCTGGAAAAAAACCTCGCGCTCGCCCGCACCCTGGGAGCGGAAGTAATCGCGACCAGCGACGAAGACCTTGCGCGCGGATTGTTGCGCGTGGCCCAGCAGCACAACATTTCGCAAATCGTGGTCGGCAAACCTTCGGCGTCCAATTGGATCGAATGGCTCCGCGCCGGAAAGTTGCTGCGCCGTCTCACCCGCGACAGCGGCAATATCGACCTGCATGTCGTGCGCGCGGAAAAGGCGGAGGCCGCGGTGAAACAACCCCGGTGGCGATTGCCCACGCGCACCGGTTGGCGCCAATACGGCATCGTGGCCGCCATCATTGCCGCCGTCGCATTCATCAGCATCGCCATCGATCCCTCCTACAGCGCGCCGCGCGTTCCGGGTCTGCTTTTCCTTCTCGCTGTCGTCGTGCTCGCGCTATTTTTCGGGCGTGGACCGGTGCTGTTGGCCGGCGGGTTAAGCGCCTTGGTCTGGAATTTCTTTTTCCTGCCGCCGCGTCACACCTTCGTGATTGCCCGGGCGGAAGATGGGATTCTGTTCGTGCTCTACTTCGCCGTGGCCATTGTGCTCGGCCAATTGGTGTCGCGCATCCGTGCGCAGGAAATCGCCGAGCGTCATCGCGAAGAACGCGCCACCGCCCTTTACCAATTAAGCCGCGAATTGGCCCAAGCGGGCACGCGGGATGAAGTGGTTTGGCAGCTCACGGCGGAAATTAACCGTGTCTTTCACACTCCCGCCGCGGTTTTGTTGCCCGGCAAAACCGGTTTGGCGGTGCATCCGGACAGTCCGCTGGCATTGACGGAAAAGGAAACGCACGTTGCTGAATGGGCGTTTCAGCATCGGCAGGCAGCCGGGCATTTCACGGATAATTTGCCGGGGGCTGACGCGTTGCATCTGCCGCTCGCAACGGAGCGCACACAACTCGGCGTGTTATCGGTCAGTCCGCCCGGTGTCACGCTAACACTGACCCAACGCGATCTGTTGGAGGCGTATGCGCGACAAGCGGCGCTGGTGCTCGACCGCGTGGCACTGCGCGCCAACGCGGAGCAGAGCAAACTGGTTGCCGAATCCGAACGGCTGAGCAACGCATTATTGAATTCCATTTCGCACGAACTCCGCACCCCGCTTGCGGTCATCACCAGCGCAACCAATTCACTCGTTAGTCAACAGAGCAGCGAAACGCAGAGCTCTTTGATTGCAGAAATTCAAGAAGCGTCCGCGCGCCTCAATCGACTCGTGGGAAATCTGCTCGATGTCACGCGCCTGGAATCCGGCCACGTGCAACCCAAACTGGAATGGCACGATCCCGCGGACATTATTCAAACGACCATCCGCACATTGCAACGCGAGCTGGCTGGCCGCTCGCTGAAATTGGAAATTGAGCCCGGGCTTCCGCTCGCGCGTTTGGATTTCACCTTGATGCAACAAGCGCTCTCCAATCTTTTGCTCAACGCCGTCATGCATACCCGCGCTGACGCCGCGATTTATGTGCAGGCACACAAAAAGGAGAAGGAGTTGATGATTCGCGTGGCGGACGATGGCACAGGTCTTCCGCCGGATTTGTTGCCGAGAATTTTTGAAAAATTCGTGCGCGCACAGAACGCTCCGACTGGCGGTAGTGGCCTCGGCCTGGCGATTGTGAAAGGATTTATCGAGGCGCAAGGTGGAACCATCACTGCGGAAAACAAATTCAGCGGTGGCGCGGTCTTCACAATTCGATTGCCTCAATCCGAAGCTCCGCCAATGCTGGAGCCGCAGGCATGAACCCGCCGGAAAAAATCAGAACCATCGCACTCGTCATTGATGACGAGCCGCAAATTCGCCGCTTGTTGCGCGTGACGCTGGAAGCGAACGGGTATGAAGTGGTTGAAGCCGCGAAAGGCGAGGATGGTCTGGTGCAGGCCGCGCAATGCCAGCCCGGGGTGGTTCTGCTCGACCTTGGATTGCCTGATATCGATGGTCTGACCGTTCTGAAACGAATGCGTGAATGGAGCCGCGTGCCCGTTATCATTCTCAGCGTGCGCGATCGTGAAAATGAAAAGACCGCGGCGCTCGATGCCGGCGCGGATGATTACGTGACCAAGCCATTTGGCACCGCGGAATTGCTGGCGCGATTGCGCGTCGCTCTGCGGCATTCCGACAACGCGCGCGAAGAGCCGATTTTTCACAGCGGGGCGCTGGTGGTGGACCTGGCCGACCGCCGCATAACGGTGGCGGGGAAGGAAATTTCTTTAACCGCGACCGAATATAATTTGTTGCGGTTGCTGGTGCGCCACGCGGGCAAAGTGTTGACGCACCGGTTTCTTTTGCGGGAGGTCTGGGGGCCAAACGCAGAGAACCAAAGCCACTACCTGCGCGTGTACATCGCGCGGTTGCGTGAAAAATTAAGAACCGATTCAACCCAGTCCGACATTCTTCTAACCGAACCGGGCGTCGGCTATCGACTCGTTGAGGCCAACGAAAAATAGTCGGCTCCGCACATCAACTCGCGGAAAAGCGATAGCCAATTCCGGATTCGGTCAAAAAGAAAACCGGCGCGTCGGGATTCGGCTCGAGCTTGTCGCGCAAACGCTGCACATACACGCGGAGATATTGCGTCTTCTGCTCGTGTTCCGGCCCCCATACTTCGCGCAATGCCTGCCGATGCGTCAGCACTTTCCCCATGTGTTGCAAAAACAGGCGCAATAGCGCGTATTCGGTAGAGGTCAACTTGACCGCCTGGTCCTCGCGTTTCACGAGGCGAGCCGCGAGATTCACTGTAATCTTTCCGAAGCGCAGCACCGGCTCCTCCGTTCGGCCGCGGTCCGCCCGGCGCACCACGGCCCGCAAGCGGGCGAGCAGTTCTCCGCTGCTGAACGGCTTGGCCAGGTAATCGTCCGCGCCGCTGTCCAACGCCTCAATTTCCTCCGCCTCCGAATCTTGCACCGTGAACGCCACGATGGGCGTTTGCGTCCATTCCCGAAGCTGCTTCAAAACCGTCATGCCGGCGATGTCCGGCAGGCCCAGATCGAGTATGATCAAATCGTGCCGTTGCCGGGCTATGGTGGACAACCCCTCCTGCCCCGAGCGGGCGGTCGTCACGCGATAATGATTCGCCTGCAACACCGTGGCGAGTTGCTGCTGGCTTTGCGGTTCGTCATCGATGACGAGCGCGGATAGTTCGGGTATGGATGATACGTTGTTCATGAGAGTTCCGTGAAAAATTGGAAATATATTTCTTCGCTTCGCATTGTCGGCAATTAACGCACTTGTTGGTTTTCGTGCCAGCGCACGGCTTCGCGCAGAAGCTCCGTCGCGCTGGTGAGGGTGAGCTTTTCTTTGATGCGCGCGCAAAACGCCTGCACCGTTTTCATGCTGATATTCAGCGACACGGCTATCTGGCGCGTCTCATAGCCCTGGCCGAGCAATTGAAACACTTCGAGTTCACGATCGCTTAACTGGTCGACCGGCAAGCTGGTCGTCGGCGGATTTCCGCCCACAAATTTTTCCGCAATGGACGCCCGCATCGGTTCGCTCAGGTATAATTTGCCCTGCAACACCTGCCGAATGGCCGCGATGACTTTCTTGGCCGTCTCGCGTTTCATGATATAACCGCGGGCCCCGGCCCGCAGCGCGCGCTCCGCATAGAGACCTTCGTCGTGCATCGAAAGAACGATCACCGCCACCTCGGGCGCCACGGATCGGAGGTTTTTGATCAGCTCAATTCCGGAGCCGTTCTTGAGCGAGATGTCCACGATGGCGATGTCCGGGCGAAGCTTGGCAATGGCATCCAGAGCCTGCGGCGCGCCTTCCGCCTCACCGCAAACCTGCAGGTCCGCCTGTTGATGAATCAGATTGGTCAGCCACTCGCGCACGAGTGGGTGGTCATCGACGAGAAAAATTTGGGCCTTCGTTTTCATTTCGTAGCCTTGGCCGAGGGTTGTAAATGCGGCACTTCGCAGGAAATAATTGTTCCGCCTTCCGGGCTTCGCCGCGCATCGAACGTGCCGGAAATCATGCTGGCGCGATGAGCCATGATCCGCAGGCCCATGCCACCATTGCGCTCCGCCGGATCGCGCAGCCCGATTCCGTCGTCTTTCACGCGCAACGCAATTCCGTCATCGAGCATCTCCAGTTGGATGATGATATTTTTGGCGCGGCCATGCTTCACGGCGTTGCTCACGGCCTCTTGTGTGATGCGGTATAAATGGCCGGACGTGACGGTGTCGCGAATGAGCACCGGGGAATCGCATTCAAAACGGCAGGACACGCGAAACAGATCACTGCTGATCGCCGCAAACTCTTCCAATCCCTGCATCAAACCGTCCGCCTCGATGTCAATGGGATGCAGTCCTTTGGCCATTTTGCGCGAAATCGAAATTCCCTCCTGAACAAGTTCCACCATGTGACTCGCGTCCCTGGCTTCGGGCAAATCTCGCGCCGCGAGCTTCTCCTCGAGCACCTGGCCGGCTAGCGCCACGCCCGTCAAATGCTGCCCCAGGCTGTCGTGCAAATCGCGACCGATGCGCCGCTGTTCGCGCTCGCTGATTTCCAGCAGCTCGCGCTCGATGCGTTCGCGCTCAGCCATTTCCTGCGTCAACGCCAATGTCCGCTCCTTCACCCGCGCTTCGAGATGTCCGTGGATCGACCGCAGCTTGACCAGCAAGGCAATGACAACGAGGTAAAACGCCATCGCAATAAATGCATTCCACAAAGGCACCAATGGGCTGGAGTAACGCCGTCCATTTGCCAGATCGCCAGCCAGTGAAACGGCGACGCTCAGCGCGGAGATGAATAATGCGAAACGAAATCCGACAAACCACGCCGCAAGCCCCAGCGCGAGCAAATAGAAAACCGAAAAGGAATATTCCCAGCCGCTGCCGAAATCCACGAGGCCCACCGCGATGACAATGAACAGCGCCAGCGCGACAACCCATGCGCGGTGTTTCTGTTCAAATCGATTGGTCCAGGCGGACATAAATTTTGGTGTAGTATAGCCGAATTGCATCCCGGTAAGGAAAGCAATCTTCGTGTACGACTTCGCCGTACAAAATAAATCGGTGCGGACCTACAGACAAAGGTCGGAGAAGCGAACTAAAATGGGATGATGTCTTTTTCAGACTTCATTTTTGCCGCATTCAGAGTGGCGCATGTGCTTTTTCTATTTCTGTTTGTTGCCGCGACCAGAATCATCACGCGCACCAAGGCGCGCTGGATCAAAAAGGAAAAGAATAGCACTGTTGGTGATTGACCCGCGCCACCGCCGCCTTTCTACAACCCCGGATTTCTCGGAAACTTCGCATACGGCAACCTTGTCCCCCGGAAAATAATCTGGTCCGCGCGAATCGCATTCGGCGCGAGAAAATTGACCGTGCCGGAAGCCGCAATCAAATCGTCCTGATCCACCCCGTCGCCGCTGACGCCGATCGCGCCAATCAGCACGCCGTTGCGATAGAGTGGAAATCCCCCGGGAAAAATGGTGATGCCGTTCGGAAGATTTGGGTCCGGCGCGGATATCGGGGGGGTTGCCGTTGTGAAGAAAACGCCGTTCAAAATATTCGTCACGCCGATCGGCAGCAGCGAAAAATTTTCCTGCAACCCCAGCAGCGGCCCCGGCGGTTTGTTTTGAATCCCCGGCGGATAAAGGCTCTGCGCGAGAAAACCAACCGTCCGTGTCGAAAGCGCTTTACCCTGCAATTCCGCGGGCAAAACTCCATTCGCGAGCGGGCTGGAAAAATACAGCGCGGTGCGCGCCTTCTGCACCGACACATCCCAGCTAAAAATTGTCGCATCCCCCGTCCGAAAGGTTCCGAGCACCGTCGGCGCCATGCCCGCCGAGTCTGGGTTGTTCACGACGGTGATAAAAACCTGCGCCGCCTGCCCGCGTGGCAAACGGATTCCTGCGCGTGTCCTTGCCGCGCGCGCCGCCGCGCGCGCGACAATGTTCGTCACCTCACTAGCCGTCAATCGCGGCTCCCCGCTGATCGTTCCCGGGATCGGATCATCAATGATGGGCGCGCGCAATTCTCCCGGCACATTGCTCAAAGCGAGCGATGGATAATTCACCGGTGGCGAGTTTGTTATTTCGTAAGGCGGCACGGCCGCGCCGACCGAGCCCAGCGCCAGCGTGGGGCCAATTTTTGTTTTGCTGTTCGCGTACGGCAAACGAATCCCATTGATCGTCACTTGGGATCCCTGAAATTTTTTCGCCGGCGCGAACCCGTCCTGCCCCGCCAGCGCCACGTCCTCGTCGATATCATAACGCTGCTTCGTCGTGGTTTGAATATCGTACAGCTCGGGAATCGGCGGCGTCCCGGCAATGGCGACGCCAACTCCCCCCAGTAAATTTCCATTCGCGTCATACAGCGGCATGCCGCCGGGCGAGCCGGCCAAACCCGAAAGAG
>Ga0105238_10007550_pt1 | contig 10890 bp, 7 predicted proteins | sample KBSC34metaG_FD_81526 | JGI IMG/M metagenome (GOLD analysis project Ga0105238, IMG submission 81526) | Corn rhizosphere microbial communities from Kellogg Biological Station, Michigan, USA - KBS C3-4 metaG | ecosystem: Host-associated > Plants > Roots > Rhizosphere > Soil | place: Michigan, USA...
CAACGTCCCGGTGCCGCTGCCCTGCGTGCTGCGGAACACGCAGAACATGGTGAAGCTGTCCTGCACCGGACGGGTGAAGGTCAGGCTGGTGCTGTTCGCCGCATTGAACCGCACCACGGCCAGGCCGTTCATGGCCGCCGTCACATAAGTGGGGCGTTGGCCCGCCGTGACCTGTGTGGCGGCGAAACTGTGCCCGCTCGAATCAACCCACGTTGAGAGCGTCGAGCCATTGCCCACGCCGGTGATCGCATCCGCCTTGAACCACGTGATGAGCACCGGGGCCAGCGGCGTGGCGCTGGCCTGCGCGGAAACCGTGCTCTCGCCATTGGTACCCACGGAAGTCACCACGTAGTAGTAAGTGATGCTGTTGGTAACGTCGTGGTCGGTATAATTCGTCGCATTCAGGCTCACGATGGTGGTGTAAGGTCCGCCGCTGGTGGTGGAGCGTTTCAAATTATAATTGGTCGCCCCATAACTGGGGTTCCATGAAAGCGGCACCTGCGCGTTGATGCCTCCCGTCGCAGTCAGGCCGGCCGGCACCGGCGGCGGCCCCTTCGGCGTGGCGCTCACAAAACTGGAATTGGCGCTCGGCCCGTTGCTGCTGCTGACCGACGCGACCCGGTAGTAATACGTCAGTCCGTTCGTCAACCCGGTGTCCGAATAATTGGTCCCTCCAACCGTCGCGATGGTCGCATAGTAACCCCCGCTGGTAGCCGAGCGTTTGACGTTGTAGGCGGCCGCCCCCGCGCTCGCGTTCCAGCTCAGGTTCACAAAGGCATTGCTGCCGCTCGCCGCCGTCAATCCTGTCGGCACCGGCGTCGGCGCATAGACAAAGTTCGTCAGCGCTGAGGGATTGCCGTTCGCCACCACCACCAGCGAGTAGGTGCCCGCCGGCAGATTTTGCGGCAGGCTGAATTCCGTCGCCACCACCCGGCTGCCGGTCTGCACGCTGGTGCTGTTCCAGTTGTACGTGCGCGCATAATAAACATTCCCGCTCACGCTGTTCGTCAGGCGTACCAGCGGATAATTGCTGTCCATCTGTTCATCATCCCCGTACGCCGCGCCTTCGGTGATGCCATTGAACCCCAGGCCCGTCAGGTGAAACGTCCCGTCCACATTTTGCGTGATGCTGTTGATGACGGGCTGTCCTGCCGCGAGCGGCGAGCCGTCCGGCGTGTAAACATACAATGAAGTCGAGTTCTGCCCGCCGATGAACAACACGTTCCCATCCGGCAGGTCCAGCATGCTGTTCGCGAAGGGTGTGCTGCCATACGTGCTGCCGCCGCCCGGCGCGGTCACTGCGGTAAATGTATCCAGCGTGTAGTCATATTCATAGAAGTAGCACGGGCCGTTGAACCCGCCAACCGGTCCCAGGTCGCAAAGGATCTTGCCGTTCACCATCATCGCCGCCGGCGCATCCACCGCCCCGTTGCCGTCCGGGATGTTGGCGCTGGCGACCCACGAGCCGGCGCTGTTCGCGGTGGCGCCCGGCGTGTAAACGGCCGTGTTCGTGTTGCCACCGATGTAAAACGCCTTGCCGTTCGGCAGCAAAAATCCCGCGCCGATCTCCGCGCCATAGCCATACACCGGCACCGGCACGTTGCCATCCACCACCCATTGGTTCAGTGAAGGCACATAATGTTCCGAGGTCTGCGCGCCCGTATCAATCGTCACGATGGTGTCGTTCGGCAGCTTGACCCAGCAGACTTCATTCTGGTTGTGCGCCGACCCGCCCGTCTGCCATTTGTTCGAGGCTGTGTTGTAGATGAGACAGCCGCCGAACTGGCTCACGGGCGCCACCAGCACATTGCCGTTCGGGAGGCTCTTGGAGATGGCATCGGAAAAACCCACGCCCGGGACCGGGTCGGGGATTCGCGTCCAGACATTGTTGAGCGGATCGTAAAGCTCGGCGTGGTCATGCCCGGTGCCGTATTCACCGCCGGCCACGAAGACATTGCCGTTCGTCAATTGGGCGGAGGCGAAGAACAGGCGGCCATCATTCATCGCCGCCACCTGTGTCCAGGTGCCGTTGATGTAGCTGCCGTGGATGTCCGGCGTCAGCCGGTTGCAGTTGCCGTTGCCGTCGTACGTCAGCACCGTGCCGTCGCTCAACAACATGGACGCGTTCACCCCCGTCGGTGGGGACGAAACCAGCGGCGTCCATGTCCCGCCGGCGATGGCTTCGTGCGTGACCAGTAGAAAAAGCAGGGCGGAAAAAGCAAAAAGATTGGCCGCGACGGGCTTCGTGAGTAAACGCATGGGATCGGCAGGGAAAATTACACTGGTTGGCCCAAAAGGCAATGTGGCATGAAATGGCCACTTTCGGGAACAATCGCGGATTGAACTCTGCCCGCCGGACAGGCAGACTCCCGTCTGAAACGATGACCCAACCGACCCTCCATCTATGTCTCTGACCAAGCTGGGCTGGAATGCGGAGCGCGAGGAGCAGTTTGCGCCCCACCACGCCAAGGGTCTGATCCCTGCCCGTGTCGCGGTGGAGGACAAACATTTCTACCGTGTCTGGACTGCGGAGGCCGAGCTCTCCGCCCAGATCACCGGTAAAGCCATGCACGAGGCCCGCAGCGACCATACCAAGCTCCCCAAGGTCGGCGATTGGGTCGCCATAAAGCTCGTCCCCAACGAGGAAAAGGCCGTCATCCAGGCCATCCTCCCGCGTCACACCCAGATCACCCGCAAAACCACCGGCCGCAACACCGCCGCGCAGATTCTTGCCACCAATATCGAGACGGTGTTCCTCGTCACCGCCGCCGATCCGAGCTTTAACACCGCCCGGTTGGAACGCATGCTCGTCATGAGCCACGACAGCGGTGCCCGCCCCGTCGTCGTCCTCAACAAGATCGATCTGTGTGACAACCTTGATGCCAAGCTCGCCGAAGCCACCAACGCGGCCGGCGATACCCTGGTACTGCCTGTCTGCGCCCTCACCGGCCGCGGCATAAAAAAATTGGCCGCCCTCATCAAGCCCGGTGATACCGTCGCGTTCATCGGCACCTCCGGCGTCGGTAAATCCAGCCTCATCAACCAGCTCTGTGGCGAAGATATCCAGGCCACTGTGGAAGTTCGCGAGCAGGACGCCAAGGGCCGTCATACCACCTCCTGGCGCGAGATGATTTTCCTGCCCAAGGGCGGGGTGGTCATCGACACGCCCGGCATGCGGGAATTTCATCTCTGGGGCGCGGAAAGCACCCGGGAAACATTTCCCGAGATCGATGCGCTCGCCCTCCGCTGCCACTTTACCAACTGCGCCCACACCAAGGAAAAGAACTGCGCCGTGCTCGCCGCCGTCGCCGATGGCACGCTTCCTCGCGAACGTTACGACAGTTTCATCAAGCTCCAGGGCGAAATCGGCTACCTCCGCGAAGCTGAAAAACGCGCCGGCTGGCAGGACCGCCGCAAAAGCGACCGCGTCGCCCATCGCGTCTTCAACAAGCGCGGTTAGCCAGACGCCCGGTTCGGAAATTTTGTCGTCTGCCGGGCAAAAAATGTTTGCCCGTTCGGAGCGCTCGGGCATGCTTTGCCGGATGAATTCACAGACCCACACGCCCGATGCCATTCTTCAGACCGCCTTTTCTTTTTGGAGTTCCAAGGTCCTGCTGACCGCCGTTGAGTTCGGTGTGTTCACCAGACTGGGTGACCGCCGTCTCACCGGTGCGGAGCTGGGCGCGGAATTGAAACTGCATCCGCGCGGCATCGCCGACTTTTTTGACGCGCTCGTCGCCATGAAATTTCTCGGCCGTGAGGGCAACGGCCCGGCGGCGAAATACTTCAACACGCCCGAAGGCGCGTTGTTCCTTGATGAGAAGAGCCCGCGCTACATCGGTGGCATTCTTACGATGCTCAATGTGCGCCTGTTCAAATACTGGCATGACCTGCCTGAGGCCCTCCGCACCGGCAAACCGCAGAATGAAGTGAAGCACGGCGCCAAGGGCATCTTTGAGGAGCTTTACTCCGATCTGCCCCGCCTCGAACAATTCATGGGCGCGATGACCGGCCTCTCCCGCAGCAACTTCGAAGCGTTCGCCGCCAGATTTGATTTCTCAAAATTCCACACGCTGTGTGATGTCGGTGGCGCCACCGGCCTGCTGGCCATTGAAGCCGCGAAAAAACATTCGCATCTCAAGTGCGTCAGCTTTGACTTGCCGCCCGTCGAACCCATCGCAAAAAAACACATCGCCGCCGCCGGCCTGGAAAGTCGCATCAGCACCGCCGCCGGCGACTTCTTCAAGGACCCGCTGCCCAGGGCCGACGTCATCACCATGGGCATGATTCTGCACGATTGGAATCTGGAGAAGAAGATGCACCTCATCCGCGCCGCCTACGATGCGCTCCCGCCCGGCGGCGCCTTCGTGGCCATCGAGGCGCTTATCGATGATGCCCGCCGCGAGAACGTCCAGGGCCTGCTGATGTCGCTGAACATGCTCATTGAATTCGGCGATGCATTCGATTATTCCGGCGCGGATTTCAAGAAATGGTGCGGCGAAGCCGGTTTCAAACGCTTTGAGGTGATCCACCTTGCCGGGCCATCCAGCGCGGCAGTGGCTTATAAATAAATTTCCATATGCTCCCAATCCACATCCCCAACGACGGCGGCAAGCAGGTGAACATCCTCGGCATTCCGATGCTCATCCGTCTCCACGGCCGTGATACAAACGGCACGGTCAGCGCCGTCGAGTCGCATGATGTGCCCGGTGGCGGCCCACCGCCGCACATCCATCATCGCGAGGATGAAACGTTTCAGATTCTCGAGGGCGAATATGAATGGACCATCGGCGGCAAGACCATCGTGGCAAAAAAAGGCACGACTATTTTTGCTCCGCGCGGCGTGCCACACACCTATCGTTACATCGGCCAGACGCCCGGCCGTCTCATGTGCGTCATCACTCCCGCAGGCTTCGAAGGTTTTTTCGAGGAAATCGGCGCGCTGAGCCCGCAACAACAGGCGGACATCCCGCGCGTGATGGAGATCGCAAAAAAGTTCGGTCTGGAGATTCTACCGCCGCCGGGTGCGTGAGTCTCAATGCATCTTCGCCTTCTCGATGTCGTACACAAACAGCCCGTGGCCGACACCCGCCGCGTCACGTGACTTCGCCATCTGAAACGCGATGAATTTGCCGTCGTCACTCACCACTGGGTTCGAGGCCTTGAACCCGGGATAATCGCTGAAGTGCGTCAGCCGCTCGTAATCCCCGCTGCCATCCAGCTTCAGTTTCCAGAGGTCCACGTGGTTCGGGCCTTGATGGTTCTGCTTGTCGCATTCCACCAGAGTGTACTGGCCGTCCGGAAAGATGCCCTCCGGCTCGTCGTATTGCCCGGGTGAATTTGAATAATCCACTACTTTCTTGGTGACGAGGTCGATGCCGCACACATCCGTCCCTTGGTAACCATACGCGCTGAAGGTGAGTTCCGTTTCCGCCGGTGGCCGGAAATTCTGCGTTTCCAGCGTGCATTTGAAAGGCAGGTTGGTGCTGTTGATGATGAGTTTCTCGTTCGCCAGCTTCGGTTTGCCGTCTTCATAGATGATGTCCGCCTCCTGCATGCGTGAAGTGTCCGGTCGCATCGAGTCGGGATATTCGGCGGCAACATGTGTCCACGCGATGTGCATGCGGTGGCGCGAAACCGCTGGACCTTCGCTGCATTTTGTCCCCAGCGGCGCGGCCGGCTTTGTCAAACTTTTGTCGAGCACATAGAGAAAACATTGCTCGCGCGCCTCGCCGATGTGTTTCGGATCAAAGGTTTCCGGGCCGGAAAGCAGGATGTCCCCGTTGGTCAGATACAGCGCGCGGGTGTAGCCGTGGTGCGAATAGTGCGCTGTCAGGTTGCGGATCGTTTTCGTTGCCATGTCCATTTCCATCGCGTCACCAAAGGTCTTGGACAGAAACAAAATCTTCTTCCCGTCAGCCGACCAGTCCGCCCGCTCGCCGAACTCGGCCATCTGGACGATATACGGCGGCAGATGATCCGTCGGATTCTCCCCCGCATTCGGCTCGGCCGCCGGGGATGAGAACGGGATGATTGTGGAAAGCAGCAGGGCAGGGAAAAGGCGCCGGGAGTTCATGTTCGCAATCTATCTTTCCTGTGCCCTACAACAAGCGGCAACTTTGGCCCGGTCACGGTGCACCTGTCTTCGTCTCCTTGCTTTTGGGATTCTCCCGGATGATGCTCAGCAGGATGCCATCGCGCTCCACCCGGTGCGCCACCGGCGCGCTCGCAAAATTTTTCCACTGGTTGTAGCGTACGGTCGCCACATAGTAGTCGATCACCGCCGGCATCTGGTTGGTGGAAAAATCATCCAGCACGAAATCGAAAGCCTTGACCCGTGGATCCAGAAAATGGGTGAAGGCATTCGCGGAAAAATGATTCGCCGCCACGGCCACGCACAACGGACGGTCACTGCGTGCCTGGACTCCATTGATCCAGCCCGCGGCTTCACGGTAGCTGGAGATCCAATAATCGGTTTCGTACCGTTCATGCAATGTGGCCTTGGGCCCGGCCACGAAATTATAATAAACATTCTCATACGGATGCAGCTGCACCATGGCGGGCACGCTGGAGAGCAGGAGAACGGTTGCAACCGGCATCGCCATGGTTCGGGCAGTCCCACGCAAATGCTGGATGAGGCTGCCCGCCGCGGCACCCGCCAGCACGGCCACCGCCGGCAGCATGAAAAGGAAATGGCGCATCCCGTCATAGATGTTGGGGCGGAGGACGATGAACGTCGCCAGCGGGAACCAGAGCAGGAAGGTGGTCCCCAACACGGCCATCGCCGCCGGGATGGAGCGGAAAAATCTCCGCAAAAAAACCAGATGCCCGTACACCGCCAGCACCACCAATGGCACCGGCAGCGTCAGCGCCAGATAGCTTGCGAGATAATCCCACGGTAACCGGTTGCTTGGATACAGATGTCCGTGCAGCAGCACCGGGTAAACTTCCTGAAAGTGCATGGCCAGACCGGCGGATTTGATGGGATGCCCAAGCGGCGAATGCCAGGCGTTCGGCCACGGCAAAACCATGAGCACCCATCCCAACGCGACGGCCGCCAGCAGGATCGGCAGAGGTTTGAAAATTTTTCCCGGCTCCCACCGGCCGGTCAGCTTGTGACCGCGCCGGACCGCCGCCAGCGGCACCAGCCCCAGCAATACGCAGAGAAACCACGCGCCGGGCCGCATCAACAGGACGCCACCGACGGCGGCCCCCAGTTTGAGGGCGTGCACCCAATTCAACCGCCGGGCACCTGCCACCGCCACTGAAGCGTAAACCAGCCAGATGGCGGCAAAGGCCAGCGGCAGGTCCTTGGGATTGTTGAACGCCTGACCAAACAGGCTCGGCATGCCCAGCAGGGCGCAGCCCGCGAACCACGCACCCGGCCGGCCCGCCACCCGCCGTCCCAGCGCACAGACCGGATAAAACATCGCCACCCACATCAACCCCAGCACGCCGTGCCGCACGGAATAAATGTCCGTCCCGAAGGCGTGCGCGATGGCCGCGCAACCCAGGTCGAGCGTCGGCCCGTAAAAATAGATGTTCTCCGGCAGGTCCGGATAATGGTTGAACTCGTCAAAACTCAGGCCGCCGGAGAAAAAAATCCGGAGCGCCTCACCGTACTTGGACTGGACCGTTTCATCCCAGGTGATGCCGTAGTCGGCGTGGACCCAAAGCCAGACCAACAATGCCAGCACCGTAAAAACCAAACCCGCGGATAACCGCCGGAAAGAACGAGAGCTGTTTGCTGGTTGGGGTTGGGATGTCATATCAGGTCATTCACGCCTGCTTTGGCCAGAGGTGCAGTGTTCGGAGTATTCCTTCGTTGATCACCAAAGGCGACGGTACAAATACCACCAACCAGGCAAACGCACGCATCAAACCAGGACGATGCTTCAAAAAACGGCGTTCCGCCAGGATGCCGACGGCTTGCAGGAGAAAATAGACCATCATCGTGCCGAACAGAACCCTGCCTGTGACGAAATAGAGCGGGACATTGATCACCCACTCATGCAGGAGCCCGGAAATGGCAAAGGCCAGGAAGAGCGCCATCACCGGCCGGTGGCGCAACGGCTGGAAAATGACATGGCGAAACCAGTCGCTGACCCACAAGTTCCAGCGGCTGCCCCAAAATTCAGCGATGCTCCGCGCAGCCCACGGCCGGCGATGCAGCACGGGAAACGATCCGTCACAACGCAGGAAGCATAGCGTCGTCACGGCCACGAGGAATTCTATCCCCAGGAGAAAAAGCGGCGAGGCCAGGTAGCTCAAGGCCAGACCGCGGATCTGGAAGGCGCGGACCGTCTGCCAATAAAGCCAGTAGCCCAAAGCCAGTGCGCCGAACAAGACCAACGCTCGCAGCAGGAGCCGGCTGCGGTGCCCGGCCGGCGATGAGCGCGCAGCGGTCGTAGGCGACAGAAGTATCCAGGTGATGAATGGCCGCTCTGACGGGGCAGCGGTGGGCACAAGGCGGGCGATCAACATCATTGGGAACACCATCAAGGCAAGCGCGAGCAGATAGAGCGCGGTCATTTGCCAGTTGGGATCGGCGGGCCACATCGTTGGTAGGGGAACTTACTTGAGCGGCGCGGCCACATCCAGCCCAAGGTGGCGCGTTGCAAAATCATTGTAGTAACGGACTCACGTCCGCTGCTACAGGTTTAGGATTTTTCCGACCCGCGCCTTCACCGCCTCATCCATTTTGATCAACGGCGGCCATGCCCGTTTAAAACCTTCGCCCGGAATCTTCTTCTTCGCATCAACGTCCGGTTGGCCGTCTGTATTCATGGCTCCAGTTATCACTTTTTCGCCAATTTGAGCAAGCTTTCCGGCAACGCAATGAGTTCCACGCCGGAATCTGAGCGGATCATCACGCGACCATCTTTGAGCACTCGCAAGATTTTCCCCTCCACGGAACCCTTCAGCGTCTTGACACGATCGCCCGGCTGAAAGTCCGCCTTTTCAGCCAGTGAGATGATCCCGGCCACGATAATCTTTTGATCCAGCACACCCGCGACATAGTGCGCAGCCAGAGACGCCGCTTCCCGGCGGCGAACCGGCGGAAATTCGGCAAAAAAGACATCGGTCAATGTACGTGCGATTTCGGCAAAGGTATTGCCGTTGAAGAAAAGAAACGGGGCCTTGCGGTGGAAGGAACGCAGCCAGTCTAGTGTTTCGAGGAGCGTCCGTTCGGTTTTGACGCCTTCGCGCCAGTCTTTTTCACAACCTGCGTGAGTTTCCGAATTCTTGCCATGCTGCGCGCGACCGCTCCCGCAGAGTCGCTCGTTGAGGCGGACGACAGGCTGCCAGTCCCAGTGCGCGAGAAAAGCGGCTCGGCCTTGTAACGATGCTGGTTCGCCAGCGCTTCCTGAAGCACCATCGCCGGCGTCACCTTTGCGGCCAGATCGTAGCGGACTTTCATCAGCCATAAATTAAACCCCATCCCGGCATTACGCAAGCGTGCGTAAACCGTGTTATCTCCTGCCCAATAATCCATCCACCTTCGCCTTCACCGTCTCATCCATCTTGATCAACGGCGGCCAGGCGCGTTTGAAACCTTCGCCGGGAATCTTCTTCGTTGCGTCGATGCCGAGCTTGCTGCCGATGGCGATCTCGCTCGTCGCGTGGTCGAGCACGTCGGACGGACCCTTGGTGAAGATGCTGTCGCGCTGCGGGTCGGTGTTCGCGGTCAGGTGGAACAGGACTTCGCTGGTATTGTGTACGTCCACATGCGCATCCACCACTACGATGTATTTCGTGAACATCATCTGCCCCATGCCCCAGAGGCCATGCATGATCTTATACGCCTGCATCGGGTAAGTTTTCTTGATGCTGACGAAGACGAGGTTGTGGAACACGCCCTCCGCCGGCAGGGCGATGTCCACGATCTCCGGGAAATTCATCTTGAAGATCGGCAGGAACAGTTTCACCGACGCGCCGCCGATGTAAAAATCTTCCATCGGCGGAATCCCCACGATCGTCGCCGGATACACCGCGTCCTTGCGATGCGTGATGGCCGTGATGTGGAACACCGGATACGGCTCCGGCAGGGTGTAATATCCCGTATGGTCGCCGAACGGCCCCTCATCGCGCAGTGGCTCGGTCGGGTCGATGTAGCCTTCGATGACAAAATCCGCGTTCGCCGGCACTTCCAGGTCGTTCGTTTCGCACTTCACCATCTCCACGGATTTTTTACGGAGATAACCCGCGAGCAAAAATTCATCCAAACCGTCCGGCATCGGTGCGGTCGCCGCGAACGGAAACATCGGGTCGCCGCCGATGAAGATGGCCACGGGCATCCGCTCACCCTTTTCGTAATAGCGCCGCCCATGGCGCGCCGCGACCTTCTGCAACTGCCAGTGCATGCCGGTCGTCTTGTCATCATAGATCTGGATGCGATACATGCCCAGGTTACGCTCGCCGGTATCCGGGTCGCGCGTGACGACGCAGGGCAGGGTGATGAACCGTCCGCCATCCAGCGGCCAGCATTTTAAGATGGGAAGATTTGCCAGTGTCGGCGGGGTGGGCGAAGTGCCCTTTTGCCAGTCTGGTGCGGGCGGCCAGCTTTTTGCGGGGGCCGGCGCGTCAAACTTCTGGATGACTTCTTTGCACGCCCCGGTCTTGACCGTCTTCGGTTTGGCATGGCGCAAGTCCAGTGCGAGCGAGAGCAGCTTGATGGCCTCCTTGAAGCTCGTCGGCGGCTTGGCTTTCATCAGCGCGCCCAGTTCATTCGCCACCTCGTCCACGGAGGCGGCATTCATGCTCATCGCCATGCGCTTGTGCGAACCGAGCGTGTTGATGGCCACTGGAAATGGCGAGACCACGCCGTTGACTGTGGGTTTCTCGAACAGCAACGCCTTGCCGCCGCCGGGCAGCTTCATCTCGCGGTCG
>Ga0105238_10007551_pt1 | contig 10890 bp, 11 predicted proteins | sample KBSC34metaG_FD_81526 | JGI IMG/M metagenome (GOLD analysis project Ga0105238, IMG submission 81526) | Corn rhizosphere microbial communities from Kellogg Biological Station, Michigan, USA - KBS C3-4 metaG | ecosystem: Host-associated > Plants > Roots > Rhizosphere > Soil | place: Michigan, USA...
ACCCGAAGCCGGCCCCCCGGCTGGCCGATGGAAAGCCGGATCTGGGCAATGGCAAGGGAGCGTGGAACCCGCGAACCATTGTGAATCTGTCCGGTACAGGGACCGGCGGCCCGAACCGGTCGCCCGTCGAGAAGTTGATCGAAATCCCCTTCAAGCCCGAGGCGAAAAAGATTTACGAACAGCATCAGGCGACGCTCTCGAAAGACGATCCCGAGGCGCTGTGCCTGCCCCCCGGCATTCCGCGCATGATGGCGACGCCGTTTCCCTTCCAGATTTTCCAGCAGCCGGACCGCGTAATCTTCATCTTCGAAGGAGCAGCGCATGTGTGGCGGATCATCTACACCGATGGACGGCCTCACTCCAAGGACCCCAATCCCACTTATCTTGGCGAATCGATCGGGCATTGGGAAGGCGACACTCTGGTAACGGACGTGATCGGTTTTAACGACCGCACCTGGCTCGACCAGGACGGCCATCCCCATAGCGAAGCTTTGCACGTGATGGAAAAGTTCACGCGCCTTAACGAGCTGTCTATGCGCTACGAAGTCACCATCGACGATCCCGTTATGTACGAGAAGCCATGGACTACCAGTTATCTGATCCCGTTTGTTCCCGGCGGCGAGCTGTTCGAGTACATCTGCCAGGAAAATAACGTGGATGTCCGGCATCTGGTAGGCAAGTAGACTATTCTTGAGGAGGAACAAAATGAATGTAATTGGATACACCGTCATGCTGGCCGCGGCCTGCGCACCTATTTTCGCGGCGCTGCCTGTAGTGCCAGCCAAAAATCAGGCCGCCCTGCTTAAAAGCAACGATCCGAAGCTGGCGGCGAACAAGAAGCTCGTGTACGACTTTTTCCGCATCGTGCTACGCGGATTCCGTGTGGATGAAGCCGACAAGTATATGGCAGTCGACTACATACAGCACAACCCCAATGCCGAAACCGGGTTGGCCGGCTTCAAGGCGTACTTCAACGCAATCAAGCCAAAGCAGCTTCCGCCGATTCCGGCGACGCTCGATGATCTCGTGGCGATTCAGGCCGAAGGCGACTACGTGACGCTCGCGTTCGTGAAAGAGTACGACGATCCTTCGGCTCCGGGCAAGAAGTACACCACTACATGGTTCGATATGTTGCGAGTCGTGAACGGGAAGCTTGCCGAACACTGGGATTCGGCCACCAAGGGCGCAGTCGGTCCGGCGGCGGCAAGCGTCACGAAGAAGTAGTGCCCTCACGGGCGAAGGCCTTCTCGCTGCTTGTTGTTCGCAGCTCAACACACTGAATCGAGGCGCTTCTTTCCCCTGAAGTTCGGCAGGTTGGGACCCGTCGTGTTACGCGAACGCGATTCATCGGGGAGTATTATATCGCGAGCTTTTTGCTGTGGGGGCGTTTAGCGAGATTTTCGATTTCGGACGACGCCACCACTCGGAAATCGCGCGTGTACGTTTCATGATTCCCTTCCAGGTCGGCGAGCCGGTAGAAATAATTCACCATAATACCGGCCGAGCGCTGCATCCCCGCATCCGACGTGTCGCCTAGCCAGTTGATTCGCTCCAGGCGGGCTCCATTCCTGAGATGAAATCGAGCCACGGGATCCAGCGGCTCGCGGCCATGCTTGGCTTGCAGAAGATAGCGCGCGCACCAGGGAATCAGTTCTTTTTGCAGAGCCTCGGACAGCTTCCGATTGTCCCACCACCGCGGTTGTTCGAGCATGCGTAGGAGATCCGCCATTTGGGGATGTCCTTCCAGCCACTCACGAAATCGCGGAACCGGAGAGACTGTCGCGAATTTCCGGATACGCGGGAATTCCCGGCCGAGATCCTCCACCACCTGCTTGATCAGAAAGCTCCCGAAGGGCACGCCGCGCAGGCCTTCCTGGCAGTTCGTGATGGAATAAAACATCGCGCAGTCCGCAGATTCCGGTGAAATAACCGGAGAGTCCGGATCGAGCAGCGGCTGCACCTTTTCGCTCAAACCGCGAGTGAGCGCCGCTTCGATGAAGATGATGGGCTCGTCCGGCAGCGCCGGATGAAAGAAGCCGTAGCAACGGCGGTCGGCTTCGAGCCGCCGGCGCAGATCGTGCCATCCCTGAATCTGGTGAACGGCTTCGTAGCGGATCAGCTTTTCCAGCACCATAGCCGAGGTTCGCCAGTCGATTCTGCGAAGCTCCAAAAATCCGCGATTGAACCAGGCCGTCAGCAGACGCTCGAGATCCGCCGCGATGGTCTCCCAGTGCGGTTTCTGTTCTAGACCGCGCAGCAGCCGGCCGCGCATTTCCACCATAACAAGCGTTCCGCCCCGCGCCAGGTTCAGCCGGCGGAATAATTCCTCGCGCGGCGATTCAACCGACGCCTGCAAGTCGGCTAACGTCTCCGGCGACGGTTTGGTGCGATAGGCGTCTCCGGCTCGGCCCACTTCCTGGGGATCAGGAGAAAAGTCCTGAACGAGAAGATCGAAAAATCCGGCTCGTGAAGGCTCATCGAGCGATTGATACGCGGCCAATGCCTCGCTTGCCAATCGGGTTCCGGAAACTTCACCGCGCTCGGAAATCAGATTCCGGCACAGTGCTATGGCCTTGCGCGCGGAACGCGAAGGGTTTCCTGGCCCCACACCGTTCAGCCGCGTTGGCCAGCCGAAAAATCCGCCTAAGTCCACGGAAGTGCTCCCCCGTTACTATTGTGCTCTAACGTAAAAACTATCGGGCGAAATCGCTATTTTATACAGATCGAGGTTACGCTACGCTGGTGACCAGGAGGCGGACTATGAGACCCCTGGCGACCCTGATACTGTTGATTCCGAGCGTTCTGGCGCAATCCCCGCAGCCGCCAAAACAGGCTCCGGAGGTGCCTTACCTGCCCACCACCCAGGTGGCCGTCGAGGCCATGCTGAATCTGGCGGGCGTGACCTCGAACGACATCGTGTACGATCTGGGCAGCGGGGACGGACGCATCGTGATCACGGCGGCCAAGCTGTACGGGGCGCATGGAGTAGGAATCGATATCGACCCCCGGCGCATTCAGGAGGCCAACGAAAACGCGAAAAAGGCAGGTGTGGAACATCTGGTCCGGTTCGAGGAAAATGATTTATTCAAAGCCGATATTCGCGAAGCGACCGTCGTGACACTGTTTCTGCTGTCGGGTGTAAACGCACGGCTTCGTCCCAAGCTTCTGCGGGAGCTTCACTCGGGTACCCGCGTCGTTTCAAATACCTTCGACATGGGCGATTGGAAACCTGAGAAGGAATTCACCGTGGATAGCGGCAATGACAACTACTTCAGCCGCAAACTGTATCTTTGGACCATCCCGGCGCAGGATCGCAAGTAGCACAAGGAGACTTCAACATGCGCAAAATACTCTTGTCCCTCGGTCTTTGCGGCGTGGGGATCTGGGGGCTGGCGGCGGCCCGCACGCAGCAGAAGGGATCGCTTGCCGCGCTCGATTACATTCAGATTCAGCAACTGGCGAACCGCTACGCGCAAGCGATCGATTCATGCTCCAACAACGGCTATGATTACGCCGACCTGTATACTCCGGACGGTGAGTTCGTCGACAACATCACCGAGGAAGGCTTTAAACAGGGAGGCCTGACACGCGCAAAGGGCCGGGAACAGCTGGCGGCAGCCGCGGGAGGCGGATCTCTGGGCTGCAAGAACGTCGGCTGGAAGGACTGGAGCCATCTGATGGTGAACCATGTGATTACACCGAGCCCCGGCGGAGCCACAGGCCGGGTCTACCTGGTGGCAATCGGAGAAAAGGGTCCGCGTGACGTAACACGGTATGGCGGATACGAGGACCAGTACGTGAAGACCGCCTCCGGCTGGCGCATCAAGAAACGCACGCACGTGCGAAACAAAGCGTGGAGCAATCCGCTGCTGCAGTCGCCCGATTTGAACTAGTCAATGAGTGACCGACGAGTTTCATAGGAACCGGCGGGCGAACAACGATGCTCACCGCAGGCATCATATGCAGACAGTCATTGGTTCAACAGCGGAATATTCTTCGCGGGCGCAGGATCCGGAATCGTAGCGAGATAAGCCCGTATATCGCCTAGCTCGGCATCCGAAACGACCTTTGCTGTATACGGCGGCATCTGTCCGGCAGGCTGGCGGACGTAGGCGATCAACGCTGCCAGTGCGATTGGCTTCGGGGCCAGCCGGGCGCCGGCCGCGGTTCCCTGCCCCTGGGTGCCATGGCACTCATAGCAGCCGTATTTCGAGAACAGTTTCTTGCCGTTGTCCGCATTGCCGGGGGACTGCGCGATGATCAATCCCGCGAACGCAAGCATTCCGGCGCAGACCAGCAATCCCGTAAAACTTCGCCCCATATGCTTCCTTCGGATTGTAAACCAACAGATGCTACCCTGGACAAATGCGCGTATTGTTGTTTCTTCTGCCGTCACTTCTCATGGCCCAGGCCCCCGCTCCGAAGGCCGCTCCCGCTCCGGCGAAATCTCCGGCGAAGTCCGCCAAGAGTGCTGCACCTGCGAGCTCCACTGCGGCTAAAGCGAAGGCTCCGGCTCCCGCGGGAGCATTAACCACCGACGACCAGAAAACGATCTATGCTGTCGGGCTTAGCATGGCACAGTCGCTTTCTTCGCTAAGTCTGTCGGCTGCGGAGATTGAGATTGTCAAGCGGGCATTATCGGATTCCGCGGCAGGCAAACCGGCCATCAAGTTGGAGGAGTGGCAGCCGAAAATTAACGCGTTTGCGCAATCCCGCTCGGTTCGCGTGGCGGCGCAGGAAAAGATCCGGTCCAAAGCCTTTCTGGACAAAGCTGTGACCGAACCCGGCGCAACCAAGACCTCCAGCGGTCTGGTGTATCGCGAACTGACTCCTGGCAGCGGCCCATCGCCCAAAGCGACGGACAAAGTCAAAGTCAACTACAAAGGCACGCTAGTCAATGGAACGGAGTTCGACAGCTCCTACAAGCGCGGTCAGCCTGCCGAGTTTCCGCTTAACGGCGTGATCCCTTGCTGGACGGAGGGCGTGCAGAAAATGAAAGTGGGCGGAAAATCGCAGTTGGTGTGCCCATCGGAAATCGCCTATGGCGATCAGGGGCGTCCATCGATACCGGGAGGTGCGACCCTGATTTTTGAAATCGAGCTGCTGGGGATCACTCCGTAATCTCCGGCTGCTGCCAATGGCGACCCTAAAGCAGCAGACTTTATCGTGATTATCAAAGAAGGGCTCGAATAGGAAAATGCGCTCCTCATCGCGCCGGCGCCTGTCGAGCATTGGAACTACTTCGCCAAGAAGATTATCAAGAAGGATGTCGTCCAACGCCGGGGGCGCCGCGCCACCTACAGATTCTCTCCGCTAACGATTAGGAAGGTAGGAAGCGACGAGGTACGCCGGCGATAAACCCTACTGCCTTAGCCGCTCCTATCCGATAGTCTACAGAGGTGCTTATATCGAATGCAGCCTGTAGTGGAAGTGAACATCGATACCCGTGAGGAAAAAGGCCGGTACTGGACGCCCGAATTCCAGCTCATTTCAGACGTTCCGGCCGACAATCTCTTGCCTTGGCTCGACCGCCAAGATATTGATGCCGGGCAGCTAAACTCGTCGCCCATTGCCCCGATGCTTTCAGCGTGGCGCGAGCACGGCGTTCTGATCTTGAAGGATTTCATTCCGAACACCCTGCGGGAGCGGTATTTCAACGTTCGCAATTCGCTAGGAGATCCTCGCGGCTGGGCGGATCCGTGCCCATATCTGTACGTGCCGGAATTGAGAGAACTCTCTATGTATCCTCCGCTCCTGAACGTGCTTGACGCGCTCGTTGGCTACGAGATGGGTCTTCATCTGAACCTCACCGGTTGGGTATCCACCGAAAGAGCCTGGCATCAGGACGATTACCTCAACCCTGACTTTGTCAATTCCCACTATGCCGCCGTCTGGATTGCGCTTCGGGATATCAGTCCCGACTGCGGTCCCTTCGAATTTGTGCCGGGATCGCACAAATGGCCCCTTACGCGCCGCGACAAGGTGCTGGCGCATTGTCCGACCAAAACACCGGCGGATGATCCGGCGTGGCCCACCATAACCCAGGGCTGGGTGTCGGACATCATCGGTCGGGAGATCGAGAGCCAGAACGCGAAGATCGATCGCTTCCTGGCCAAGGAGGGCGACGTTCTCATTTGGCATGGGCGGGTGGCGCACCGAGGAAGTCTTCCCAACGTTCCCGGTACTCCGCGGCACAGTCTGATCGCTCACTATTCGGCAATCGAGAAGCGTCCCGACATGACCATTTGGAAGGATGGCTGCTTCATCCCAGTTGGCCGCGAAGGCGAATGGAAGCAGGACCATAGAGAGTCGCCTCGCCCATGAGTTGCTCGACGGGCACCCCCTTCAGACGCTGAACGAAATGGCGCCAAGTGGTCCGTTCCGCGGATACATGTACATCATCGCGCCGATCTTTACAGCACTCCGCTGATCAAAATGTTATGCCGGAACGCCTTCCCGATGCCGCTTTATCGTATTGCGAATTCGTCTGGCTTGCCGGTGAGCTCCAGCGGCGCTTTCCGTCTACACCGCACGTCGACACCAGCCTCCGTAGCCCCAGGACGGCATAATGCGCGTGGTCACATCTTCGTGAACGAGAACACGATCTGGCGGGCGCGGAAGGAACATGGTTTGGTGAATACGGAGATTCGCCGCGACCGCACTCGCGCGCCTTTGCCCGCGCAATCTCGCGGGAGTACCGGTTGTCGTGAATGGGATATAATCCGCCTGTTATCTTTACCTACTGGAGGAGAGAGCCGCGATGCCATTGTCCGGAACGAAACGATTCCTGAAGGTTGCGCAGACACTTGGCGCAACGGCGGCACTACTTGCGCTTGTGGCGCCGCGCGCCACCACCCAGCAAGGCGTAACCAACGGTTCCAGTGGCGGTTCCAGTGGCGGTTCCAGTGGCGGGAACTGGCGTAGCTATGGCGGCGATATCGCGAACACCCGCTACTCGCCGCTGAATCAGATCGACGCCAACAATTTCTCTAAGCTGCAACTGGCCTGGATCTTTAACACCGCTAATCTAGGGCCGACGCCGGAGACGAATCTGGAATCGACGCCGCTGGTGATCGATGGGGTGTTTTATTCCACAGCCGGGGACCGGCGCGACGTGGTCGCGCTGGACGCTGCCACGGGCGAGGTTCTGTGGACCCATCGCGAAGACGAAGGGAAGCGTGCTCAGGTTTCGCCCCGGCGTCTCTCGGGCCGCGGCCTCGCTTACTGGGCGGATGACACCCCTGGTAGCAATGACAAGCGGATCATCTACTTCACGCAGGGATATCGCATGATCGCGCTAGACGCCAAGACCGGCCTCCGGATTCCGACCTTTGGCGTGGACGGCGCCGTCGATCTCAAACAGGATGACGATCAGGAAATCGATCCGCTCAGCGGGGAAATCGGCATCCATGCGACTCCGGCGATCGGCAGGAACACCATCGTGGTGGGCGCGGCTCACCGTCCAGGCGGCGTGCCCACAAGCAAAACGAATGTCAAAGGGTATGTCCGCGGATACGATGTCCGCACAGGCAAGCGTAAGTGGATCTTCCATACTGTCCCGAAGCCGGGTGAGTTTGGATTGGATACGTGGCTGAATGATTCCTGGTCCTACACCGGCAATACAGGTGCCTGGGGAGAGATCTCGATCGATGAGGCTCGAGGGCTCGCCTATATCGGCGTCGAGGAGCCCACGGGCGACTTCTATGGAGGACCGCGCCCCGGCAATAACCTGTTCGGGGAGAGTCTAGTAGCGGTAGATCTCGAAACTGGCCAGCGCCGCTGGCACTACCAGTTCGTCCATCACGGCATCTGGGACCACGACAATCCCTCACCTCCGATCCTGGCGAATGTCACGATTAAGGGTAAGCAAGTCCCTGTTGTGGCGCAGCCAAGCAAACAAGCGTTTCTGTATGTGTTGAATCGTGAAACTGGCCAACCGGTGTGGCCCATTGAGGAGCGCCCGGTGGAAAAAGGCGACGTACCGGGGGAGTGGTATTCGCCCACGCAACCGTTCCCGACGGCCCCTCCCGCCTACGAGAATCAGGGTGTCGATGAAAATGTGCTGATCGACTTCACGCCCGAGTTGCACAAGGAAGCTCTGGAGATCGTGAAGCACTACAAGATGGGTCCGATCTTCACGCCGCCGGTGGTGAGTAAGGCAGAGGGTCCATGGGCGACGCTGGTCTCGTCGCTGTCCGGCTCCAACTGGATGGGCGGCTCGATTGATCCAGAGACCGGCGTTGTGTATGTGGGCTCCAGCCGGGGTATCCTCGGCATATCTTTGGTGCCCTCGGGCACTCGTTCCGATGTTGGGTATATTTCCGGCCGAGCCCCAGGCGCGCAGGGAGCGCTGACCGTGAAAGGGCTGCCGCTGGTGAAGCCACCCTATTCCCAGATCTCGGCTATTGACCTGAAGACCGGAAGCATCCTATGGCAGACCGCGCACGGGGACACCCCCGACAATGTACGCAATAACCCGGTCTTGAAGGGCTTGAATATTCCGCGCACCGGGCACGGCGGCGCGGCGATCACGCTGGTGACCAAGACGTTGGTCGTCGCCGGGGAAAAGGGCACCGTCACACTGCCCGACGGACGTACGGGTGCAATGCTTCGGGCCTATGATAAGCCGACCGGACGGGATGTAGGCGCGGTGTACATGCCGGCGCAAGCCACCGGCGGTCCCATGACATACATGGTGAACGGCGTGCAATACATCGTGATCGCGGTTGGCGGCAACATCAATGGACGTCCCCAAGCGCAATTCATGGCGTTCCGGTTGCCCAATAGCGACACTCGCAAGTGAGCTAAGCCCTCAAACAGGAGGTAACGCTTCCCGGCGTGCACGGGCGAGGAAGGTGGCGGAGTCATGAATTGGCGAGAACTGGATCGCCAGATCGAGGGATGCGGGCATTCAATCCCCGGCGCCCGGAAACCGATGCTGTCGCGGTCGCCCTCGTTACGGCTCGGGAGCGTGAATCTATCATGCGGACGTAAGGACGGACGGCTCTACTTCCTGACGTATTTAGTCACGCCCCTGAGTTGCGCTTCCGCTGTATAGATGTTTCCTGCGGCGTCGACGGCGATGCCTTCCCCCATGGCGCCGTCCGGAGAATTTGGCACCATGTGGGGCGGAATGAACGTCGTCACTTTCCCGTCCTTCAGACTCCCGATACGGATTCCCCTCTGCCAGCCCGGGTGAACCCTCTCAGTCGACTCCGAGTCGGACGTGTAGATCACGTCGTTCTTGTCGAGGGCCAGCCCGCTGGTGCGGCCGAAGTCGTCGTATTCAAGGATAAACTTCCCCGCCTTGGTCAGAACTTGAATGCGATGGTTGTGGCGATCGGCAACCACCAACCGGCCCTTGGAATCGAACTCCAACGCGTGCGGCGTCCGGAACTCACCAGGCCCTGTTCCTGCTTTTCCGATGACTCTGAGAAACTTCCCGGTCTTGTCGAACACCGAGATTCGCCCGACGAGACTGGGATCCGCCACGTCCGTATGGCTCTCGGCCACGTAGACGTCACCATTGGCCGGGTCGGTCACTACGTCCGTCGGGTCGGTCAGGGCTTGGGGAGGGTTTCCCCTCATGCCCGGCTTCCCCAGCGTCATCAGGATTTTGCCTTCGGGACTGAACTTGACGACCACGCTTCCCTTCTTGTCTTCTCCGGGAAAGTTCTTGAGGTCGTCAGTGCTCGGGGCTCGCGCGTCGGTCACCCACACATTACCCTCTCGATCGACATGAATGCCATGCGGCCACACGAACATCCCGCCGCCAAAGCTCCTGATCTCTTTCCCTGACTCATCGAAATGGTGCACGGGGCTCGCTGTTGTGCCGAGGCAGCCGGGGGTTGTCCCGGGCGAGCAGCGGTCCGTCGCCCACACGGACTTCCCATCCCGGTCGATGGCCACGCCGTTGGAACCGCCCCATGGCCTTTTCTCCTGAGTTAGCTGTGCCCAATCCCGGATGACTTGATAGGGGTTGACACCTGTGTTCACGGGCTGCACTTTGTCGGTCTGAACGGTGCCGCCCGGCTGCTGCGCCTGAACGCCGGCAATCATCAACACTGTAAATCCGAGTCTCGCAACACCCGATAAGGACATCTCGATCCTCCTACTTCCAGTTCTGAATGGCCTTGTAGTGCATGGACTCCGGAGGGAGTTCGGTCAGCTCAATACGGCCCATATAAGGGTCGGTGATGTTGGCGAGGATCGCTTTCGTATCGCTGAGGTTCGTATCCGTGACCGTCAGACCGCTTTTCCTGAACCTCGCGACAGCCTGTGCCGCGTTCTCGACGTGGAGGCCATAGTGACTAAAACCAGCGGGCCGCCCAGGGGCTACCGGGTTGAGTTCGAGAAATGTGTTCTTGCTGATCTGCATGTAGACCAGCCGCGGCTGCCCCTTGTCGTCATTGACCCGGAACGCTTCACGGTATCCCATTTTCTGCGTGTAGTACGTAACCGCCTCAGCGATGTTTGGCACACTGATTCCAACGTGATTCATCATCACGACATTACTATTGGTGTTCTGCGCCGTCATTACCTGCATTGCCAACCCCGCGAAGAGTCCCGCCGCGAAAAGCATTACACCGCGCATACAGCCTCCCGAAATGGATTTGTCCCATGAGTCAACCCAGGGCCAACCCATTCTGCAACAGGTAGAAAGTCAAAACAAGCAAGGGGGATCTATGTGAACGGACGGTGCGCCCGCGTTCGGTGTTAGGGCGCAGACGCAAGCTATCGTCGAGCCCGATCAGAGGTGGAACCGGGCTTGCCGCGTGGCTGGCCAGGGTGTATTCTTCTTCCGATGTCATTCCGACCTGTCCGCAAAATTGCCGGGATCGGTAACGTCTTCCTGGGAACAGAGCTTGTGGATATAGCGGAGTATGATCT
>Ga0105238_10007554_pt1 | contig 10889 bp, 10 predicted proteins | sample KBSC34metaG_FD_81526 | JGI IMG/M metagenome (GOLD analysis project Ga0105238, IMG submission 81526) | Corn rhizosphere microbial communities from Kellogg Biological Station, Michigan, USA - KBS C3-4 metaG | ecosystem: Host-associated > Plants > Roots > Rhizosphere > Soil | place: Michigan, USA...
GGATACGTGACCTTCACGCGCGGCGGCCAACAGTACAAACTCGAAGCAGTAAAAGAGGACGATGACTTGTGGTTTGTCTTTCGGGATCTGACCAGCGGCAAGATCACCTACGGCGCGTCGCGGTTTTTGTACACTCCATACCCCAAGGACGGATTCGTCGAGATGGACTTTAACAAGGCCGAGAATCCTCCCTGCGTGTTCACCGACTACGCGACCTGCCCGCTGCCGACTCCTGAGAATCGCCTGCAGCTTGCCGTGACTGCCGGCGAGCAGATGTACAAGCGTCGGCCGTAGACTCTCGATGAAGCTCCGTCAGGTGCAACAGTACTGGGACCGTCAGGCGCATGCCGATCCCATGTGGGCGATTCTCACTGATCCGGCCAAGGCCGGACGCCGCTGGGATGCAGACGAGTTCTTCGCCACCGGGATTCGCGAGATAGGCGCGGTTATGGAGCAGGCTGCGGAGTGGGGGAAACCCGTTGCCCGCCGCTCCGCCCTCGACTTCGGATCCGGCATCGGGCGGCTGAGCCAGGCGCTCGCGGATCACTTCGACCAGGTCCACGGCGTCGACATTTCACAGAAGATGATCGAACTCGCACGCCAGTATAATCGCAAGGGCGCGCGCGTCGAGTACCGGTGCAATGTCGTCACCAACCTTGGCGCATTCGAAACCGGCTCGATCGACTTGATCTATTCCTCGATCACGTTGCAGCACGTGAAGCCGCGTTACGCGGCGCGGTATGTCGAGGAGTTTTTGCGCGTGCTTGCGCCTGGCGGGCTGTTGCTATTCCAGTATCCGAGCAAGCCGATTGGTCTTGGGGCTAGACTCGCGCGATGGAAGGCGTTCTTATCCAGGCCGCGTCCGATGTACATGAACGGTATGGATCGCGAAGATGTCATCGCGTTGCTCGAGCGCGGCGGCGTCCGTATCCTCAATGTCCAGCAGGATGACCAGGCGATTCCGGGATATCATAGCTTCTGCTATGCGGTTACTCGCGATTAGCGTTCCGATCCTGCTGGGCACGCTGCTCGCGCAGCAGACTGCCCCGGATCCCGGCGCCTTCGACATCGGCGTGACGCAAGGGACAGGTGCAACCAAGCAAGGTCCACGCCCGAAGGCCGGTCCGATGGCGCGTCTTGCAGATGGGCTTCCCGACTTCGGTGGCGACGGCGCGTGGTATCCAGGCTTCTCCGGCAACATCGCCGAGATTAAGTGGAAGGGCGTGAAGAGCGCCGACGTGAAGGTAGACGTACCCTTCCTTCCCTCCGCACTGGAACTGTTCAACCAGCGCGTGACCAGCAACTCCAAGGACGATCCCGAAGCGCAGTGCCTGCCGGTAGGCGTTCCGCGCTATATGTTCGATCCGTATGCCTTCCAAATGGTCCAGACCCCAAAGCAAGTCATGTTCTTGTTCGAAGGCGACAACTACTTGTGGCGGACCGTTCCCCTCCGAACGGCTTCGCAACATCCAAAGGATGTGAGTCCAACGTGGATGGGCGACGCCGCCGGGCACTACGATAAGGACACGCTGGTGGTCGATGTCGTGGGGTTCAACGGCAAGGCCTGGCTCGATCAGGCGGGGCATCCGCAGACTTCGCAGGCGCACCTGACCGAGCGATACACCCGCACCGACTCGCTGACGCTTAAATACGAAGTCACCATCGACGATCCGGGAGCGTACTCCAAACCGTGGACGACCAGCAATACGGTGTCCTGGCGTCCCGGGTTTCAGCTGATGGAGTTCATCTGCAACGAGAACGAAAAGGACTCGGTGCACATGACCAAAGAGCGGCTGTAACCCCGCTCCATCACTGTCGCGGCTCGGAAGAGTCGCCTTGGCATTTCGACGTGATGCAGATTGACACGCTTGCGAACGGCGTGATAACGTCATGGCATTCCCGTCCGGGCTGCTTCTTCCCGTCTCTTAAGCAGCTTCTAACTCTCGCTAAGTCTGCGCTTTCAAAAGGACTAAGACGATGACCACGGACGAGAAACGACGCCGCTTTCTAGCCTGTTTTTCCAGTATGGGTTTAGGCGCAACCCTGCTACCCGGAGCGCTGTGGGCACAAGTTCAAGACGCGCCGGCGATCACAGCCGAAATGCTCAAGAGCGCGCTGGCGCTTTCCGGCCTTAGTTTCTCCGAGGAAGAGCAGAAGGCCATGCTGCAGGCCGCCAACCAGAACCTCGGCAGGTATGAGAGCGTTAGGAACCTGAAGATTCCCAACGATGTCTCGCCGCCGTTCCACTTCAGCGCGATTGTGCCCGGCATGAAGGTGAACCGGACCCGCGAGCCGCTCCACTTCAGCAAACCGGTGGTCAAGCGTCCGGCGAATCTCGAAGCTGTGGCGTTCTGGCCGATGACCGAACTGGCGCAACTGGTCCAGACCCGTCAGGTCACTTCGGTGGAGCTGACGCAGATGTATCTGTCGCGCCTGCACAAGTACAACGAAAAGCTGAATTGCGTGGTGACGTTCCTGGACGATCATGCGATGAAGCAGGCCAAACAGGCGGACGCAGAGATCGCTGCGGGCAAGTATAAGGGTCCTCTGCACGGGATTCCGTGGGGCGCGAAAGACATCATCGCCGTACCGGGATATACGACCACTTGGGGGTCGGCGGCGTACCGGGATCAGGTGCTCGACGAAGAGGCGAGCGTGGTCGAAATGCTTCGCGAGGCGGGTGCGGTACTGCTGGCCAAGCTGGCTTCGGGAGAACTGGCGCAAGGCGACCGCTGGTTCGGCGGACAAACCAAGAATCCGTGGAACACAGCGGAGGGATCGAGCGGATCGTCAGCCGGGCCGGGATCGGCCACCGCGGCTGGACTGGTGGGATTCGCGATTGGCACGGAGACCAGCGGGTCGATATTGAGCCCTTCGGCGCGCTGCGGCGTGACCGGACTGCGTCCGACATTCGGGCGAATCAGCCGGTATGGCGTAATGGCGTTGTCCTGGACGCAGGACCGGTTGGGGCCGATGTGCCGCTACGCGGAGGACTGCGCGGTGGTGATGAGCGTGATCGCGCGTCCGGACAATCGCGACATGAGCGTGAGCGACATTCCATTCAACTGGAATGCAGCTTTGAACGTCCGGAAGCTGCGTGTGGGCATCCTTAAGGACGCGTTCTCGGATACGCGGGATCCGGCGCTGAAAAAGAATGATGATGCGACCATCGCGACGCTGCAGGGTATGGGGGTGGAACTGATTCCCGTGACGGTCCCGGACTGGACCCTGGACACATCCAACTTCAGCGTGGAATCGGGAGCATTCTTTGACGAGCTGGTGCGGTCAGGACGGTATAAGCAGATGACCAATCCCGGGCGCGCGAACGGTTTTCGCAGCAGCCGGCTCATCCCGGCGGTGGATTACCTGCAATCGCAACGCGCGCGCATGATGATGATGATGAAACTGGCGGAAGCCACCGCGGGAGTCGACGTTTATCTGGCGCCGGCGAATGGGGGCGGTGGCGCGGCCGCTGCGGCGGGAACTCCTGGTGATGCACCTGCGGAAACGGCGCCCAACGCGCAGACTCCGAGGCGGCAGAGTGCCGCGCAACGCCATTCGAACATGGCGAATGCGGCTTGTTATCCGGCGCTGAACGTTCCCAACGGGTTCACGGCTCGGGGCACACCCAGCAGCATGACGTTCTTCGCGCGGCCGTTCTGCGAAGGCGAACTGCTGGCCCTGGGAAAGGCGTACCAGGACGTGGCAGGCTTCCATCGCAAGCAGCCGGAACTGGGCTGAGTCCGGTGCCAAAGTTGCGGCAAAGTTTGACACATTGGCCTCGCGTCCCGGAAAATAGAGTTGCCCACCTATTCATGCGGATATGGCGGAATTGGCAGACGCGCTAGATTCAGGTTCTAGTTCTCGCAAGGGAGTGGAGGTTCAAGTCCTCTTATCCGCACCAGAATCAATTCAACAAGTTACCGGGGTTCCTCGGTACTGCTGATTCTTGGCTCTGTTCTAATGTCACCCCAGTGTCACCCTGGCGGAATCGCACAGCCACGCGGAACTCGGCATCGGTAACTAGCATTTACTTTCGACCTCGACGGATACTTCGTCGCCATCATGTAACCCACAGGTCCGCCGAATATGAACATCTGCCATAATCTCAAGCACCTTCGATCCATGGAAATTCGCACTTGTGCGAGCGATTAGTGCTGGGATCACTTCCTCCCCAACAAATAGCGTGCAGCGTTCAAAGTACAATGCCTCGGCGCGGTTGTTCTCTTCCCGCGGCAAACGTGTAATGAGAGGTGACTATGTGGGCGTCTGATAGCTGAACGTTGAGCGTACCTTCGTGCAGGTTCGGTCTTCCCACGATCTCGCGAATTCTGTCAGTGGGCCACGTCACTGAGTTACTTGTTCCTGAGCACACCTTTCCCTTCAATTGCTTTGCCATGGAAGGCAGTATAGCGGCTCAACGGCAGATTCCAGCGACTACCGGAACCTGCCGGAAGCAGCGTAGAATAAAGCGAGAAAACTCAATCATCGTTCTAAGAGGTTAAGGGCCGCATGCTTGACTGGGCGAAGGCAATCCATGAAGCCATCGGGATCGATTCGCCTAGGCTGTTCATAGCGGTATTCTCGCTGATTGGATTACTTCTATTTAGTGGTGTCGGCTGGGTAATCGACAGGGGATATCGAGTCAAGCTTAAACAAGAAACTGGTCAAAATGCTCCTCTCGCGCCGACATCCGCTCCCTTCGTTGCCATACCGAAGGATGTAGACACTAAGACGCCACCACTACCTGGAAAACACATCGAGTCACGACCACAGCCCCAAGTTAGTACTGCACCAACGCCCAAAAGCGAAACTGGCTGGCTCATCCCGGGGATTATTCCTTTTCCGCCAGCACCGCAACATGGACCCTCGAAACCTCCGAGCAGTTCATCGGATGAAGGAACGCCCCGTGGCTCGGCTAGGAATGACGACGCTACCGCCGCAGCAGAGCACTATCGAAAGACTTCCATTACTCTTAAGCGACAGGAGATACGGGAGGCATACCTCGCGTACTGCAGCGAGATCGCTAACAGATATAACCTTCCAGACTGGTCGCCCAAGAATCAACTGACTCGGATCGTGGCCGCAAATGCCGGCGACACGGAACCGCTCAAGCGGGCTGAAGAAGAGATTCCCAATACTGCCTGGGCAGCAGTTCGAGTTTTGGTGGCTTTCGAGACAGAATCGACGCGTCCCATGTACATGTCCTATATTTTCATTGGACGAGCACCCTCAGGGGACGAGGTAGTAGCCTCGTTTGACGCTGATAAGCAATGGAAGATACTCTCTCGATCTTCGAACGGCAGCGATGATCCTAGAAACATCATGATGAAGACGATTGACCAGGAGCTCAAATCCCTCACTGAGAGAATCGTCCCTGACATCCGGCGTTTGAACTAAGGACACAGAAGCTTCATCCCATGTCACTCTCTCGTCAACCAGCGGATCCAAAACAGATCAAAACGACTACAGACAGCTCAAAGCCACGATAGGCAAAAGCTATTCTGTTTCTAACTCACACAAACTCGCCCCATCTAAGCCAAGAACCGTGGGACTCTTTCAGGTTCTAGTTCTCGCAAGGGAGTGGAGGTTCAAGTCCTCTCATCCGCACCAGTTAAAGAAATCGGCTAACTTCTTCCCGGCGCTGACAGGTGGCCGCTGGGAGGGCCGATATGGATGTGCGCGGCCGTCGCTTTTCCGGGAACAGAACTCCGGAAGGCATAGTAGGGAATGGCGCTCGATTCCAAATAGTGGCGCAGCCACAACCCCTCGGTGGTATCGGGAAACAGTGCCACGTCCACACGATTCCGGTGATCGAAGCCCATAGCCTGATGCACAGCCGTTTCGCCGTCCGCGCTGACCGGCAGCGTCTTGTGGAACTGCTGCTCAAAGGCGTACTTGACGCGTTGGAAATCCGCTGGAGTGAACGAGCCCCGCCCGTCAAACTTCTCCATCACGGGAGATGGGGATCCAACGTCCTCGCCCGCGTCGTGGGATTGCGGGGCTGGAATCTGCGCCTCCAGCCGAGCCATCTCGGCCACCTGCTGGACGAGTTCGGTACGAGAGAGAGTCAGATCATACGTCTTCTGAGCCAACTCTAGTTCTTCCAGCGGCGCAACGAGACTCTGTTTCGGTTGCAAGCCAGCGTCCACCAGAGTGCGCACCTGATCCACTTGAGACTTGGCTCGGTCTAATTGCCGGCGGGCGGCCTGTTCCAGTTGAGCGGCTTTATCCTCGGTTAGATCGTTTAGGGAAAGCGGGGCGTTGAGCAACTCCGCGTCCCGGGCGGCAGCGATCGCGTCCTTAGCCTGATCCACACGAGTGCGAGGAGCTAAACCGGCGGCAACCTGATTGCGCACGTCCTGAATCCCGGGCGTCGTGTCCGTCGGAGATTCTTGTCCGTAGAGAAGCATGCTTCCCAGGACAAGCAGGGAACACTGCAAATACATCCGCCTTCAGGATAACACCCCGGAAGTTAGGATTGGCGCAGCGAGATCCGCCCGGCCGCTGGCTCCTATCTTATTGAAAATGAGCTGTTTCAAAAGCGGAATGCCACGCGTTAAAAAAACTAAACTTCTTTGAAACGATTTGGGTCGAGACGAGTCTATCTACCAACCTTACGTAGTTTTAGGCCGGAGGAGGATATATCCAAAATGAGTAAGCTTTCTCGAACTATAGGTGGAGCAGCCTGTGCAGTAATGCTGGCCACTTCGGCATCGGCGATGGTCGTTACCCAGACGACAAACGGCACGACTCTGGGAACCGCCTTAGGAGGCGGGGGCGGCCTGACGATCAATTCGGTGACTGTGTCAAATGGTGCATCGGCACAATTTGGAACTTACACCGGCTTCACCCTTCCTCCGGTAACCATCGGGGATGGAATTGTGTTGTCCTCCGGTAACGCGTTGGACACCACGGCAGCGTCTCACAGTTCCGGCAGTTCCCCCAGTACGGATGAAGGGCAATCGGGGACGGCTGCGTTCGACGCCTACGGACCGGGTCATATTACGAATTTTAACGGCTCGTTCGACGTGGCTGCGCTTACAGTTAACTTCACGCTGGCGGCCCCCAGTCAGGTAGGTTTCAACTTCATTTTTGGCTCGGTTGAATTTCCTGTGTTCACGAGCGACTTCACGGATGCGTTCCTGGCTTTTCTGGACGGAACAGCGACGGCAAATCAGATCGTATTCGACGCGTCCAATCAGGCCGTTCAAGTCGGCGGCAGCTTCGCCAGCGCGCTCACCACGGCGGATACCAACTCTGCTTTCTCGAATCCGCATGGCTTGGTCAAATTGCAGACCTTCACGAACGTTCTCAGCGCAGGCGCCCACACTCTCACTTTCGAGGTGGGCGACGTGAACGATCACATTCTAGACAGTGCGGCCTTCATCTCCAATCTGCATGCCGGCCAAGGCACCGTCGGCACGGGTGGTGGCAACGTTCCGGAACCTGCCAGCGTAGGCCTGGTGGGGATCGGTATCGCGGGCTTGCTGTGGGCTCGCCGCAAGTTCGTAAGCTAAAACATCTCGTAGGCTAAACATCGAGGAGGGGGGATCATTCTCCCCTCCTTTCCACATCTGACCCGCTTGCGCGATGCCCTGCTTGCGCGGGATCGCAGGCGAGTGATACCGTCGATTCTGTTGAATATGCGACAGGTGCGCCTCAAACATCGTTCCACAGGCCCGCTTGTCACATGCGCGCTAGCTCTGGTGTTGACGATTCTCGTGGTCGCCGCGGCCATCGCCCAGCAGCCAATCGGCGTGCCGGTGCCTCCGCTGGCAAACGGACCGTTCCTCTTCGACACGGCCGAGCAGCATAAGATCCGGGTTTCGGTGGTCGCCAAGGGTCTGGAGCATCCCTGGAGCCTGGCGTTTCTTCCCGACGGAAGCATGCTGGTGGCGGAGCGTCCAGGGCGGCTGAGGCTGGTCCGCGACGTGACCGGCGACGCCAAGCTCGACCCTCGTCCGATCACCGGCGTGCCGGCAGTGCGGCTGATCGGGAACTCGGGCCTGATGGACGTAGCGCTGCATCCCAAGTTCGCCGAGAACAAGCTGGTTTATCTGACGTACAACAAGCCGGGTCCAGATAAGCAGATCGCGACGGCGCTGGCTCGCGGACGCCTGGAGAACGGCGCATTGACCGACGTCAAGGACATCTTCGTCGCCGATTGGCTGCCCGAGGACGCGAACGGATACAATTCGCGCATCGCCTTCGGGAGCGACGGGATGATCTACGTGTCCAACGGCGCTTCGAATAGCGATAGCTCGCAGGATCCGAAGAGTCATCGTGGAAAGATCATGCGGCTGCGCGACGACGGGACCGTTCCTCCGGATAATCCTTTCGTGGGACGCGCCGGCTATCGGCCGGAGATTTACTCCATGGGCCATCGCAACACGCTGGGCCTCATGGTGCATCCGGTGACGGGAGCTTTGTGGAATAACGAGAACGGTCCCAATGGGGGCGACGAAATCAACATCATCCTGCCGGGCAGGAACTATGGCTGGCCGGTGGCGAGTTATGGCCGCAGATACGAGGGTCCCAGGGTTTCAGACGTTCCGTGGCGCGAAGGGATCGAGCAGCCTATCGTGTTTTGGGTGCCGTCGATCGCGGTAGCGGGGATGGCAGTGTACACGGGAGATCGTTTCCCGGCGTGGAAGAACAATGTGTTCGTCGGCAGCATGCGGACGGGGGAGATTCCAGGAACGGGGCACCTGGAGCGGATCGTGTTCAATGACAAAACCGAAGAGCTTCGCCGCGAGACGATGCTCAGCGAATTGCACCAGCGGATCCGCGAGGTTCGGCAGGGCCCTGACGGGCTGCTGTATCTTTTGACGGACGAAGACGCGGGCGCGCTTCTCAGGATCGAACCGGCGCCGTGATCGGACCGTTAGGCTAACCTTCAGATCCCCAGATGTAGCGGGGAGCCTCTGGTCCTGTCATAAACAGGAGATCCAACACCGAGACCTTGGGATCGAAGGGCGGATGCAGTTGATCGTATTCCGGGTACCCATACGTCATGTATTCGAGGGAAATGCCAGCCTCCTGGAACTTCGGTTGCTCCAAATAATCCTTGGCGCTGGGACCGCTGATGTAGTGCGTGGCGCCGACCGATTTCAGGATGTTCATCAAACGATCGGTCTTGGCTCCCGCGGCGCCAAGTTCGGAAGATCTCCGGAACTGAGTATGCTGAATTCCTAGTTCCGCGGCGATGGCGAGGGTAAACTGAATCAGGTACTCGCCCAGAAGTGGAGAATCGTGCTGGTAAAACTCCTCCAGCATCGGCATGTATCTCTTAAAGAACGGTGCTTTGGAGTAGGAGTGTTGCAGTGTTTTCCAATGCGCCGTTTTCCACGCAGGGACTTGGCAAGTTCGCACAAGATTGATGGGCGTCCTGTGCAATTGCCGCCCGCCTTCGGCAGTTACTGGTATCGTCAGCCATCGCGTACCGCCCGCAGTTTTGATCCTGTTGCGATTCCGCCATCCGTCCTTATCGAAGGCCACGTCGTCGTAAAAGACAAAGACGTCGGCTTTGTGGATCTGGTGGAAGTAACCTCTCCATGGAATGTAGGAAGGCTGAAGGATCACGCACTTCATCGATTGCCATGGGTCGAGCGCATCATCGGCGCAGCGGCGCGGTCGGTGGTCGAACGTACAGTGTAAGTGGGCTTGTCCATGGTGCGTACGTAAATCCTAGCAAGGTATTCTCCGACGATTCCAAGAGCAAATAGTTGAGCACCGGAGAAAATCGCGGTCAGCGACGCGAGAAACGGAAATCCGGGAACGCTTCCACCATCCGCTACGTACCGCACCAGCACATAGCAGAGGATTCCGATCCCAAAGAGCGTAAAGGCGAATCCAACGATACTCGCGATACGCAAAGGCAGCGTGGAAAAACCAGTCATGAGGTTGAGAGCGATGGTAATCAATTTTCCGAACGTATAGTTGGATCCTCCCGCCTTCCTTGGATCGTGACGTACGCGAACCGCGGAAAATCGTCCGGTCCCCCAAGTCAACAAGACATCCAGAGATACGTGCGCGCCTTGATAATTCGCGAAGGCGTCGCGAACGGGAGTACGAAGCACGCGGAAAGCGCTTACGCTTTGTGCGGTGGCCGCTCCCATGATGCGCCGCAATGCAAGTTTAGTTATTAGGGACGCGAAATCCCGCATGAAACCATGCTGTTCTGCTAACGGCGTTCCGTAGACCACGTCGTAGCCCTCATCCAAGCGACTCAGCAGGACAGGAATTTCCTCGGGAGGATGCTGCAAATCATCGTCCAAGGTGACCACGATATCGCCGTTAGCGGCTCGGACCCCACACAGGAGCGCATTGTGTTGCCCATAGTTACGCATCAGGTCGATTCCTCGCAAGCGAGATTCCGAAGATGCGAGCGATTGGATTACGTCCCAACTCCGATCCCGGCTCGAATCGTTCACGAGGATCACTTCCCATTGCCCCGTGATCGAATTCAGAACTGGTTTCAGGCGGTCGACTAGACTCGGCAAAATGGCCTCGCTGTTGTAGACCGGCACGACCACGGAGATGAAGGTCGGTTGCATTACCGCATCCTACCAGGAAGAAGCCACCTGGCACCATTCGGCGATCCCAAACGAGGAAGTCGATCAGTGGCTGTTATCGCTACAATGAAGAACTCGCGCCTGCGGTCAACATGAGGTCTTGCATTCAATGTCGTCAGACGTTCGGAACGGACTCCTGGATCTGCCCCGCGTGTGGGTTCGCTCCCGAACTCCTGGGCGGGTTTCAATGTTTTGCCCCTGAGCTCGCACAGGGCAATTCGGACTACGATCCGAAGCACTTCCGAACGCTCGTCGCTCTCGAAGACAATAGCTTTTGGTTCCAAGCCCGTAATCGCATTATTCTGTGGAGCC
>Ga0105238_10007555_pt1 | contig 10888 bp, 11 predicted proteins | sample KBSC34metaG_FD_81526 | JGI IMG/M metagenome (GOLD analysis project Ga0105238, IMG submission 81526) | Corn rhizosphere microbial communities from Kellogg Biological Station, Michigan, USA - KBS C3-4 metaG | ecosystem: Host-associated > Plants > Roots > Rhizosphere > Soil | place: Michigan, USA...
GTGACGTTGTCGCTCTGGTCCTGGTCGACCAGCCCGAAGTCACGGGTGGTCATGCACGGCCGGCCGTCCTTGCCGGTGCCCAGCGGCGGGATGACGAGCTTCTTGCCGGCGATGGCGTTGTTGGCGGCGGCGAAGAACGGCTGCGCGTTGCAGTAGGCGTACTGCCCGAACACGCCGGCCTGGTCGCCGTTCACGCAGGAGCCGGTGTCGCCGCGCAGCGTCAGGTTGGTGCCGTTGAAGCCGAACCAGATGCCGACGACAGCCCCGCGTGGCAGGGCAGGCGGCGTCGGCGCGATCGACGGCTTGCTGCCCTTGTCGATGACCAGCGGGTCGTACACGGACAGCTTGCCGGTGGCCGGGTCGAGAATGGTCGCCTGCACGAAGGCCGACTGGTCGGCGTTGGTCTCGTGGCAGTGGCCGGTGGCCGCGCTCAGCAGGTACGGGGTGGCCAGGCCCTTGGCCGACAAGGGATTGGCCGGCACCTGGAGCGTGCAGTCCGGGTTGGCGATATCGGCCTGGTTGGCCGCCAGCTGCGGATCTCCTTGCACGGCAACGGATGCCACCACGGCCACGGCCGCGGCCAACACCGCCAGCACCGGCGCGCCCAGGGCGAGCCGACTGCGCACGGAGAGTTTGCGCAGTTGGGGCAACATGAACGTCGGCCGGATCGTCTTCCAGCGCATTGGTCTGTCAGTCACGGGTATCTCCTCCACGAGGCCCACTCCACCGATCCGCACTACGCGCCCGGTTCGGTTCGGGTTCACCCGCAACGGAAATCCACCCGTTACAGCGGAAAGCGCCGACATCCTCACGGATGCCGGCGCCTTCTGGCAAGACGTGTCGACTAATTGCGTTGCAACTGGGCCAGCAGGTTCAGGATCTCGACGTAAAGCCAGACCAATGTGACCATCAGGCCGAAGGCGATGAACCACGCGAACCGGGCCGGCGCGCCGGCGCGGATGGCCCGGTCGGCCTGGTCGAAGTCCAGCAGCAGGTTGAACGCGGCGATGCCGATGAACAGCAGGCTGACCACGATGGCCAGCGTGCCGTTGCCACGCACGCCGAGGTTGAGGCCGAAGAACGACATCAGCAGGTTGAGCACGATCAGCGCGAACGCGCCCATGGTCGCGCCGATGATCCACTTGGTCAGCCGCGGCGTGACCTTGACCGCGCCGGTCCGGTAGACCACCAGCATGGTGGCGAACACCACCACGGTGCCGATGACCGCCTGCACGGCCACGCCCGGCACCAGGAAGTCGATGACCTTGGTGATCGCGCCGAGGAACACGCCTTCGGCGGCGGCGTAGCCCAGGATCAGGGCCGGGTTGGTGGACTGGCGGAAGCTGATGATCAGGGCCAGCACCAGGCCGACGATCGCACCCAGCAGGGCGACGCCCGGTGGCAGGAAGGCGGCCGACAGGCCGCCGACGACGACGGTGGTGCCCAGCGTGGCGGCCGTCTTGGTGACCACGTCGTCGATGGTCATCGGCCGGTCGGCGGCGGTGGGTGGCGCGGACGGGTAGCCGTACCCCGTCTGTTGCTGCCCCTGATACCCGAAGCCCGCGTAGCCGCCCTGGCCGTTGCCGGACAGCTGACGGAACACCGGGTTGCTCGATGTGCGCACCTGGGTCCTCCTGGAACGTGTGGCGCCTACAGCCCGTACAACGGTAACCGTGATCGATCGGTTCCCCTTGAGGCAAAGGTCACTTTACCAAGGTGGACGAACGCGCACTGATCCGATCGGCGTAGCGTTCGACTCCTTCACACCGTATTGACACTCTCGGTGTCCTCGGACATCCTCCCGCTGGCGGCTTGCCCGCCGCCCGCGGGCCAGCCAGGCTCGCAGGGCGGCCTACCACGGCTTTCTCGTTCCGTCGGGGGAACGAGCGGCAGTTGCCGCCGTCGAAGACGTCCGACCTAACGAAGGGCACCGCGCCGCGGGGAAGCGGCACGGCGCCCATGAGGGAGCGCAGGACCGTTATGGGACTGAGCAAACTGGTCGCTGGGGTGACCGGGATCACGATGATGGTGGCCGGCCTGGCCGTGCTGGCGCCGGCCACGGCCAGCGCCGCCAAGCCCGACAACGGGGGCGCCGGCGTGCTGACTCCCGCGCAGCCGTATTCGGACAAGGACTCGAAGCAGACCGACGACTGGCTCGGTCAGTACAAGGTCCAGGGCAAGAACGTGTACTGCATCCGGTGGGAGTTCAGCGCGCCCAAGGCCGACACCGAGTACGTGCCGGACGACAGCCCGCTGGCCGACAAGTGGGGCCACGCGCTCGACCCGAAAACCGTCGCCAAGATCTCCTACCTGTTGCTGCGTTACGGCGCCACCGACGACGACGCCCAGGCCGGGGTGGTGGCCCACCTGCTGCACAGTTACACGGCCAACGGCGACACCGACGCCAAGAAGAACGGCTGGCAGACCGTCGGCTACGACGCCGGGCTGCACCTGCCTTCGCTGGATCAGGCCCTCGTGACCAAGATCCAGCAGGACGTCGAGGCCAACTACGGGCCGTGGAAGGGAAGCATCACCGCGCCGACCGACCCGCAGACCATCGGCACGCCGGGCAAGTGGACGGTCGACGTCACGCGGGCCTCGGACGGCACGGGGATCAGTGACGTGCCGGTGAAGCTCACCCTCACCGACGCCAAGGCGGACAAGGACACGGTCAAAACGGGAGCCGATGGCAAGGTGACGGTCGACGTGACGCCGACCGGGCCCAGCCCGCAGGTGCAGATCGATCTGACCGGGCCGGCGGAGAAGCCGATCGTGCAGAAGCCCAAGGTCGACCCGGACAACGTGCAGTGGACGGTCACGACCGGCGGCGAGACGCCGATCAAGGACACCGGCAAGACCACCGCGAAGACCCCGCCGGGCATCGTCAAGGTGACCAAGGTGGACAGCAAGACCAACGCCGGCCTGGCCGGCGTGCAGCTGCGGATCACCGGCAAGGACAAGACGGCCGCGGCGGTGAAGCAGGACGGCACGCCGCTCAACGGCGCCGACGGCAAGCCGCTGGTCGTCACGACCGGCGCGGACGGCACGGCGACCATCGACAACATCCAGACGCCGCAGGACATCTGTCTGGTCGAGGTGGCCGCGCCGACCGGCTACGACGAGAGCTTCAACGCCTCGTCGCCGCCGAGCGTCTGCGGTTCGGTCGAGCCTGGCAAGACGCTGGCTCTGCAACTGGCCAACACACCGAACACGCCGACGGTGCCGGTCACGATCCCGGCCGGCGGCTCGCCGATGGTCGCCGACGCGGCCACCGTCACCCAGCTCGACCCGGCCGCGCTGGCCGGCGTCGGCGGCCTCCTGGTGATCGCCCTCGGCGGCGTCGGCCTGCTGCTGCGCCGCCGTCGACTCGGCTCGCGTGGGTAGGCACCGCGCATCGGGAACCCGCTGGCCGGTCTCGGCCGGCGGGTTCCCCGTCGCGGGCCGCTCCCGGTACCGCAACCCGTCCGCCGCGGCCGGCACGGCCGTCAGCGGCGCGCTCGGCCTGACGATGATCGTGGTGGCGGCCGGCGCGACGCTGGCCGGTCAACCGGTGGCGGGCTCGCCGATGCCGGTCGGCCACACCCAGACCGTCGATCCACAGGCCAATCCGGCCCCGCTGGCCATCGCGCCGTCTTCGACGGCCCAACCGCCGCCGGCTCAGACTTCCGCTACTCCGCAACCGCCCGCGCCGAACACCGTGCTGCTGCCCAAGGGCGGCCGCGCCTCGCTCGTACGCAGCGGTGTCGCCGGCGACGGCACGCTCCAGATCCCCAACGGCGTGAGCAAGGCGGCGCTCTGGGGCGCGGCCCTGGACGGGTCGTCCGGGGCGACGCTGATCGCCGGGCACATCAACTGGGCCGGTGTCGCCGGACCGTTCGCCGAGCTGTGGGGCGCGCAGGCCGGGCAGACGGTCACCGTCGTCGACGCCAACGGCAAGCGGCTGACCTTCGCCGTGGACCAGGTTCTGACCGTGGACAAGGACAATCTCCCGCAGCACGCGGACGAGCTGTTCGGGCAGACCGGCCCGCACCGGTTGGTGCTGGTCACCTGCGGTGGCCAGTGGGTCGGCGGCGCGCTGGGCTACGACGAGAACCGTGTGGTGATCGCGCACCCCGTGTCCTGACGACAACCAAGACCGGTGCTGCGTCGTCTCACCGGTCATGGGGCTCAGGCAGAGGTGGGGTTGGCTGACGACCGCGGTGGCGATGGTGCTCGCCGTGGTCGTCGTGATCGTGATGGGACAGGGATCGGGACAGCAGACGAACACATCGGCGGGCGCGACCACCACGACCGATCCGGGCCCGATCACCCCGGCCGGCCAGGCCACCCCCGCCGGCGCCACCCCGACACTGCCGCCGCCGACCGGTCAGCAGCCGGCATGGATGCACAAGCTCAAGTCGGGCGAGAAACCGCCGCAGTTCATCCTGTTCTCCTTCGACGGCGGCGCGTCCGGCCCGCACTGGCAGAGCCTGCTGCCGATCGCCGAGCGGACCGGCGCCAAGGTGACGGCGATGCTGTCCGGTCCGTACCTGATCCCGGATCGCGAGGCCAACGAGTACACCGGGCCCGGGCATCCCAAGGGCGCGAGCGAGATCGGCTTCGGCGGCTCGGACGCCGACATCACCACCCGCGTCGGCTACCTGAATCGGGCACTGGCCGACGGCATGGAGTTCGGCACGCACTACAACGGCCACTTCTGCCAGGGCTTCGAACCCAGCGTCGGGTCCTGGTCGACCGCGGGCTGGAACACCGAGCTGGACCAGTTCTTCGCGTTCCTGAAGGAGATCGACGGCAAGGGCCTGAAGATCACCCCGGACATGATCAAGGGCGGCCGCACGCCGTGCCTTGAAGGCAACTGGGACCAACTGTTCCCGTCGATGAAGTCGCACGGTTTCGTCTATGACACCAGCCATGTCTCCTACGGCGTGACCTGGCCGACGGTGGACCGCGGGCTGTGGGAGTTCCCGCTGCCCGAGGTGCGGATACCCGCGATGGACAAGAACGTGGTGATGATGGACTTCAACTTCTGGTACCTGCTGGACGGGGCCAAGGAGGACGACGCCGCGCGGGCGCCGGAGTTCACGCCGATCGTGCTGGACACCTATCGCTCGGTGTACCAGACGGTGTTCAACGGCAACCGGGCCCCGATGGTGATCGCCAACCACTTCAACGACTGGGCCGGCGGCGCCTTCTCCGGCGCGGTCGAGCAGTTCATGGGCGAGACCTGCGGCAAGCCGGACACCGTGTGCGCCACCTACAGCGAGATCATCCACTGGCTCCAGTTGCAGGACCCGGCCGTGCTGGACGCGCTGCGCGGGCTGCCGGTCGCGCACAACTGACCCGGTGATCCGACGAAAGTTTCCGTGTGGACGGTCGGAAGGTGTCTAGCCGGGAGCCGTAGAAAGGGCTTACTGTGGAGCTCCGCCGCGCCCTTGCCCAGTCGTACAAGGAGTGAGCGATGTCCGTGCAGAAGACCGTCAAGCGCGCCGCGAAGACCGCGCCGAAGCCCGCCCGCCGCACGTGGGTCAAGCCCGACTTCAACGACTACGACACCCCGATGGAGGTCACCGCGTACGCCGCGCGGGCCTGACCTGTCAAGTTCTGGTGTTCGGAAAGGACCATTCCACGCGCTCAACGTGAGGAATGGTCCTTTCACCCACGCCCATCGAGGAGTCGATCATGCTGGCGGCCGAGGACTTCATCGCCGAGCTGCGGGCCCTGGCCCCGCGCTACTGGCACGACCACCCGTTCCACCTGCGCCTGCACGAGGGCAGCCTCAGCCGTGAGGAACTCCAGCTGTGGGCGGCCAATCGCTGGTACTACCAGCGCAGCCTGCCGCAGAAGGACGCCGCCATCCTGGCCAACTGCCCGTTACCGCAGGTCAGGCGGTACTGGATGGAGCGGATCGTCTACCACGACGGCACCCGCGACGGCGAGGGCGGCGCGGAGAACTGGCTGCGGATGGCCGAGGCGGTCGGCCTGGACCGGGCCGAGGTGCTGGACGAGCGGCACGTGTTGCCGGGCGTGCGGTTCGCGGTCGACGCCTACGTGAACTTCGCTCGCACCAAACCGTGGGTGGAGTCGATCGCCTCCGGGCTGACCGAGATGTTCTCCCCCGGCCTGATGAAGCGGCGACTGGCCGATATGCGGCAACAGTACCCATGGATCGGCGAGGACGGTTTCGCCTACTTCGTGTCCCGGTTGACGGTGATCGCCGGCGAGGGAAAGTCCACTTTGGACATCGTCGTCGAGCACGCCAGGACGTTGGAGCAGCAACAGGCCTGCGTGGCCGCGCTGGCGTTCAAGTGCGATGTGCTGCAAGCGATCCTGGACGCGGTGGACTACCACTCATGACGTCCATCGACTCCGTGCCCCGCGTGCGACGGGGTGTGCGGTGCACGTACGACAAGACCAGGAACAGCGATGTCGTGCTGTTCCCGGAAGGCGTGCTGCTGTTGAACGAGACCGCCGCGGCCGTGGTGTCGCGGTGCGACGGCTCGTCCAGTGTCGGCGACATCGCGCTGTCGCTGGCCGACGAATTCGACGGTGTGCAGCCGGATGACGTGATCGAGTTGGTGGACCGGTTGGTGACGCGGCGGGTGGTGGACGTTGACTGAGGCTCCCCTCGGCCTGCTGGCCGAGCTGACCCACCGGTGTCCGCTGCACTGCCCGTACTGCTCCAATCCGGTCGAGCTGGTACAGCGGGCCGATGAGCTGGACACCGCTACCTGGCAACGGGTTTTCGACGAGGCCCGGGAACTCGGCGTGCTCCAGCTGCACCTGTCCGGCGGGGAACCGTTGGCCCGCCCCGACCTGCCCGAGTTGTTGGGTCACGCCAGCGGTCTCGGCTGCTACACCAACCTCGTCACCAGCGGACTCGGACTGACCGCTGACCGGTTGGCCGACCTGGTCGATCGCGGGCTGGATCACGTGCAGCTGTCCGTACAGGACTCGGATCGCTCGAACGCCAACCTGATCGCCGGCGTGAAAGGTTACGACCGTAAGCTTTCAGCAGCCAGGTTGATCAAGGACGCCCAGTTGCCCTTGACGGTGAACGCCGTGATGCACAAGGCGAATCTCGACCACATCGGCGGGATCATCGCGCTGGCCGAGGAAATGGGCGCGGACCGGCTGGAGTTGGCCAACACCCAGTACTACGGCTGGGCCCTGCGCAACCGGGCCGCGCTGCTGCCCACCCGCGAGCAGCTCGCCGCCGCCGGACCCGTTGTGCGACAGGCACAGGAGCGGTTGGCCGGACAGATGGAGATCGTCTACGTCATCGCCGACTACCACGAGGCCAACCCCAAACCCTGTATGTACGGCTGGGGTTCGCGGCAGCTCACGGTCGCCCCCAACGGCGATGTGCTGCCCTGCCCGGCGGCCAGCGTGATCACCTCGCTGCCCGTGCAGAACGTCACTCGCTCGTCGCTTTCCGAGATCTGGTACGACTCCGAGACCTTCAACGCCTTCCGTGGCACCGAGTGGATGCGGGAGCCGTGCCTTTCCTGCCCCCGCAAGGAGATCGACTTCGGCGGCTGCCGCTGCCAGGCGTTCCAGCTCACCGGTGACGCCGCCGCCACCGATCCCGTCTGCACCTTGTCCCCCGATCATGGCCTCGTACAGGACATCCTGGCCACGGAGATCGTCGAGGCGCGGCCCGCCTTCGCCATGCGGCGGTCCGTGTGAGGGTTGTCGTCCTCGGCACCGCCGCCGGTGGCGGCTTCCCGCAGTGGAACTGCGCCTGTTCCCTGTGCGTACGGGGTCGCTCCGGCGCGTTGCCGTCCCGTACCCAGGACTGCCTCGCCGTCAGCGGCAACGGCTCCGACTGGTGGCTGCTCAACGCCTCCCCCGACATTCGCCAGCAGCTCTTGGCATCTCCCGCCTTCGCCCCCGGCCCCGGCCGCCGCGACACCCCTGTCCGCGGCGTCCTGCTCACCTCCGCCGAACTCGACCACTGCATCGGCGTCTTCTCCCTTCGCGAGGGCGGCGGTCAGCATCTGTACGCCCCCGCCAACGCTCTGACCGCTCTTCGCTCCCCTCTCGGCCTCGGTCCCGTCCTCGACCTCTACGCCGGCTGGTCGTGGCACGAGGCCGTTCCCGGCGAGCCGTTCGAGCTGGCCGGCTTGACCGCCACCGCCCACCCCGTCGGCGTCAAACGCCCCAAGTACGCCCCTGCACTGCCCGGCCCTTGGGTCGTCGCCTACCGCCTCCACGACCCCGCCACCGGCGGCACCCTCCTCTACGCCCCTTGCCTCGCCTCCTGGTCCTTGGAGTTCGAGGCGCTGCTCGACGGCGTCGACTGCCTCTTCCTCGACGGCACCTTCTGCTCCCCCGACGAGATGGGCATCCGCACCGGCGATCCCAAGGGCCAGTCCGCCATGGGGCACCTCCCTGTCCTCGGCGACACCGGCAGCCTCGCCCACCTCCGCCGCTTCCCGCAGCTGCGCCGGATCTACACCCACCTCAACAACACCAACCCCCTGCTCGACCCGGCCTCCCCCGAGTCCGCCGAGATCACCGCCGCCGGCGTCGAGGTCCTTGCCGATGGCACGGCCGTCAGCCTCTGAAAGTTGAGCCCACCCGGCTAAGGTTTGTGCGTTGAGTCTCCACGTGCGCGCATAGTTGACTCCAGGATGCTCAAGTCTGGAGGGTGGCCATGGCACGCGCGGTCGGCATCGATCTGGGGACGACGAACTCGGTGGTGGCGGTGCTGGAAGGCGGGGAGCCGACGGTGATCGCGAACGCGGAGGGGGCGCGAACGACGCCGTCGGTGGTGGCGTTCGCCCGCAACGGGGAGGTGCTGGTCGGCCAGCCGGCGAAGAACCAGGCGATCACGAACGTGGAGCGCACGGTGCGTTCGGTGAAGCGGCGGATGGGCACGGACTGGCGACACGAGGACTACACGGCGCAGGAGATCTCGGCCCGGGTGCTGATGAAGCTGAAGCGCGACGCCGAGGCGTACCTGGGAGAGGAGGTCACCGACGCGGTGATCACGGTGCCGGCGTACTTCGAGGACGCGCAGCGGCAGGCGACCAAGGAAGCGGGCCGGATCGCCGGCCTCACCGTGCTGCGCATCGTCAACGAGCCGACGTCGGCGGCGCTGGCCTATGGCCTGAACAAGGGCTCCGACGAACAGACGATCCTGGTTTTCGACCTGGGCGGCGGCACATTCGACGTGTCACTGCTCGAGCTGGGCGACGGCGTGGTGGAGGTGAAGGCCACCAGCGGGGACAACGATCTCGGCGGGGACGACTGGGACCAGCGCATCGTCGACCTGCTGCTGAGCCGCTTCGCGGTCGACCTGAGCCGGGACAAGATGGCGATGCAGCGGATCAGGGAAGCGGCGGAGAAGGCCAAGATCGAGCTGTCGGCGGCGGCGACCTCGACGATCAACCTGCCCTACCTCTCCGTCGACGGTGACAAAAACCCGCTGTTCCTCGACGAGACGATCAGCCGCGCCGAGTTCGAGCGCATCAGCAAGGACTTGCTGGACCGCTGCCGGGCGCCGGTCGAGAAGGTGCTCAAGGACGCGGGCGTCACGACCGAGGACATCGACCACGTGGTGCTGGTCGGCGGTTCGACCCGGATGCCGGCGGTGACGGCGCTGGTCCGCGAGCTGACCGGCCGGGAGCCGAACAAGGGCGTGCACCCGGACGAGGTGGTGGCGCTGGGCGCGGCGTTGCAGGCCGGTGTGGTGACGGGCGAGGTCAAGGACGTGCTGCTGCTCGATGTCACGCCGTTGTCGCTCGGCATCGAGACGCTCGGCGGCGTGATGACCAAGCTGATCGAGCGCAACACCACGATCCCGACCAGTCGCACGGAGGTCGTGACGACCGCGGGCGACAACTACACGTCCATCCCGGTGCAGGTGTACCAGGGCGAACGCCCGATGACGGCGGACAACAAGCGGCTGGGCATGTTCGAGCTGACCGGCCTCGCGCCGGCGCCCCGCGGCGTGCCGCGCATCGAGGTGCGCTTCGACATCGACGTGAACGGCATCGTCCAGGTGTCGGCCAAGGACCTGGACACCGGCGCCGAGCAGTCGATGACGATCACCGGCGGGTCGGCGCTGCCGGCCGACGAGATCGAGCGCATGATCCGCGACGCCGAGGAACACGCCGCCGAGGACAGCAGGCGCCGTGCGGAGGCTGAGCTGCGCAACACAGCGGAATCGTTGCTGCACAACGCCGATGCGTACCCGCCGGAGCAGATCGAGGCCGTGCGCAAGGCGCTCGACGACGGCGACATGGACTCTCTCGAAGCAGCGCTACGCCGGTGACCGAGACGACGCCGGTGTACTCGATCTCGGCGGCGGCTGAGCTGGTCGGGCTGCATCCGCAGACCCTGCGCACGTACGAGGCGCACGGCCTGATCCGCCCGTACCGCGCGGACAGCGGCCAGCGTCGCTACTCGGTTCGTGACATCGAGCGGCTGCGCCAGATCCGCGACCTGTCACAGCGCGAGGGCATCAACACGGCCGGCATCCGCCGCATCATCGAGCTCCAGGAGCTGTTGCTACGGCTGCAAACCGCACTCGGCGGCCGCTGAGCTGTGGTTAGCTCGGCGGCGTGCGTGTAGTGATCGCGGAAGACCTGCTGCTGCTCCGGGACGGCCTGATCCGGCTGTTGCAGGCGCACGGCTTCGAGGTCGTGGCCGCTGTGGAGTCCGGGCCGGAACTGCTGGCGGCGCTGACCGACCACCAGCCGGACGTGGCGGTGGTGGACGTGCGGCTGCCGCCGACCTTCACCGACGAGGGCCTGCGGGCGGCGATCGAGGCCCGGCGGACGAGGCCGGGACTGCCGGTGCTGGTGCTGTCGCAGTACGTGGAGCAGCTGTATGCCCGCGAACTGCTGTCCGACCGCAGCGGCGGCGTCGGCTACCTGCTGAA
>Ga0105238_10007556_pt1 | contig 10888 bp, 12 predicted proteins | sample KBSC34metaG_FD_81526 | JGI IMG/M metagenome (GOLD analysis project Ga0105238, IMG submission 81526) | Corn rhizosphere microbial communities from Kellogg Biological Station, Michigan, USA - KBS C3-4 metaG | ecosystem: Host-associated > Plants > Roots > Rhizosphere > Soil | place: Michigan, USA...
GGTCAAGCGCGGCATCGACATGTTCGACTGCGTGATGCCGACCCGCAACGGCCGCCACGGCGTCGCCTTCACCCGCTTCGGCCCGCTCAACATCCGCAATGCCCGGCACGCCGACGATCCCCGTCCGCTGGACGAGGAAAGCACCTGGGCGCCCGCACGCAACATCTCGCGCGCCTACCTCAATCATCTGGTGCGGTCGGGCGAGACGTTGGGCGCGATGCTGCTGTCGGAGATCAACATCGCTTACTATCAGTCGCTGATGGCCGGTATCAGGGACGCGATTGCAACGCGCACCTTTGACGAGTTCTACGAGCGGACGAAGAGCGGATGGGCGCGCGGCGACATTCCGCCGCGCTGACTAATTACAAGCGAAGCGCCGCAAGGCGTGCTTGGTCACGAAGCCGTAACCGCAGGTATCGCAGGTCCAGAGGTAGCTGATCACGTTGTCATGCAGATACGCGGAGGCTTCCGCGGCCACCATGGAGTCGGCGCAAACCGGACAGGTCGGCAAATCGCTCCCACGCGGATCGGGATTGGTCGCGGCGGTCGACAGAACTTCAGCAACTGCTGACATCGTCACCTCCTTGCGTTTCAACCTTGCGTTTCAACGTCCCGGTATGGGAGCCTAACATACACCGGAGACCTTGACGATACGGCAACACAAATGCGTTGGTTCTGAGTCATTTGACTCAAATAAGATTTTGCGATGCAGCGATCGTGATTTGTCGTGAAGTGCTTGCGCGGTTGCGCGGGCGGACACTAACTAAAGCGAGCCGCGGACATCCCTGCGGCTCGTTCCCGCAAAGGAGCCTGCCATTGAACGTGCCGACAGCCACGGGTGCAATGCAACGTCCCGGCCGTGGCCGCATCTACGACTCCATTGTCGACGCCGTCGGTGACACGCCGATCGTGCGGCTGCGGCGGCTGCCGCAAGCGCATGGCGTCGACGCGACCATTCTCGCAAAGCTCGAATATTTCAGTCCGGGGACAAGCGTGAAGGACCGCATCGGCGCCGCCATGATCATGGCGATGGAGAAGGCGGGGCTGATCAACGCCGAGACCGTGCTGATCGAGCCGACCTCGGGCAATACCGGCATTGCGCTGGCCTTTGTCGCGGCTTCGCGCGGCTACCGGCTGAAATTGGTGATGCCGGAATCGATGTCGATCGAGCGGCGCAAGATGCTTTCTTTCCTCGGCGCGGAAATCGTGCTGACACCTGCCTCCCAAGGCATGAACGGTGCGATCGCGACCGCCGAGGAGCTCTTGCGCACCACGCCCAATTCCGCGATGCCGCAGCAGTTCAAGAACCTTGCCAATCCCGAAATCCACCGCCGCACCACCGCGGAGGAAATCTGGAACGATACCGGCGGCAATATCGATGTTTTCGTCGCCGGCGTCGGCACCGGCGGCACCATCACCGGCGTCGGCCAGGTGCTGAAGCCGCGCAAGCCGTCGTTGAGGGTGGTGGCCGTGGAACCCGAGGAGAGCCCGGTGCTGTCGGGCGGCCGGCATTCGCCGCACAAGATCCAGGGCATCGGCGCGGGCTTCGTTCCCGACATCCTCGACCGCTCCGTGATCGACGAGATCGTCAAGGTTGACAGCCAGACCGCGATCGAGCTCTCGCGCGCGCTGGCGCGCAGCGAGGGCATCCCCGGCGGCATTTCCTCCGGTGCGGCAATCGCCGCCGCGCTCCAGATCGGCAAACGGCCGGAGAGCGCCGGCAAGACCATTCTGGCCATCGTGCCGTCGTTCTCGGAACGCTATCTATCCACCGCACTGTTTGAAGGAATCTGAAAATGGCCGATCAACCGAGACGTCCGCGGACGCTGAACGACGCCCGTACCGAGGCTGAGGCGGCGTTCAAGAAAGCCACCGCGAAGGTCGCGGAGGCGCCGCCGAAGCAGGTTGCGGTTCCCGGCGTTCGCGAGCAGGTGACGCTACGGATCGATCAGGATGTGCTGGAGCATTTTCAGGCGGGCGGTCCCGGCTGGCAGGACCGCATCAACGACGCCTTGCGGAAGGCCGCCGGCAAGTGACCGCAACGGCGATCAAAGGCGTCCGCTAGAAAAAGAAAGCCCGGCGCGAGCCGGGCTTTGTGTTTGATGGCCTTATGTCTGCGCATGATCTTTTCGGAAAACCGCTGCACACTTTTCCGGATCATGTGCTAACGGAACACGCCACCGATCACGCCGCCGATGATGTTGGGTGGGCCTCCGCCGCCGCCACCGTGGTAGCGCCGGCCACCGCCGCCGCCACCACCGCGGCGCGGACGATCCTCGGTGGAGTCATCCCCGCCGGGGTTCTGGGTGGCCGCGACGATCTCGGTCAAGAGCGCCTTGTGCTGCAGCTTGTTGAGATAGCCGGTCACGGGATATCCGCGCGCCGCCTGCCAACGCCTGATCACCGAACGCGTGTCGTCGTTGAACACGCCGTTGACCTTGGTGTCGAAGCCGAGGCCGGTGAGGCGGCGCTGCACATCGCGGCGCTGGCCCCTGTCGAGGCCGATCTGGTCCTCGGTGAGCTGGCTCGACTCCTCGGTGAAGGTCGCGGGATCGACGGCAGTCAGGTTGCGCGTCATGTCGGCCTTTTCCCTGGTCTCCGTCGATCCGCCACTCTCGAGCGCGGCGATGCGCGACAGCGCCAAGGTCTTGAACTGCCCGTTGGGATAGTTGGTGATGTAGGCGTTGAGCTCTTCCGGCTTCCTGGAGTCCTTCACCGAGCGCCAGAACTCAAGTTCGACATCAGAGCCGGTCGCGGCGGATGCAACGGGCGCCGGCGCGGCACCGGCGGCCGGAGCGGACGCGGGCTTGGCCGGATTGAGATACACCGCACCGATCAGGTTGGTGTGACCCCAGGGAAGCTGACCCTTGTTGGTGGCTTCGTTGACCTCCGCACGCACCTCGGTCATCGCCTGCTGGATCTCGACGCCGGGCTGGGTGATGTGGTCGATCAGCGCGCGGGTGAAGGGTGAGTTCTGGCCATCCGCGCCGTCGAGGGCGGTCTGGCCGGGGCCGGTCGCAAATGCGATCAGCGTGCCTTCACCGGATTTCATTTCGGCCAGGCCTTGTCCGACCGACACGCCACGCGTCGCGGTCGACTTGATCCTGGCGGCGAAGGGGTTGTCGCGGCAGGCGTCAAGGAACACCAGCTTGACCTTGGCGTCGCCCATGGTCTGGTCGAGGGTGAGATCGATGTTGATGGCGGCGCCGAGCTTGACGTCCATTTCGGATTTGATGTCGGCGTCGATCGGCAACAGGTAGTTGCTGCCGCTGATGGCGATGCCGTGGCCGGCATAGAAGAAGACGGCGACGTCGGCGCCCTGTGCGCGCTTGCCGAAGTCGAGCAGCTTCTCGGTCATCTTGTCGCGGGTGAGGTTCGTTCCCTCCACGACCTCGAAGCCGACATTGCGCAGAACGCCGGCCATCGCCTTGGCGTCGATCGGCGGGTTCGGCAATTGGGCGACGTTCTTGTAGGCGCCGTTCCCGACCACGAAGGCCACGCGCTTGTCGGCCATGGCCGATTGCGCCGAGAACATCATCACGATCAGGGAAAGAACAACGGAGAGGTAGCGCATCTGAAATTCCCCTGCAGAATCGAAAAAACTTTGGGCTCAACGCTTGGCCGCAACTCTACATGAAAAGCCAGAACGCTGCGCCACGAAAAACTCGCGGTTAGGCGGATTTGAAGGCGCGTGCGTGGCGCATCTGTGGATGCCAACGGTATCCAATCGCCGCCGCAGCTTTGCGTGATTTAGATCACAAAATGCAGGCTGACTCGTTGAAAGATGAGGGATAGCTCGCCGCCAGCGAGTGCCGTCTTGTGCGTCACGTACCGGCGCGCGCGGGAACTAGTGGTCCAATTCCAACATTCGAACCCAATTGCAGCGGGCACCTTTGCGAATGTTGGAATTAAAGGACCACTAGAAAATATTGATTCTAGTGGAGCTTTGGATTTGACGTTCGCCTAAGAGTTCCTCGGCGGGCGAGCGGCGAACGTCAAATCCGCTCCACTAGGTGCCGAGGCCCGCAGGTTCACGAAATTTCCGGCCAGGATCAGCGCGGCTCCCAATACCGTAAACGCGTCGAGCCGCTCGCCATAGATCAGCCAGCCCGCCGTGGCGGTCAGCGGAACCCGCAGGAAGTCCATCGGAACCACGACGGTCGCGTCGGCGTAGAGCATCGCGCGCGCCATGCAGAAGTGCGAAAAAGTACCGCAGATCGCGATCACGATGGCCCAGCCCCAGGTATAGGCCGAGGGCTGCACCCAGACGAACAGCGTGGGAATGAACCCGGCAAGCGACTGCACCACCAGCATCCAGAAGATGATGGCAAGCGTGTTCTCGGTGCGCGTCAGCGATTTGACCAGCGCTATCGAAATACCAAAGCCGACCGCTGCGACCAGCGCGATCAACTGGCCGGGATTGATCTCGCCGGCGGGACGGATGATCGTGACCACGCCAATCAGGCCGAGCACGATTGCTGCGATCTTGCTCGCGGTCATCCGCTCGCCGAGGAAGATTGCGGCGAGGATCGCGGCCCAGATCACCATGGTGAACTCGATCGTCACCACCTGTCCGATCGGAATCAACGTCAGTGCGTAGAACCAGCCGAGTTGCGAGCCGTAGTGAATGAGATTGCGCGCGCCATGCCATGCCAGCCGCTTTGTCTTCACGATCGCAAACCCGCCGTTCAGCATGATGAAGGGCAGCAGCAGGACGAAGCCGAGGCTGGAGCGCAACTCCATGAGCTGGAACGCGTTCAATTCGCGCATCACCTCGCGCCCCGCAACCACCATCACCAGCATCATCGCAAGCCAGCCCGACATCCAGAGCGCGGCCATCGGTTTGGATTGTGTTCTCTGCATTGGCGAGATGGCGGATCGGGAATTCCATGGCGGGGACGCCGGTATGGCGTCATCGCGGTGCAGTTGCAACGGGCAAAACGGCGAAGCAGCGTGCAGCTCGCGAAATTTCGCGGTGGGATGGCGCGCCCAATCGGTGTTAGATCATGCGCCAGGGAGGAAACAGCATGCGTATCTTGCAACCGGCCGAATGGTCGAAACCACGAGGTTTCTCGCACGGCGTTGCGGTCGATGGACCCGGCCGATGGGTGGTGCTCGCGGGGCAGACCGGCGGCGACGAGAAGGGCGACTATGCGCCGGATCTCGCCGCCCAGGTCGGCGCCGCGCTGAAGCGGATCATCAAGCTGCTTGCGGAAGCAGGCGCCGGGCCCGAGCACATCGTGCGCCTGACCTGGTACCTCACCAGCCGCAGCGAATATGAGGCGGCGGGTGCCGGCATCGGCGCGGCCTGGAAAGAGACGCTCGGGCGAAACTTTCCACCTTCGACGCTGCTCTATATCGACGGCCTGGTCGACACCCGCGCCAAGGTCGAAATCGAAGTCACCGCCTTCGTGCCGGGCGCCTGAAGCGCGATTGCTTCGGGGCGCCATCGCACTTTCGTTTTTTCAATGCGCATGATCGCGGCGGAAAACTCTGCACAGTTTTCCGGATCAAGCGCCAAGCGAGGCTATCATGACCGACAAACGATCCACTTCAGCCGATTTCGTCACAGCCTTTGCCACCGGCTGGCCCGAGCAGGAACCGCACGTCATGATACTGTCGCTGACGACCCACAAGGGCGTGCAGGATTTCGCCTTCAACAAGGAGCAGGCACTGCTGGTCGCGAAGACCATCAAGGAAACCGCGGACAGGCTCGCCAAGCCCAAAACGAGCTAGGCGAACGAGACTCGCTATCGCGACAGCGAAATCGATGCACCCCGGAACTGGCTGTCGGCGCGCATATTGATCGACTGCTTGTTGCCGGCGGTGCGCAGGGAAATGTTGGCGTTGAAGCCGGCAGCGCTCGCCACAACTTCGAAATTGCCGCCGCCGCCGCGGCCCTGCAGCGAGCCTGAAACGCCTCGGCTGGCTTCGCTCCAGGTTCCCGACACCGCGCCGCCCTGGTCGACGACATTGGCGGAGAGCGCAAACTTGTAGGCGTCACTGGCGCAGGTCAGCGTCATGGTCATGCTGGGGCCCGCCACCGCGTAGCCGGCGCGGCAGCGGATACGCTCGCGCGAGCCGTCGTCCAGCGTCACCACGCCGCCGCCGGCCCAGTTGCCGGCCATACCCGAGAAGGCGCCGCCCCCCTGTCCGTGGACGGGGACTGCAGAAAAGCACGCAGGCAGCAAAACGGCGGCTGCAATCAGCAGCCGCCGGATGTTGGCGAGGGTTTCGAACTTTGGATTGGTCTTATTGTCGCGATGCGTGCCATCGACCGCTACACGGTATCCCTGCTGATGCCCCATTCCACTTTCCCGATCCGGCGTTGCCGCTGAGTTGACCGTTCGCATATGCACCATTGATCGAGACCCGCACAAGTCCCTCTCGTCCGATGCTGCCGGAGACGTTAGCACCAGCCCCAGAAATCTTACCTTCGCTGACCGTCAGGGTTGAGCTAGCGGAGGGTTCGCAGCCGCCGGTATTCGTCACAATGGTGACATTCCAGGTGCCGTCAAACGGCTGTTGGGCCAGCGCGGGATCCGAGGCGGAACCCGCAAGAAGCAAAACAAAAAATGCCATTCCGATGCGATTGAGGCGCATGAACTAAATCCCCGATGTGTGTGATGAAGCGGCTTATTTGGAACAAATGTGGTCAAATTTTGATGCGCCGCAACATTGAAAAATGTTCCAACGGTCCCAAACACATACGGGTTATATCGGTTCCGAATCCGGAACAAAAAATCGTTCCGGGCGGCCGGTTTTCGCGGCCGGGAGGGAGGCAGGAAGCCGATTCAGGTCAGTGGCGGCGACAGGGCCGGGGCCTTGGTGGCGAATTGCTCGTCCTGAGGTTTGGCGGGCAGCGTGCTGTGGGCGAGGGCGTAATCGATGACCTGGGCCAGCAGTTTCTGGCCGAGCGGCGCAAGCGCACGCTCCCACAACTCGCGCGCGGTCTCGCCTTTCTTCACAAAGCACCATTCCTGGGCCGCGATGGCGCCGGCATCCATGCGGTTGGCGAGGTGGTACACGGTGCCGCCGGCGATCGGATCACCTTCCTTGATGGTCCATTCCACCGCCGCCAGGCCCCGGTGACGGGGCAGCAGGGAAGGGTGGTATCCGATGCCGCCGAGCCTGGCTGCGGCCAGCGCCTCGTTGCTGATCCGGGCATGGCTATGCGCGGTCACGATCAGGTCCGTATTCGCCGCGATCTCGGAGGCCACCACCAGTTTCGGATTGGCCTGAACGACGACCTCGATACCGGCGGCCTTGGCGGCTGCGGCGAGGCGGTCCTCGGCGTCGTGCACCACCACCCTTGCGATCGCGACCTTGTGCTCCCTGAGCATGTTCAGGGTCGCCACGCCGAAATGGCGGGAGCCGACAAGGGTGATCCGCATGGCCTACTTTCCTAACAGGTTCGCGTCGATAACATGCCGCTAGTGCGGTGGATTTGACATTCGCTTCAGCAAGTCCGCGAGTCCTCAAAGCGAATGGTCAAATCCAAAACCGCACTAGAATCCAATATTTGCCAGTGTCCCCTGGTTCTAACATTCGCAAAAGAGCCAGCCGCAGAGTGATGCGAATGTTAGAACCGGGACACTAGTCGCTGTCACCCCGGCCGGTGCCGGGGTCAAAGGTTTATCAACAGGCACCATCGCCGCCAAAGCTGCTATGGTTCCGGGGATGACCGGACCGGCACGGCAGATCTGGCGGCGAACTTTCATCGGCCTGCTTGGCGCATTGGCGCTGTGGCCGCAGGCGATGTTCGCGCAGCAGAAGCCGCAGGCCCGGCTGCGCAAGCTCGGCTTCCTCACCCAGGAGAACTCCGATACCGGGTATTTCCTGACCGGACTGACCGACGCCCTGCGCGAGTTCGGCTATGGCGACCTTCAGATCGAAGTACGTTCTGGCAACGGACCGGCTGAATTGGTGGCGAAAGCGGCAGAACTCGCACTCCTCAGGATCGACGTCCTGTTTGCCTTCCAGACCCCGGCTGCGGTCGCGGCCAAGCAGGTGGTCTCGGACATTCCGATCGTGTTCCTTGCCGCCGATCCGCTCGCAAGCGGTCTCGTTGCGAGCCTCGCGCGTCCCGGCGGCAACCTGACCGGGGTCAGTGCCGCCGTCTCGGAGCTGGGGCCGAAAAACCTCGAGCTGATCAAGGAGCTGTTTCCGACGTTCCGGCGCATCGTGGTGCTGGGCAATGAAGACGATCCGTTCCACCGGGTGTTCCGCGCAGACGTGGAGGCCGCCGCGCGGCTACTCGATCTGGAGCTCAACGCAGTGACGCTGCGTTCGCCGTCGAAGATCGATACCGAGGTTACCGACGTCCTCGAGAAGTGGAGCCCGGATGCGCTGCTGATCCAGCCCAGCATCGCCACCGCCGCCATCGCCGATCTCGCGCTGCTCTATCGCCTGCCCGCGGTGTCGCCCAATCCGAGTTTCGTCAATGTCGGCGGGCTTATTTCCTACTCCGCCGATTTCGGCGCGGTGCCGCGCCGCTGCGCGGCCATGATCGCGGAAGTCCTCAAAGGCAACAAGCCGGCGAATCTGCCGGTGGAGTTGCCGCAGAAATTCTGGCTGGCGATCAACCTGAAAACAGCAAAGCAACTCGGCCTCGACATTGCCCAGGCGGCGCTGGCGCGCGCCGACCAGTTCATCGAATGACCGGCGTGGCTGTGGTCTTTGGGAGTTCGCGGCTGGCGGTGTAGCGAACGTCAAATCCACTCCGCTAGTCCATGACGCGATGCTCACTCAGGAGCCAGGAATGGACGATCTGCCACTTGTCCCGGCCTCGCGATTGAAAGTTCAGCAGCGTCGAGCGTTTGTCCTGAAGGTCGAAATAGAATTTGAGTGAATCCCGCCCCGTCGCGGTGCCCGGCGGAATGGCGTGGCTTTGCAGCCATTGGTCCCATTCCCGGATAATATGCGTCCTCAAGTCCCTCTGTTTCATGTCCCAGCGGCCCAAATCTCTGAGAGCCTCGCACGAGGCTCGGGTGATCGCGCTGGTCGGACGGCAAGACGGCAGCTTACGCATCCGCTTGCCCGTCCTTTCGGACGGAACGGTCGCCGTTCTCTCTGCTGAAGCAGGTGGAGCGGCGCCAGAACGATGCAGCCGCCAAATAAGGATTCTGGTCGACCGCAACGAAGGGATCAGGCTGCCGCCGCGCCGATTCCCTCAAGACCAATATGCCAAAGGCATTTTAAGTCTTTCTGAAAAACAAACGGAGCTTGTTTGGGGTTTGTGGCGAAATTCGAATGAAAGCAGGCTGCGGCAAGGCCCGGATGGTTTTCGACGGCGGGCGTTGCGCCCATGCCACATAGCGATACCACCCGTTTTGGGGCTTTCCAGACCGGATGAAGACGGTTCTTTAAACGTATGATGACTATAAAGAAAGGCCGCACGCCGCGCGGCCGAATAGCCGGGCGCCGGGCCTGTCAACCTACCCCAGGGCACGTGTGCTCGGCTATTTGCAGCGCGGCAGCGCGGCAGGCGGATAGGCCTACGGAGTGGCGCGCGAGTCAATGCTCCCCGCAAGGCCGGGATTAGCGCTTTCGGCTAGCCGGGCCCTCGGCCGCGCATGGCCGGGATCCCCCTCGATGACCGGCCCCTCATCGCCTTCGAACAGGATGCGCTGGGCCGAACCCTCAAGATCGTCATACTGCCCGCTTTTCAAGGTCCACATGAAGGATGCGAGGCCGGCAAGGCCCATTCCGATCGCGATCGGCACCAGGAAGAAGTAGTCGATCATGGCGCTGCTCCCATGTGTGACGATGCAACGAGGCTGTTGGGATCGGGCATGCGCGCCGGCCGGTGCAGGCCGTTGTCGAGACGCAGCGCATTGGCGACCACGATGACCGACGACAGCGACATGGCGATGGCGGCCACCAGCGGCGTCACATGGCCGAGAACGGCAATCGGGATGGCGATGAGGTTATAGGCGACAGCGAGCGCGAAATTCTGCCGCACCAGCCGGTCGGCGGCGCGCGCGATCGCAAGGGCCTGGGGGATGGCCAGCAGGCTTTCGCGCAGGAATACGAGATCGGCAGTGTTGCGGCCGATCTCGGCGGCCGAAGCCGGCGCCATCGACACGTCGGCAGCCGCAAGCGCCGGCGCATCGTTCAGCCCGTCGCCGACCAGCAGCACCTTCTGGCCGGCCTGCTTGAGGGCTGCGATTTGCGCCAGCTTGTCGGCGGGGCTGGCGCCGGCCTTGAAGGGGACGGCCAGGCGGCAGGCGACGTCGCCAACCCGCTTGTCGGTGTCGCCCGACAGGATTTCGACGCGAAGACCGGCGCGGACCAGCTCGTCGACGGCTTCGCGCGCACCGGGGCGCAAGGTGTCGGCGAGATGGAAGGCGGAGAGGGATCTGCCGTTGGCGGACAGGATCACGGTCGCGGATGGATCAGCTGGCCGCTCGGCAGTCGCCCAATCCGGACGCCCTAACCGATAGACATCAGCGCCTGCGCGCGCCTCGAGGCCCATGCCCGGGATTTCGCGCACCTCATCGAATGTGACGGACGGAGCGCCGTCGCCGAGCGCCGCCAAGGCCCGGGAATAGGGATGGCGCGAATGCGCGGCAATCGCGGCCGCCAGCACATTGGCGTTGCTGTCATTCGCCGCCACGAGCCGAGGCCGGTTCGAGGTCAACGTTCCCGTCTTGTCGAAGATCGCGGTGTCGACGGTTGCAAGCCGCTCCAGCGCGCCGCCGTCCCGGATCATGATGCCGGCCTTGAACAGCCGCCTTGCGGCGACGACATGCACCATCGGCACCGCAAGCCCGAGCGCGCAGGGGCAGGTAATGATGAGCACCGCGATCGCGATGGTGATGGCGCGATGCGGCTCGCCCGAGGCGATCATCCAGCCGATGAAGGTGAGCAGCGCAGTCACGTGCAC
>Ga0105238_10007560_pt1 | contig 10886 bp, 10 predicted proteins | sample KBSC34metaG_FD_81526 | JGI IMG/M metagenome (GOLD analysis project Ga0105238, IMG submission 81526) | Corn rhizosphere microbial communities from Kellogg Biological Station, Michigan, USA - KBS C3-4 metaG | ecosystem: Host-associated > Plants > Roots > Rhizosphere > Soil | place: Michigan, USA...
CTGTGCGCACGCCGCCCTCGCCCTGTACCGGCTCGATCATGATCGCGGCGGTCTTCGGACCGATCGCCTTCTTGACGGCGTCGAGGTCACCGAGCGGGACCTGGTCGAAGCCATCGACTGGCGGGCCAAAGCCCTCGAGATATTTCGCTTGGCCGCCGGCGGCGATCGTTGCCAGCGTACGGCCATGGAAGGCGCCTTCGAACGTGATGATGCGATAACGATCGCCCTTGCCGTTGGCGGCCTGGTACTTGCGCGCCATCTTGATCGCGCACTCGACCGCCTCGGCGCCGGAGTTGGCGAAGAAGGCGACGTCGGCAAAGCTCGCCTCGCACAGCCGGGTCGCCAGCCGCTCGCCATCCGGGATCTTGTAGAGGTTCGAGACGTGCCAAACCTTCGACATCTGCGCGGTCATCGCCGCGACAAGATGCGGGTGGCAGTGGCCAAGGCCATTGACGGCAACGCCGGAGCCGAAATCGAGATAGCGGTCGCCATTGGTCGCGACCAGCCAGCACCCTTCGCCGCGGTCGAAGGCAACATCGGCACGGGCGAAAACCGGAAGAAGGTGGGATTCAGCGCTCTGGCTCATGACGTTCCCCGACATCGTTTTGAGGTTCATTGAGGGCTGAGCGTGCGCGAGGCGGCGCTGATCGCGCGGCCGGGGCAGCTAGCCCGAAACAAAAGTGCCGCCTTTCCAAGGCGGCACTGACAGGCATTCTATTGTCAGGCTTGGGCCTGTCAACAGCGCGGCGCGGCCTCAGGAAGACTCCGTAAAAACCGCAAGTTACGTGCATAAGTCGCAGAAAAAGCCGATTTTTCAGGCCTTATACACGGGAACATGTGGACTTACCGGCCCCCGACTCTTGCAGCCGAGTCACGCCATATTGTAGCTTCGCGGAAGTCAGATACGACATCTCGCGCGGCGGCTCTGCTCTTTCGTACGTTTCGGTATTGCGTAGCGTCCGGTCTCCCTGGAACAGGGATTCCGGCGAAAGAGGGGGGATTCTGCCTGGACTAAACGACTGAAGTCGCTGCGGAAGGCACTGCTTGCCGCGCGACGCTTCGAAGGGAAAACTCCCAATGACAGTGATCACCTGGACCGACGAGCGCGTCGAGCAGCTCAAGAAGCTGTGGGAGTCCGGCTTGTCGGCAAGCCAGATCGCAGCCGAACTCGGCAACATCACGCGCAACGCGGTGATCGGCAAAGTTCATCGCCTCGGCCTGTCGGGTCGCGCCAAGAGCCCGTCATCGGCGGTGCCGCGGCCGCGCAAGGCGCGCCCGTCGCAGCACATGGTGCGCATCTCGCGTCCGATGTCGCGGGGCAACACCGCGCTCGCCCAGGCCTTCGAGACCGAGCCGGAGCTTGATCCGGTCGCCTACGATAACGTCGTGCCCATGAACCAGCGCAAGACGTTGCTCGAGCTTTCGGAAGACACCTGCCACTGGCCGGTGGGCGATCCCTCCAGCCCCGACTTCTTCTTCTGCGGCGGCAAGTCGCTGCAGAGTTTGCCGTACTGTGCGCATCACTCGCGCGTGGCGTATCAGCCCGCGGTGGATCGCCGGCGCGACCGCAACAAGCCGCGGTGATCCGCGGGCAGACACGCTACCAATCGAAGGATTTTGAAAAATGCGCGGGCAGTCCCGCGCATTTTTGTTTTGGCTTCAGCCCACAGCTTCGGCGCGACCGAAGCGGTCGTCGAGGGCGTAGCCGGCGCCGCGCACGGTGCGGATCGGATCCGCGGCACGGCCGGCGTTGAGCACCTTGCGCAGACGGCCGATGTGAACGTCGACCGTACGTTCATCGATGTAGATGTCGCGGCCCCAGACGCCATCGAGCAACTGCTCGCGGCTGAACACGCGGCCGGGATGCTGCAGGAAAAACTCGAGCAGGCGATACTCGGTCGGGCCGAGATCGATCGGCTGGCCGGAGCGCGCGACACGACGCTTCTCGCGATCGAGTTCAAGATCGCCGAAGGTCAGCACATTGGCGAGCCGCTCCGGCGCGGCACGGCGCAACAAGCCCTTGACCCGCGCCAGCAGTTCCGGAACCGAGAACGGCTTGACGATGTAGTCGTCGGCGCCGGTCGCAAGCCCGCGGATGCGCTCGCTTTCTTCGCCGCGCGCGGTCAGCATGATGATCGGCAGCTGCCGGGTTTCTGGCCTGGCGCGCAGCCGCCGGCATAACTCGATGCCTGACAGGCCGGGCAGCATCCAGTCCAGCACCACGACGTCGGGGATCCGTTCCTTCAGCCGCGTGTCGGCCTCGTCACCGCGGATGACGGTCTCCACGTCATAGCCTTCGGCTTCGAGATTGTAGCGAAGCAGCGTCGACAAAGCCTCTTCGTCTTCGACGACCAGAATGCGAGCGCTCATAACCGGTTTGTTCCCTAAGCAAAGTTAGTTGCCGCCCGGCGCAATCGACGACGCAAAACTGGTCACGTCGCCCTTGGGGCGCTTGTCCGAGATCTGCTGGCCTTCGATCATGTAGAACACGGTCTCGGCGATGTTGGTGGCGTGGTCGCCCATTCGCTCGATGTTCTTGGCGCAGAACATGAGATGGATGCAGAACGAGATGTTGCGCGGATCCTCCATCATGTAGGTCAGGAGTTCGCGGAACAGCGAGATGCACAGCGCGTCGATTTCCTCATCGCCCTTCCAGACCTGCATCGCAGCCGGAAGGTCGTGCGCCGCATAGGCATCGAGCACGGCCTTGATCTGCACCAGCACGAGGCGAGCCATATGCTCGAGACCCCGGATCAGCTTCAGCGGATTGAAATCGCCACCAAGCGCGGCGACGCGCTTGGCATTGTTCTTGGCAAGATCGCCGATCCGCTCGAGATCGGTGGCGATGCGCAGCGCGCTGACGATCTCGCGCAGATCGACCGCCATCGGCTGGCGCCGCGCAATGGTCAGCACGGTCCGTTCCTCGATCGACCGCTGCAGCTGGTCGATTTCGGAGTCGCGCTCAACGACGAGGCGAGCCAGGCTGGCATCGCGCCGAATGAGAGCATCGACGGAATCCATGATCTGGCGCTCGGCAAGGCCACCCATCTCGGCAACCAGGCGAGTCAGCTCCTGCAAATCAACGTCGAAGGCTTTGGCTGTATGTTCTGATGCCATGGTCTAATCCTTCCCGCGCTCACCGTCAGCCGAAGCGACCGGTGATATAGTCCTGCGTCCGGCGGTCCCCGGGCGTGGTGAATATCTTCCGAGTGTCGCCGAACTCGATCAGTTCGCCGAGATACATGAAGGCCGTGAAGTCGGAGACTCGCGCGGCTTGCTGCATGTTGTGCGTGACGATCGCGATCGTGTAGTCCTCTTTCAGCTCGTCGATCAAAGTCTCGATCTTGGCGGTCGAGATCGGATCGAGCGCCGAGCACGGCTCGTCGAGCAGAATGACTTCGGGTCTAACCGCAACGGTGCGCGCGATGCACAGGCGCTGCTGCTGTCCGCCCGACAGGCTCTGGCCGCTGGCCGCGAGCTTGTCCTTGACCTCATCCCACAGCGCTGCGCGGCGCAACGAGTGCTCGACACGGTCATCGACCTCGCTCTTCGACAGCCGCTCGTAGAGACGAATGCCGAACGCCACGTTTTCATAGATCGACATCGGGAACGGGGTCGGCTTCTGGAATACCATGCCGACACGCGCGCGCAGCAAATTGAGATCGAGCCGCGACGAGAGGATGTTTTCGCCGTCGAGCATGACTTCGCCGGTGGCGCGCTGGCGCGGATAGAGGTCATACATCCGATTCAAGACGCGCAGCAGGGTCGACTTGCCGCAACCTGATGGACCGATGAACGCCGTGGTCCGGTTGGCATAGAGCGACAGATTGATGCTCTTCAGCGCCCGGCTGTCGCCATAGAAGAATTCGAGATTCTTGATCGAGATTTTCGGCACCAGAGCGGTCTGATCGACCGGTGTATGTGCCACAGCCGGCGTGGACACGGACGCAACGTTCATGATGGTTTCCTCGATCCCGCGAGCGCACGGGCAACGATGCTCAGTGCGAGTACGGACAAAGTGATGATGAGCGCTCCGGTCCAGGCCAGCTTCTGCCAGTCCTTGTAGGGGCTGAGCGCGAACTGGAAGATAACCGCCGGCAGGCTCGCCATCGGTGCATTGAGGTTCGACGAGAAGAACTGGTTGTTCAACGCGGTGAACAACAGCGGCGCGGTCTCGCCGGAGACGCGGGCAATCGCGAGCAGCACGCCGGTCACGATACCGGATAGTGCCGCACGATAGGCGATATGCCGGATCATCAGTGATCTCGGCAGCCCGATCGACACGGCGGCTTCGCGAAGCGTGTTGGGAACGAGGTTCAGCATGTCCTCGGTCGTGCGCACCACAACGGGAATGACGAGCACCGCGAGCGAAACCGCACCGGCCAGCGCCGAGAAATGCCCCATCGGACGGACCAGGATTTCGTAGATGAACAGGCCGACGACGATCGAGGGCGCGCTCAACAGGATATCGTTGATGAAGCGGACCACGCTGCTGAGTTTGTCGTGTTTGCCATACTCGGCCATGTAGGTGCCGGCCAACAGACCGATCGGCGTGCCGATCACAACGCCGAGCACGGTCATGACCAGACTGCCCGAGATAGCATTCAGCAATCCGCCGTCCGCTCCCGGCGGCGGGGTCATCTCGGTGAAGACCTTGAGCGAGAGACCGCTGAAGCCTTCCCAGAACAGTCCAAACAAAATGGCGGCGAGCCAGGCGAGGCCGATCCCGGTTGCGCCGAGCGACGCCGTCACCGCGATGGTGTTGGACAATCGGCGCCGGGCATAAAGGCTGCGGTCCATCAGTGTGTCCTCTGTTCCATCCGGAGCAGCATGTAGCGCGCTGCCGCGAGCACAACGAAGGTGATGAAGAACAGGATCAGGCCGAGCGCAATCAGCGACGAGGTATAGAGGTCGCCGACCGCCTCGGTGAATTCATTGGCAATGGTCGCCGAGATTGTCGTGCCGGGAGCGAGCACCGAGGCTGCGATCTTGTGCGCATTGCCGATCACAAAAGTCACCGCCATGGTCTCCCCGAGTGCACGACCAAGGCCCAACATGACGCCACCAAGCACGCCGACGCGCGCATAGGGCAGCACCACGAAGCGCATCACTTCCCAGGTGCTGCAGCCGAGGCCATAAGCGGCTTCCTTCAGCACGGGCGGAACGGAGTCGAACACATCGCGCGAAATCGAGGTGACGAAGGGCAACACCATGATCGCGAGGATCAGCCCCGCGGTCAGCATGCCGATGCCATAGGGCGGCCCGGCAAACAGCGCGTTAAGCACCGGCACATTGGCGAACGTATCGATCAGGACCGGCTGAACGTGGACCTGCAGGAACGGCGCCAGCACGAACAGGCCCCAGATGCCGTAGATGATGCTCGGAATGCCGGCGAGCAGTTCGATCGCAATGCCGATCGGACGCCGCAGGAATTTCGGGCACAGTTCGGTGAGGAACATCGCGATCAGCAGACCGAACGGAATTGCCAGCAACATCGCGATGAACGAGGTGACGAGCGTGCCGTAGACCGGCGCCAGCGCGCCGAATTTCTCGGTGACCGGATTCCAGTTCTGGGTCGAAATGAAATCAAAGCCGTAGGCCTGGAGCGCCGGCCAGGCGCCGATAATCAGCGACAGGATCACCCCGCCCAACAGCACCAGCACTCCGATCGCGGCGCTGCGCGTCAACAAACGGAACGCGCTGTCGCTGAGACGGAGGCGATCCAGAGCCCTGGCACGGTCCTGCGCATTATGCGCGGCCATGCCGGCTTCCTGGTCTAACGCAAGTTCGGCCACCGTTTGCCTCCTGGCAGGCTGCATGTTCCTCTCTCCGGTATTGTCGCGCGGAAGCTAGTCGCGCTTCGGATCAACACACAAGGTCGGAGTAAGAAACTACTCACACGACTTCTCTCGATTTTGGGCTTGATTTCCGGGCTGGCGTGCATGCGGCTCGCCGCAAGACTGGCGACCGAGCAGGTGCCCGGCCGCCAGACCCTTCATCTCACATCGTGTAGAGCGACTTGCCGTCGGCACCCTTGATATCTTTCGACCAGGTCGACTTGACGCTGTCGGTGACATTCTTGGGCATCGCGATGTAGTCGAGTTCATCGGCCATCTTGGCGCCCTTGTCATAGGCCCAGCCGAAGAACTTCAGCGCTTCCGACGCAGCGGCCGGATCCTGCGGCTGCTTGTGGATCAGGATCCACGTCGCCGCGGTCATCGGCCAGGACTCCGCACCCGGCTGGTTGGCGAGGATCACGCCATAGCCCGGCTGCGAATCCCACTTCGCATTGGCGGCAGCGGCCGCGAACGCCGCCGAGGTCGGCGCGACGGTCTTGCCGTCCTTGTTGATCATCTTGGTGAAGATCAGCTTGTTCTGCTTGGCGTAGGCATATTCGACGTAGCCGATCGAGCCCTTGGCCTGACCGACGTTATTCGACACGCCTTCGTTGCCCTTGGCGCCGATGCCGACCGGCCATTCGACTGCCGTGTTGGCGCCGACCTTCGACTTCCAGTCCGGGCTCACCTCCGCAAGATAGGTCGCGAAGTTGAACGTGGTGCCCGAGCCGTCGGAACGGTGCACGACGACAATCGCCTGCGAAGTCAGCTTGGCCGTCGGGTTCAGCTTCTTGATCGCCGCGTCGTCCCAGGTCTTGATCTCACCGAGGAAGATCTTGGCGAGCGTCGGGCCGTCGAGCACGAGGTCGCCGGGCGCGACGCCGTCGAGGTTGACGACCGGCACGATGCCGCCCATCACCATCGGAAACTGGACGAGGCCGCTCTTGTCGAGTTCCTCGCCCTTGAGCGGTGCGTCGGATGCGCCGAACGTCACGGTCTTGGCCTGTATCTGCTTGATACCGCCACCTGAGCCGATCGACTGGTAGTTCAGACCAACGCCGGTCTCCTTCTTATAAGCGTCCGCCCACTTGGCGTAGATCGGATAGGGAAAGGTGGCGCCTGCGCCGGAAATGTCGGCTGCCTTGGCAGGCAGCAACGTCGCAGCGAGCAGGCCCGCCGCGATCAGGGTTTTCGTGAATGTCATGGGTCTCTCCTTCGGTTCCCGACGCTCGCATCCCAATGCGTCAGCCCCGGTTGGCTCCCCCTTAGGAGCCCTTGCCCGTCCCTTTTATGATGGTTCGATGACCGCTGCGTGACAGCGCTAGTGCGCTGAAACAACAAGGATTATTGCGCGAGCGCGACCTGGCGAGCGGGGAAAACTGCGGTAAACGACGCGCCGTTACCGGGCGTGCTCTCAATCATCAGCCGGCCGCGATGGCGGTTCAGAATATGCTTCACCAGCGACAGCCCGAGCCCGGTTCCACCCTGGGCGCGGCTATCGCCGACATCGACGCGATAGAACCGTTCGGTCAGCCGCGGCAGATGCTCCGGCGCGATGCCGGGCCCATAGTCGCGCACGCTGACACGGATCTCCGGGCTGCCGTCGGCGGCAGTTGCGGTCGACATCGCGACATCGACCTTGCCGCCCGAGGCGCCGTACTTCAGCCCGTTCTCGATCAGGTTCTCGAACAGACGCAGCAACTCCTCGCGGTCGCCGGGCACGACCAGCGGCGATGCCGGCATGTCGAGATTAATGGCGACACCGCGATCACGTGCGAGTGGCTCGAGTCCATCGACCACCTGGCGCAGGATCGGTGCAAGATCGACCGGCGTCTCCGGCCGCACATGCGCCGACAACTCGATGCGCGACAACGAGAGCAGATCGTCGATCAGCCGCGCCATGCGCGTTGCCTGCGCCCGCATGATGGCGAGAAACCGCTCGCGCGCGTTGGTGTCCTCGCGGGCCGGCCCCTGCAGTGTATCGATGAAGCCGGATAGCGCCGCGAGCGGCGTGCGCAATTCGTGGCTGGCGTTGGCGACGAAGTCGGCGCGCAGTTCTTCGACCCGGCGTAGCGGCGTCTGGTCGTGAAAGATCATCAGCATCGCAGCCTCGAGCGCGCCGCCATTGGCCGGCAACGGCACGGGAGTGACGATCAGCTCCAGCCATCGATCGATCGGCGCGTGGTGCACGTAGTCGACACGCTGCACCTTGTTTGTCGCGAGCGCCTTGCGCAGGGTCGCGATGACTTCCGGTGCACGCAACGCCGATTGGGCGGGCTCACCGAGGCGCAAGGCCGGTGCAAGCTCGGCCGCGGCGGCGTTGAAATGCAGGACACGACCGGCGCGGTCGAGCACCACGACGGGATCCGGCAACCCGGCGACGACCGCGCGCACGGCTTCAGCCTCGGCCGGCCGACGACGTGGCTCGTCGTCACGGGTGCGCGCGACATCAGGCAATCGCCACGGCACCTGCGTCGCCATCGCAATGCAGGCGAATGAGAACAGCGCCGCGGCGGCGGAGAAATCTCCGATCGCGACAAAGGTGCCGAGCACGATCGCGCTGACGACCAGAATAACGGTCGCCCCGCGCAGCCGGCTGACCCATTCACGCGACAGGGAGGGTGACACCAGTTCCATCCGGCGCTCGCTTGCTCACCACCTTCAACCGGTCGTTCACCGGCGGATGCATCCAGGGAGCAAAGCCGGTCACGCTCGACGACTCTTCTCCTTCGCCATCGATCGATTGATCGGACGCGGATCGAGTTCGGCAGCGATCAAATCAGTCGCCGACGGTACAACATCGGACGTGTCAGTTACACGACGGCGCGCCTGGGCGCCTGTCACAAACTCGCGGACCGCCAGGATGCACAACGACAACACGAACGGCGAGATGTAATAGAGAACACGGAATAACAGCAACCCGGCCAGCAGGTCCTCGCGATCGATCTGCCACAACCCGACAAGCATGGCGGCGTCGAATACGCCAAGGCCGCCGGGCGAATGGCTGGCAAAGCCGAGCAGCGTCGCGGAAACGAAGATCACCGCGACCGTGACGAAGCCGATATGCGGTTCGTCTGGCACCAGCATGTACATCGCAAGCGCGCAACAGGCGAGATCGATGATCCCGATCCCGATCTGCAACATCGTCAGCGGACCGCCGGGAAGAACCACAGTCCACGGGCCACGGCCCATGCGGCGCGGCCTCGCCCAGACCCAGCCGAGATAGCCGACGAGGCCGATCAACATGCCGACGCCGAAAGTCCGATTGAGCCAGACCGGCAACTGGTCGATCGCCTTCGCCGCCTCCGGATGCACGGCAATGCCGAGACCGAGCACGGCAGCGTTGCCGAGCCAGAACGTCAATCCAGCAACAAAACAGACCTTGGCGACGTCGACACCGGTCAACCCCCAGTTCGAATAGATGCGATAGCGCACCGCGCCGCCGGTCAGCACGCTGGCGCCGACATTGTGTCCGACGGAATAGCTGGTGAAGCCGGCGAGTGCGGCGACCCGGTAGGGAACGTCGCCGCGTCCGATCGCGCGCAAGGCGAACAGGTCGTAAAGCGTCAAGGTGAGGTAGCCGGCCGCAACGAACAGCCCCGACAACATGATCTGGCGCGGTTCGGTATCCCGGATCGCATCGACAACCTCGTCGAAATCGAGGTCCCGCAGCATGTGGTAGAGAACGTAACAGGCGACGCCGATAATCGTGAGGCTGAGCAACACGCCCAGTTTGTGCAGGATCTGCTTTTCGCGCAGGAAGACCATCGTTCTGCGAACGGATCGCAGCATCTCAACCTCGAAAAATCGCTCCTTCGGCGGCGACAACATCGCAACGCCGAAACGTCCCCCTGTTGCTCTCTAGGAACCGTCCTAGCAGAACTGTCACGCGTTCGCGAGGGCTGCCCGCTCCCCGCGCCCGGCCATCCTTAAGAATTCCGGGATGCGTCGAATTTTGTTCCAAATGTCGGCTGCAACCGGGGCAAAAGCCCCGCGAAACGCTGACAACCGCTGCATACGGCCGACGCACTGCAACCGGTCGAACAAGAGATCGTCATTGATTTGTCAGTTTCAATGGCAAGCCGCCACTGTGCCCTTCAGGCCGGGGGTGCCGACCGCCAGATCACACGCTCGCGCAGCCTCGAGCCGATCGCACAGCCCACAAAATACGCTGCCAGCAGGGCGAGCCCGAGATCGAGCCAGTAGCCATATCGACCGGGCACCGCGTGCGACGCTGACAGCGCAATCGCAAGCACGAGGATGGCTGCCGCAATTTGCAACGTGAGCATGGAAAGCCCGGTGCCACGCTGCACCATCGCAATCCAGCCCATGCCGAAGCCGATCACCGCGGCGCCGGCCAGCCACATCCAGTGATACGTGACAAAATAGCTCATCGCCCTCACCGCACCAGAAATTCGATCCGCCGGTTTTGCGCCTTGCCCTCGTCGGTGTCGTTCGACGCCAGCGGCTCGCTCGCACCGTAGCCGACGGCCTTCAGGCGATCAGCCGACGCGCCGGCGCGCACCATATAGTCGACCACGGCCTGCGCGCGCCGTTGCGACAGCGTCATGTTGGCATCGGCGTCGCCAGCGGCGTCGGTGTGGCCGCCGACTTCGATTTCGGCACCCGGACAGCGCATCGCCGTCTCGATCATACGATCGAGCAGGCCAGCTGAATCGCGATCGATTGTCGCCTTGGCAGACTCAAACCGGATCTTCGACTTCGCCAGCGATTCAGCAAACAGCTGTTGGCAGACTGTCGAGTCGACCGAACTTGCCGGCGGCTTCACCGTGACTTTGGGGTCGGCGTGCCATCCCTTCGGCAAATTGGTCAGCAGGTCGGAGCCGATCTGTTCGACGGCGAGATCGTAGAGCGCATCGCCGGTCAGTTTGACGTCGGTGTCGGACACGGTCAGCACACCCGTCGACAGCCGCGACAGCCCGCCGAGCGCCTCGATCACGCCCTGGGTGAAGCCGGGCGGCGAGCCGACGCTGGCCTTGAGATTGTCGACGACCTGCTCGTTGAAGAATTTTCGCTTCGCTGCCGCGA
>Ga0105238_10007561_pt1 | contig 10886 bp, 9 predicted proteins | sample KBSC34metaG_FD_81526 | JGI IMG/M metagenome (GOLD analysis project Ga0105238, IMG submission 81526) | Corn rhizosphere microbial communities from Kellogg Biological Station, Michigan, USA - KBS C3-4 metaG | ecosystem: Host-associated > Plants > Roots > Rhizosphere > Soil | place: Michigan, USA...
AATGTGATAGCAGGCGCGCCAGGATCGGGCAAAACGACGCTTGCCCACCAGATCGTGTTCGCGAATGCATCGCCTTCGCGCCCCGCTCTGTACTTTACCGTGCTGGGCGAACCGGCGATCAAGATGCTTCGCTACCAGCAAGCATACACATTCTTCGACCCGGATAAAGTTGAGAACGAGATCCGTTTCATTAACCTGAGCGACGAGGTGCTCGATGGCGATCTCGACACAGTGCTGGAGCGCATCGTTCGAGAAGTCGAAGCCGCTAATCCGCGTATCGTCGTGGTGGACTCATTTCGAACGGTTCTCAGGAAAAAGGTAAATGGCTTATCGTCCGAGGAGGAGCTTCAGGCGTTCGTTCAGCGCCTTGCGTTGCATCTCACAACCTGGCAGGCGACAACCTTCCTGATCGGCGAATATGTCATTGATGAGCTGCGCGACAATCCGGTGTTTACAGTGGCCGATGGCCTGATCTGGCTGTCTCAGGAAATTGAGCGCAACTCCGTTGTCCGTAAGTTGCAGGTGATAAAGTCTCGCGGTCAGGCGTCTCTTCCGGGTTTGCATACATTCCGTATTACGGATAGTGGGCTTCAAGTTTTTCCGCGCACCTTCAGTCTCTACAGTAGAAAGCCACGCGATATCAACGCTCTGCGCCTCTCGACCGGTGTGGCCGGTATGGACGAGATGATGGGCGGAGGTATCCCTGCGGGCGATTCGGTAATTGTGGCGGGGCCGTCCGGGTCGGGTAAGTCGGTGCTGGCAACTCAATTTATTGATGAGGGTCTGAGGCAGGGCCAGGCCGGAGTCATCGCGATATTTGAAGAGCTGCCGGAAGAGTATATAGCCCGGTCCGAACAGCTGGGAATGGGCCTGCAAAAAGATGTCAACGAAAACAGACTGAAGGTGATCTATCTACGTCCGCTCGATTTGTCGGTTGATGAAACCCTTCGTGAAATTCTCGACACCATCAAGTCGATCGGCGCGCAGCGCCTCGTGATCGATTCCATGAACGGCTTTGAGATGGCCCTGGCGCCTGCATTCCGCCAGGATTTTCGCGAGTCGCTCTACCGCATGGTCGGAGCGCTCACCGGAATTGGCGTCACTATTATGACCACCGTGGAGGTTTTCACGTCCTTCATTGACCTGCAGTTCACCCCGCATGGCATCTCCTTCCTGACGGACGACATCGTCATGCTCCGATATATTGAGATCGACAGTCAGCTTCGCAAGATCGTGACAGTGGTAAAGATGCGGGGAGGCAATCATAGCAAGGATATCCGCGAATACGATATCACCGATACCGGAATGGTGATTGGTGAACGCCTTAAAGACTACCGGCACCTAATTACCGGCACGCCGGATCGGAAAACATCGTGACCTCGGGCAAAAACATCATAGAGAATTCGCCGTTCGCAATGGCGGCGACGGAAGGTCCCGAGCATAACCTGCTCTTTGTTAACGCAGCCTTCTGCGCGCTCCAGGGGAAGACTGCCGATGATATCATCGGACATCCTATTTCGGATGCGCTATCGGGCGCCGGCGCTCATGATGTTATTGATTTCTTCGATGAAGTATATAGCGGTCAAGTGAGCGGTTTTGTAAATACCCTGCACTATTCCGAACCTGGTCGGGTGCTCGATTACAAGTCCTATCTGGCATGGGGACTTACTGCTACAGAGGGCGACGCTCACGGACTTGTGATCCAGGTTAATGACTATGCCGATCATGAAAATTTGCACGGCCGTGACCGCACTTTCAGAGAGGTTCACGACCTGCACCTTGAAATCCGGCAAATCAACGAACGCCTTATAATCAGCGCTGTGAATCAGCACTCTGCCAACGCAGCGCTGGAGATAGAGCTTACTCGAAACCGGGCAATCGCCGAAGCGCTGCAGTACTCTCTGCTCTGGCCCCAGCCGGAGAAGCGTTTTCCCGGAATGAGAGTTGCCGCCTTTTATGAACCTGCCGCCGGGGACGCACTCGTGGGCGGTGACTTCTTCGATGCCTTCAAACTTTCCGATCAATCGGTTATGCTGGTCGTTGGCGATGTGACCGGGAAAGGCCTGAAAGCCGCCGCTCGCACCGTCGAGGTCACATTTGCCCTGCGCGCCTTCGCCCAGGACTACAGGGATCCATCAGAGATCCTGGGCAGGTTGAATCGGTTCATATGCGATTACCATAACGACGATGATGACAGTATCGGCAATGCCCTCATTGTGCTGTCTCTTATTGTCGTGAATCCATTTACGGGTGTGATGCGCGTTGCGTCGGCCGGCGCAGAGCCGCCGCTGATTGTTCGCGCCTCCGGGGATGTCGAGGAGTTGTATGTCAGTGGGTTGATCCTCGGAATAGATCGTGAAACCGTCTATGGAATGCGGGATATGTCCCTTGATACCGGCGATACACTGCTGATGACAACGGACGGCATCACGGAGGCGCGTCAGGGCCGCGGTTTCTTCGGATATGCCAGACTGCTCGAAACGGCGCAACGAGCGGCTGAATCGGGAACGCCGTACGAAATCGGCAAAGCGGTACTTGAAGCCGTACGCGAATATACCGGAGGCCGCTTTTCCGACGACGTGTGCCTGCTGCTCGTCCGCCGCGCAGATGACTGATTACCGGTCTCGGAAAGTTGCGGTTTTATGGGTTTTGCCGGTGTATCGGGCCGGTCAAGATACCACATCTCAAGCCATCCGTCATAGCTGCCGACTGCAAGGGAATTGCCGTCCGGCGAGATGGCGAACGATATAATAAACGCACTCTTGATCGGCAGCGATTGGATGATCGTCAGATCTTTCGCTCGGGCAAGAGCGATCGTTTTCCTTACAGCAAACGCAATAACTTCTCCATCGGGAGAGAAGCCCAGGGGTGAAGAAAGCATACCGTGGAAAGGTGTCCGCCGAATTCGCCGGCCGGTCTGCGCGTTCCAAACGATTACTGAATTGATTGCTGTTGCTGCGATCACTTGTTTTCCATGCGGATAAGTGAGATGAGACACAAACTCACGATCATTTTCGTCATCGTCTTCGCTCTCCTGATCTGAGATGAACTTACTCTGGTTTTCCGGAAACCGCAGCAGTTGTCCCGATCGAACATTCCATGCCTGCAGAAGTAAGTAGTCGCCGCAGCGGCCATACCAATCCGCGTTGCCGGTTAGCATCCGTCCATCGGGCGAAAATTGGATGTTGCTTATCATGTTCGCCGGATGAAAATCCCAGGGAGCAGAAAAAGGACTGTTGCGGGTATGAAGCGTGCAGATTGCCTTTCCTGTGCTCAATCTGTAAAGTGTCACCCCGCCTCCTCTCGCTTTTGCCGGAGAGAGGCGAACCGATCTTGCTCTTTCGTTCCACGCCCCGCTTGCATCCCACATCCGATAATATGGTTCGCGATGATACCTGACAGTTTCGCCTACGGCCACAATACTGCCGTCCGGTGAAAGGGCTGCGCTGCTATGCGATTTGCCGGCATGCGTCCAGAGGAGCTGGTGTGAAGGCCAACTCCATACCCAGGTTCCCGTCTTATATCTCCAATCGTATGCCTCGCTCGCCAGAAGCAAGTCGCCTTTCGATGAAAAGGCGAGGGTATTGATATCTCTGTTTCCTGCTTTCCAGCTTGCAGCCAGCTTATGTGTTCGGAGATCCCAAACTCGAATGATGCCATCCTTGCCACCCACGACCAGCCAGCGGCTGTCTGGCGAAATCGCTATGGAAGATATCGGAACTCCGTTGCGATATTTCTTCGTCGTGAGACGCAAGCGCCATGAGTTGGAAAGATAGTTCGGCTTAGCCTTATCGTGTTTAGGCTGCGCAGCCTGGGACGCGGGCGGAACGGAAAAGCCGCTCCCTGTTGCAGTCGCTAAATAGCAGATGGCCAGGCAGAATGCCCGGCCACAGATCCATCGTTCGTTTCTCATGCGCAGCCTCCGGGTTAATGTTAATAATTTAACATTAACTCGGAGGCGTTGTCAAGGTATTTGCAATATCATTGGGAATTTTGAGCTTTACGATAACGAGACGCGAAAGGCAGTCCAGGCTTGTTCAGGACTCATGCTTCGGTACGACTATGGAATGCCTTGCCAAGTATAATATTTTCAAGCTTCCGGCGACAATGCAGGCAGAGCCGGCGATCACAAAGGCGGTTGAGGCGCTGGCGCGGATGAGTGGGGATCGGGCCTTGCGTGTGGCCTATGAGGCACTCGTAGAGGAATTTCGTGGAGGCCAACATATAGAGGGTTGGCACATGCCTGCTGCAAGATGTGGCCGTTTAATAGAACCGTTGGGGGATTGAAACGCCTGCAGCATCTGATAGGTCGCGACATCGCCATGGCGTTTAATAGAACCGTTGCGGGATTAAAGCTTCTACCATTGTTCATCTCACACGAAACCAATTTCACATCTTCGTAGTCGCCACAGCGTTCACCTTCCGCGTCATTTCCTTCCTCTTGCCGGCGTCTCTGCCGGACTTTCTTATCGGTTGGCACTGTGGGAGCAGGCGTCCCCGCCTGCTCATCCGTTTCTTACTCGTGCACGCCGGCTGTGTTGGTTATTGCAGGGGCTGATTGCTTACTGCGGAGGATTCGCCACCGGGAACCGGACGACGTGGTCGGGAAACTGGTCCAGGCGCGCTTTGCCCCAGCGCTCCCACTTCACGTGGCCGTCGAAGTAGATATAGTTTGCTCCGCCGTTATGCCGGTCGAACTTGATCCAGCCCTCGTTCGGATGCGACGCCTTTCCCGACTGCACCAGGCTTGCTTCTCCCGGCCATGTATCGTAATCGTCCTGCGGCACGTAGCCCCAATCTGTGTTGGCGGCGTCATCAAGGGCTGTCGAATTGCGCTCGGAGAACATGATGATGTTGTCGTCGGGGAGCGAGTTGAGCGCTGCTTCGGTGGCGAAGCCGGGCAGGACGCCTTCCTTTACGTAGCGGCACGACTTGTGTGTGAAGATAGAGTTGAGCAGGTAGCTCCACATGGCGTAGTGGTGCTGCTCCGCCTGGCACTGTTCGCCGCTGGTCGCAGCCGTGCATTCCTCGCCAAGCACGGTAATGCCGCCGTTGTACTCCTGGATCGTCGATGCCTGAACCGGTGAGCGCTGCTCAGGATCCGAGGGGCAGTAGATCACATTGCGGCTCTTGAGATACGGCTGAAAGAAGATAGCCCATGGCTTTTCCGCGTTGCTGTTGCCGGCTCCTCCTCCTGTGCAGCCGCTGATATCGGCAGGAAGGTCATGGACCTGGGTGCCGTCGTCAAGCACGTAGTCCTCATGGTGGTGATAGAGAGCGCCGTCGTAATCGTCCATGTACTGCCTCGCCGCAAGGCCGATCTGCTTTTCGTTGGAAAGGCAGGCCGTCTGTCTGGCCTTTTCCCGAACCCTGGCGAAGACAGGAAAGAGAATTGCCGCGAGGATCGAGATAATTGCTATAACAACGAGTAATTCAATCAGAGTAAAAGCTCTTTGGCATCCCATAGTGTGTTCTCTCCGGTTCAGTAGTGGTGCAAGTGTACCGAACCGGCATGAAGAGAGTCAATGCAATTGTAGTGAAGATGTATTACAAGAGAATTACAATCTCACTTCAAGTGTCTGTAGAGATGTCTCCCTCCCGCGCAGCATGAACTTTCTGTTGCAAGTTGCGACAATAAGCTGTATCATACGAGAGAATAAAGTCCGGATTTTGGAGAGCCTGTGATATGCAGACCAGACAAGCATTTACGTTGATAGAGCTCCTCGTTGTGATCGCGATCATTTCGATCCTCGCGGCAATCATCTTCCCCGTCTTTGCCAAGGTGCGCGAGAAAGCGAGGCAGACCAGCTGCTCGTCCAATGAAAAGCAGCTTTCACTGGGAGTTCTGATGTATGCGCAGGACAACGATGAAGTCCTGCCGCCGACGCAGGATCACTTCGGGAATCTCTGGCCTGCCCTCGTCAATCCCTATGTGAAGAACGACAAAATCCGTGTCTGCCCCAGCGATCAGGGCGGCGCAACGAATTCGTATGCGCTCGATGAAATGACCTTTATCGACCTCACGGACTTTGCGCCGGGCGATACGCCGTCGATGACGACGCTGAGCGCCTTCCAGGTTCCCGCAGATACGGTCATGCTGGGAGAGACAGGGGCAGGGGACGACTTCAAGACCCCGCGTCTCAATGCTTTCAAATTGACGGTTCCAACAGGCGATCTGAACGACGAAGCTGATGCGCGGCCTGCGCCAAGGCACTTCGACCGGACCAATCTGGCCTTTATGGACGGTCACGTTAAGTCGCTGCGATTGGACCAGTTCTACCTCGGTCAGACCCCGGCGGATAAGTGGTTCTGCGTGGACCCGGAGAATGTCGATGCCTGCGTTACGACACCTGACTAGGCTATAGTGACAACTATGAGGCGATCATGGGGCCGGATGCTTGTCTTGCTTCTGCCGATACCGGCAGTGTGGATGCTCTGGCATCATGATCGCCAGATTGCCGATGCGACGCCGCCCCCGATAAGCGCCGAAGCGTTGCGTACCCAAATGGGCGCGATCCTTTTCAGTGAGCGTCAGCGGCTCGCCGGCGTAAGGGCATCGAAACGATATCCGATCCGCAGCGCCAAGTGCTGCGCGCGTTCCGGCGAACCCGGCAGCGCAAAACCTGTCGTATCCGACTTTATCCTCGACGCTTCCTCCATCTACAACAACTTCAATCCTGCTGTCTTTGTCGAATCCGGACCGCCGGCATTTCCCGACATGTGGCTGCTTTTTGATCTGGGAGCGCATGGAAATTTTTCGGGCTTCACGCTTGCCGTTACGTCGCAGCTCCAATTGCTCGGACGCCCCAATATCTATTTGCAATGCAGCGACGATGGAACGACCTTCTTAAATGTGTCTCCCATCAGCTATATCGCTACGGGATCAGGAACGCCCTCATGCGGTAAAATCACCATGCGGTGCAATCCGATATCGCATCGCTATTTGCGCGTCCAGTTGCAGTCCAGCTCGGCGACAAGTCCAATCACCGACTATCAGAAACTGTTCGACGTCGTCGTGTACGATGCTGCCGGCGCGCCTCTCTCCGGCCCTTCGAAGCATCCTTCGGAGAAAGTCGCTGTCAATACGCCTTCGTCACAGTCCGCCAACTGAATTCCTTGGAGATAGCCGGCTTTCGAGGGCCTGACAAACCGGGCATCGCAGCCTTGAAGCGTAGGTGGTACTCTCTCTAGCATGGATGAAAAGCTTTATGCATATTACGCGCGCAATCTCGAAGCGAAGATGATTGCGCTGGCTGCACAAGATGTAAAGCTTCAGACCTATGGAGCCGATGGCCGTCATGGTCATCATTTTCAGCTTGGCGCGTGTCTTTCCGAAGAAGAGCTGGGGGAGTTTGAGAAGAAATACTCCATTACGTTGCCGCCGGACTATCGAGCTTTTCTGAAATATGTCGGCAATGGCGGCGCCGGACCAGGCTACAGGTTGACGCCTCTGCAGTTGGCGATGCCTGCGGAGAAGGGGAAATTCGGTGATGAGTTTCTCTCCACTCCATTCGAGTATACAAAAGTTCTGTATCTTGATGAAGAGATCACATTCGATGCATCGGAGGGAGATGGCTATTTCCATGGCGCGCTGCATTTGAGCCATCGTGGCGCGGCAATCTTCGATTTCCTTATTGTCTCCGGACCTGCCGCCGGTCAGATCTGGACTGACCGTATCAATGAAGAAGGCGACTTTCGGCCGGAGGCAGTCAGCTTCTATTCCTGGTATGACCGATGGCTTGATGAATCGTTTCTCAAACTCTATAGCGATAAACTCAAACCTTCACGGTATGCACTGTTCGAGCCTGGTTCTCCTGAACGATTTGAGCAGTTCCTCGCTCTATTCAGGCGAATGCGCTCGGACCAGAGCCCCGACGGTATAAGCGCCGATCCTTCCTCCTATCTATCCTACTTCGATGAGAAAGCCCGCAAGCACTTCAGATCGCCAAACGAAGAAGAAAGGGCCGCCTGGCAAGCGCGATTCTCTAAAGATAATGATCAGCATTGGAGTGAACCATGCCCCGAAATGCCGATGGATTTTGAGGGGATGATCCACGAGTTCAATCAGCTTCGTCTGCGTTTTGAAACGTGCGATATGCTGGACGACCGCCTGGCGAAGATCTCATTTGTGAATCTTAGTCCTGCTTATTTTAATCCGACGAGCGTTCTGGTGATGCTGGAAGCATTCGGCTTCGTAATTACCGAATGCGGTGATGGAAGAGGCCCTTATCCGTACCCTCGGTATATGTATTGGGGTGTTTAGCAGAGGTAGTGATAGTCCTTGAGAGAAAACCGCCCAGAGACTGAACTTTGCGCAATTCGCCCTGCAAGGGAGCGCATGGACTTGTCTGCGTGCCCTTGCAGGGCTATCTGAAACGGACTACGAAAGCGTTAACAACAAGAAGCATTCGAATAATTGGAGACCCTATTGCCTCCCAGGATCGGGAGCGTGGAGGCTCTTCGCTAAACCCGGGCCTCTTCCCGGCGATGGGAGCGGTGCTCCACAGCTTCAAGGAGCGGTGTGTCGGCAGATACACGCCGCCGCTTGCTCTCCGACTTAGCGCGGCGTTTCCGGATATACATGAGAAGTCCTGTTACAAATAGCGTAAGGGGCGTCAACCCCATGAGCGAGTATAGTATCTTGGTCGTGATGCCGCCCCACCAGCCGAAGTGCAGCGAACTCAGTGTGCGCAAAACACGGTCCCCAAGCGGAGCGGTTGCGTCATCGGACACCTTCAGAATCTTGCCGGTATAGGGATTGATCGAGACCTGAACATACGGCAGGAATCCTAGCTCGCGTTTCTTGAAGCAATTGAACGGTTGCGCAGGCTTGGTGGGATACATAAAGCTCAGCATCCGGGCATCCGGAACGACTTTATTGGCTGTGGCGACAAGCGTATCTACCGGCAGGCGTTTTGCATTCGCCGGTGGAATGATAGGCGCAGGCTTTGCGGGCTTTGCAGTATGTGTCAGGGCATAGACAGCCTTTTGCACCGGTTCGAAGAACCCGAACATTGCGCCCGTCAAGGTCATCGTCAGGAGCAGAGGCAGCGTATAGATGCCGAATGTGTTATGCAGATCATGGGTAACACGCTTGGCTCCCGCTCCCCATTTCACGGTGATCCGCGATCGGATCTGCCGCACTGTGGCAGGCCACCAGAGCCAGATGCCCGATAGTAGCAGGATTGCGGTGAGCAGCCCGCCGAACCCGTTAACGACAAACCCCTTGGGGCCGTTCAGCAGATAGATGTGGAACTCCTGGCAGAAGCCTACCAGGGTGGCGCGAGCGTTGACGTTCCTAATGATGCGTCCGGTGTATGGATCGATCGTTATGTAGCGCTTGGCTCCGCCGTCCCCAAGGCTTACCGCATATGCTGCTTCGTCCTCTTTGGGCATAATCATAAACGCCAGGTCGCTGGGATCCGCCTTTGGAAGGGCCGCCTTGAGGCGGGACTGGATCTCCGCAATCGGCATGAGTGTCGCGACGGCCGTAGGCGGCGCGACATGGCCCATCTCCGGGGCGGTGATACGGGTGATCTCGTTTTCGAATACGATAACGCCGCCCGTGAGTCCCATTGCGGAGAAGTATAGGCCGACGATTACTCCAAGCCAGAGATGGATGACGAGCACCGCCCTTCGTATGCCGGCTTTACCCGGCATACGAAGGCGCTTCTTCAACAGATTGGCAGACATACCACACGGTCTCCGAAAGTCTTACGATCCTGGCTTCGTCATCAGGAAATAATAGTCTTCATTGCAGTCGCCTGCGGCGCTTTTCGAGCAGCTTGTCGCATCGCCGTCATAGGGGAACTGCGGGTTGATGAGGTCTCCGATGTCGTGGGAGCGGGAAGCGATGCCGTTCGCCGTCTGGCTGGAGAAAGATACATGCATCGCCTTGACATGCCCATCGAACCACAGGACGTTGGTAAAACCGTTATGGCGTGCATGGACGCTCGCAATGTCCACGGGGCTTGTTGCGCGGGAGGGCGGATAGATAAAGGCGCTTCGTCCAAGTGTGCCGTTAAAGAAGTCGCCGGCGTCGGCCAGAAGCAGGGTCTCAGAGGGCGCTGTTGCGGTTGCCAGGGACACGCCGTGGTGGTTGTACTGCAGCGTGCCGGGGCCGGTTCCCTGCGGGGCGGCCATCCAGTTATATCCATAACCGACATCGACAGGAGGTGTGCCTGCGGGAATGGTCACGGAATCAGGGCAATCCTGGATCTTGGCGTTCTTCATGTAGGGATAGAGAGGTCCCTGCGTGTAGTCGGTCACGCCTGTGCCGCGGTCCCACAAACCGTACCAGTAGCAAAAGCTGGTAAAGTCGTTGGGATCGGTCCAGTAGCCGAATGATGCGATCTGCTCGTCGTTATCCTGGGCATACTGTTGGAAGGCAAGACCTATTTGCCGCAGATTGCTGGCGCATACCGTTTGGCGCGCCTTCTCGCGGACCTTCGCAAATACGGGGAATAGTATTGCTGCGAGAATCGCTATAATAGCTATTACTACGAGTAACTCAATAAGAGTGAAAGCTTTGCGGCTTGATTTATGCCGGGCTACTTCGGGGGACATAGACTTACTCCTGTGGCGGCTTGTGGCCGCCGGGTATTGCTTTGTCGTGGAGGCCGGCAAGCCTCCACGACTATTCCAGGAAAATGACCTTCTCCTGATTTGATCTGTTACTTTGAATCGGCGACAAATGACAGCGTGCTGTAGTCGGCCACCGACGGATATGGCTTGCCGTTAAAGAAGCCGGATCGCGCTTCTTCGACTTTGGCGCGTATGTCATAACGGCCGCCTTTTGCGGGACCGAGATCTGCCGATCCGTTTGCGTCCGTTTTGACTGTCTGTTCATCCTTACTTGCGGGTGAAGTGAAAACGATTTCGGAATT
>Ga0105238_10007566_pt1 | contig 10884 bp, 8 predicted proteins | sample KBSC34metaG_FD_81526 | JGI IMG/M metagenome (GOLD analysis project Ga0105238, IMG submission 81526) | Corn rhizosphere microbial communities from Kellogg Biological Station, Michigan, USA - KBS C3-4 metaG | ecosystem: Host-associated > Plants > Roots > Rhizosphere > Soil | place: Michigan, USA...
AGCGACAGGTCCTCGTTGGGGACGATCAGCTCGGGGTCGAAGAACATCTTCGCCCCGATGCCGTCGCAGGCCGGGCAAGCGCCAGCTGGGTTGTTGAACGAGAACAGCCGGGGCTCGACCTCGGGGTAGCTGATGCCGCAGGTGGGGCAGGCGAAGCGTTCGGAGAAGATCAGATCGTCGCCCTCCAGCGGCGAGATCTTGACGATGCCGCCCGTCAGCTTGGCGGCCAGCTCGATCGAGTCGGTCAGGCGCTGGCGGATGCCATCCTTGCGGACCAGGCGGTCGACGAACACCTCGATGGTGTGCTTCTTGTTCTTGTCGAGCTTGGGGGGCTCGGCCAGCTCGCACAGGTCGCCGTCGATGTTGGCGCGCACGAAGCCGTCCTGGCGCAGCTTGGCCAGCTCTTGCGCGAACTCACCCTTGCGATCGCGCACCACTGGCGCCAGCACGCTGAACCGCGCGCCCTCGGGCAGCGCTAGCACCTGGTCGACCATCTGCTGGATCGACTGCGAGCTGATGGGTTGCCCGCAGTTCCAGCAATGCACCTGGCCCACCCGCGCCCACAGCAGGCGCAGGTAGTCGTAGATCTCGGTTATGGTCCCCACCGTCGAGCGGGGGTTGCGCGAGCCCGACTGCTGCTCGATCGAGATGGCTGGCGACAGCCCCTCGATCGAGTCGATGTCGGGCTTGCGCATCTGGTCCAGGAACTGACGCGCGTAGGCCGACAGCGACTCGACGTAGCGGCGCTGCCCCTCGGCGTAGATGGTGTCGAAGGCCAGCGAGGACTTGCCCGAGCCCGACAGGCCGGTCACCACCACCAGCTTGTTGCGGGGGATCTCGACGTCGATGTTCTTGAGGTTGTGCTCGCGCGCGCCCTTGACGACGATCTTGTCCATCGGGTGAGTCATCGGCTCGGCGCTGGGCCGATTGAGATTCTGGGCCTTCATGGAAGAACAGGGCGGATAGGCGCGGTAAAGCGGCGAGCGTACCTTATCACATTGTTGTGCGGCCGGGGTTACGTGTTCGGAGCGGTGATCTCAGCGGCGGGGTGATTTTACCGACCGGCTCTCGACAGGCGGGCCGCCAGGTCCAGCGCGGCCAGGAAGCTGCCCGGGTTGGCGCGCCCGCGTCCGGCGATGTCGTAGGCCGTCCCGTGATCGGGGGAGGTCCGGACGAAGGGGAGCCCCAGGGTGACGTTCACGGCGTCGTCGAAGTGCAGCAGCTTCACGGGGATCAGCCCCTGATCGTGATAGAGGGCGATCACCGCGTCGAACCGGCCGTCGGCGGCCTGACGAAAGACCGCGTCGGGGACGTGGGGGCCGCTGACGTCGGCCGGCAGGCGCTCGCGCGCCAGCACGGCGCGGGCCGCCTCGATGCCCGGCAAAACCAGTCGGGTCTCCTCGTCGCCGAAGCGGCCGGCTTCGCCGGCGTGCGGGTTCAAGCCGGCCACGGCCACGCGTGCCCGGCCCACCCCGAAGTCGCGCAGCAACGCCCGCGCCGCCAGAACGGTGGCACGCGCCACGTCGGTGGCGCGGAGCTGCCGCGGCACCTCCGCCAGCGCCAGGTGGGTGGTGGCCAGCACCACGCGCAGGCGTGGTCCCGCCAGCATCATGGCGAAGTCGTCGGTCTTGGCCCGGTGGGCCAGGTACTCGGTGTGCCCGGGAAAGGTGAACCCGGCCCGCGCGATCCAGTCCTTCGAGATGGGCGCCGTGCACAGCGCGGCCAGCTGGCCGCCCAGGGCGTCGTCTGTCGCCGCTTGCAGCGACTCGAGCTGGGCGTGGGCCGTCACCAGATCGGGACGGCCGGGCACCACCGGTCCCCGAGCCACCACCGGCCGCACGTGCGACGGCGGCAACGCCGCGAGCCGCAGCGCGGCTGCCGTCGCGGCCAGCACTTGCGGGTCGCCGTAGACCTTGACGGGCAGCCCGGGGCGCTCGGCCAGGGCGCGCAGGACGATCTCCGGTCCGATGCCGGCTGGATCTCCCAGGGAGATACCGATCACCGAACCAGTCGCCGGAGGCGTCGAGAGGGTCATGGAAGGATCTTCTTCATCGCCTTCATCATACGGAACTTTTGCGGGGCGTCCGGAGCGTGGGCCCCTGCGGCGCCCCGGCGAATTTTTGGCCTTCGCTCGCCGTCGTATCAGGGTGAACGCGCTGGTCGTGATGATGGCCCTGAAGCTGGCGGGGGGGACGCTGGCCCTTTCGGACCAGGGCGCCCCGGCGACCGCCCCCACGGCGGGGCGAACGCTGCCCGCGTCGCCAGCTCCCGCGCGGAAGGTGCCCTGGCACCAGCAAGCCATCCGCTGGCTCCCCGGGCGTGGCCGGCCGCGAGCGCCGGCCCCTCCGCACGACGAGGCCATTCGCTACGACGTTCGTTACGGCGTCCTCGGTTCGATCGGCTCGCTGCGCGTGCTGGCGGGGGCGCTGACCCCCGGCGCGCAGCCGACCGTCCACCTGCAGGGGGAAGGAAGCGGCTCGGTGCTGGGCCTCGGGTCCATGCAGAGTCGCATCGACGCCGATTTCGACGCCGGCCTGCGCGGTTCGCGCCAGTGGACAGCCGCCAGGGGAGACGCCGGCGCGCGGACGGTCGACAGCGGAGCGTGGGACGCGGCCGGGCGCGCCCACCTGATACGACGCAAGCCGGGTCAACCCGACGAGGCGTATCACTTTCCGGCGGTGCTGCAGACTTCTGATCCGCTGGGGTTGATCTGGCGGCTGCGCACCGTGCCGCCGCCGCTGGGGACCAGCGACACCATCCAGGTGATCGATGGGCTGGCGATGTGGCGGGTGCGCGTCACCACGGTCGCCACCGCCGATCCCGTGCCGGAAACCACCCCGGGGGCGACGGCGCTGCGTCTGGAAGGCGTGGTGACACCCTTCTTCTACGACGGCCGCCCTGATCCAGATCGCAAGACGCGCCATTTCACCCTGTGGCTGGACCGCGGGTCCGCCCACCTGCCCCTGCGCATCGCCGTTCCCCTCGGCCCCGCCGAGCTGGTGATCCGTCTGAGTGGCAGGTGACGTGCGCGGCCCGCGCGTCCTAGCTGGGGGCGCCGGCGCCGGGGGCGCGCAGCTTGTAGCCGACGTGGCGCACGGTCTCGATCATGGCGCTGCCGGGGCCCAGCTTGGCGCGCAGGCGCCGCACGTGGATGTCCACGGTGCGCGTGCCGCCCGCGTAGCGGTAGCCCCACACTCGCGAGAGAAGCTGCTCGCGCGTGAACACGCGGCCCGGCCGCTCGGCCAGGAACTTCAATAGCTGGAACTCCTGGCGGGGCAGCTTCAGCGCCCGGCCGCGGAACGACGCCTCGACCGCGACCGAGTCGATCACCAGGTCGCCGATCTTGATGCGGCCCGCGGCCCGGAACGAGGACATGCGCCAGTCGAGCTGCCGGATCCGCGCGTAGAGCTCCGGCGCCACCACCGGCGCCAGCACGAAGTCGTCGGCGCCCGCTTCAGGATCGAGCCCGGCCAGCCGAGAAACCTCTACGCACAGGAGCACCGGTACGTCCGAAAGCGACGCCACCTCCCTGACGCGGCGGATGGCGGCACGCCCCACCTCGAGGTGCGCGCCCGCGTCCACGACGACGACGGAGGGGCGGGACAGCTCGATGTCTTCGGGGAGCTGGTCGATGTCGTAGCCGACGGCGACGACTTCACACCCCAAATCATTCAAAGCGGAGGCAGGAGAATCGGGTTCGGATACGGCCGTCGTCGGATTCGACGTGACCACCAAGGCTCTCATTTTGTGGATACACTATCAGGCCAGCCAGGGGGAACCCGAAAAAAATGCGGCGGCGTCACTGCGGCGTGACCGCCCCTTTTCCAAGCGGAAACATTTGCAGGGTCACGCTTGGCGGCACCCGGGGCGGGATGTAATACTGAAGACCGATTGATGATTTTCACTGCTCGTTCTGCGGAAAGCGGCGACGCGAGGTGCGCAAGCTCATCTCCGGTCCGCGCGTCTTCATCTGCGACGAGTGCGTGGCGCTGTGCAACGACATCATCGCGAAGGAAGAGGCGGCCGAGCGTCCGAAGTATCCCCGGCCCCGCGAGATCTACGACGAGCTGAACCGCTACGTGATCGGCCAGGATCGCGCCAAGAAGGCGCTGGCCGTTTCGGTCTTCAACCACTACAAGCGCATCGGCCAGCACGGCAAAGCCGGTGACGTCGAGATTCAAAAGGGCAACATCCTTTTGCTGGGGCCTACCGGCTGCGGCAAGACGCTGCTGGTGCAGACCCTGGCCAAGAAGCTGGACGTCCCCTTCGCCATGGCCGACGCCACCACGCTGACCGAGGCCGGTTACGTGGGCGAGGACGTGGACAGCGTGATCAAGGCGCTGTACCGCAACGCCGGCAACGATCCCGAGAAGGCCAGCCGCGGCATCGTCTGCATCGACGAGATCGACAAGATCGCGCGCAAGGGCGGCGGCCCCTCCGTGACCCGTGACGTGTCGGGCGAAGGGGTGCAGCAGGCGCTGCTGAAGATCCTGGAAGGCAAGCAGGCCTCGATCACGCCGGACGGCGCGCGCAACCGGCCCCAGCAAGAGCTGATTCAGGTCGACACCACGGACATCCTGTTCGTGTGCACGGGGGCCTTCAACGGCATCGAGGAGATCGTGCGCCGCCGCACCGGCCAGCGGGGCCTGGGCTTCGGGGCCAGCATCGAGAAGTCGGAGCAGTCGAAGAACGAGCTGCGTTCGCTGACCCGCACCGAGGACCTGATCAAGTTCGGCATGATCCCCGAGTTCATGGGGCGTCTGCCCATCATCGTGTCGGCCGACGATCTGGACGTCGACATGCTGGTCGAGATCCTGTGGAAGCCGAAGAACGCGCTGGCCAAGCAGTACGAGCGCCTGTTCGAGATGGAAGGCGTGAAGCTGCGCTTCACCGAGGACGCGCTGGTCAGCGTGGCCCAGGAGGCGTCGCGCCGGAAGTCGGGCGCACGCGGCCTGCGCGCCATCCTGGAAGAGGTCATGCTGGACGTGATGTACGAAATACCTTCGCTGACGGGTGTCAGCGAGTGCGTGGTGACTCAGGATGTCGTCGTGTCACGGGGGCGCCCACAACTGGTCCGCGAGAAGAAAGCCTCCTAGTCCAATTCGGTTGGGCGCCGTCACTTCTGCTTGGCGCTGCCCCTCCGACCCAGCCGAGGTTCAAGAGGTCAAATACGAATGCTGAGTCAGAAGGAAAAGAACGAGATCCGCCGCGTCCTGGAAGACGAGCAGCGCCGCCTGTCCCGGACCAGCCAGAACGCCCTCTCTTATTCGATGAATCACGAGCGCAACATCGGCCGTGACTCGATCGACGAGTCGATGGAAGAGGAGATCTTCTCCACGGAGATGCGCCTCCACGACCGGGAGAAGTTCCTGCTGAACAAGGTCTCGAAGCAGCTGGTCCGTCTGGACTCGAACGAGATCGACGTGTGCGAGGACTGCGGCGAGGCCATCTCGTTCCGCCGCCTGATGGCCCGTCCGGTCAGCACCCTGTGCATCGACTGCAAGGAGCAGGCAGAGCGGGAAGAGGCGGCGGTGGCCCAGAACGGCCGCGGCGCCATCACCGACGCCGACATGGGCGGCGAATCGGAAAAGATTCCGGTCGGAGTGGAAGACTAAAAGCACCCTCGCGGCGGCAATCATCGTGATGGGAACCCTGGCAGGGTTCCCAAACCCTCCCGCTCGACGCGAATGGCAGGTGACGGGAACTCTGCCAGGGTTCCCATCACAATGATTTTGCCGCCGCGATGTAAGTGATGTAGTTTTCTGTCGCCAGAACGGCGAACCCATGGCCGAGCGATATCGCATTACCGAACGCATTGCCGCGGGCGGTATGGCTGAAGTTTTTCGGGGGGTCGCCGAGTCCCTTCAGGGCTTCCGCAAGAACATCGCCATCAAGCGCGTGCTGCCCGCGCTGACGCAGAACAAGAAGTTCGTGGCGATGTTCCTGGACGAGGCGCGCCTGTCGCTGTCCTTGCAGCACGCCAATATCGTGCAGGTGTTCGACATCGGGCACACCGACGACACGTACTTCATCGTCATGGAGTACGTGGACGGCGTCGATCTGAAGGCACTGCTCGACTGGCGGCGCCGCATGGGCAAGCGCCTGCCCATGGCGGTGGCGCTGAACATCGCTACCGAGATCACGAAGGGGCTCTCGTACGCGCACGAGATGCTGAACCCCGAGACCGGCCGGCCTCTCGGGATCGTGCACCGCGACGTGTCGCCGCCCAACGTCCTCATCTCGAAGCAGGGCGAGGTGAAGGTGGTGGACTTCGGCCTGGCCAAGGCCACCAGCCAGATCGAGACCACCGATCCGGGCGTGGTGAAGGGGAAGATGAGCTACCTGTCGCCCGAGGCTGCCCGGGGCGAGGAGGTGGACAGCCGCGCCGACATCTTCGCGGTGGGCATCCTGCTGTACGAGATGCTGACCGGGAAGCGCCTGTTCTACGGCGAGACCGACTACCAGACGGTCGAGCTGGTGCGCAACGCGAAGATCCCGCCCATCAAGGCACAGAACCCCGACGTCGAGCAGGAGCTGGAGGACATCGTCAGGAAGACGCTGGCCCGGAACAAGGAAGATCGCTTCCAGACGGCCAACGATCTGCAAGACGCCCTGGCGCACTACAGCTACTCGCGCGGCCTGAAGGTGATCTCGCGCGACGTGGCCGATCTGGTGCGGCAGTGTCTGGAGGACAAGTCGGCGCAGTCGTCGGGCGGCAAGCGCCGCGCCGGGAACATCCTCGACAACCTGCTGCAGGACGAGATCAACAAGTTCACCTCCGTCGACTTCGAGGATCCGGGGGCGCGGCCGCTGGGAGCGGACGACCTGAGCGGGGGGACGGGCAGCGATCTGATCGATCCGCGCGGCTGGGCTGGCGAGGCCAACAGCGGCCCGGGCGGTATGGGCCGGCCCACGGGGGCCTTGCCGGTCGACCACGCCAGCCGACCCACGTTGCGCGACGCTCCCGCCGTCTCCGGCAAGAATGGACAGCGACCGGGCGCCGAGCGAGGGCAGTCCGGCCGCACCAGCACCCAGTCCGGTCAGCGCAACGGCAACAGCAAGAACGGTGACCGTCCCGGCAACAGGGTCGGTAGTGGTCCGTCCGGCCAGGGCCGGGGCGGAAACGGCGCGGGCGCGACGGGCCGTCCGGCGACGAGCGATCCGATGAGCCGCCCCACGCCGCCGCCGCCGGGGGCCGTGGCCACCGTGCAGGACGACGAGATGATGGACCGGCCCACGCCGGGGCCCGAGACACTGGCGGCGGTGCTGGAGCCGGTGCCTGCGCCCGCGATGGGGGGGCAGCCCGGGCCGTCCAAGCCGTCCAAGCTGCTGATTGGTGTGCTGCTGGGTGTGATCGTGCTGGCGGTGATTGCTCTCGCCAGCATCATGCACGCGCGCAAGTAGCGCCGCTCAGGAGCCGGTCAGCAGTTTTTCAGCGGTTGCGCGTCATCGCGGGAGGGTTTGGGAACCCTCCAGGGTTCCCATCAGAGTGAATCGCGGCTCGATGTCGACGGGCACGCGCGCCAGGCGGTCCAGCACTCGCTTCACGGCCGGCCGCAGCACGGCCCGGCTTTGCACCAGCGCGGCGGCGGCGGCGTGGTCGCCGGCCGCCTGCAACGTCATCAGCTCGCCCGTCAGGGCCCGTACGGCCTCTTTCATCTTCACCGGATCGGCCGCGAACGTGCCGTCCTTGGCGACGGTGACGGCGCCCGCGTCGAGCAGCGTGTTGAGCTGCAGCGCCACGCCCCGGCCGTGCGCCTCGTTCAGGCCGAAGCGGATCGAGCGGAACGCCGAGGCCAGGAACGTCGTGTAGAGCGCCCGCTCGAGCTTGCGCTCGACGACGCCCTCGTCCATCAGGACGCCCAGCGCCCACAGCCCAGCGATGTCCGCCTTCGCCTCCTCGATGGTCCCGTAGGTCTCCTGCAGCGCCGCGCGGACGGTGCGGCGCGGGCCCGTCTGAGGCTTGTCGAATGCTTCGCTCACCTCGTGCGGTCCCAGGCCGTGCATCAGCTCGTGCATCAGGATGTGCATGAAGAACGCGTCGAAGCGGACGTCGGCGCGCTCGGAGCTCGCGATCGCCACGCGCGAGATGGGCAGCAGCACCAGGCGGAACTTCGCCTCCTGGACGTTCTTCAGCATCACGCGCTTCGTGCCCAGCTCGCGCTCGATCTTCTCGTCGTTGGGAAGATTGAAGGCCGCCGTCTGCACGCCGCGGTTCGCGTCGCCGGCGCCGAAGATCTCGTTGACGACGCGGATGGGCGCCAGCGCGCCCAGGTGGGGATTGCGCAGCGACGGCGCGATGGGAAGCTGATCTTCCAGGCCTTGCAGCTCGCTCGCGAAGCGCGCCAGGCGGGCAGTCTCGGCGTCGTCGCGCAAGGTGACGAAGGCCTCGAACGCGGCCTTGGCGCTGAACCAGCCGTCCTCGTAGACCTCGTAGGGTCCGAGCGTCGGCTCGATCTCGGCGTCGAGCTGCATCCAGGCGGCGTCGCTGGGGTAGTAGTCGTTCGAGAGGAAGGAATCAGCGCGCGTCTGCAGATACTTCCGCAGTGACGGTCGCGTCGTCTGCGTGGCCGCCTCGCGCAGCAGGGCGGCCGCCTGGGCCAGCTCGGGCTGATACTCCACGCTGTAGGGGACGATCGCGAAGGCGCCGGCGGGGTCGCGGCGGATGGTGGTGAAGAAGCCGCCGGCGCGGGCCCGGGCGTCCGCGGGCAGGCCCTTCATCCAGGCCTGCAGCGCTCCTTTGGTAGCGTCGGGCGGATAGAACGTGCCGGCGACAGGCTTGGGCCCGACGCCGGGGATGAACGGTCGATCCGCATCCAGGCGCAGCCACGGTCCCTTGTTCTGCACCAGGGCGCGCAGGCGCTGGCGGCCGAGCGGCGTGGAGTCGCGGGCCAGTTGCAGCAACAGCGCATCGTTGCCGGCCCACACCTGCCGCATGAACAGCGTGTCCATGAGCTGCGCCGCGCGCAGGATCGAGACCAGCGCCGCCCGCTCGCCAGGCGGCAGCCGTGACACGTCGGCGGTCAGCTCAGCGGGCGCGAAGCGGTCCGAGAGCCGCTTCAGGGTAGCCGCGTCGGGAGAGGCAACAGGCAGGGCGACGACCGCTATCGGAGCGGCAGCGGGCTGCTGCGCGGTAGCCACGGAGGCGGGCGCGGCGAGAGCGAGCAGCCCGAGCAGCAGGCGGCGAGATGGAGCGAGGGAAGAGTTCCGAGCGGGCAACCGCCGAGGCGCTATCGTCATCCCGCGATGATGGACCAGCAATGCGCCATCAGGGAACCGGCTTGCGGACCCCGCACCGAGGTTGCTTGCGACCCCGCACTTTGAGGTGCGACCCCGCACCGAGGTTGCTTGCGACCCCGCACCGAGGTTGATGTTGCGCGAACCCCGCAGCGAGGTTGATGTTGTGCGGACCCCGCACCGAAGTTGATGTTGAACGCGAACCCAGCACCGACGTTGGCGGATCTCGCACCGAGGGTGATGTTGCAGCGGCGAAGAGTCCGGCCCATTGATGCTCGACTGGGGGCCGATCCCATGCGCGAGGCGGAAAGCGCCTACTTCACATGGATGTCACGGCCCATGCCGACACGGAACGTGCCCGCTGGTCCGCTCTCCAATTGCCCCCCGCGAGGGCCGCCGAAATCCCGGCGTGTGTCGCAATCAGGCCGGTGCTGCTTCTGCCGCGGGAACGGTCGTCTCTTCCACAGGTACGCCCGCGAATCTCCGCAGCCAGTACGTTCCCGGCGGAAAGAGTGCATCGACGCCCGCCCTCCACAGATCGCGAGCGGCGCGGTACGCGGCCACGAAGATCTTGTTGCGCTGGATCGCCTCGATCCGGGCCCACTTGTTAAGGCTCGCCACGCGGGGGCTCAATTGCCGATGCGCTTCCCATGACTGCGGCCGGTCCGTGGGGCGCTGTCTCAGCACCTCTGCGCGACCCAGGATGCGCCGCCCTTCGGCCTGCCGTTCGTCGCGAGCGGCCGTCTCTACCGAGGAAATCCGGTCAGCCAGAATCGCGCGCCACTCCGCGGGAGCGAGGTGGCCGAATCCTGGTGGCTGTTCGATCTCCAAGGTTACCGACTCAGGCAGGCCGCCATCCTTGCGGAAGAAGCGCGTTGGCCGGCGAGCAGAGATAGGCCGGTCGTGCAAGTTCGCCCAGACAGACGTCGCCCCGGGCCACTGGTCAGCCCGCTCGATCAGGCCGTCCTTCGCGGGGTTCGTGAGGGCGTACGTCATCTTGGTCAGGATGTCTTCGGGGCTGGGCAACTCGACGATCGAGGTCGCTTCCGAGGCCCAGAAGTTTTCCCAGCGGCATCGGAGAGCGTACTGGTGCTTGGCCACCAGCTTGTGGAAGATCTCCAGGAACTCCGGCATGCGGCCGCGCGTGTCCACGACGATGGTGTGGTGGTGGTTGGAATGGGCCAGGAAGGCGAGCACACGCATCTCGGTCCGTTGGGCAGCCAATGCCAGACAGTAGATAAAGGCGTTCGTTGTCTCCCGGTCAGGCCGGAGCAGGAACTGCCGTTGGGTACACCGGCGGGTCACCATGTACACACCACCCGGGACGATTCGACGGGGCATCGACATTCCCTTTCTTCGGCAGCGCTTCGGAACCGGTGCTGGCCAAAATAACCTTGGTGTGGGCGCCAACCACCGCAAGCAAGTAGCCTCGGGTAGGGTCGCAACCACGTACCGCACGTAACCTCGGTGGGGTTAGCGCACGAGGCCCGTAACCTCGGGTCAGCGCTCACGCCAGGCACGTAACCTCGGTGGGGTCAGTGCCCTCGGTAGGGTCAGCGCTGAGCGGGGGGGCCTCGCAGGACCTCGGTGGGGTCAGCGCCCGGGGGCTCCTCGGAGGAGCAACCTCGGTGGGGTCAGCGCGCAACC
>Ga0105238_10007569_pt1 | contig 10881 bp, 8 predicted proteins | sample KBSC34metaG_FD_81526 | JGI IMG/M metagenome (GOLD analysis project Ga0105238, IMG submission 81526) | Corn rhizosphere microbial communities from Kellogg Biological Station, Michigan, USA - KBS C3-4 metaG | ecosystem: Host-associated > Plants > Roots > Rhizosphere > Soil | place: Michigan, USA...
CGCGCTTGCTCGGCGGGCGGTACGGACGCCGGCGGCATCTGCTCGTAATAATGAGCCGGTTGTTGCAGATGTAGTACTTGAAGAACGAGGGGGGGCCTTTGGCTCCCCCTCTGTTTTTTGCAAGACCTTTTGTTAAAAAAACGGGATGGTGCGGCTCGCCGAGTCGAACCTCCTGATACGTTGTCGAAAGACCCTAATCGCGACCCTGCGGGATTCGGAGAAACACCATGTTTAAGAAAATCTGTTTGACCCTAGCGGCGCTGTTGCCCGCATCGTTGGCATTGGCACAAACGCCAACCCCGACCATCTCAACCACCTATAGCACCGCGCCGACCATCCAGGTCAACGGTCCGGCTGGTTGCATCATCACCCAAGCCACGGCACTGAACTACGACCCCAACACCAATACGATCACGATCGTCAACGGCGTTGATTCCTGCTACAACGGCGTCATTCCGCCGAAGCAAGCAAGCATCAATATCTCGATCAATACGTCGAATTACACGATCGGTTCCGGCGCGGCCGCACCGGTGGTCAGCGTGACCAACCAGACGGCGGGAGCGGACGTGACGTGCTCGCTGAACCCGACCAGTGGTGGTTTCACCGCCACGCCAGCTTCCATCACGAACAGCGGTACGTTCACTCTGAGCACGCCGGCAACGGCGGGCACGTACTCGTTCGTGCCGACCTGCACGACTGCGACCGCGGGCTACAGCCCTACGGTTTTGGTGTCCGGCAGCGCCTCGCTCACCGTGGTTCCCACCTGCACTGGTGCCAACTGCACACAGTGCTCTGCGCAGCAGATCAGCACGCCGCTCGGCGGCAAGACCTTCCAGCGCCAGTGCAGCGGTAACGTCACCATGTATCCGTCCGGTGCCGGCTGGGTCGGAGCCCTGACCGACATGAGCACGGTGTTCGGCAACAAGCCGTTCCCGGTCTACACGTATTCGGGCCAGGCGCCGACGTTCTTCATCGACTCGGGATACTACGTGGCGCTGGCGTTCACACCCGCCGCTTCGGGTCTGATCAAGTTCACGGCCAACAACAGCTACGGTGACGGCGGTACGATCTCCCTGAGCACGTCGCCCGGCGGCCTGACTGCGGGTCAGCCCGGCGTCATCTGCGCAGCGACTTACGGCGGCTTGAACAGCCTGCTGGCCAGCACGAGCTCGGGCAGCTGTATGGTGACCTTGGGCCAGACGTACTACATCAATTTCGCCGACACCAATAGCAATGGCGATAATCTGTGCTTTGGCGGGTCGACGGGTGGCTGCTCGCAGTCGCGCGTGTCCTACTCGTTCACGGCAAGGGCGCAATGATCGGCCGGAGTCGCGGTGCATCAGCACCGCGACTCCACTTTTACGATCCGCGGATCGACGAAGTTACTTGATTCGATTTGCAAAGGCCGGATAATTCCGGCCTTTGTTTTTGGACGGAAAAAACATGACGGCAAAGATGATCTTGGGTGTGGTGCTTGGGCTCGCCGGCTTCGCGGGATTTGCGCACGCCGGCGACGATGTCCCCATCGTCACACAGGGCGGCGCCACGGCGACCCTGGCCGATGTGGAAGGGTTCCTGCGCCAACAGGTGCCGGAGGACAAGCGGCAGGGATTCCTCGGCAGCGCGAGCCGGGTGAACCAGATGCTGATCGGCATCCTGCGCGACAAGGAGTTGGCCAACCAGGCCGTTACAATGAAACTCGATCAGGATCCGCAGGTGCAGGCACAGCTGGCCTATGCGCGCATCCAGATCCTCTCGGCCCAGCGCATGCACGCCTTCGAGGCCGCGTTGAAAGTGCCTTCCTTCGAGGAAGTCGCGAAGGAGCAATATCTCGCCCACAAGTCGGACTACGTCAGCCCCAAGGTCGTTGACGTGCAGCATGTGCTGATTTCGTTGAAGGGCCGCACCGACGACGAGGCGAAAGCGCTCGCCGACAAGGTCCATGCCGAGGCGGTTGCTAGTCCCGCCGGCTTCGACGAATTGGTGGCCAAGCATTCCGAGGACCCGTCGAAGGCGGGCAACAAGGGAATGATTCCCGGCGCCACCTCGGGGGGCTACGTGCCGGAATTCGCGGCTGCGGCGGGCAAGCTGAAGACGATCGGCGAAATTTCGCCAGTGGTCAAGACCTCGTACGGCTACCACGTGCTGAAATTGGCGCGCATCGTGCCGGCGAAGCCGCAGGAGTTCGCGGCGGTGAAGGAGCAAATGATCGCCAAGCTCAAGCAGGACTATTTGGCCGAGCAACGTACCGCTTTCCTGAACAAGCTCGACAGTGCGCAGGCAAGCGTAAATCCGGAGGGCATGGAGGCCTTGCGCAAGCGCTTCAACCTCGACGCCGCCGAGAATATCGGCGAAGCGATCAATGCGACGGCGAAGCCTGCTCCGAAGCCCTAGTCGAATGATCAGCGATTGCCCGATGGCATGAGGTCTGCTTCGCTTCAACCGCTACGTGCGGGAAAATCGCTGGCCATTGCGCTCCATTTCATCCGCCGCGAGTTGCGCAGCCGCTACCTCGGCAGCCTCAGCGGCGGTTTGTGGGCGCTGCTGCAGCCGCTGATCCAGCTCGCGATCTATGGCTTCGTGTGGACCTACGTGTTCAAGATGCGCCTGCCAGGCGGGGATGATTCCCCGGCGGGGATCGTGCCGTTCCTTGCGCTCGGCGTGTGGCCGTGGAATGCGTTCAGCGAGGCGGTAATGCGTTCGGCGACGGCGATTCAGGACAACGCGGGCCTGATCGGCAAGGTTGCGCTGCCGCGCGGTGTGCTCGTGTTCGCCACGAGCAGCGCGAGCTTTCTGCTGCACGGCGCGGGTTTCATCGTCGTCCTGACCATGCTCAAGCTGCTTGGCTTCCCGATTCACCTCGCGCTGTTGCCGCTCGCCCTGCTCGCATTCGCCGTGCTGTTCGTGCTCGCGCTCGGATTCGGCTATCTGTTCGCCGCGGTGCAGGTGTTCGTACGCGATCTCTCGCAGGTCCTCGGCCAGTTGCTGCCGCTGATGATGTTCACCGCGCCAGTACTCTACTCGCGCGACTTCCTGCCCGACCGCTTCCGCCATTGGCTGGGCTGGAATCCGTTCACGTTCTATCCCGAATACCTGCGCGCCGAACTGCTTGGCATCGGCGCGGTCGGCGCCGGTGCGCAAGTGACGGCGTTGGCCCTGGCCGTGGCGGTGTGCGCGATCGGCTACGCCGTGTTCCGCCGCCTCGATCCGCGTTTCGAGGATTTCCTGTGAGCGCCGCTGGGGCAAATGCCGCCGCCGGCGGCGTTCTCGCGATCGCGCGCGATCTCGGCAAGTCGTATCCCAAGGTGTTTCGTCCACGCGATCGCCTGCGCGCGCTGGCCAAATTGCTCCTCGGTCGCAGCGACATCGATTCGGTGCCGGTGCTGCGCGGCGTGAATCTCGAGGTCGTGCGCGGCGAGTCGCTCGCGCTGATCGGCGAGAACGGCGCGGGCAAGTCGACCCTGCTCAAGCTGCTCACCGGGGTGCTGACACCGACCACGGGCAGCGTCGAGGTGGGCGGCCGCATCGGTGCGCTGCTCGAACTCGGTGCGGGCTTCCATCCCGAATACACCGGCCGCGACAATATCGCCCTGTCTGCGTCGCTGTACGGTCTCGGTGCCGACGAGCTGCGCGAGAAGCTGCCGCAGATCATCGAATTCGCCGACATCGGACGCTACATCGACGAGCCGGTAAAGCATTATTCCTCGGGCATGGTCGTGCGCCTCGGTTTCGCGATCGTCGCCGCGCTCAAGCCCGATCTGCTGATCACCGACGAGGTGCTCGCAGTCGGCGACGAGTCGTTCCAGAAGAAGTGCGTGCGTTGGATGGAGGACTACCTTGCCGGCGGCGGCACGCTGATTCTCGTCTCGCACAGCATGTACCATGTGCAGAAGCTGTGCCGTCACGCACTGTGGCTGCGCGCTGGCGAGGTGGCTGCGTCCGGCGATGTGTTCGACGTGACTCAGGCCTATCTTGCTTACCACGAGCGCAAACTCGCAGGCACACCGGATCGCGGCACGATCGTGGCGCAGGGCATCGAATTCCATCTGCTCGGCGTCGCCGTCAACGGCGTGGAGCAGGAGACGCCCGTGTTCATCGATCAAGGCACTGCGTTGCGCCTGAGCGCGCGTGTGCGCTCGCGCGATGGCCGCGTGCCGACCGTGGCGTTCGGCATCACGCGCGCCGACGGCACGGCCGTGTACGGCGTCAGCAGCGAGATGGATGGAGTTGAGCCGCAACGCGTCGAGGCCGACATCTTCGAGGCGGAAATCGTGTTCGACGATCCCGGCCTGCTGCCCGGCGCCTACACGATCAAGGTGCATCCGATGGACACCGAAGGCGTGCGCCTATTCGACACGATCGAGCGCGGCATCGTCGTGCGCGGCAGCACGCGCGAATTCGGCCTCGTGCGCCTGCGCCACCGCTGGAACGATGCGTCCGCACAGTCCAAGGCGCAGAATGGCGCGAAGACTGCTTCCCCGAGTTCAACATGACGACTGCGCGATCCGCCACGGCCCTCGAATTCACCGGCGAGCGCTTCACGCCCGAATGCGTGCGCGAAATCTGGTACGAACACTGGGCGCGCTACGCCTTTGCCGCGGGCTTCGCGCGCGACAAGCGCGTGCTCGACGCCGCTTGCGGCGAGGGCTTCGGCAGCGCACTGCTCGCGCGCGCGGCGCGCGAGGTGACCGGCCTGGACGTATCCGCACAGGCGGTTGCACATGCGCAGGCGCGCTACGGCGGCATCGCCAACCTGCGCTATGTGCAAGGCGATTGCACGCAGCTCGATTTGGCGGACAAAAGTTTCGACCTCGTCGTCTCGATCGAGACGCTCGAGCACGTCGCGGCGCAGGAAGCCATGGTCGCCGGATTCGCTCGCGTGCTCGCCGACGACGGTGTGTTCATCGTGTCTTCGCCCGACAAGCACACCTACAGCGACGTCACCGGCTTTCGCAACGAGTACCACGTGCGCGAGTTGTATCGCGACGAATTGCTGGCCCTGCTCGCAGCCCACTTTCCCGAGGTGCGGCTTTATGGGCAAAAGCTGCTGTTCCAGTCCGCGATCTGGGCGCTGGACGATGCCGGCGCCCCGGTCGGTGTTGCCGCTTCGACTGCCGAATCAGCCGCCGACGGCTCGACTTTGCTAAAATCCGGCCTGGTTTACGACCCGCTGTATTTCATCGCGGTATGTTCGCGCCGCCCGCTGGCCGATTTGCCGCAGCTCGCCCTGTTCGGCGACCGCGCGGAATCGGTGTACGCGCACTACAACCACGAGGTGCGCAAGAACATCGCTGCGGGTGGTCGCATCGCCGAGCTTGAGGCGCAGGTCGAGAAACTGCACGCCGAAATCGCGCGTTTGCGCGGCTAGTCCGCCGCGACGTCAAACCGGCCCGTAGCACGCGGGCGGCACTTTTTCCTTTCGAGACATCGCTTGAGCTACCAATTCAACTACACCCTGCCGCCGCTCAATGCAGCGGCACCGAAGACGGATCCGAACGCGCCGACCTATGCCTCCGAAGACGGCATGGTCGCCTCGCTTTCCAGCCAGGAGTGCATCTTCCAGATCCGGCGCACGGGCGAGCCGCACGTGATGACCTTCCAGGTGCTGCAGGCCATGGACCAGTGCCGCGAATTCCGCACGCTGGACGAGCACGTCGCGCGCATCCAGTCGACCCAGCCAGCGCTCGCAGGCAAGCGCGACGACGTCAAGCGCGTGCTCGAAAGCCTCGTGCAGCGGCGGTTGCTCATTTCCGATGCGGGCTTCGTCGAGCGCCTCGGTGCGGCCACCGCAATCGACCAGGCGCCGATGCGCGCCGTGTTCATCCGCGCCTGCGACCGCCCGCAGCAGCTCGCGCACCTGCTTGTTTCGCTTGCCGACTACGAGCGCCGCTTCCGCGCCGGCCGCCGCTACGTGCTGCTCGACGACTCAGTACTGCAGGCGAGCATCAACGAGCAGCGTGACCTGCTGCGTGAGTTTGCGCGCACGACCGGTTGCAAGGTGCACTACATCGGCCACGCCGAGCGCAGCAAGATCGTCGACAAGCTCGCTCGCGAGTTCCCCAAGAGCCGCCCGGCGATTCAGAACCTGTTCCTGCGCGACAAGGACGCGCGCACGCAACGCTTCGGCGGCGGCCGCGGTTGGAACCTGGCACTGCTGCTCTCGGCCGGCTCGCGCCTTGCGCTGCTCGACGACGACCTGCGTCTGAATCTCAAGCGGCCGCCGTTCGCGCAGACCGGCCTCGACCCGAATCCGTCTGCGCCGATGGAAGCGGCGTTCTTCGCGAACATGGAAGAGGCATACGGCTACGGCGAGGACGTCGATCAGGATCCGTTCGCGCTGCATCTGGACGCGTGCGGGCAGATGCTCGGCACGCTGACCCGCGAGGCGTATCCGCTGTCGCGCCAGGCGCTGCGCGGAATGAACCTGTCGCGGCTCGAACTGCTTTCCGCGCCGTCGCGCGTCGTCGCCACGCAGCTCGGCACCTACGGCAGCGCGCGCACCGAAACCGCCCTGTGGCTGTACCGGCTCGAAGGCCGCAGTCGCGAGGATTTCTGGCGCGAGCGTGCGAGCTACCTGCGCAACACCGAGGCGCAACACATCTGGTCCGGCGTTGCCCAGGCGCAGCCGCGCGAGATCACCGGCTTTACCCCGTTCACGCTCGACAACAGCCAACTGCTGCCGTGCACGAATCCGGTCGGTCGCGGCGAAGACAGCCTGTGGAGCGCGTTGGTGCGCTACACGCACCCGGATGCGGTCGTGCTCGAACTGCCCGAGGCGATCGGGCATGTGCAGGAAAGCCAGCGCATCCGTTCCGACATCACGCGCCGCGCCTACCTGCCGCGCATCAACCTGTTCATGCGCGACTACATCCAGCGCAGCTTCGGCTTGTACAAAGCCGCCGATCCTGGCCAGCGCCTCGTGTTCTTCGCCAACGTGCTGCGCGATCTAGCCGGGGCCAGCGAGAACGAACGCGTGGCGCATTTGCGCGAGTATCTGAGCTTTGCCCGTGCCGACCTGATCGACCGCCTGCAGCACCAGATCGAAGCCGCCACCGAGGCACCGATCTACTGGCAGGCCGATGCGCGCGCGATCGTCGAGAGCAATGCCAAGGCACTCCTTGCGAAGGCGCCGCCGCGTCTGGCCGATTGGGCCGAGGACATCGACGAGGCCGGCTGCGCGCGTGCGCTCGTCGACGAACTCAATGGCATGGCCGATGCGCTCGAGCATTGGCCGGCGCTGTGGCGCCACGCGCAGGAGCAGGGCGAAAAACTGCTCGGCGCGGTGTGAGCCGCGCGCGCCCGTGACCGGTCATCGCGCGCCGGCGCCCGCAGTGGACGGCCTGACCAGCGTCGTCGTCGTCACTGCCGACAGCGGCGACGGCGTCGGCGAATGCGTCGAACGCATCCTGCGCAGCACGGCGCCGGTTGAAGCCATCGTCGTCGACAACGCATCTCGTGACGGCAGCATCGAGCGTCTGACCAAACGGGTTGGACAGGATCCACGGGTCCGCATTCTCTACAATGAGAAAAATCTCGGATTCGGCGCGGCCTGCAACCGCGGCGCCGCGGCGGCGCACGGCGATGCCGTGATGCTGCTCAATCCGGATTGCCTGATCGAAGTCGACACGATCGCGCGTCTGCGCGAAATCCTTGCCGCCGATGCGTGCATTGGCGTGGTCGGCGTGATGCAGATCGACGCAAATGGCCGCGTCGACCCTTCTTCGCGTCGGCGCGATCCGCTGCTGCGCCGAGCGCTGGCGAGTGCCTCGGGGCTGGCGCGCTGGCCGCGCTTCGCCGGGGTCGAGATGCCGCCGGCGGATGGCGTTGCCATCGTCGAAGCAGTCGATGCGGTATCGGGTGCGCTGATGCTGCTGCCACGCAGCGTGTTCGATAGGATCGGCGGCTTCGACGAAGGCTATTTCCTGCACTGCGAGGACCTCGACCTGTGCCGGCGCGCTCGCGACGCCGGTTGGCGCGCGGTGTGCGCACGCGAGCTGCGCGTCGTTCACGCCAAGGGCGGATCGAGCCGGCATCGCCCGGTCTTCGTCGCCTGGCACAAGCACCGCAGCATGTGGCGCTGGTTCACCAAGTTCGATCCGGTCGCGCGCAACTCTGCACTGCGCGCGCTCGTGTGGTGCGGGATATGGGCGGCGTTTGCCGCACGCGTGCCGCTATTGCTGTTGCGTCGCGCGCGTATGCTGTAGCAAGGCCATGTTGGCGCGCAGACCCTCGTGATTTGGCAACTGCCTCAGTGCCTGGGTCAGCAGCAATTCGGCGCGGTCGAGATTGCCCGCGCGCAGATTCGCGAGACCGGCAAGATTGAGCGCGTTGATGTCGCCAGGGCGCGCCGCGAGCGCGCGTTCGAGGTAGTCGAGCGCACGTTGCGAATCTTTCTCGCGCAGATATTGCTGACCGACGAAGATCAGCGTCTCCGGCTGGTCAAGCAGCGGCTGGAAGAATGCGGCCCATTTGCGATGCAGTTTGGCGTGGAAATGTGCGCGCTGCACCTCGTCGGTGTTGCTGCCGTGACCGACGCCGGACTCACCGATGAATGCATTCCAGATGCATGTCGTCGCATCGACGAACTGGAAGTCGCAGCGTGTCGCGCAGTTGATGAAGAAATCGTGGTCCTCGTAGACCGGGAATTCGGGATCGAAACGCACGCCTTCGTCGACCAGGCTGCGATGGAACAGCGTCGCGGCCGGATGCGAACGGTTCTGGTAGTACAACTGCACCGGGAAGCTCGCGAATCCGACGCGGCCGAGCGGTTTTCCGCCTGCGTCGACCACGCGCGCGCGCGAGTAGACGACACGCGCCCCGCGCGCGCGTGGGGCGGCCAACAGCGTCGCGACGTGCTGCGGCAGCAGTTCGTCGTCGTCGTCGAGAAAATTGAGCCACTCGCCACGGGCAGCTTCGAGTGCCGCGTTGGCCGCTTCGGGCCGCGGCAACAGGCGGTCGGGTTGCGGACGGACCAGTCGCAGCGAACGACCTTTCCAGGTTTCCGGTAACGCACGGTGGCGGCCTCCGCATGCGGCGACGACGACGATCTCAAGGTTCGGCCAGGTCTGCGCCGCCGCCGAATCGAGCGCACGCGCGAGCGTCGGGCGATCCATGCTGCGGATCAGGATAGAAACGAGCGGCGTGTCGTGTTGCGGAACCAGCGTCGAATTGGCATCGCGCGCCGCCGGTTCCGTACCCACCGACATTTCATCCAAGGCTCGTATCGCCAGCGGATGACCGGGCTGCAGATGAAGAGCCTGATCGAAGCATGCGCGCGCGGCGGTGGCGTCGCCGCCCAGAAGATACTGGCGGGCAGTGAACAGAACGGCGTCGACGTCGCTCAGCCAGTGGCGCAAGGCTGCATCCCACTTGCGTCGGATCTTGCGCAGGCTTTGCGTGCGCTGCGGCGCATCGTCGTTCGCGCCGAAGCCGCAGCCTGAATCACCGGCCTGCGCGTGCCATAGGCAAGTGGCCGCGTCGACATAACGGAATTCGCTGCGCGTCGCGCAGTTGATCTGGAAATCATGATCCTCATGCACGGCGAAGTCGGGATCGAAGCGCACGCCTTCGTCGACCAGGCTGCGCTGGAACAGCAGCGCGCAGGTCGTCGCGCGGCTGTGGAAATACAGCTGCACATGATTGCCGGCGTGGCTGACGTGGCCAAGCGTGCGGCCGGTTGCATCGACGACGCGCGTGCGCGAGAACACGACGCGCTCATCTTCGTTGCGCGGCGCGGCGAGCAGCGTGGCAAGGTGTTGCGGCAGCAGCTCGTCGTCATCGTCGAGAAAGTTGAGCCATTCGCCACGAGCCGAGACCAGGCACAGATTCGCCGCATCGGCCCGTGCCAGCTTGTCGCCGGACTCGGCAAACACCAGGCGCAGCGGCCGACCCTTCCAGGTTTCCGGCAACGCGCGATGCATGCTGCCGCAGGCCGCGACGACGACGATCTCGAGATTGGGCCAGGCCTGCGCCGCGGCCGAGTCGAGCGCGCGTGCCAGCGTCGGCCGATCCATGCTGCGGATCAGGATCGAGACCAGGGGCAAGGAGGGGATAGGTTCGTTCATCTGAGGAGGGCGGCTAACGACGCCCGTTGCACAACCGTCGCGTTCAAGGGCGGGCGTGAAGGTGCCGGTTGATTTCTTCACGCAGCGTGAGGGATGCCTTGCGCGCCGCGGCGGCGAAATCCTCGCCGCTGCCGGCGCAGAGGATCGCGCGCGACGATCTGATGATCAGCCCGTCGCCGCTGCGCGTGCTGCCATTGCGCACCACCGCTTCGGCGTCGCCGCCCTGCGCGCCGACGCCCGGCACGAGAATCGGCATGTCGCCAACGAGCGCACGCACCTGCGCGAGCTGCTCGGGCCAGGTCGCGCCGACGACGAGGGCGCAGTTGCCGTTCGCGTTCCAGTCGCGCGCGATATTCATTGCGACGTGCTGATACAGCGGTAGTTCGCTGCCGTCCGCGCCACGCACGATGAGCTCCTGCAGGTCCGCCGCGCCGGGATTGGAGGTGTGGCAGAGCAGGATCACGCCCTTGTCGGCGCGGTCGAGAAACGGCTGCACCGAGTCGCGGCCGAGATAGGGATTCAGCGTGACCGCGTCGGCGCCATAGCGCTCGAATGCTTCGCTCGCATAGTGCTGCGCGGTCGAGCCGATGTCGCCGCGCTTGGCGTCGAGGATCACCGGCACGCCGGGATGCTTCTCGTGGATGTGCGCGATCAGCCGTTCCAGCGCATCCTCCGCACGCTGCGCGGCGAAATGTGCAATCTGCGGCTTGTAACAGCAGACGAGATCGGCCGTCGCATCGACGATCGCAGTGCAGAATTCGTAGATCGCGTCGGGCCGCCCGCGCAGGTGCGCGGGGAACTTCGACGGTTCCGGATC
>Ga0105238_10007570_pt1 | contig 10881 bp, 6 predicted proteins | sample KBSC34metaG_FD_81526 | JGI IMG/M metagenome (GOLD analysis project Ga0105238, IMG submission 81526) | Corn rhizosphere microbial communities from Kellogg Biological Station, Michigan, USA - KBS C3-4 metaG | ecosystem: Host-associated > Plants > Roots > Rhizosphere > Soil | place: Michigan, USA...
GGACCATTCGTCCGGCGTGGCGTCCGCCGAGGCGACGCAGCCCGCGCCGACGTTGAGATGTTCGCGATACCAGGCCGAAAGCGCATCCGGGTCGGCTGCGCGAAAGAACAATCCCCCAATTCCCAGCACCGGCATGTGAAGCTCCCTGGTCAGGCCGCGATGGCCAGTTTCTCTCCCGCCGCGGCGTCGAGCAGGCGGCGCTCGATCGCTTTCAGCCGCGCGGCTCCAGAAATCTTGTCGCCGATCAGGTCGGTCAGATAGAATGTGTCGACCGCGCGCTCGCCATAGGTGGCGACATGCGCCGAGTGGATCGTCACCTTCGACTGGAACAGCCCGTGCGCCAGCTGGTGCAGCAAGGCCGGGCGGTCGCGGGCGTTGACCTCGATCACGGTGAAGCGGTTCGAGGCGCGGTTGTCGATCAGCACATTGGGGGCGATGTCGAAGGCTTCGGCGCGGGTGCGCGGCAGCGGCTTGGCCATCAGCCGGTCGGCAAGCCGCGAGCGGTTGGCGAGCGCATCCTCGATCGCGCCCTTCAGCCGGGCGAGCTGGACGCTATCGTCGAACGGGCGGCCGACCGGATCCTGGACGAGGAAATTGTCGAGCGCCATGCCGTCGCGCGTGGTGTGGATGCGCGCGTCGATGATGTTGCCCCCGGCGACGCTGATCGCGCCCGCGATCCGGTAGAACAGGCCCGGATGATCGGCGGCATAGACGGTCACGAGTGTCGCGCCGCGCTCGGGATAGACCTGGGCCGCGATGAAGAGTTGCGCGTCGCCGGCTTCCTCGATGACGCGCGCGTTGCGGATCAGGATGTCCTCGGGTTCGGCGACCCAATAGGGTTCGGGCAGGCGCTTCACCAAAGCGGCGAACCGCGTCTCGTCCCAGCCGAGGGCCGCCTGAAGCGCTTCCTGCTTGGCGGCGATGCGTTCGCTGCGGCCTTTCTGCTTGTGGCCGAGCCGCAGTACTTCCTCAGCTGATTCATAAAGATCGGACAGCAATTGCCGCTTCCAGCCGTTCCACACGCCCGGCCCGACCGCGCGGATGTCGACCACGGTCAGCGCCAGCAACAGGCGGAGCCGTTCGGGGCTTTGCACGATCTCGCAGAAATCGAGGATCGTCTTGAAGTCCGACAGATCGCGCTTGAACGCAGTGGCCGACATCAGCAGATGCCAGCGCACCAGCCAGGCGACCGTCTCGGTCTCGGCGGGCGAGAGGCCGAAGCGCGGCCCCAGCCGGTGCGCGACTTCGGCACCGAGCAGCGAATGGTCGCCGCCGCGCCCCTTGGCGATATCGTGCAGCAGGACGGCGACATAGAGCACGCGGCGCGAGGCGATCTGCTTCATGATCGCAGACGAAAGCGGATGATCCTCATTGAGCTCGCCGCGCTCGATCTTCGCGAGCAGGCCGATCGCGCGGATGGTGTGCTCGTCGACCGTATAATGATGGTACATGTCGAACTGCATCTGCGCGACGACGCGGCCGAAATCGGGCACGAATCGGCCGAACACACCAGCCTCGTTCATCCAGCGCAGCACAGTCTCGGGGTCGCGCGGCGAGGTAAGCACATCGAGGAACAGTGCATTGGCCTTGGGGTCGCGGCGGATATCGTCAGCGAGCTTGGCGTCTCGGGCGGCGGCCCGCATCGCCAGCGGGTGGATTTCGAGGCCGTGCTTGTCGGCGAGCGCGAACATCTCGATCAGCCGCACCGGGTCCTTTTGCAGGAAGTCGTCGGATGGAAGCGCCAGCCGGCTGCGCACCAAAGTGAAGCCGTTGAGCTTGCCCGGTGAGCGCCGCAGCGTCGGGAAACCGAAACGGCTGCCGCGGGCGGCGAACTTTTCGTCGAGATGGGCGAGGAACACACCGGTCAGATCCCCGACCGTCTTCGCCTGCAGGAAATAATATTGCATGAAGCGCTCGACGCTCGACTTGCCGGGGCGATCGGCGAAGCGCATCCGCTCGGCGATCTCCCGCTGCAGGTCGAAGGTCAGCCGGTCTTCGGCGCGGCCCGAAATGTCATGGAGGTGGCAGCGCACCGCCCAGAGGAAATTCTCGGCACGGTGGAACTGGCGGTACTCGGCGCGGCTCAGCAGCCCCACCTCGACCAGCTCGGCCGGCTCGGTGACGTTATAGGCGTATTTCCCGATCCAGAAGAGCGTGTGGAGATCGCGCAGACCGCCCTTGGCTTCCTTGACATTGGGCTCGACCACATAGCGGGTGTCGCCCATCTTCTTGTGGCGCAGATCGCGCTCGATCAGCTTGTCGGCGATGAACTGGCGCGCTGTGCCGGCCTGGACCTCGGCATGGAAGCGGGCGGCCGCTTCGTCATAGAGACTCTGGTCGCCCCATACATAGCGCGCCTCGAGCAGGGCGGTGCGGATCGTCACATCGCTCTTCGCCTGGCGGACCATCTCGTCGAGCGAGCGGCTCGAATGGCCGACCTTCAGGCCGAGATCCCAGAGCGCGTAGAGCATCGTCTCGATGACCTGCTCTGCCCAGCCGGTCTGCTTCCAGGGAGTGAGGAAGCCGATATCGATATCCGAATAGGCAGCCATCTCGCCGCGCCCATAGCCGCCGACAGCGATCAGGGTGAGCCGTTCGCCGGCGGTCGGGTTGCTGCTGCGGTAGAGGCGCTTGGTGGTGAAATCATAGAGCAGGCGGAGCAGCTGATCGGTGAGGAATGCCTGCGCGGCCGCCGCCTCGAGCCCGCGCGAGGGGTGCTCGATGAGGCGCCGGGCGATCTCGGCGCGCCCGGCATCGAGCGCGACCTTGAGGATCGCGGTCGCCTCACGGCGCAGCGCAGTCTTGTCGTCGCCCGCGATCGCTGCGATGCGATCGGCGAGCGCACGACGATCGATGATCGCGCGGCGATGGGGCAGGGTGTCGAAACGGCTTGGCATCAGCGGCAGATAGGGGTTCGAGGAGGTTGCGTCACGCGGCACTTCTCGCCTCCCGCTTGCGGGAGGGGTCGGGGGTGGGCGCCCGGTTTCAGCGAACGCATCGGTTGTTGAAAGCGCGAGCCCACCCCTAACCCCTCCCGCTTGCGGGAGGGGGATTCTGCAGCCTTCCAACCAGCGCCGAATCGGTTCACCATGCCTGCGTCACGATCGTTCAGGGGAGATTTCCGATGAAACTGATTGCAACGATGCTGCTCGGCGCCGTCCTCGGCCTGGGCGCTGCGCCAGCGCTGGCGGCCGATGCGCCGATCCAGCAATTCATCGCCGCCTTCAACAAGGGGGATATGGCCGGTGCTGCCGCGACGATGGCGCCGCGCGTCTCGATCATCGACGAGGTCGCGCCCTTCCAGTGGCGCGGCCCGGACGCCTTTGCCCGCTGGGGCGCTTCTCTGGCGGCGGATTCGAAAGCCAAGGGCTATAGCAACGAGTCGGTCACGCTCGGCACGCCGAGCCGTGAGCTCGTCACCAGCACCAATGCCTATGTGATCGTGCCGGCAACCTATGCCTTCACCCAGAAGGGTGTGAAGATGGCCGAGGTGGCGCAGATCACCTTCACGCTGTGGAAGACCGATGGGGCGTGGAAGATCACCAGCTGGACCTGGACCGGGCCTGAGGCGAGCGTGGTGAAGTAGGGGGTTACCTGGGACGGGCGCCTTCTTCCCCTCTCCTTTCAGGAGAGGGGCAAGCTGCGCAGCAGCGCGGGGTGAGGTTGAGTGCGGGACAGTCATGCTCGTCACCCTCACCCTTCCCACGCTTCGCTTGGGCCCCTTCCCTCTCCCGCTGGGAGAGGGAGATTTTTTGGCGAGCGTCATGATTCCCTCGCCAATGCCTTGAGCCGATACAGCACCTCAAGCGCCTCTCTCGGCGTCAGCGCGTCCACATCGATGCTTTCCACTTCGGTCCGGAGCGCGTCGGCTTCCTCTTCCACCTCGGCCGCCATCGCCGCGAACAGGGGGAGGTCGTCGAGCCCCGCCGCCAGCCCGCCGGTCTTGGCGCGGCCTGCCTCCAGCTTGGCAAGCACTGCCTTGGCGCGGGCGATGGTGATGGGAGGCAGGCCGGCCAGCCGGGCGACAGCGAGGCCGTAGCTGCGATCGGCCGGGCCTTCGCTGACCTCGTGGAGCAGCACCAGCTCGCCCTTCCATTCGCGGGCGCGGACATGGTGCAGCGTCAGCGCCTCGCAGCGTTCGGCGAGCCGGGTGAGCTCGTGATAATGGGTCGCGAACAGGCAGCGGCAGCGATTGTCCTCATGGATCGCTTCGACCACTGCCCAGGCAATGGCGAGGCCGTCATAGGTCGAGGTACCACGGCCGACCTCGTCGAGGATGACGAAGCTCTTCGGCGTCGCCTGGGCCAGGATGGCTGCGGTCTCGACCATCTCGACCATGAAGGTCGAACGCCCACGCGCGAGATTGTCCGAGGCGCCGACCCTGCTGAACAGCCGGTCGACCAGCCCGAGCTTGGCTGACGTCGCCGGCACATAGGAGCCGGCCTGGGCCAGCACCGCGATCAGCGCGTTCTGCCGGAGGAAGGTGGACTTGCCGCCCATATTCGGCCCCGTCACCAGCCAGAGCCGCGAGTCCTCGGACAGTCGGCAATCATTGGCGACGAAGCGCTCGCCGCGCGCGGCAAGGGCGTTCTCGACCACCGGATGGCGGCCGCCCTCGATCTCGAAACAGCTATGCTCGACCAAAGCCGGGCGGGTCCAGCCACCCTCGGCGGCGCGCTCGGCGAGGCCGGCGGCTACGTCGAGCCGGGCCAGTGCATCGGCGGTCGCTGCGATGGGTTCACGGCGGTCGAGTGCGGCTGCGGTCAAATCCTCGAGATGCGCTGCCTCGGCGGCAAGCGCATGGGCGCCTGCCTGGGTCACCTTCAGCGCGACTTCGTGAAGCGCGGGCGCGTTGAAGCGGACGACGCCGGCTAAAGTCTGGCGATGGGTGAAGCCGCTTTCCGCCTTCATCAGCCCGTCGGCGAAGCGCGCCGGCACTTCGATATGATAGCCGAGCACGCCATTATGGCGGATCTTGAGGACCGAGACGCCGGTCTGGCCACGGAACTCGGCCTCGAGCGCTGCGATCGCGCGCCTGCCGCCGGCGCCGGCATCGCGCAGATCGTCGAGCGCGGCGTCATAGCCCTCGGCGATATAGCCGCCGTCCGAGGCATCGATCGGCGGCGAGGGAACGAGCGCGCGAGCCAGCAGGTCGATCAGCCCACCATGGCCGCGCAGCTGCGGGGCGAGTTCGGCGAGAAGGGCCGGCGGCTGATCGACCTTGTCGAGCCGCTCCCCAAGCTTCCACGCGCCGTCGAGCCCGTCGCGAAGCTGGCCGAGATCGCGTGGGGACCCGCGCCCGGCGGCGAGGCGGCCGAGCGCGCGGCCGATATCGGGCAGGCTGCGCAGCGTCGCGCGCAGCGCTTCGCGCAGGCCGCTATCATCAGTGAGCAGTTGCACCAGATCGAGCCGGGCCTCGATCCGCGCCCGATCGACCAGAGGCGCGCCGATATCGGCGGCGAGCGCGCGGGCGCCGGCGCCGGTGACGGTGCGGTCGACCGCGTCGAGCAGGCTGCCCTTGCGCTGGCCGCTGGTGGCGACGGTCAGTTCGAGGCTGTCGCGTGTGGCGGCGTCGATCGCCATGTGCTGCGCTGCCTGGAGCAGGCGCGGCGGCCGTAGGAACGGGAGCGAACCCTTGGCGGTGTGATCGAGATAGGCGACCAGTCCGCCCGCCGCGGCGAGGCCCGCGCGGCTGAACTGGCCGAAGCCGTCGAGCGTGGCGACGCCGAACAACTGCTTCAGCCGCGCCTCGCCGGCGGCGCTGTCATATTCGGATTTCGGGCGGAGCGTGGTCGCTGCCTCTTCGAAGGCGGTCGCTTCGGAGGCGATCGTTTCGGCGGGCGCGAGCCGGGCGAGCTGGGTGAGGAGGCCGGCGGCGTCGGTCTCGATCAGCTCGAAGCGGCCGGTCGAGACGTCGGCGGCGGCGATCGCCACCCCGCCCGCGACTTCGCCGATCGCAACGCACCAGTTGGCGGTGCGGGCATCGAGCAGCGCCTCCTCGGTGAGCGTACCGGCAGTGACGACGCGGATGATCGCGCGCGAGACGAGCGCCTTGGATCCCATCCGCGCCCGGGCCGCGGCTGGGCTTTCGGTCTGCTCGGCGATGGCGACCCGGTGGCCGGCCTTGATCAGCCGCGCGAGATAGCCCTCGGCGGCATGGACCGGCACGCCGCACATCGGGATCGGCTCGCCGCCATGCTCGCCGCGCGCGGTGAGTGCGATATCGAGGCAGGCGGCTGCGATCTTCGCATCCTCGAAGAACATCTCGAAGAAATCGCCCATCCGGTAGAAGAGCAGGCAATCCTCGGCATCTGCCTTGAGCGCGAGATATTGCGCCATCATCGGCGTTGGGGCGGGGGCGTGCATCGTGCGGGAGGTAGCCGGAAATTTGCGAGCCGTCATGGGGGTGGCAGCGCCCGGGACGATCGGATGCGGCGGAGCGTTGCAGGTGCGGTGCCGCGCCGGGCGATCGCACAGTAATCGCGTCGAAGCCGTGTTGGCGATTGCACGGGTTTGCGCAAAACGGCCAAGTAGTCGCTGATTTATGCGACCCACGTGCGAAGGGGGCGAATCTCCGCGCTTCTTTTGGAGAGAACGAGAATTACTGAAAATCGCGATCCGCGGGGTGCGTGAATAGCCGGAGATGCCGGCCATGCGGCGCGTAGCGTCCTTTGGCGATATTGACGATTTACTCGCCGAATTATGCGAGTGGTATCGGTTTATCATAACGATTTTCTTCACGCTGAAATCGAATATTTCCCTGCCAGCCGATGGATCGGCGGGCCGAGGTGCTCCGGGTGATTTCAGCAGAGCTCAGCAGCTATTTGAATCAGGTCGCGCTTTGCCCAGGTCGTAAACGCATGAAACGGGCCATTCCACTTACGCCCGACTTGTGGACACGATTTCACAGAAGGAATCGTAGTTGCATAAATGAAAACAAGCGGTCACGTTCGGGCTGCGCTGCCCAGAGAGGCAGCACGCGGGAGGTTGCGTGAACGAGAAGAAAGTGCCGCGTAACTGGGTCATCACCCGGCGGGCGCTGCTGGAAAGCGGCGCGGGCGCGGCGATCGTGCCGAGCGGCGTGATTCAAGCCGCGACCGGGGAATTCATCCAATGCAGAACGGGTGGGATCAGATGATCAAGTTCAAGCTATCAAGCCTTGTCGCCGCTGCAGCCCTGGTCGCGACCTTGTCCAGTGCGTTCTTCGCGCAAGCCCAGGCACAGGATGTCGATCGCACACCGCAATCGATTCTTTATGGGGTGGCGTATTACGACGAATACACGCCCGTCGATCGAATCGATGAAGACTTCCGGCTGATGAAAGAGGCGAACATCACGGTCGTTCGGATCGCCGAGTCGACATGGGGAACGCTCGAGCCGCAGCCGGGTGTCTTTGACTTCAGCCATGTCGATCGGATGCTTTCAGCTGCCCAGCGCTATAGCATCAAGGTCATCGTCGGCACGCCGACCTATGCGATCCCCACATGGCTCGCGCGTCAGCACCCGGATGTGCTGGTGACCAGGCCGGACGGTCAGGCGAAGTTCGGCTTTCGCCAGAACATGGACATCACGAACCCGCATTATCGCGCCGCTGCCAGGCGGATCATCGAGACTCTGATCGCCCATGTTGCCCAACACCCGGCGGTGATCGGCTATCAGGTCGACAACGAAACGAAACCGTACAACACGGCCGGACCGAATGTGCAGGCTGCATTCGTGAAGGCGCTGCAGCAGAAATGGGGCAGCCTCGATACATTGAACAAGGCCTGGGGTCTCGATTACTGGAGCAATCGGGTCAACCGGTGGGAGGACTTTCCTTCGACAACCGGAACAATGAACGCGAGCGTCAAAAACGCCTTTGCCGAATTCCAGAGAGGTCTCGTAACTGAGTTTCTCGCGTGGCAAACGGAGCTGGTTCGCAAGCACGCGCGCAACGACCAGTTCATCACCCAGAACTTTGACCTGGGCTGGCTGAAAACGTCCTATGGTATTCAGCCCGAGGTGAACCATTGGAAAGCAGCCCGGCCGCTCGACGTTGCCGGCATCGACATCTACCACCCGACTCAGGATGACCTGACAGGCGTGGAGATTGCCTTTGGCGGCGACCTGGCTCGCTCGCTGAAAGACGGCGCGAATTACTATGTCATCGAGACCGAGGCGCAAGGGTGGCTGCAATGGACACCCTATCCGGGCCAATTGCGGCTACAAGCCTTCAGCCATCTCGCGTCAGGTGCGAACATGGTCGCCTATTGGCACTGGGCTACCACGTCGAACGCAATCGAAACCTACTGGCGCGGATTGCTGACCCAGGACTATCAACCGAATGAAGTTTACCAGTCGGCGAAGGAAATCGGTGCCGACATCAAGCGCCTTGGGCCGAAGCTCGCAGATCTGAAGAAGAGCAATGACGTCGCGATCTATGTCAGCAATCGTGCGCAAACCGCATTCGACTCATTCAAGCTGCCGGGAAACATCGAATACAATCAGGTGATGCGCCCCTTTTATGATGCGCTATATCGAAGGAATATTGAGGCCGACGTCATTTCACCCGACGGCAATGCGGATCTGTCGAAGTACAAGATGGTTATCGTGCCGGCCCTGTATTCGGCGAGCGACGAGGAGATCGCTCGGCTGAATGCTTATGCCGAAGCCGGCGGTCACCTGGTTTACACGTTCAAAAGCGGGTTCACCAATGAGGATTCCAAGGTGCGCTATGCGACGCAGCCGGGCGCGATCGCGCAAGCAGCAGGGGTGAGTTACCAGCTGTTTACCGAACCCAAAGAGGTCAAGGTCGGGCCGGAACTATACGGCCTCAGCGGAAAGGACCTGGAGGCGCGCTGGTGGATGGAGTTTCTGACCCCAACAACTGCCAAGGTGATTGCCCGCTTCGAACATCATTCCTGGCCGAATTATGCTGCGATCACCCGCAACGCCTACGGCAAGGGAGAGGTAACCTATATCGGCTTCATGCCGTCGGACGCGCTGATCGAGGGTGTCCTGACCGACACTGCGAAACGGGCCGGCGTTGTCTGGCCGGACGAAGCGCGGTTCCCGCTTATTGTGCGTAGCGGCACTCTGACGAACGGCAATCGCGTCCGCTACCTGCTGAATTACTCGCCAGAGAAGCAGACTATTCCTCGGGAGCTTGTTAATGGAACAGATCTTCTGACTGGCAGGCAGGCCGCTTCGACAATCGATCCCTGGGGCGTGGCGATCCTGGAGAGTAACCGTTGAGGTGAAGAGGACCTGCTTGTCCGTATCGGCTTGCCTTCGAGACTCGTCCGTAGAACATTCCTCATGTCAGCCGTTGGCACTTGCTCTCCGGTAGGCGGAACGGCAGCTAACCGCCCAGATTTCCCCGTTTCGCGAGGTGACTCGCCCGAAAGCAGACCGGCAGGTTTTGGGCCGGAAAGCGGCTGGCGGGAACGACCCACAACCGGCCATTCGCGACGGCGTAGGCGCTTCCCAACACCGGCCATTGGTTCAAGTACCGCCTGGCGGCTAAAATGGCCGGGAGCCGTCTGTTCGCTTTCGGGCGATTGGGAGGCAAAAGCAGACGTGGCACAACGCGGAGGTGCGAACCCTATATCGCCGCCATCGATCGGCAGCAGCTGGAGGTGCATCCGATGGCCCCCTTTGACCTCTTCGGATTGAAGCTTGGCGGAGAGGATAGGCCCCCTCAATTACGCAATCCCTTCAATGCGGCTCAAGGGTGTTCCTGGACTGCACCGCTGAGGCAGAATTATTGGCTTCCGAGTATTGCGCGTAGTAGCTAAAATTCCGAGTAGGCGAATGGAGCACGACCGTGAGCCCTAGTTGGTTTAAGGCACCCACAGTGGCCCTGCTCCGCAACCGAGCAGCTATCTTCATCGCAGCGGGTCTTGTGGGGTTGGTGCTCTTCGCGAGCTATTGCAGCCTTCACGCCCTCACCGCGGGCGTGGTCCTGTCTTGGACAACCCCTCTCAGGTGGGGGCTGGAGACCGGCACCCCCGCTGGCGCTCTGCTCTGCACACTTTGGCATTTGCGAGGTTCTTCTCGCCTGACGAGCTCGGCGGTCGGATTCGCCGTCTTCGCGGGCGCTATCACCTGGGGCGTCGTCGCGCGCCTGGGTCCGGGCTCGGGTGGGGCACTGGGGGCCGGACACATCCTGGACCAACTCTTCATTGTGTGTCCTGTTGCCGCATTGCTTGCAGCTGTATCAGCAATGATCGTGATGACGCGCAGGCACCATGAAACGACAGAAGAAAGCTCACCCTGGGTACCGCTGCCCGAGGAACCGACGCTGCGCCTGCGAACTGACCAGGTCGCGTGGATCTCAGCAGCCGGGAACTATTGTGAGTTTCACACGCGTGATCGCGTGCATCTTGTCAGGGTGTCCCTGGTGAGCATGGCGGAGCGACTCAAAACTAAAGGTTTCGCGCGGGTGCATCGTTCTGCCGTGGTGAATATGTCCACCATCGAGTCGATCGAACGATCCTCGACTCCCCCACGTTCGATCGCCCGCCTCCGGTGCGGGACGACCGTTCCAGTGGGAAGGCGTTTTCACGCGGGGCTATTGGCCGCCGCCGACAGCCATTCAGCCCAGCAGTGAGTCGTTGGTCCCAAGAGGGTTCAACAATACGACCTGGCTCCGCATGTCATCCGCAATCGATGGAGGACGTGCATGCTGTACCCGAAGGCGACCACCACCACGATCGCGGCTGCGCACCCGATCGTTCCGTTACAGATTTTCCTTTTCCGCGCGTCCCTCGTGCAGGTGATGCGCCGCGTCGGGAAAGGGCTGAAGGCGCACCTGGCTGTGCTGGCGATCTTGCTGACGCCGCTATGTGCCGAGCGGGCTGGTGCTCAGCCTGTCAGTCAGCTGGTCAGCCGGACGATCAA
>Ga0105238_10007573_pt1 | contig 10878 bp, 7 predicted proteins | sample KBSC34metaG_FD_81526 | JGI IMG/M metagenome (GOLD analysis project Ga0105238, IMG submission 81526) | Corn rhizosphere microbial communities from Kellogg Biological Station, Michigan, USA - KBS C3-4 metaG | ecosystem: Host-associated > Plants > Roots > Rhizosphere > Soil | place: Michigan, USA...
AGCGCCCCGGCGTTCCAGCACATGCTCTGGAAGCCCAGATACTTCGCCTGGTCCTTGGGAGGCAACGTCGTCACGTAGACGCCATCGGTGCCGATGTCCTGCGTCGCCCCGAGGAGAGCGATGATCGCTAGCAGAACGACGACCGGCGTGATCCAGGAGGCCCTCGGCAGCTTCAGCCCGAAGGCGAGCGCCGCCAGCGCGCCGCCGATGAGGATCTGCATCAACACGACGAAGAACTTCTTCGTCCGGTACAGCTCCAGGGCCGGCGCCCACACGAACTTGAACGTGTAGGGCATGCCCAGGATGCTGGACCAGAAGGCCGCCTTGTCGTTCGGCAGGCCCATGTTGCGGAACATGATGTTGGCGACGCTGCCGACCGTCACATAGATGAGGCCCATCACCAGGTAGCTGGAGGGGACCCACAGAAACGGGTTGCGATAGCTGGGGGGGCCCTCGGATTTCCCCGCCGGCCCGGGGTCGCCCGCGAACGCGTCGATCGAAGATCCAGCCGAAGATCCAGCCATCGTTACCTCCGGGAGCTCGCTCGGGTCAGCCTTTGCAGATGAAGCCGACGTTGTCGATGAAGATGTCGTAGTCGGCGCCGGGAACGTTGACCTGCCACTGCATGCCGAAGACGGTCGTCGGATCGATGTGCGGCTTGCGGGGCGCGCCCCAACCCTCGAGCTGCTTCAGGTCGCGGAAGGGCAGCACGAACCGCTGCCACTGCTCGGTCAGGTTCAGGTCGGTGCCGAAGTCGTTGAAGCACTCGCTGCACACGCCCCCCTCCGGGTCGGTGTACTTGTCCGGAATCTTCAGGCGGACCTTGCCGGTCGAGTTGGGGCCGCGCTTCGCGAAGAACGTCACGCCCTCGTACTTCGAGGCGTCGTAGGTCGACTTGGGATCCTGGAAGTTCATGCCGACCGCTCCGAACACGATGGCGGCGGTGCCGATCTTTCCTTTGAACTCCGCGGCGTACTTCGAGTTGTAGCCACCCTCCGAAGGGGTGAACGTTCCGCCCGCCTCGCCGACCTCGGGCCATACGGTCGTGCCGGTCTTGTCGGCGAACGTGTACCAGTAACCGCCCCGGTTATCGACGACCAGGTTCTGGTTGTTGTTGTCCTCGAAGTCGTCGATCTGACCGGTGGGACCGCATTCCTTCAGGGCCGCACCCTTCGCGGCCTCCGGATTCGGTTTCAGACAGCCGCTCATTGCGGCGGCGGAGAAGGCGAGGGCGGACAAGAGGACGGTTCGCTTCATTTTAGGTATCTCCCAGTGGGGAAGGCGGTTAACCACGGGGCTTGATATCCGGTCTCGTGGGACGCAGTCAATGTAGGCCTACGTCCGACACGCCCGCTGAATGAAAGTGACGGGTGCCCGCGCCCGCGGTCAATGTGGGCGCTTGATAGGAGTCACGGGCGCACGCGAGCGGCACAGAAATACCGGCCACTCGCGCGCTGTCTCTCAAACCCCGTTGCGGGTTGCCTGCAAAATGTCCTGACCTTGACACGCAACCGGGAAATGACCGACACTGCGGCCGCCCTGGCGGTCCCACCGGCAACTACAAGCGAAAAAAGTTGGCAAAAGAATCTGCACTTTTTCGCGCCAGGCAAGACTCCTCGCGACTCATGGAAACGGGCGCGCAGCGCTTGGCGCCTCCCACCCACCTCCTCTCACATAGCTGAAGGATAACGGATGAAACGCTCTCGACTCGGAACGCTGGCCCTTGGTCTCGGTGGTTTGATGGTCCACGGCTCGGCCCGCGCGGCCGAGGTGAACCTGACGCCCACCAACGCCCCCGCGACCCTGGATGCCACGCCGGCGTCAGGCGAGGCGCCCAAGAAGTCGGCCGGCGCCGGCATCGGCCTCAACCCGAACACGCCGCAGATCACCGGTGGGACCCAGATCTCCGCGAAGGAAGCCGAGTCGTTGACCCCCACGACGGCCTCCGCCGGCGCCGACGAATGGAAGTTCGACTTCCACGGATACATGCGAGCGCCGATGCGCCTCTCGTGGGGCCCGCCGAGCCCGATCGAGCAGCCGCCGAACAGCGCCACCACGACCGGCCTGACGCCGAACCAGGCGCCAAGCGGGACCCAGCTACACCAATGGCCCCGCATTCCGGGCGGCAGCTACATCACTTGGGAGTACACGAACACGGTCTCCGGCCCCTGGGCCCAGCTCAACTTTTCCTACGGCAACTCGCGGGCGATGATGACGATCATCGTCGACAGCTACAGCCAGACGTCCGCCGGCTATCGCAATCTGCAGGCGCAACAGGGCATCGACCAGGCTTTCCTCACGCTCAACTTCCCCGACGTGTTCGGAGACTACGGCGGCCTGATCTGGAACATCGGGTCCTTCCAGAACCGCTACGGCGCCGCGGGCAAGTACGACGGCGGCATGTACGAGACCCATCTGTTCGGCAAGACGCGCGTGGTGGGCGAGACACTCTCCGCGAACCTGTCCTTTGGTGACTGGGGTTTGACCCTCGAGAAAGGCATCGGCGCCAAGATCGAGGCCGTGCCGTTCACGAACAACCAGTTGTTCCAGGTCTTCAAGGGGCAGGCGGGGGCCAACTGCTACGTGAACACGCCTGACGGCACCCCCCAGGCCGTCGACCGCTACGGCCAGAGGTGCGCGGACAACAACGGGTTCGGTTTCCAGAACTACCTCTCGGATCGCGACAGCGAGTACCTGCCGTATCCGGGGCCCGTCCCGCAGGGGTCGACCTTCCTCGTTCACGGACACGCGGGCCTCGCGTACAAGAAGATGTGGACCTTCGGCGCCCACTTCCTCTACACGTGGACGCCGGACGACAACTGGACCGGGTTCAAGGGTGTCACGCCAGGGGAGACCGACGCGAACAAATTGGGTAACTCCCAGATCAAGAACGTCTCGAACATGGTGCCCCGCGTGCTCGGCCCCACCACCGGGAGCCTGATGGTCTACGGCGGCGACGTGCGCTTGAACGGTGGCGTCTACGGGGACGGCTACATCGGTCTCGCTCAGGTCCGCGCCAAGAACATCAACGCGCTGGCGGACTCGCTCGAGCTCATGCACTCCTGGGGCGGCTGGCAGTTCAAGGAGAACTACTTCGGCCGGACGTTCGATCCCCACACCGGTCAGTACACGGGGCCGCAGAACGAGTCCGGCACCGTCACCTCGCTGTCCTGGCAGTACGCCTTCAGCTTCGGCGCGCTGGCCAACTATCCAGCCTCGTTCTGGGGGCAGGGTCCCGACCTCGTGGCCACCGTCTTCGGCAACCTGACGTTCGTCGACAGCCCGGCGCCGGTGGTGAACGGCAAGGAGCAGGGCATGGACACGACGAATCAGACGACCAGCGCCAACAACTGGAACATCAAGACCAAGAAGCTGAAGTTCGGCGCCGACGTGGCCTATACACCGCTGCCGTGGTTCGGCATGGGTCTGCGGTACGACAATGTCCAGCCGGACCTGGATGCGGTCTTCGCCGGCAGCCACCAGAACTTCCAGGTCATCTCACCGCGGGTCGTCATCAAGACGGCCTTCCTCACGCACGAGGCGATCACCATCATGTACCAGCGGTACATCCTGGGAGAAGCGGCTTACGCCGGCTACCCGTTCGAGTGGGTCGCGAAGGCCGACGAGAACCTGTTCGCCATCGCCGCCACGATGTGGTGGTAAAAGCCCGCAGGGGGGACTTCGTCCCCCCTACGAGACCCCTCAAACCCGCAGGGGGACTTCGTCCCCCCTACGAGACCCCCGGGAGGATCTTAGGTCGACGCCGGCGCGGCGAAGCCGCGCCTCCCGATGGCTTGGACTCGCTCGCTGCGCTCGCTCTGGCGCTGTGGGCGGGTCCTTTTTGTTTCCCGGATGGGTTGGTCTGAACGTCAACAGCGAAGAACCTTGGAAGCAGGAGCCTATTTGACTTCGATGTCTCGATTCCTCATCGCCGCAGTGCTCGTCGGGCTGGTGGCATGCTCGTCGGCGCAATCAAACATGGGGAGCGGGGGCGGGACCGGTTCGGGTGGGGCCAAAGGCACAGGTGGTGTGAGCGGTAGCGGCGGCGCGAAGGGGACGGGGGGCTCGGAGGCGGACCATCCGGCGGCGTTTCCGTTTCCGCAGATGAAGAAGCCGGCCATGTGCAACCTCACCAGCGTGGCCGGCGCCTCGAATCAGGCGAAGAATGCGTACAGCACCTGGTACAGCGCCTTCGTGACGGACAGTGGAGCGATGGGGGGCTTGCGCGTCCGGCGGCCGACGAACTCGAACGACACGGTCTCGGAGGGGATCGGCTACGGCATGCTGGCAGCGGTCTACGTCGGTGACCGGCCGACGTTCGATGGCCTCTGGAAATACGCCCAGGCCGAGGCCGACTCGTACAGCGGCAAGGTCCTCATGAACTGGCACGTCGATGCCTCGGGCTCGCCCATCCCGACGAACGGCAAGGAGCCGGGGTCCGCCACCGATGCCGACGAGGACATGGCGTGGGCGCTGCTGATGGCCAACAAGCAGTGGGGCGCGCAGTCTTACCTGGACGATGCGGCGGACGTCATCAACGCGATTTACAACTACGCGATCGGCGCCGATGGGCTGCTGAAGCCGGGCGACAACTGGGGCAATGGGGACATCCACACGTTCCCCGACTACTTCTCGCCGGCGTACTTCCGGGTCTTCGCGACGGTCACCAACAACAACGCCTGGGTGAAGGGCATCCTCGACCGGAACTACGAGGTCCTGATGAAGGTGGCGGACGCGAACGGGCTGGTCCCGGACCAGACCACGGGCGACTACATGACCGTGCCGAACATGAACACGTACAGCTACGATGCCTGCCGGACCCCCTGGCGCATTGGGATGGACTACTGCTTCAACGAGGAGCCGAAGGCGCTGGCGTACCTGACCAAGATTGGCGCGTTCTTCGGTGGCAAGGGCGCGGCGAACATCGTCGACGGTTACGCGGTGGGAAGTGGTAATCCGACCGGCAACACGAAGAACATGGCGTTCATCGGTCCGGCCGGGATCGCCGGAATGCCAACCTCCTTGAACCTCCAGACGCTCCTCGACGGGGCGTTCATGTTCGGGGTCAGCACGACGTCGAACGACTACTACAAGGACTCGCTGCGAGTCATCACCATGCTGTTCATGTCCGGCAACTTCGTGGATTTCACTCGATCGAACTAGGCTTGACGCCAGGGGGGCGCGACACAGATACTTCCGAGCTTTATTCGGGAAAAGACGGCAGTTGCCCCTCCTGTGCTTGATAGGCCGTCCCCCCCGAGCTCCCTCAACACGCAAAGATAGAGGCTTCGATGAAAAAAGTAGCGAACAGTTTGCTCATGGGATTGTGCGGCGCCGCGATCATGGCGGCCGGATGCGGTGGTGGCGGCGGGGGCGGCGGCAGTGGGGGCAGCGGCATGACCGGGAGCGGGGGGAGCTCGGGCGGCGGCGTGGCGCTGCTCCCGAACGACACCGGCTGGGTCGAGGGCGCGGACAACAGCCTGGGCGTCCAGGGCGCCTGGTACGTGTACGGCGACGGGACGGACGGCACGAAGCCGATGGGCGGCGGCGACTGCCAGGTGAAGGGCATGCATCCTGATTCGGACTGTTCGATGATCAGCAAGCCGACGCCGGGCTCGGGCAGCTTCCCGCCGACCGATGTCGCGATGGCCCAGATGTGCACCGAGGGGACGGTGGCCAAGGTCATCGACATCGTCGGCATGGCGGGGTCCCCGGACTACAGCAACATCTGGGGAACCGGCATCGGCCTGGACCTGGCCGCGGGGAAAGATGGCGCGGCGAAGGGCACCTTCGACGCGGATGCCAAGGGGGTCAAGGGGCTCTCGTTCGACATCAACATGGTCCCCATGCCGAAGCTCCGGGTCGAGATCGTCACGACGGCGACCAAGGGCAGCAGTGCCGGCGACAACTACTGGGGCGCGTCGATGAGCTATCCGCCGTCGCCCGTCAAGCCAGGGCACAACGAGGTTATGTGGGCGGACTTCAAGGGGCCGAAGGGCGCCGCCAACGACACGGCTCACATCGAGGCGATTCACTTCCACGTCCCGACCACGACGAGCTCGTCCGCGTCGTACTCGTACTGCATCAGCAACTTGAAGCTGCTCATGTAGTAGCGCTGACGGTGAGGGCCGGGCCGGACAGGCCCGGCGCCCGCAAAGAAAAAGCCCGCAACCGCTCACGCGGCTGCGGGCTTTTTTCTTTGGGGCGCCTGTTGTCGCCGCAGCCGGCCTTGGAGAGGCGGGGCTACGAGCTCTGGCGCTCGAGGGCTCGAGCCGCTCGGCGCGCGGTCCGCCGGTGGTCCCAGGTCGGGCCCAGGAGGTCGATGCGCGCGTCGCGGATCTCGCACAGGGTCCCGCCGCAACGCGGACAGGGGCCGGCGTGGGCGTTGATGGCGGCGCTGGGGACGTCGGTCAGATCGCCGGCCTCGAAGCGAGCCAGGTCCAGGAACGAGGGGCACCGCCGCCCCGCGCGCGAGCTCATGCCGTCAAGACGTCACCGGGACCCCGAATGGGAAACCCGATCGGGCGCAAAATGCGCGGCGTCAGATCCCCATTCGTTGTGCGGTTTTACAAAGCGTCGCGCCCCGGCCAGCCGGCCGGCGAGGGCCGAAAATTGGCTTCCTCGCCGTTAATTCGGTTCAAATCGCGGCCGGATCACTTCTCCGGGGAGGCTTTGTCTTTCGCCTTTCCTTTGCCTTTGCCCTTCTTGCCGCCCGCCCCTTTCTCGTCCAGGTAGGCCGTAGCCCAGGCGAGCGGGGCGTTCCAGTTGATGGTGATCTCGTTGGCCGACCAGGCTTCGATGTTGTCGATGAAGCACTTCTGGGGCGCGCAGCCCTTCAGCCCCGCGGCCTGGACGTACGGATCCTCGAGGCCCGAGTTCGGCCCGCCCGACACGACGCCGGCCGGGGCCAGCGGGTACTTCGCGTTGGCCTGGTGGGCCCAGAAGCGGTGGTGCGGGTACTCCAGGGGGCGCTCGCCGTACCCGCTGACGTAGCTCTGGTCCATGGGGTTGCGGCCCATGATGTAGTCCATGCCCTCGGCGACGGCGTTCGTGTACTTCGCGTCCTTCGTGAAGTCGCCGGCCAGCCCGATCACGATCAGGTTGTTGAGGACGGCTGAATTCGAGCCCCACGGGTAGCCCTTGGCGTTGGGCTTGAACGGCACGCGGTAGCCTTCCTTCTTCTGGGCTTCCAGGTACGCGTCGGCGGCCGCGGCCGTGTTCTTGCGAATTGCCTCGAGGTCGGCATCGGGCAGGCCGTTCTTGGCCACTGCCAAGGAGAGGGAGCCGGCAGCCTGGACGTTGCCCCAGGTCATCACGGTCATGACACCGGCGTCGGAGCCCTGGCTGGTGGCGAAGGCCGGCACCTGCTTGAAGAAGGGCGACTTCGTCACGTAGTCCTTGTAGACCGGCTTCTTGGTGGTGATGTAGAGCTCCGCCGCGGCCCAGTAGAACTCGTCGGCCACGTTCGCGTCGTCGTAGGGACCGCCGCCCTGGCCGCCCGCCTTGGCGTAGATGGCGGGGTTGGCTTCCGCCGCCTTCCAGGCCTCCTCGGCCGCGGCGAGGCACTTCTTCGAGAACGCCTTGTCGATGCCGGCCCAGATGCGGGCCGCCTGCGCGGCGTTGGCCGCCATGTTCAAGGTCGCCGCCGTGCTGGGCGGGTACAGGAACCGCTCGATGGGATCCTCGTGCGGAGCCAGGCCAAGCGCGGTCCACACCTTGTCGTGCACCTTGTGGTGGACCATGCCCGCCAGCTTCTGGCCGGACGGGACCTGCATCTTCAGCTCCCACTCCACCTCCCAGCGGACCTCGTCGAGGAGGTCGGGGACCTTGTTCGCGTTCTCGGGGATGCTCAGCTTGCCGTCACCGAAGGCGGCCGCCGACTTGGCGAGGTGCTTGGCCCGCTCCCACTGGTTCAAGAGCGTCCAAACCGAGATGCCGGCGTTGACGACGTACTTGCCGTGGTCGCCGGCGTCGTACCATCCGCCGGTCACGTCCAGCTTGTACGGGCAGGGGCTCTCGGGCGCGCACGTGACGTCCTTGTCACCCTTGTTCGGCGGGACGTTGACGTGGCCGGCCGGACGGGCGTACTGGGCCTCGCCCACGTACGGCATCTTCAGCTCGATGCCGCTGCGCGAGTGATAGAAGAACGCCAGGGCCTGGTACTTCAGCTTGGAATAGAGGTCGTCTCGAATGTCGAAGGGATGGCTGGTCTCGGTGCCCACCGTCAGCGTGTAGCCGTTGCCCTCCTTCTTGAAGTCCGAGAAGTCGACGATCGACACCTGATCGCCCGAGGCCGCGTCGGGGCCGACGGGGACGGTGGTCCCGGAGGCCACGACCGCCTTGCTGGCGTCGTGGAGCTCCCACTTGGTCGCCGCGCCGGTGCGCGCGGTGGCGACCTTGGCCAGACCGGGGAAATAGCCGGTCTGGTTCACGAGCACGTTGGCGACGGGCACGGCTTCCTTGGTCGCCTTGGGCGTGAACTGCGGATCGTCGATGTGCACGTCGTCGAGGCAGACCTTGAACGGAACCGTCGCGGTGCGCGCCATGTTGCCGCCCAGGTGGAAGGCCAGCTCGGGCGAGCCGTCGTCCGGCGCGTGCATGGTGAACACGCCCTTGAAGATCTGGCGCCCCGGCTCGAGATCGAGGGACTGGGCCCAGTACTCGCTGTAGGGCGGGCCCGCCATCCCGATCTTCACGTAGGCCCGCGTCTTCTGCGTCGCGTGCATGGTGAACTGCACGGAGTAGGTGTGGCCCTTCACGATGGCCAGGTCCCGGTTGCGCACCTGAGCGTCCCATCGGTCCTTGCCGATGTTGGTCACGGTCGTGCACAGCTCGCCGTTCTCGACGGCCGCCTGGCCGTCGGCGGGCTGCGTGAACGAGGTGGTCCAGGGCAGGTACTTGCCGTCCTTGAACGACGCCTTGGCGATCAGGTTGTGCCCGGAAAGCGGCGGCGGGTTCACGCCGGGAGACCCGTTCTTGGGCGGGTCGTTCCACCCGGAGGTCGCACCGCCGGCCGTGTCGCCGGTGGTCGTCGCCGTGAGGCTTCCTCCCGTCTCGGGCGGCGGCGTCGCGGGCTGCGACGCGCAGGTGAGCGCTGCCGAACCGAGCAGCACGAGGAGGAGCTTGTCCGTCCGACGGGTCGTCTGGCTATCCATGGGCGGGTAAGAAATCACGAGACGCACCAGCGGCGCAAGTCGGGTGGGCGCGCCGGCGTCAAAGGCGGTGGCCATTCATCACTCGCCACGGGCCGGCGTTGACGGTGCCGGAGGCCGTCGGCTATAGCCACTGGTGCATGGACGTCTCCAACGAGCAGGTACGCCGTGCCCTGCTTTCGCTCGTGGCGTTCGTCCTGTCGGTGACCGTCCACGAGTTCGGGCACGCCTTCGTGGCCGATCGCCTCGGGGACGGCCTTCCACGAGCGCAGGGCCGCGTCACGCTGTCGCCGCTCCGTCACATCGATCTGGTGGGTACCATCGTGATCCCGCTGCTGGCGGTCTTCATGTCGGGGGTCCCGTTCATCGCCTGGGGCAAGCCGGTGCAGACCAACCCGGCCAACATGACCACGCGCTTGCCTCGGACGACGGCTGGCCTGCTGGTTTCGCTGGCGGGACCGTTCATGAACCTGGTCCTGGCCCTCGCGGTCTCGGTCTTGTTGATCGCGGCGGCGAAGGCGGGCGTCATCGGACAGAGCATGGCCGGTACGATCATCCGGTTCGTGGTGGTGCTGAACATCAGCTTGATGTTCTTCAATTTGCTGCCCATCCCGCCGCTCGACGGAGCGTCGATCCTCGAAGTGATCCTGCCGGCCCGGTTCCACGGGGCGCTACAGGCGATGCGCCGGTGGGGGATGGTCGTGTTGATGATCCTCTTCGCGACGGGCGTGGGCGCGTTTTTGATGGCGCCCGCCCAGCGGCTGGCGCTGGTCTGGGCTCGGTTCCTGATGGGTTTCGTGCCCCAATGACCGAGGTCCGCGCCGACGAGTCGTATCGGGTCGCGCTGCCCGAGTTCGAGGGACCGCTGGACCTGCTGCTGCACCTCTGCAAGACCCACGAGATCGAGATCGTCAACATCCCGATCGCGTTCATCACGGAGAAGTACCTCGAATACCTGGATGTGATGCAATCGCTGCCGGTCGATGTGGCGGCCGATTATCTGGTCATGGCGGCGACGCTGGCCTACCTGAAGTCGCGCGAGCTGGTCCCCACGCCGGAGGCTCCGGAGGCCGCCGAGGAGGAGGGCGCCGAGGAGGTGCTCGACCCGCGCGAGGAGCTCATCCGCCGCTTGCTGGAGTATCAGAAGTACAAGAACGCGGCGGCGCTGCTCGGTGAACGGCCCATCGAGGGCCGCAACATCTTCGGGCGCGGCATGGAGATCGAGGGCGAGGACGGCCCGGCGCCGCTGGCCGATCACTCGGCATGGAAGCTGATCGAGGCCTTCGGCAAGCTGCTGGAGAAGGCCGGGCCGAAGGTCACGCACAACGTGATCTTCGATCGCGTGTCGATCAGCTCGCGCATCAACCAGGTGATCGATCGGCTCGAGCTGAGAGGCGGCGCGCTGCGCTTCGACGAGCTGTTCGATCTGACGTTGCCCGAGCCGGAGCTGCGAAGTCAGCTGGTGGTGACGTTGCTGGCGATGCTGGAGCTCGCGCGCCTGCGCGTGGTGCGGGTGCTGGCGTCGGAGGACGAGCAGACGCTGATCATCGCCCAGGTCGAGGGGGCGGCGCTGGACAGGGCCCGGCGGGCCAAGCTCTCGTCGGATGCCGAGTCGGTGGCTGCCAGCGAGGACGCCGAGGAGGTGCCGGAAGAGGCGTTCGACGACGAGGCGCCCACCGCGGTGGTGACCGAGGAAGCCCTGGTCGACGAGGTGCTGGCCACGGAG
>Ga0105238_10007574_pt1 | contig 10877 bp, 8 predicted proteins | sample KBSC34metaG_FD_81526 | JGI IMG/M metagenome (GOLD analysis project Ga0105238, IMG submission 81526) | Corn rhizosphere microbial communities from Kellogg Biological Station, Michigan, USA - KBS C3-4 metaG | ecosystem: Host-associated > Plants > Roots > Rhizosphere > Soil | place: Michigan, USA...
CCCAGGCGTTGTTCTTGTCGCGCGGCGAGAAGTAGCGCTCCTTCGAGCGACTGCCCTCTTCATCGGCTCGCGCGCCCACGATGACCCCATGGTACGGCTCGCGATCGCTATCGGGTTCGTACTGGCCGGTCTGCAGGTTCAGGCGCTTGCGCGGCATGGTCCCCTGCAGCGTGCCCTTCAGCGTGTCGCGCTTCAGGATCCCGCAGCAGTCGACGCGCGACAGCTTGTCGGGGTGCCCGTCAGGCAGGTGCTGAGTGGCGGGGAAGGTGCGACCCTCCCGGATGGCGTCGACGTCCTGGCCGACCACCATCTGGAGCTTGTACTCCATGGCCAGGCGATCGCGGTACGCGATCATCTCCGGCAGCTTGTAGCTGGTGTCGATGTGCACCAGGGGGAAGGGCACGTGTCCGAAGAAGGCCTTGCGCGCCAGCCACAGCAGGACCGTCGAGTCCTTGCCGATCGACCACAGCATGCAAAGCCGTTCGAAGTGCCGGAAGGCTTCCCGGAGGATGTAGACGCTCTGTTGTTCCAGTTGATCGAGGCTGTCCATCGGGGACCGTGAACATTGGCCCATCGGACGTCCGGCTGCAACCCCCGCGGGGTGAATCCGACCGCCCCGGACGGGCGTCAGTTGGGAGCGGCGAGTAGCTCGCGTTCGGCTTCTTTCAGGGTCTGTTTCCACTCGGGATCACCGGGGACGGCGGCCACGGCCTTTCGGTACATCCGCACGGCGTCGCCGATGCGGCCCGACTTACGCAGCAGGTCCCCGAAGTCCACCAGCGTCTGATGGCACCCGTCGCGGTCGTGCTTCAAGGCGGCCTCGAACAGCTCGCTCGCGCGGGTCAGGTGCCCGGCGTGGCCGTGCTCGACGGCCGCCTGGTGCAGCGCCCAGTGGTCCTCGGGATCGATCTTCAGCGCGTCGTCATAGGCCTCGGCCGCCTCGGAGTGCCGCTCCATCTCGGCGTAGACGTCGCCCCGGATGGCGGCGACGAAGAACGGATCGCCGCCCCGCTCGGCGGCGGCGCCGATGGCCTCCAGAGCCTCCAGCGTCCGCTCCTGCTCCAGCAGCACCTGGGCCAGCTTGGCGAAGCCCAGCCCGTACGTCTCGTCAATCTCGACGACCTTGCGGAAGGCCCGCTCGGCCGCCCGGAAGTCACCGGCCTCGAGCTCGGCGTCGCCCAGCTCGCGCCACGCCTCGACCAGGCCCGGGTTCAGGGTCGTGGCCTTGCGACCCGCCTCGAGCGCGCCGCGATCGTGCACGGCGTTCAGCGCCTCCGCCAGCAAGGTCCATGCGGCCCCCAGCTCGGCCAGCTGCTCGACGGCCCCGCGGCCCAGGCGCACCGCCTCTTCGGGGCGCCCGGCCTCCAGCGCCTCGCGCGCCCGCCGCAGCAACCTCAGACCGGCGACGGTCGACGGGCTGCGCGGCTCCTTCACCCGGGCAATGTCGGGATCGCCCGGTGCCAGGGCCGCGACGATGCGTGACCCCAGATCGATCCGCAGCTTCACCTCGGGCAAATCGGCCTCCTCCGGCTCGGCCCCCATGGCGTGCAGCGCCTCGACGCGCCAGAACGCCGCCGTGGCGGTCGCGCCATCGGCCAGCAGCCGACGAGCTGTCGCGACGGTCGCGGCGTCATTCCGCTCGGACGCCAGGACGTACACCACCGCGGCAGCGTCGAGGCGCGCGTCGTCGTCCCGAGCGGTGAGCGGGTCCAGCGCCATCGCGTCCTCGAAGGCGCGGCCCGCGGAGGCCCAGTCCTGGTGCAAGGCCGCCCGCATCCCGACCGCAAACAGCAGGGCCGGGGTGGGCGGCGTCGCCGCCCGCACCGCCGAGGCCAGCGTCACGTCGACGGCCTCCTCGTCCCCGGCCTCCTCCTGAATCTGCGCCAGCTCCAGCCAGTGATCCGCCAGCCCCGGATCGCGGCGGCAGCGCTCGTCCGCCAGCGCCGCGGACTTGTCGGCCGTGACCGCCGTGGCGGCGACGTTCGGCTCACCCGTCTTGGCCTCACCCGTCTTGGGCTCGCCCGTCTTGGGCTCGGTCGCCTTGGGCGCTCCCGCCGTCAGCTCGGCAGCGAGGACATGGAGGAACCGCAAGAGCGAGGTCCCCACCCTGTCGAGCCCGGCGGAGCCGATCTCCACCACCGGCCACTCGCCATCGGTGGTGGTCCCCTGCGCGTCGAGCGCGTACTCCCGGTCGGCGTGCTGGAGGACGGGCCAGAGGCCCGCGTGGCCAGCCGCCGCCAGCTCACGAAAGCGGGTGTTGGCCTCGCTGAGGGTCAGCAGCTTGGACCCGTTCGGCAGGCGCCCCCCATCGTGGGCCGTCACGAACGCCAGCAGGCCGGCGGGCGCTTCGCTGCCGAACAGCGCTCGAAAGCGTTCGCCGGCCCCCGCCCCTGCCCCGGGATAGAGCTGGACCCCGGGAACCGCCGCCAGCTCTCGTTCGAGCGTCCCGACCAACGTTCGAACCGCGTCGACCATGGCGACGATTTATTCGGCGGACGGCCCCGGATCAAGCTGCAAATTCGTCCCCTCCCTACGGCGGGCCGCCCAGCGTCTGCATCCGTCGAACCGACCCGCTCTCCGGCTGGCCCGGGAGACGGCCCTCGCGGCTCGGTCAGATCGAGCCCTCGCGGTCGATCTGATCGACTGGCTCGACACCCACCCGGGCCCCTCTGTGGACACATATGCTCCGCTGTCCCCCAAACATTTGAAATACCAATCGAAAATCGAAATGGTTTATACTCGTTCTCGGCGCCCGTACCGTCAGGGATCGGCGGGTGCCGTGGAGCGACGAGGACTCTGAATGGGGAAGATCTTAGTTTGCGACGATGAGGAACAGCTCTGCCGCGGCCTGAGCCGCCTTCTGCGCAGTGACGGACACGAGGTCGTCACGGCCGACGGCCCAGGCGGCGCCGCCTTCATCCAGCAGGATCACTTCGATCTGATCCTGACGGACATCCGGATGCCCGGCGTGGACGGCTTCGAGATCATCAAGACCGCCCGCCAGCACGTGCCGCACACGCCGGTCATCGCGATGAGCGGCAACGCCGAAATCCCCGACGCAGTCCGTGCCATGCACGCCGGCGCGCGAGATTTCTTGATCAAGCCGTTCGACAAGAACGCACTGACGGAGGCGATGGCGGCCGTGTTTCGACCCGTCCCGACCACCGACGAGCCCGCCGACCCCCGCGTTTGGCGCGATCGCCACGCCCCCTGGCTGCTGGGGGACGATGCGGCGATGATGCCCGTCCTCTCGTTGCTCGCGCAGGTGGCCGACACGCACTGCACGGTGCTGGTGACGGGAGCCTCCGGCACCGGCAAGGAGCTGGCGGCGCGCTCGCTGCACGCCGGCTCGTCGCGCGCCAAGCGGCCGTTCGTCGCCGTGAACTGCGCCGCCATCCCCATCAACCTGGTCGAGTCCGAGCTGTTCGGTCACTCCCGGGGCGCGTTCACGGGCGCCACCACCACTCGCCAAGGTCGCTTCGGACAGGCCGACACCGGCACGATCTTCCTCGACGAGATCGGCGAGATGGATCTGAACATCCAGGCCAAGCTCCTGCGCTTGATCCAGGAGGGCGAGCTGTCGCCGGTGGGCGAGGACACCGTGCACAAGGTCGACGTGCGGGTGGTCGCCGCGACCAACCGCAACCTGGAGAACGAGGTGGCCGCCGGGCGCTTCCGCGCCGATTTGTTCTGGCGCCTCAACGTGATCCCGATCGAGATGCCCAGCCTGCGCTCGCGCATCACCGACGTGGTGCAGCTGACCGACCACTTCTTGCGGCGGGCGAATGAGCGGCATCGGCGCCAGGTCCAGGGCTTCGCGCCGCAGACGCTGTCCATCATGATGAGCTACGACTGGCCCGGCAACATCCGCGAGCTCGAGAACCTGGTCGAGCGGCTGGTCATCGTGAAGGGCAGCGGCATGCTGATGCCGTCGGATCTGCCGCCGTCGGTGCGAACGCCGCGCTCGACGCCGCCCGCGGGGTCGACGGTCCCGGACTTCCCGGAGGCCGGCGCCGACCTGAAGACCATCCTCGAGGCCGTCGAGGAGAAGATGATCGGCGAGGCCCTCGTGCGCACGAACGGCAACAAGAACCGCGCCGCCGAGCTCCTCGGCCTGAACCGGACGACGCTGGTCGAGAAGCTCCGCCGCAGGCGGACCGCGAACCCACAAGCGTAGGCGTAGGGGGGCGATGCCCCCCTACGAGCTCTGGCGTTCGGGTAAGCCTAGGCCGTCGCTTAGGTCAGCTTGGGGAGGGCGGCGGCGATGCGGGCTACGCCTTCCTCGACGTTCTTCATCGAGGTGGCGTAGGACAGACGCACGTGGCCGGGGGCCCCGAAGGCCGAACCGGGGACCACGGCGACGCGGGCTGCCTCGATCAGGTATTCGCAGAGCTGCGCGTCGTTGGCGATGGTCTTGCCCTCGGCCGTCTTCTTGCCGATGAACGAGGACAGATCCGGAAAGGCGTAGAAGGCCCCCTGCGGATCGACGCAGGTGACGCCGGGGATCTCGCGGAGCGCCTTCACCATCACCTTGCGCCGCTTGTCGAACTCGACCCGCATGGTCTCGAGCTCGTCGGTGGGGCCGTCGATGGCGGCCAGCGCCGCCGCCTGGCTCACGGCCGCCGCGTTGGTGGTCGACTGGCCCTGCAACGTGCCCATGGCCTCGACCAGCGCCTTCGGCGCGGCGGTGAAGCCGATGCGCCAGCCCGTCATGGCGAACGCCTTCGAGACACCGTCGACGATGATGGTCCGGGCTCGAACCTCGGGTGAGATGGTGGCGGGCTGGAAGAACTTCGCGTCTCCGTAGATCAGCGTCCGGTAGATGTCGTCGGTGATGATCCAGAAGTCGTGCTTCACGGCCAGGGCCGCCACCGCGCGCACCGTCTTCTCGTCGAGCATGGCGCCGGTCGGGTTGCACGGGGACGAGTACAGGATGGCGCGCGTGCGCGGCGTGATGGCCTTCTCGAGATCGGTGATGCGCGGCACGAAGTTGTCGGCCGCCGCCCCCGGGACGGTCACCGGGCGCCCGCCCGCCATCTTGACGATCTCGTTGTAGCTGCCCCAGGCCGGGGTCGGGATGATGACCTCGTCGCCCTCGTCGACAATGGCGTGGATCGCATTGAACAGGGACTGCTTGGCCCCGGCGCTCACGATGATCTCGCTCGGCTCGAAGGACAGGCCGTGCGCCTTGCCCAGCCACTTGGCCACGGCGGCGCGCAACGCCGGCGTCCCCTCCACCAGCGTGTACTTGGTCGCGCCCGCGTCCAGCGCGCGCTTGGCGGCTTCCTTGATGTGGGCGGGCGTATCGAAGTCGGGCTCTCCCGCTCCGAAGCTGATGACGTCGAGTCCCTTGGCACGCAGGGCGGCCGCCTTGGCCGACACGGCGAGGGTGGGGGACGGTTCGATGAGGGAAAGACGACGAGAGAGCTTCACCGGACGACTCCTTCTTTCTTCCTGTTTTCTTTTCGCTTCACTTCAGCTGATCACGTGCCCGACGGCGATTCTTGCTTCGAGTCTTTTTTCGATTCTTTCTTCAATTCTTGGAACCGCCCGGCCAGCGCGGCCGCGACGGGGGGCGGCACCATCCGAGAGACGTCGCCCCCCATCAACGCGACCTCTTTTACCAAGGACGAGGAAACATAAAAGCTCTCCTCGCTGGTCATGAGAAAGATCGTCTCGACTTCCGGGGCGAGGTGCCGGTTCATGTGCGCGGCCTGGAACTCGTATTCGAAGTCGGCGAGCGCCCGCAGCCCCCGGATCACGCTGGTGGCCCCGCGCCGGCGCACGTAATCGACCAGCAGACCCTCGAAAGCATCCACCTCGATGCGCGGGTCCCGATCGACGGCCTCCAGGATCATCTCGCGCCGCTCCTCGACGGAGAACAGCGGCGTCTTGCGCACGTTGACCGCCAGCGCGACCACCAGGCGATCGAAGATCTTGAGCGACCGCTTCAGGATGTAGACGTGCCCGTTCGTGATCGGGTCGAAGGTGCCAGGATAGACGGCGATGCGCAGCTGCGACATGGCGAGGACCCTCGCGCGCCGTTTTAGGAGTGACCCGAACGGTAAAAGGACAGCTCGGTGTCCCCGTAGTCGCGGCGGGTCGTGAGGAACAACCCCCCCACGGACTCCGGCGGCCGATGCCGCTTGTCGTGCTCGACGATCACCACGGCGCACCCGGCCAGCAGGTCCCGCTGCGTCAACTCGGCCAAGATGGCCTCCGTCTGGTCGGCATAGGGCGGGTCCATGAAGACCCACGAGAAGCGGTCGTCCACATGTCCTATCGACGCGGCCAGACGCCGCAACCCCGTGCGCACGTCCGCGCCAATGACGGTGCTCCTTCCCTCGACGCCCAGCTCGCGCAGGTTGGCCCTCAAGGCCGAAAGCGCGTTGCGGTCGCGCTCGACGAACACGGCCCGTGTCGCGCCGCGCGACAGGGCTTCCATCCCGAGGGCGCCCGTCCCGGCGAACAGATCGAGCACCGATCCGTCGGGCGGGGGGCCCAGGATGTTGAAGATCGCCTCGCGAACCTTCGCCGCGGTGGGTCGCGTGCGCAGGCCCCGAGGCGCTTTCAATCGGCGCCCGCGCTCGTTGCCTCCGGTCAGGCGCATGCTGGCTTTCTGATAGCCCGCCGCCCCTCGATCGTCAAATCAGAGGGCGTTTTTGGCCCCTCAGGGGTCTGCGTCGTCCCGGTCGCGCCTCGCCACCCGTTCCTCGTCGGGCGGCTCGCGGTCGTCGTAGACGATGCACGTGCCCTCCCAGCTGCTCGTGGAGCCTCCCCCCACGAGGTACAGGGGCGTCGTGGGGTCCGGCCGTCTGGAGGGATCGGGGCGGCAGATCCGTGGTTTTCGCGTCACGCTCCCTGTCTCACCGCGTGACAACTGGACCTCTCGGGTCGCAAATCCAACCCGGGGAACGGATCTACGGCGAGACGGCCGTCACCCCGCGAAAGAGAACGTATGACCAAGTCCCGAGGTTGGAGGATCGCGAGCTTTGTAGCGGGGATGATCGCAGCGACGAGCTGCAGTGGACGCACCGGCTCGAAGCCGGCGGTAGACGGCGGCGCTGCCGGCGCGCCAGGGGACAGCGGCATCATCTCCCGAGGCGATGCCCGAGCCGACGCCGACGGCCCCGACGGCCCGCCTGTCGTCGACCCCGCCGTCTCAGGGGCCTGGACCTGGAGCCCGTGCGGCACGCTGGCCCCGGCTCCCGCCGACCTGCATGCGGTCTTCGGGTTGGAGGACAAGATCGCGGTCCAGAATGAGCGCGGAGTTCGCGTCTTTGACCGCAGCGGGGCGCTTCAGCCCGAAGCGGACGGCCCCGCCGACTTCCTGATCACCAGCCCCGACGGGGAGGCGCTGGTCGCCCGGGTCACGCAGGCGGCAATCACCCTCGGGCCGGTCGGTTCGTCGGCGCCGCGCTTCACGTTCGCGATCCCAGTGAATCGTGGGTGCGGTACCGTGTCGGCGTTGTCGTGGCGCGGCGCTTATTTGCTCTCGCGGTCGGCCGAGACCGCCTGCGTCTGGAGCGCCGCGGACGGCGCCTTTGTCACGGCCCTTCCCATCGTCGACGGCGAGGCGGCCCTTCGGGGGGACCATCTGGTCAGCTTCGCCCAGCCCGCCTCTCGTTCGCCGTCGGTCGTGACGCGTGACTTCGCGGGACGAGAGACGAGTCGTCTCCAGCTCGGGGAGCTCGTGGGTGCAGTCTCGATCGCCCCGAGCGGAGACCGGTTGCTGACCTGGGATCCCCCGGCTCTGTGGGACCTCGACAGCGGCAAGATCATCTCGTGGAGCACAGACCCGATCCGAGCGCCGGCGAAGGCCACCTTCAGCCCGGCCGGCGACCTGGTCCTGCTCGGCGCCGGCGTCTTTCGAACGAGTGACGGCTCGCTGGTGAGGCCCGTCGATCCCGACAGTCGAATCGCGCGGTTCGCGTTCCAAGCTTTCGCGCTTTCGCCGGACGGAAAGGGCGCCGTGCTGGGTGAATTCGGACGGGCCACGCTGGAGAGCCTCTCCGCTCCCGGGCTGGCCACCGTGCTGGGGGGCCCTCCGCCGCCGCTGGACGGCAGCCGTCCGCGCCCGATCAATCACATCGCCTCGTCGGCGGACGGATCGCTCCTCGTCGCCAACGTCCTGGCGAACTGGGCCTTCGGCGTCCGGCTCGCTCCCGACTTCGCGACCTCGAGGATCGCGTCGATGATCTTCACCGAGGTCAACGTGGACGTCGACGTGAGCGCCGATGGGGCCATCGCCGCCATCGCCGGGGACGGCCGGGCGCTGTTCGGCGCGCAAGACGGGCGGATCATCTGGTCACCGCCCGTGCCACCGCCAAACGTGCCGTCCTGCTCGACGGAGAAGCTGCGGCTCTCTCCGAAGAAAACCTGGGCAGCAGGGGCCAGCTACCTTCAGACCATGGACGTCTTCCCGGTCACCGACATGGCAGGCGTCGAAGCCCCCCTCCCCTTGTTCAGCTTGCCATCGGGATGCGGGGACAGCGCCGTGTTCTCACGCGACGAGCGGCTGATGGCCACCTCCACTCCGGCCCTGTACCGGACGGCGACCACGTCGACCGCATGGCAGAAAGTGTGGTCTGGGCCCGAGCCTGCCAAGGTGGTCTCGGGCTTCGATCCGGACAGACAAGGGTTCTCGAACGACGTGCGGTTCAGCCCGGACGAGAGCCAGCTCCTCGTCTCTCGGTGCCCGACCTGGGACACCTGCAGCTCGACGCTGCTCGACGTCGCGAGCGGCGCAGTGGTGCGAGAGCTGCCGCAGCTGACTGGACCGCACCCAGCGTTCTCGCCGGACGGTAGCTGGATCGTCGGCGCCGGCACGCTCCTGCACCTGCCGACCGGCGACACGCGCACGCTCTCCCCCGTGGGCGCGCCGCCGGATGCCTCGAACGTTCCGCCGATCACGATCGTAACCGCGCTGTTCACGCCCGACGGAACCATCATCGCCGGTTCGTCCGACGGCTCGCTCACCCGCTATTGCCGAAGCCCGTGAAGGGAAAGAAGACGTCGTGGGGCGGAGGCAACGTGGCGCCCTCGCCGGTGATATCGTCGGCGCCGTGCTGTCGCGGATAGCGCTCCTCGCCTCGGTGACTTGCGGGGGCGTGGCCTTCATCTATTTCACCTATCACTGGGCGCGGCTCGTGGAGTCCTACGTGGCCGCCGCCGTGCTGTAGGCATGCCCGCGACGGCGGCCGGGCAGGCCTTCGAGACGATCGCGCGGCAGGTGCCGTACTTTCCGGCGCTGGCTGCAGGATCCGTCGTTCTTCTGGTGGGCGAGGCGCTCCTGCTGACCATTGCCTTGATTCATCTGGGACAGATCGCGTCCGCTCGTCAGACGAGCGCGGAAGGGGCCTTCGCGGCACCGCAGCGCGCCGCCGGCCCGCCCGCGGCGACGAGCGGCTTCCTGGTGGCGGCGGCGGCGATGGGCCCCGTGCTCCTCGCCGCGCTCATCGCCGCATCCGTCGAGGCCGCCCGGTCTCGCCTGTGGCAGGCATTCGCCGAGACCGATCCGGCGACGAAGATCGACCTCGTCAGGGCTTGCTTCGAAGGGCAGTTGAACGCCATGGCGCTCGGACCCTTCGCGCTGGCGCCGGGGCTGGTCCTGGCGGTCGGCGCCACCTGCGTGCTGGTGGCGGCTCGCGGTCGGGCCGCGGACCTCCGGAGCGCCACGGCTCCGGCGGCGAACGACGGCGGCATGGAGAGCGCGCGTCGGTCGCCTCTGGAGCCGAGCGTCCTGCAGGGCTTGGTGGTGGCGTCGAGCTTCGTCGGACTTGGCCTCGGCCCCTTGCTGATCGCGCTTCATCGACACCACCTTGCGATCATCAAGATGTGGGCGGGCGTGGCGGGCCTCGACACGGCCCTGAAGACGATGATGATCGAACAGGGCCTGCGCGAAGCGCGGGTCGACATCCTCGTTCCGGGGGTTCGTCAGGCCGCCGTCGGTCTGGCGATCGCGTTTGGGCTGTCTGTCGTCCTGACGATCGTGCGCCGGATCGCGCGCCGCCGTCGCGAAACCGAGGACGACGGGGGCGCGGTGACCGGAGCGCGGAAGCGCCAGAACCAGAACTGGTGGACCACGTCGGCCTGTCTGGGCGCCGCCTTGCTCCTCTTCGCGGGAGGTCGATCCCTCCGGGCCGAGAACGAAGCGCCCTGGCCAAACCCGCCGATGGGTGCCGCCCTGAACCTGGCCGCGGCGACGGCGGTCCCTGCGATCGAGGGTCTCGATCCTCTGGATCCCGTTCCGTTCGTCATGGGTGTCTTCGCGGATCACGTCGAGCTGGAGGGGGATCCCGTCGACGACACCGAGCTCGAGCGCCGTCTTCGTATCTTGCGATCGAATTACCTGCTGATGCACCCCGGAGAGCCCCCCGATGAACGTCTGGTGGTCGTGTGTCCCGCGGACTTGGATCCGGGCCGGCTGGCGGGGCCGCTGTCGAGCGCGGCGCGGGCCCAGTACCGGCGGCCCGTCTTCGCCGTCGGTCGCGCGGAGCAGGTCGTGAGGCCCGTCCTGGGCGCCGTCTTGCGCCGGCGTTGGCGCGGCGTCGAGGCTCTGTTCGCCGACATGGACAGTGAAGAACCCAGCACGCCGGAGGTGTTGGTCCCCCTGACCGGGTATCCCAGCTGCGTGGCGCTCGTCGAAGCCGCGGCGCGCCTGAGGCGTCAGGCCATCTGGCCGCGCCTCACCGTCGGTGACGGCAAGAGGTGAGGATCACCCGTCGGCCGTCGCTGGCAGACGGTCCGAAGCCCGCTAGTCCCCTGGAAAGGTGAAGACGTGAATAGCTCGGTGAGGCATCTTCGTTCCTGGCAAGGCGCGAGGAGGGCGAATACCGAGCGTATTTAACTGACGAGCAACGCAGCCAGGGACGAAG
>Ga0105238_10007575_pt1 | contig 10876 bp, 9 predicted proteins | sample KBSC34metaG_FD_81526 | JGI IMG/M metagenome (GOLD analysis project Ga0105238, IMG submission 81526) | Corn rhizosphere microbial communities from Kellogg Biological Station, Michigan, USA - KBS C3-4 metaG | ecosystem: Host-associated > Plants > Roots > Rhizosphere > Soil | place: Michigan, USA...
GATAGCGGCGCATGAAATCCGGCCATAGCGGCGCCAGGTGGCGGATGCCGAAGCTGACCGGCGCATTGATCCTGAGCCGCCCGCGCGGCTGCAGCGCCGCCGACGCGGTGATCGCCTCGGCCTCCGCGACGTCGTTCAGGATCGTCGTCACCCGGTCATAGAGCGCCCGGCCGGCCTCGGTCAGCGACAGGCGGCGCGAGGTGCGATTGAGCAGCCGCGCGCCGAGCGCGGCCTCCAGCTCGCCGACGTAGCGCGTGACGTTCGCCGGCGAGGTATCCAGCGCCTGCGCCGCCTTGACGAAGCTCTCCCGGGCCACGACGGTGGCGAAGATTTCATATGCCCGCAGCCGGTCCATGCTCGGTCCGATCGTTCATGAAAGCTGAATTATACAATCATTTTCGCTGCCTTCATTCAATGATGGCAAGTCGCTACATACAGCCCATCACACACAGCACCGCCGGATAAACCGACGCTCTGCATCTCAAGGAGATTTCGCCATGTCACGTTTGGCCAACAAGACCGCGCTCATCACGGGCGGCACCACCGGCATCGGGCTGGAAAGCGCGCGCCAGTTCCTGGCCGAGGGCGCGCGGGTGATCGTCACCGGCTCGAACCCGGCCAACATCGCCTCTGCCCAGGCCGCGCTCGGCTCCGGCGTTCCGGTCCTGAAATCCGACGCCGGCAACCTCGCCGACCAGAAGGCCCTGGCTGCCGCTGTCGCCGAGACGTTCGGCAGACTGGACGTGCTGTTCGTCAATGCCGGCATCGCCCAGCTCGCGCCGGTGGAGGCGTGGGACGAGGCGGGGTGGGACCGCACCTTCGACATCAACCTGAAGGGGCCGTATTTCCTGATCCAGGCGCTGCTGCCGGTCTTCGGCAACCCGGCCTCGGTGATCCTGAACACCTCGATCAATGCCCGCATCGGCATGCCGACCTCCAGCGTCTATTCGGCCAGCAAGGCCGGCCTGATCTCGCTGGCCCGCACCCTCTCGGGTGAACTGCTCGGCCGCGGCATCCGGGTCAACGCCGTCAGCCCCGGCCCGGTCGCGACGCCGATCTACGACAAGCTGGGCCTGACCGGCGCCGATCTCGACGCCGCCAAGGAAGGCATCCGCGCCCAGATCCCGCTCGGCCGCTACGGCACCCCGGCCGAAGTCGCCAGCGCCATCGTCCACCTCGCCTCCGACGAATCCGCCTACACGGTCGGCAGCGAGATCATCATCGATGGCGGCATGAGCAACCTCTGAGTTTGGTGAGGTTCGGGCGGCGGTTGGAAACGGCCGCCGCCCTTTTTCATGACCGTACGACCAGGCGCACCGCGCCGTCGAACCAGGGCTGGGTGCGCAGGTACCCGTACTTCGCATCCCAGGCGCCCGAAGCCAGGTCGGCGGCCAAGGTGGCGACGATCCGGTCTTCGACTCCCGGGGCGAGAAACCCCCAGGCGGATTGCGATTTCCGGATCGCCGGGTCGAGGAAACGTTCCGGCCGGCCGTAGAAGGCGTCGGTGAATCCGTCGGTACAGTCGAGCGCAACGGGAACGGGGTGCACCGCGCAGCCGCCGCCCAATCCGGCAGCGATATGCGCGATGGCTGGGTAGCGGCCCCGTTCCACGGCAAACAGCTCCGGCGCGTATTCGCCCAGCCACAGCCGGTCCATCTCGCCGGCATCGAAGGTCATCACCACGATCGGCCCGCGCGTGACGCGGACCAGCTCGGCAAGGCCAGCCTCAAGGTTTCCCCAATGATGCACGGTCAGCGTCGCCATGGCGGCATCGACCGACCGGTCGTCCAGCGGCAGTTTCTCAGCGATGCCGTGGATCGCCGGCGACAGGTGGGCAGGGCGCTGTGCCCGCATCGCCGGCGACGGCTCGATGGCGATGACATGCCGGTCTTCCGGCTCATACGAACCGGCGCCGGCCCCGACATTCAGCACCGTCCGTGCCGGCCCCAGCGCCGCATGCACCAGCGCCGCGATCCTGGGATCGGCCCGCCGCTGCCGCGCATAGCCTTGCCCATGCGCGTCATAGTCGAAGTCACCGGTGCTGAGCCTCGTCATGGCGCACTCTGTATTCGGATAGAGCAACCGCGTGAAGCCCCGAAGCCATCGGATTCATATCGTGCCGCGATTATTTGGCTTTTCCCGGTTTGTCAGAGTTGGTAACGATATATCAAACGTCAGGACCAATATTGAACCGGGGTGTCAGCCGTGTCAGCAACAACAAAGAGCGTCGGACCGCGTCCGAAAATCACCAGCGCAAGTGCGTGGAAAGCAGGAATTGCCGTTCTCTCGGCGCTGATCGCCGCGCCGGCGATGGCGGATTCGGGCTGTGCCTTGAATCAGGTCGCCGACTTGCCCGCCACTTTCGGTCACGGCGAAATCGCCGTCGATGTCGGCATCAACGGCCAGAAGGCCCGGTTCTCGCTCTCCACCGGCTCGAACATAACGGTGATCAGCGAAGCGCTCGTGCAGCGGCTGGGCCTGTCGGAGGTCGACATGCACGCGCGCACGCAGTCCCGGAAGGGTACTCAGGAAACTATGATCGCGCTGGTCCAGGATTTCACGATCGGTGCGGCGGTCTCACACGCGAGTCGCTTCGTTGTGGATCCCGATGGCGGTGACGGCACGACCGGCGATATCACCGGGATTATAGGGCTGGACTATCTCTCGCACTTCGATATCGAGCTCGATCCGGGCCAGGGCAGGGTCAGGCTCTTCCAGCCGATTCAGTGTGAGCGGGCGGTCTATTGGTGGGATGACCATTTCGAGGTGCCCTTCACCCTGAATGCCGTGAGCGAGCCGGTCATCCCGATCAGCCTGGATGGAAAACCCTATCGCGCCTACATCAATATCGCTTCCCCGCGCTCCAGCATCGATGTCACCGAGGCGCATCGTAATCTGAACGTTCCAGAGTCGCTCCAGCCCGGGGCAGATGGCGAGTCGAATCTGGACTACGCGTTCAAGGAGCTGGTGTTCGGCCCGATCACGCTGCGCAATCCCAAAATCCTGTTGACCCGATACAAAGCCACCGCTGTCGATACCGGCTCGCACATTCGCCTGGCGACCTCCAACGATGCACCCATCATTCTCGGCATGGACGTGCTTGGAAAATTCCACAGCATGATCTCGTTCGGGTTGGGCAAGATCTATTTCACTCTTCCGGGGGAGCGGAAACCGGTGCCGGCCGCCGGCGCCAAGCTTTGAACCTCAGTCAGCAGTCGGTAGCGCCAGCCTGCCACCCGGCCTGATCCACAAGGATGGCTTCGCGATATCCTCATTGTCGACGATAACGTCTGCGGTTTCATGCGGGCGGCAGGCGCGCTCGTACAGCGCATAGGCGGGCCGGTAGCGTTGCGCGTAGAGCCGCCGCGTCGCTTCCACGCCGCCCAGAAGCTTCGTGTCCCGCGCAATCCCCCGGCTTTCGGATGCGGCATCGGAGGTATCGAGTAGAACCGCGATATCCCAGCCGTCCATCAGTTCCGGCCGCAGCAAAAATGTGCCGTCGACCAGCAGGATCGTGTCCGGGGCAGCCAGGCGTGGGGCTTGGTCGACCGACGCATCGGTTTCCAGGTTGAGGAATTCGGTGCGGTATAGCCCGTCACCGTTCGGCCCGAGCGGGTCGAGCAGCAGCCTACGCACTGCACCCAAATCGCGTGCGTCGTGGTAATATCCCTCCGGCGAATATCGGCCTCGCGCATAGCGCTCTGCCTTCGGCCGATGGAAGCCGTCGATCGAGGTCCGGATCACCGGCCTGCCGATTTTGATGATTGCCTCGGCCAGTTCGTCGGCGAAGGTGGTCTTTCCCGCGCCCGAGCGGCCATCGATCGCGACCCTGAGCGTGTACGGGGTTTCCGCTGCTGTCAGAGCGGAGGCAAGCCGGGCCAGAATTTCGGGCCGTATAAAGTTTTGCATGGGCCGGAGATACCGGTCGGGCATGGCGCAATTATGTCCGCTGAGACTTTGCCGGAACAGCTCAGATTCCGCTTTCCCCGCCGCCGTCATCTCACTAGTATCGGAATAAACCATACTAGAGCGTATGAAATTTGAAACGGCCCGAACGGGTGGGGAGGCGGCGTGAGCGAGCCATTGATATTCAGTACGGAATCCTTGATCGCCGACGCTAAGGAACTGGCGCACGGCCGCGACGATTTCGGTGAGCCGCAGTTCCTGGAGGGGTTGGAACGGTTCGTCCGCTCGCTGCGTGACGATGCCCGGCTCAACATGGTCGGGCAGCACATCGCCATAAAGCGGTCGCACCAGCACCTTGCCAACCGGCTGAACTATGTCGGCGACCGCAAGCAATACCCTGAGATCGCCCAGCAGAAGATCGTGAAGCCGGTCTTCATTATCGGGCTGGGCCGCACCGGCTCCACCATCCTGCACGATATCCTGGCGCAGGACCCGGCCAGCCGCGCGCCGCTGACCTGGGAGGTGACTTACGCCTCCCCGCCGCCGCAGACCGCGACCTTCGGGACCGATCCGCGCATCGCCCTGACCGAGGCCGGGTTTCCGCCGATGGATGTGCGCCGCGAGAAGTTCAAGGCGATGCATCCCACCGGCGCGCAGCTCAGCCAGGAATGCGTCGTGATGATGGGCGACACCATGTCCACGCCGCTGTTCCACAACCAGTTCCGCGTGCCGAGCTATCAGGATTGGGTCGATACCGCCGACCGCAGGCACGTCTATGATTTCCACAAGCAGCAGCTTCAGCATCTGCAATCGGGCCACAAGCTGGACCGATGGGTGCTGAAGACCGGGGCGCATATGTGGGGGCTCGACCACCTGCTCGAGACCTATCCCGATGCGCGCATCGTCTTCACCCATCGCGATCCGGTGAAGTCATTGACCTCCTATGCCAGCCTGACCGCTCTGGTGCGTGAAATGGGCAGCGACCATGTCGACAAGTTCGAGGTCGCGGAGGATTGGAACGCCCGGCTGACGGCCAAGCTGCAGAGCGCGATCGCGATCCGCGCGGCGAGGGATTATCCGCAGGCCGTGTTCTACGACATGAAATTCTCGGAATTCGTCCGCGATCAGTTCGCCGTCGTGCAGCAGATCTATGAGGCCTTCGACCTGCCGATGACGGACGAGGCGGCGGCGCGGATGAAATGGTTCATCGCCGACAATCCGCAGGGCAAGCACGGCATACACCGCTATGAGGCGCACGAATACGGCATCGATCCCGCCGTCGTCCACGCGCAGTTCCGCCCATACATGGAACGCTTCGACTTGAAGCCGGAATAACCAGAAACCGGGGACCGACCGTGAGTGACTTTCCGCTGAGTTTTACCGCCGAATCCCTGATCGCCGAGGCCCGCGAACGCACCGGCGGTCTGGAGGATTTCGCTGAGCCGCAGTTTCTGCGCGGGCTTGAAGTCTTCGTCGACAGCTTGCGCGATGACGCGATGCTGAACGCGACCGGCGTGCAGATCGCCAAGAGCGTGGCCATGCAGCATCTCGTCAACCGCCTGAACTATGTGAACGACCGCAAGCTGTACCCTGAGATCGCGCGGCAGAAGATCGTGAAGCCGGTCTTCATCATCGGCTTTCCCCGCACCGGCACCACCATCCTGCACGACATATTGGCTCAGGACCCGGCCAATCGCGCGCCGCTGACCTGGGAGGTGATGTTCCCCTCGCCGCCGCCGCAAACCGCGACCTTCGAGACCGATCCGCGCATCGAGGTGTGCGAGAATTCGTTCACGGCCGTCAGGGCCGCGATCCCGCAATTCAAGGCGATGCATCCGATGGGCGCGCAGCTCAGCCAGGAATGCGTGACCCTGATGGGGGACGCGATGTGCACGCCCTTGTTCCATAACCAGTTCCGGGTCAACGGCTACCAGGACTGGGTCGATTACAAGGCGGATTTCGCGCCAGTCTACGACTTCCACCACAAGCAGCTTCAGCACATGCAGTCCGGTCATATGCTGGACCGCTGGGTGCTGAAGACCGGCGCGCATATGTGGGGGCTGGAGCATCTGCTGGCGACCTATCCCGATGCGCGGATCGTGTTCACCCAGCGCCACCCGATCAAGTCGCTGACCTCCTATGCCAGCCTGACCGCTTTGGTCCGCACGCTGGGCAGCGACCATGTCGACAAGGTCGAGGTCGCTGCCGACTGGTCTGTCCGGCTGAAGAACAAGCTGGAGCATGTCTGGTCGGTGCGGATGGCGAAGAAATACCCCGACGCGATCTTCCTCGACGTCCTGTTCTCGGACTTCGTGCAGAACCAGTTCGGCGTCGTGGAGAAGATCTATGACGCCTTCGGCCTGCCGATGAGCGAGGCCGGGGCGGCCGCGATGCGCAAGTTCATCAACGAGAACCCGCCCGGCGTGCACGGCGTCCACCGCTACGACCCGGCGGAATACGGCGTGCGGGCGGACGAAGTGAACGACATTTTCCGCAGCTATATCGAACGGTTCGACCTGCGGGCCGACGCATAACACGAAGTGGGAGACGGACAATGGCAACGATGAGAGCCTGGCGCACGCATGTCTATGCCGAGCCGCATGATGCGCTGAAGCTGGACACGGTCGACGTGCCCCAGCCGGGCGACGGCGAGCTGCTGGTCAAGGCCGAAGGCATTCCGCTGAACCTCAACGATCTTGAGCGCATCCGCGGCGGCAACATGATGGCCGAGCAGAAGCTGCCTTACACGCCGGGCATGGAGGTGATGGGCACGGTGGTGGCCACTGGTGCCCGCGCCGAGGCCTATATGGGCAAGCGCGTGGCGGCGATCACCAAGAACGCCACCGGCGCCTTCGCCGAATACGCGATCTGCCCGGCCGGCGGCGCGTTCGAGATGCCGACGGATATACCGATGCCGGACGCGGCGGCGATCTTCTTCCCGTTCCACCTCGCCTGGCTCGGCCTCTATGACCGGGCCGACCTCAAACCCGGCGAGTGGGTCCTGATCCATGCCGCCGCCGGCGGCGCCGGCACGGCGGCGATCCAGCTTGCGGTCAACCGGGGCGCCCATGTCATCGCCACTGCCGGGTCCGACGAGAAGCTCGCGCTGTGCCGGGAGATGGGGGCCGAGGTCGCGCTCAACTACAAGACCGAGGATTACCTCAAAGTCGCGCTGGAGAAGACCGGCGGCAAAGGCGTCGACGTCGTGTTCGACAATATCGGCCAGGCGGTGATGGAGAAGTCCTTCAACGCCATCGCCTATAACGGCCGCTACCTGATGATGGGCTTCGCCTCGAACAAGCTGGTGGTCGATGAGAAATTCATCGTGCCGCGGCGCGTCTCGCTGGGCAATTTCAGGCTCTGCGGCGTGCTGCTCTCCTACCAGGCCGATCCGGTGGTGCCGATGGTGAAGGCCAATATGGGCTGGAACTTCGCCCCGACCAGCCTGGGCGCGGAGATCACCCGCAACCTGGTCGAGCTCTACCGCGCGAAGAAAATCCGCACCGTCATCGGCCAGACGGTCGATTTCGCCCAGGTGCCGCAAGCTTTCGAGGACATGGCGGCCTCGAAGACCACCGGCCGGATCGTCGTGCGCCTTTAGGTCGAAACACCGCATTCGGCCCGTCATTCCGCCTTTGGAAAATGACGGGCCGAATGTCGAAAATTTCATCCATATATCGATAAAGAATCTTGAATATGAACGCTTTCCGGTACGGAACTGTCTGATACCGGACGGAGGATTGTCGAACCCGGATACGCGCCTATCATCAATTTTAGATGTCCAGCTTTTCCGGGGCGCGAGCGGCCGAAAACGATGCGCAAACGCCCCTTCGTCAAGGGCGCGCATATTGGATTCGAGTTTACTGGCCACCACCAATCTCCTGCTCGGCGCGATGCATCCGGAGGATCTCGCGCTGCTGTCGCCGAACCTTGAAAAGGTGACGCTGGCACGCCGGCAGGTGCTGGCGGTGCCGGGGCAGCCGATCGAGCATGTTTATTTCCTTGAGGACGGCGTCGCCTCGGTGGTTGCGGCCAGCGGCGATTCGACGATGACCGAGGTGGGGATATTCGGGCGCGAGGGCCTGTCGGCCATTTCGGTGCTGCTTGGGTCCGACCGCTCGCCGCACGAGACCTTCCTGCAGGTCGACGGCACCTCCGCCCTGCGCATCGGTGCCGACCGGTTCCGCGCGGCGATCGCCGACAGCCCCCGCCTCAAGGAGCTGCTGCTGCGTTACGTCCAGACGTTCCTGACGCAGGTCGCTTACAGCGTGGCCTCCAACGCGCACAGCCGGATCGAGGTCCGGCTCGCCCGCTGGCTGCTGATGTGCCACGATCGCATCGACGGCGACGAGGTCCATCTTACCCACGAATTCATGTCGATGATGGTGGCGGCCCAGCGCACCGGCGTCACGCTCACCCTGCATATCCTGGAAGGGGCGGGGATCATCCAGTCGCAGCGCGCCAGGATCACCATCCTCGACCGCGACAAGCTTGAGGAGTTGGCCGGCGATTCCTACGGCCAGCCCGAGGCCGAGTATCGCCGCCTGATCGGCCCGATCGGCCGTGGACCGGTGACGCGGCCGCACTGATCTAGTATAGAATTCAAGAAATACTATAGAACAATGGGGGTGGACTTGGCGGAGCGAGATGCTTTCGACAAGATCGGCATTATCGTCGTCGAAGACGAGGCGTTGATTCGCAATGAGCTGGTCGAGGCATTTCCCCATTATGGATTTCACGCCTTTGGCGCGGAGGATGCGCCGGCCGCCCTCAGGATCCTTGAGGCCGAGGCCGAAAACGTCCGGTTCGTTTTCACCGACGTTCACCTGCCCGGCCCGATGACCGGCTTGGCGCTGGGTCATCAGATCCGCAAGACCTGGCCATGGATCTCGCTGCTGATCACGTCCGGCTACGGCACGCCCGACCCGTCGCACATGCCGCCGGGCAGCCGGTTCGTGCTGAAGCCCTATAAGATCAGCAAGATCGTCGAATTGATCAAAGGCGTCATGCCGTCGGCGTCCGGCAATGACAGCGATCGGTAAATCTTTGCCAACCCCTTGATCGGCCTTGCATCGTCGCTTTTCAGAGGGCGACTTTGCTTGCCTCGCCCGGCGCTCTTGTGCATCATCGAGTCCATGATGGCGGCAATTAACGAAAATTACCTTTGGACCTGGGAAGACACGCGGCCCTCCGACGCTTCGGCAGTCAGATGACGCCGCAGCCGCTGCGATCCTCTTACGAGGCGGACGACGCCGGTCCAGTCGCCGGCGGGCAGCCTGAACACCTGTTCCGCCTTTTCGTATCCCTGCCGGCCTATGCCGAGAACGAGCGGCTGCGCATCCTCGACCGGTTCGCCGGCCTCAACCGTGCGTTTTCCGGCGTGCTCCGTATCCTGCCGTCCGGGCCGGGTATCGAGGCGGCGGACGACGGCGCGCTGGGCGCCGCCGATTGCGATGCCGTCATCGCCGTGCTCCGGCCGCGCTTTCCGGACGATCCTGAGATCGCTGAGCAGGCCGGCGCCCGCGGCGGCGCCGCCGGCCTGGTATCGGCGATGGGCAAGGGCGGCGCGGCGGGCCTGCCCGATGTCCATATCTTCCGCTATGCCGAATCGCCCGAGCAGGCTGCCGCCGATGCCGACTGGCAGAGCGGCAAGCGCGCCTTTGAAGCCTGGTTCCGCGCCCGCGGCGGCGAGGGTCTGTCCTTCGACGATTTTTCCTCCGCCGACGACTTCGCAGGGCAGCTTGACGCGCGGCTCGGCGCCTGGCTGACCGGCCTCGGTTTCGAGCCGCCGCCCATGGCCGAGCTGGCCGCGTTCGAGCCGGCAATCGAGGAGCCGCCTGCGCCGGAGCCCGCACCGTCCGAAGCGGGGTCCGCCGCCGCCGAGCTGGCGCGGGAAATCGAAACTCTGCCCGCCGCCGCCCCGGCCGAGACGGACGAGCCGGAGACAGTGGCAGAGGCGGAGCCCGAAGCGGTTCCGGTCGAGGCCGTTCCCGAGGTCGCGATCTCGCTTGCGGCCGAGGCGGAAGAGCCTCAGCCGGTCGCCGAGGGCGAGCCCGACAGCGCCGAACCGGATCCGGAGGTCCAGGCTGCGCCTGCGGCCGAGCTGGTCGAGGTTGAAGCGCCGCCGGCCGCCACAGAGCCGGAGCCGGCCGTCGAAGAGACGATGCCGGAGGTCGAGCCCGCACCTGCGCCTGAAATATTCAAAACGATTCCCGCGCATGAGGAATCGGCCGAGGTCGTGCGCCGCGACCGGTTCCGCCGGCTCACCAACTTCCTTTACCGCCGCCAGGCCACCTATACGCCGCCTGAGGAGCCGGAAGTCGATGAGTCCGTGGAGGCTGTGCCGGAGCCGGCTGCCGAACTCCACGAAGCCGGACCCGAAACGGCGGAGCCGGCCGAAATCCCGCAAGACGGCGCACCGGCGGCGGAGCCGCCCGCCGCCGATGAGGAGGCCGCCGGGGACGATGACGGCGCGCTGATCGTCGAAGGCGAATTCGCCCATCCGTTGGCCGGCGAGATCGAGATGCCGGCCCCGGCCGCCTTCCTCGACGCGCTGGAGCCGCTGCCGGAGATTTCGGTCGAGGATATCGACGAGGCTCAGCCGGAGCCGGTCATCGAAGAGGATGACGGGGCGCTGATCGTCGAGAGCGGGCTGGTCGAGCCGGTCGCTCTCTTCGACGAGCTGGAGCCGGTTGCCGAGACAGCGGCCGAGGCGCTGCCCGAACGTCCGGAGCCGATCCTCGAGGACCCGCCGCTCGAGGATGACGGCGCGCTGCTGGTCGAAGGCGAACTCGCCGCGGCCGAAGAGGCCGCCGAGGCGGAAGACGAGATTGCCGCCCGGGCCGTGGACGAACTGCCTGCCGAAACGGCCGGGATCGCGGAAACCGCCGAGGAGCTTGCGGTCGCCGGCGAGCCGGAAATGCTCGTCGAGCCCGAGCCCGAGCCCGAGCCCGAGCCCGAGCCCGAGCCC
>Ga0105238_10007576_pt1 | contig 10873 bp, 11 predicted proteins | sample KBSC34metaG_FD_81526 | JGI IMG/M metagenome (GOLD analysis project Ga0105238, IMG submission 81526) | Corn rhizosphere microbial communities from Kellogg Biological Station, Michigan, USA - KBS C3-4 metaG | ecosystem: Host-associated > Plants > Roots > Rhizosphere > Soil | place: Michigan, USA...
CCCTCGACTCGCGCCTGGCCGCCGAGCTTCCCTTCCGTGCCCACCTCGCGCGCGACGCGCGTCACCTCCGAAGCGAACGAGCGGAGCTGGTCCACCATCGTGTTGATGGTGTTCTTCAACTCCAGCACCTCGCCCTTCACGTCCACCGTGATCTTCTTCGAGAGGTCGCCGTTCGCCACCGCCGTCGTCACGTCCGCGATGTTCCGCACCTGCGCCGTCAGGTTGCCGGCCATGGAGTTCACCGAGTCGGTGAGGTCCTTCCACGTGCCCGACACGCCCTCCACCTTCGCCTGGCCGCCGAGGCGGCCCTCGCTGCCCACCTCCCGCGCGACCCGCGTCACCTCCGAAGCGAAGGAACGCAGCTGGTCCACCATCGTGTTGATGGTGTTCTTCAACTCCAGCACCTCTCCCTTCACGTCCACCGTGATCTTCTTCGAGAGGTCGCCGTTCGCGACCGCCGTCGTCACCTCCGCGATGTTCCGCACCTGGCCCGTGAGGTTCCCGGCCATGGAGTTCACCGAGTCGGTCAGGTCCTTCCACGTGCCGGCGACGCCCTTCACCTTCGCCTGGCCGCCCAGCTTTCCTTCCGTGCCCACCTCGCGCGCGACGCGCGTCACCTCCGAGGCGAAGGACCCCAGCTGGTCCACCATCTTGTTGATCGTCTTCGCGGTCCGCAGGAACTCGCCCTCGAGCGGCTGCCCGTCGACCTCGAGCGCCATGGTCTGCGAGAGGTCGCCCTGCGCCACGGCGCCGATCACGCGCGCCGTCTCGCTCGTCGGGTGGACGAGGTCGTCGATCAGGTCGTTCACGCAGTTCATCGAGTCGCGCCAGAAGCCGCGCACGTCGCCGATGTCGCCGCGCTGCTTCAACTTGCCTTCCTTGCCCACCTTCTGGCGCAGCCGCGCCAGCTCCCCCGCCATCCGCTCGTTCAACTCCACCACCTCGTTGAACGTCTCCGCGAGCTTGCCCTGGAGTCCCGTCCATTCCACCGGCAGCCGGACGGAGCTGTCTCCCTGCTTGAGGCCCGTCAGCGCGGCGAGGATCGCGCGGGTCTCGGCGGGATTCAGCTCCGGCGCCTGCGCCTGGGCGCGTTTGCGCGATGCGACCGCGGATCCGGTCTCGTCCATGGTGGTGTCCTTCATGTCAGCGATTTCCTTCGTGTGTTTTGCCTGCGACGTACCGGTCGAGGGTGCGCACCTGGTCCTCGATGTTCCCGCGGAGCTTCTCGATCGCGCGCTTCGTCCCCGCCGGGTCGAGCTTTCCCGACTCGAGGAGGTGGATCCATCCCGCCATCGCCGAGAGCGGCGTGCGCAGCTCGTGCGAGAGCGCGCGGATGCCGTCCAGGGGGATGGCCGTCGACGACCCCGCGTGGGAGCCGACCGCCCCCACCGCCTGCGCGAGCGCGGCCGCCTCGCCGTCGATGCTCGCCGGATCGCAGACGACCACGGCCGCGGACGCGCCGGACAGGCGCTCGCGCGCCTCCATCCAGTCGTTCACCTCGACCACGCCGAGGCCCGCGTCCTTCAGGGCGCGGAGCATCGCTTCCCGGCCGGCGGCATTCCTCGAGACCTTCAATATCGTCGTCGTCATTTGCTCCACCGGATAGCCCGCGCGAAGGGGGAAAATCGGCCGCGGCACGACGCGAATTCCCGGGGCTCGAACGAGTATAGGATGCCGCTTTGGGGCCCGAATGTAGGAGGGCGCCTACATCCCGGGGTTTTCTCGGCGGGGTGGCTCACCGGCTACAATGACGACACCGCAATCCACGAAAAATGCGGCGGGAAAGCCAAAAATGATGGGCAGCTCCGGGCACGGCCTGCCCCTGAAACTGGTCATCGCGGACGATTCCCGGCCGGTAGCCGAAATGCTACGGGAGCTCCTGACCGATCCGGGCCGGGTGGAGATCGTGGGCGTGGCCGACACCGAGGTGAACACCCTGGAGGCGATCCGGGCCCTGGGACCGGACGCGGTGGTCCTGGACCTGCAGCTGCGCACCGGCTCCGGCACGGACGTGATCCGCGCGGTCCGTTCGGACCCCTCCGTCGCGGCGACCCGCCTCATCGTCACCTCGAACCATACCTCCCCGCAGCTGCGGGCGGGATGCCTCCAGCTCGGGGCGGACGGCTACTTCGACAAGGTGAAGGAGCTGGACGGGCTCGCGGCGCGGGTGCGCGCCCTGGCCGACGAGAAGGCGCGGGCCTAGGCCCCGGCGGGCGGGGCGATGCAGACCTTGCCGTCCGCCACGCTCACGGCATAGGTGCGCAGCGGGACCATGCAGGGCGGCGCTTCGATGCGTCCCGTGGGGATGTGGAAGGCCCCGTTGTGGAAGTTGCATTCCACGATTTCCCCGTCGATCTCGCCTTCCGAGAGCGATCCCGGCCCGTGGGTGCAGGCGTCGTCGGTCACGAAGAACCGGCCGCCCAGGTTGAAGACGGCGAGGACGAGCCCGTCGCGCTCGACCTTGAGCGCGCCCCCCTCGGGCACCTCGCTCGTGGCGCAAAGCTCGATCAGCGTTTCGGATGCGGACATGGCAAGCTGGAAAAGTGCGCTGGCGTTGACCGCATTGTAGCCCGAATGTTAACGTTGAAACCACGTACAGGAACGCCGTTCCATATAAAGGAACGAGGCGCACTGCCCCGCCCCCGGGGTTTCCCTTCAGAGAGATCCTCATGAAAGCCGAACAGAACGAACTCCTGGTCCGGACCGGGCCGGGCACCGCCATGGGCGAGCTGTTTCGCCGCTACTGGCTGCCGATCCTCCTGTCCTGGGAGCTGCCGGAGGCCGATTGCCCGCCCGTCCGGGTGAGGTGCCTGGGCGAGCGCATGGTCGCCTTCCGCGACACGCAGGGGCGCCTGGGGCTCATCGACGAGTTCTGCGCGCACCGCGGCGTCTCCCTCTGGTTCGGCCGGAACGAGGAGTGCGGCCTGCGCTGCCCGTACCACGGTTGGAAGTACGACGTGAACGGCCAGTGCGTGGACGTGCCGTCGGAGCCCGCGGAGAGCGGCTTCTGCCAGAAGATCAAGCTCAAGTCCTATCCCCTGCTCGAGCGCGGCGGCGTGATCTGGGTCTACATGGGGCCCGCGGACGCGCGCCCGCCGGAGCCGGAGTGGGAGTTCGCGACCGTGCCCGCCGAGCAGAGCTACATGTCCAAGCGCCTGCAGGAGTGCAACTGGCTCCAGGCGATGGAGGGCGGCATCGATTCCAGCCACGTGTCGTTCCTGCACAGCGGGGCGCTCAACACCGACCCGCTCTTCAAGGGCTCGAAGGGCAACCAGTACAACCTGGGCGACAAGAAGCCGGTCTTCGAGGTGGCCGAGAGCGAGGGCGGCCTCTACATCGGCGCGCGGCGCAACGCCGAGGACGGGAAGTACTACTGGCGGATCACGCCCTGGGTGATGCCGTGCTTCACCATGGTCCCGCCGCGCGCGGACCACCCGATGCACGGGCACTTCTGGGTGCCGATGGACGACGAGACCTGCATGGCGTGGAGCTTCGATTACCATCCCGTCCGCGCGCTCTCGGAGCTCGAGCGCGAGGCGATGGAGGCCGGCAAGGGCGTGCACGTGCGCGTGGACAAGTCCTTCCGGCCGCTCCAGAACAAGGACAACGACTACCTCATCGACCGCGCGGCGCAGAAGGCCGGGAAGACGTTCAGCGGCGTGGAGGGCATCGGCATGCAGGACGCGTCGCTCCAGGAGAGCATGGGCCCGATCCAGGACCGCACGAAGGAGAACCTCGTCTCCACGGACAACGGCATCATCATGGCGCGCCACCGGCTCATGAAGGCGGCGAAGGAGCTCGCCGCCAAGGGGACGCTCCCGCCGGGCCGCGATCCGGCGCACCAGAAAGTGCGCTCCGTGGCGCTGGTGCTCCCGTCCGGCACGCCGTTCAAGGAGGGCGCCGGCGAGGCGCTCAAGGCGCGCGAAGGCGTGGCGCAGACGTCCGTCTAGGAAACCAGGAGAGAACCGCGTTGGAAGAAGTTCTGGCGGCCGTCCGCGTCGGCCCGGGCAAGACCGAGATCCGCGAGTTTCCGATGCCGGAGATTCCGGAGGACAGCGCGTTGATGAAGATGGAAGTGGCCGGCATCTGCGGGACGGACGTGAAGCTCTACCAGCATCCGCCCTCCCCCGCGCCGGTCATCATGGGCCACGAGAACATCGGCTACATCGCCAAGGCCGGCCGCGAGTTCACGCGCCGCAAGGGCTTCAAGGAAGGCGATCTCGTCTTCGTCGAGCACTACGTCTCGTGCGGCAAGTGCGAGTGGTGCCACCTCGGGCAGTACCGCCACTGCGAGAACACGGACTGGCGCTACAACCCGGAGGCGATCCGCTACGGCTACACGGCGGCGGACAAGCCGCCCTACCTCTGGGGCGGGTTCGCGCAGTACGTGTACCTCCCGTGGAACTCCGTGCTCCACCACGTCCCGAAGGGTGTCACGCCGGAGCTGGCGGGCCTCGTGACGCCCATGGCGAACGGCGTGGAATGGTCCCTCTTCGACGGCGGCGTGGGCTACAACTCGACCGTCCTCATCCAGGGGCCGGGCCAGCAGGGCCTCTCGCAGACGGTGATCTGCAAGCAGGCGGGCGCTTCCCTCATCATCGTGACGGGCACCACCAAGGACCGCGCGCGGATGGAGGTGGCGAAGCTCCTGGGCGCGGACCACGTGATCGACGTCCAGAAGGAAGACCCCCTCGCGCGCATCAAGGAGATCACCGGCGGCAAGGGCGTGGACGTGGTCCTCGACTGCACCGCGGGCGGGGGCACGATGCCGATCCTCCTGGGCGTCGAGGCGATGAAGCGCAAGGCCGGGACGATGGTGATCCAGGGCGAGATGGCGGAATTCCCGAACTTCCCCGTGGGCCGCGTGACGGTGAAGGCGATCACCCTGAAGAGCGCGCGCGGGCACAGCTACAAGGCCTGCGAGCTGGCGCTCCAGCAGCTCGCCTCGCGCCGCTTCCCGCTGGAAAAGATCACGACCCACGCCTTCGGCCTGAAGGACGTCGACCTCGCGATCCGCTCGGTGGGCGGCCAGGGCGTGCCGGACGTGATCCACGCCTCCCTCATGCCCTGGAGATAGCGCGCCGCCCATGGACGCCTCGGGAAGCTGGACCCGGCTGCAACGCGGCGCATCGGCGGGCCCGCGCGTCGCGGACGCGGCGCTCCTCGAGACGCTCCGCAAGGGCACGCCCTTCTTCGAGGCGCGCGGGCGCGTGCGGCAGTGGACGCGCGAGCGCTTCGCGCTGGGGCCGGACGACCCCGTCGCGGTCTCGGAGGTCGCGTCCACGGTGCCGGGCTGCCCGCCGCTGGAGACCGTGGTCGAGTTCCGCACCGCCCAGGGCCTGCGCCACCATTTCAAGGTGTTCAAGCCGCTGGCGGGCGTCGCGCGCGACGACCTGCCCCCGGCCTGGATGAAGGACGCGCTCGCGATGCCGGACGGGATCGAGTGCGAATGCTGCTGACCGCACGGACGAGACCATGGCGCTTCCCCGGCTGAAGACCGTCACCCGCACCCAGGGCAACAACCGCGCGCTCAAGGAAGGCGCGGTGAAGCCCGCCGCCTGCGAGCTCGATTTCGTCGAGGTGGACCCGCTGATCGACGCCTTCCGCCGCATGGTGCGCGGGCTCGAGTTCGACGTCTCCGAGATGGCGATGACCACCTACCTCAGCGCCCGCGAGCACGGGAAGCGCTTCACGGCGCTCCCCATCTTCCTCGTGCGCGCGTTCCACCACGGCGCCATCGTCGTCAACACGAAGTCCGGCATCCGCTCGCCGAAGGACCTCGAGGGGAGGCGCGTCGGCGTGAACCGCGGCTACACCGTGACGACGGGCGTGTGGGCGCGAAGCGTCCTGCAACACGAGCACGGCGTGGACCTGAAGAAGGTGACGTGGGTGCTCTCGGGCGACGAGCACGTCGCGGAGTTCGTGCCGCCGCCGAACGTGGTCCCGCTCGAGAAAGGCCGCAAGATGGCCGACCTCGTGATCTCCGGCGAGCTTCCCGCGGCGGTGAACGTCGAGATCGATCATCCGGACGTGAAGCCGCTCATCCCGGACGCGAAGGAAGCGGGCTTCGAGGCGCTCCGGAAGCGCGGCCACTACCCGATCAACCACGCGATCGTCGTGAAGGACGACGTGCTCGCCGCGCATCCCGAGGTCGCCGCGGACATCTTCCGCGCGTTCGCGGAATCGAAGCGCCGGTACGTGGAGAAGCTTCGCGCGGGGGCGATCGAGAAGCCCACCGCGATGGACGAGATGCACCGCCGCGTGATGGAGATCACGGGCGGCGATCCCCTCCCCTACGGCATCGCGCCCAACCGGGGGCCGCTCGAGGAGCTGGTGGGATCGGCGAAGGAGCAGGGCATCATCAGCCGCGCGTTCTCGCCGGAGGAGCTCTTCGCTCCCGCGACGCGCGGGCTGGTGGGATGATGGGAGCGGGCAGGAGGAAAAAAGGGGCAATCGGGCCGTACCCCGGCCCTCGGCAACCAAACAGAGGAGAGCCGCGATGACCGTTCAGGAAGCCGTAAGGAAGCCGCAGGCGGGCAAGAAGCCGCAGGTCGCCATCATGAACGCCGTCCACGACCTGCCGGTGCTGGTCGCGCGCGACGAGGGATTCTTCAAGGACGAGGGGCTCGACATCGAGTTCGTGACCACGCCGGGCATGGCGCAGGTGACGACCAGCCACTTCGTGAAGTTCAACTCGGTCTTCGACCGGCCGCTCGACTCCGCCTACAACGACGGCGGCATCGACCAGTTCCGCATGTGCGAGTGGGGCATCATGAAGCGCGCGGTCGAGGCGGACGCGGAGGGGCTGCGCCACCGGAAGATCGTGGCCCTGGGCGCCTCCATGTCCATGTTCGCGATCGCGGTGCGCCCGGACTCGAAGTTCTACGAGCCGGAGATGCTGAAGGACCAGCCGATCGCGGTCACGCCCAACAACGGCTCGCACTTCACGACGCTGAAGATGATGGAGGGCTTCCTCGAGCCCAGGCACGTGAAGACCACCGGCGCGGGCTCGATGCCCAAGCGGATCGAGGCGCTCAAGCAGGGCAAGGTCGCCGCGGTGAGCCTCATGGAGCCGTGGATCAGCGTGGCGCAGAAGCAGGGCCTCCGGATCCTCATCGAATCGCACTCCACGCGGAGCGAAGCGGCGGGCGACGACCTGGACGGCCCCACGCTCGCGAAGATGTTCCGCGCGCAGGCCCGGGCGGTGGAGCTCCTGGAGAAGGATCCGCGCAAGTACATCCACTACCTCATCGCCGAGACGGGCGGGCTCCTGAGGCCCGAGGAGCTCCAGACCTGGCGCCTCCTGCACGCGCCGCCGCAGCCGTACACGCGCGAGCGCTTCGACGACACGTACAACTGGACGGTCAAGTGGAACATGGTGGTCCCGGGCGCCACCTTCGAGAACACCGTCGACAACCGGGCCTGGAAGTAGGGGCTCCATGAGCGACGCGTCCCCCGTCACCATTCCGGCGCTGCACCAGCTCAAGCGAGACGGCCGCAAGATCGTCGGGGTGGTGGCGTGGGACTACCAGATCGCCCGCATCGTCGACCGCGCGGGCGTGGACCTCGTCTCGGTCGGCGACTCCGTGGGCGTGAACCTCTGGGGCCACGCGAATCCCCTGGAAGTCACGATGGACGAGATGGTCCTCGTCTGCCGCGCCGTGCGCCGCGGCGTGAAGCGCGCGCTCGTGAGCTGCGACTTCCCGTTCGGCCCGCTCCAGCAGGGGACGGAAACCGCGCTCGCCGCCGCGATCCGGCTCGTGAAGGAAGGCGGCGCGGACATGGTGAAGCTCGACGGCGCCGCGGAATTCCCGGAGGCGGTGGCGGCGATCACGCGCGCGGGCATCCCGGTCTTCGCGCAGATGGGCATCACGCCGCAGACGGCGCTCCAGTACGGCGTCGACTACGCGACGATGCTGAAGGGGGCGACCCAGGTGCCGGCGGCGATGACGGGGCGCCTGGTCGAGGAAGCGAAGAGCCTCGAGGCCGCGGGTGCGGCCCTCATCGATTTCACGAACTCGGGCGCGACCGTGGGCCCCGAGGTCGCGCGCGCCGTGAAGATCCCCGTGATCGGCGGGCTGGGCGGCGGCCCGTGGCTGGACGGCCGCATGCGGATGGCGCACGCGGCGATCGGCTACGCCGCGGCCACGCTCGAGTCGAAGGCCGAGACCTATGCGAACGTCGCGCGCGTGACGCTCGACGCGATCACGGCCTACGCCGAGGACGTGCGGGCGGCGCGCCAGATCAAGGGCGGCATCCCGGTGAAGCCGGCCGCCTGAGGCACGCGTGGCGACCGCGATCATCGACGGCATCCCCACGCGCTACGAGGTCGTGGGCTCGGGGCCGCCGCTCCTCCTCTACGCGCCCGGCGGCTTCGACGCCACCATCGAGAAGTGGAGCTCGCTCGGCGTCTATGCGCGCGTGAAGCTCATGGACCACCTGCCGCGCGCCTGCACGTGCATCGTCTTCGACCGGCGCGAGTGCGGGCAGTCCGGCGGGCGCGTGGAAGCGGTGACGTGGGCGGACTACGTGGCCCAGGGCCGCGGCCTCCTCGACCACCTGAAGATCGAGCGGGCGCTCCTCATGGGCGGCTGCATGGGCTGCTCGCCCGTCTTCGCCTTCGCGGCGGCGCACCCCGAGCGCGTGCTGGGCATGGTGCTCTGGTGGCCCGTGGGGGGCCCCAAGTACCGGATGAAGGGGCGCCAGCGCTTCGCGGACCATCTCGCGTTCGTGCGCGAGAACGGGCTCGCGGCCGTGGTGGACCTCGTCCGGCGCGAGGGAAAGGCCTTCGGCGCGGAGCCGCGCGGCGGGCCGTGGGCCTCGGTGATCCGCCACGATGCCGCATTCGCCGCGTCGTACGCGAAGCTCGACCGCGAGGGCTACCTCGCGATCGTCGAGCGCATGCGCGACGCGCTCCTCGACCGCGACACGGCGCCCGGCGCGGAGCCGGAGGACCTGATGCGGCTCGACATCCCGGCGCTCATCGTGCCGGGCCATGACGAATCCCACGCGACCTCGGCCGCCCGCTACCTCGAGGAGTGCCTGCCGCGCTCCGAGTATTGGGACGTGACGGTCGATGCGCAGACCGCGCAGAGCGCGCCGCCGCGCGTCCTCGACTTCCTCGCTTCGGCGGCCCGCCGCGTGCCCGCCTGACACGATCCGCCAGCCCCGCATGATCATCGACATCCACGGCCACTACACCACCGAGCCCAGGGCGCTCCACGCCTTCCGCGACAAGCAGCTGGCGGGCCTCGCCGACGCCGCGCGCCGGCCCGCGACCACCGACCTGGGGATCACGGACGAGGAGCTCGTGCAGAGCGTCGAGCCGCAGCTCAGGTTCCAGCGCGAGCGCGGGAGCGACCTCACGATCTTCTCGCCGCGCGCCTCCGGCATGGGCCACCACGTGGGCAACGAAGCGATCGGCCGCGAGTGGTGCCGCGTGAGCAACGACCTCATCCACCGCGTATGCACCCTCCTCCCGGAGAACTTCGCCGCCGTGGGCCAGCTCCCGCAGTTCCCGGGCGCGCCGATCGAGGGCTGCATCCCCGAGCTCGAGCGGATCGTGAAGGAGCTGGGATTCGTCGGCATCAACCTGAACCCGGATCCCTCGGGCGGCTACTGGAAGTCCCCGCCCCTCACGGACCGCTACTGGTACCCGATCTACGAGAAGATGTGCGAGCTCGAGGTGCCGGCGATGATCCACGTGACCGCTTCGTGCAACCCCGCGGTGCACTTCACCGGCGCGCACTACCTCAACGGCGACACGACCGCGTTCATGCAGCTCCTGCAGGGAAACCTCTTCAAGGACTTCCCCACGCTGAAATTCGTGATCCCGCACGGCGGGGGCGCGGTGCCGTTCCACTGGGGCCGCTACCGCGGCATCGCGCAGGACATGAAGAAGCCGCTCCTGGAGGAGCACCTGCTGAAGAACGTGTTCTTCGACACCTGCGTCTACCATCTGCCGGGCATCGAGCTCATGGCGCGCGTGATCCCGGTGGACAACATCCTCTTCGCCTCCGAGATGCTGGGCGCGGTGAAGGGCATCGACCCGCGCACCGGGCACCATTACGACGACACCAAGCGCTACGTGGACCAGCTGGAGGACCTGGCGCCCGGGGATCGCGAGAAGATCTTCGAGGGCAACGCCCGCCGCGTCTACCCGCGCCTGGACGCGCAGCTCACCAAACGCGGCCGACCCGCCCGGAAGGCCGCCGCCAAGGAAACCCGATGAACGACAAGGCAACCGCACCCTCGAGCGACATCCGCCGCGACTTCGAGCGCGTCCCGCCGGACGTGGTGAAGCGCGCCTCGCAATTCGCCGCCTCGATCCTCGCCGACGTGGCGGGCCGCCGCGGCACCATGGACGGGCGGATCGCGCCGGTGGCCCCTTCGATGCGGATGGCCGGTCCCGCCTTCACCGTCGAGGTCCGCCCCGGCGACAACCTCATGATCCACGCCGCGATGACGATGGCGCGGCCCGGCGACGTGCTGGTGATCGACGGCAAGGCGGACCGCACGTGCGCGTTGATGGGCGCCATCATGATCAGCGCGTGCCGCAAGCTGGGCTTCGCCGGCGCCGTGCTGGACGCCGCGGTGCGCGATACCGAGGAGCTCCGCGCGCTGGGCTTCCCGGTCTACGCGGTGGGCGCCAACCCGAATGGCCCGACCAAGTTCGTCCCGGGCCGCATCAACTGGCCGGTCTCGTGCGGCGGAGTGGCGGTGCATCCCGGCGATCTCGTCGTGGGCGACGCGGACGGCGTCGTCGTGATCGAGCGCGGGTTGGCGGCCTCCCTCCTCGACGCGGCGGACTCCAAGGTGGCGGACGAGAAGACGCGGCTCGCGGACATCGCCGCGGGGAAGAACCTGCGGCCGA
>Ga0105238_10007579_pt1 | contig 10872 bp, 14 predicted proteins | sample KBSC34metaG_FD_81526 | JGI IMG/M metagenome (GOLD analysis project Ga0105238, IMG submission 81526) | Corn rhizosphere microbial communities from Kellogg Biological Station, Michigan, USA - KBS C3-4 metaG | ecosystem: Host-associated > Plants > Roots > Rhizosphere > Soil | place: Michigan, USA...
AGTGGTTAAAGGCACCGATCTTAGGAGTCGGCATATTTGTTAGCGCAAGTATCAGGAGTTCGAATCTCCTACCCTCCGCCAGAGGCACAAAAAAGCCCCGTTTTTGGGGCTTTTTTGCTTGTTAGCGCATCCAAACCAGGTTGATACCCCGTGCTTGGCTTAAGGCTATCCTATCTCATACACCCTTGCACATCAATGGTTTACTGACTGCTAGGGGATAGGAGCCCTTTTTGTTCGGTTTTTGAATTATTGGTTAATCTGGGTGCCCGTAACCTGCAGCCAGTGGCCGATCACGGGGAGGCCGCCAAATGAATGCAAAATCCACACCAACAGGGCTACGACCACCGTGGCTCCGATAACACTACCAAGTCCGGCGGCGATGCCTCGCAGCAACGAGAGCTTCAATTGTCGCCGGGTATTGCCCAGCAACTCGACATAGTCATTGATTAAGGCGCCTTCGACTGCCCGCCCCAGCTTCTCGTAATCAGCGGCTGTCGGCTTAGTCTTTGGGCTTTCGGCCATTCTTATCCAGCGGTGCGGCGGCTTTATTGGCGGCCGAACTCATAATGTTCTTAGTGGCTCGGGCCAATTCGTCGAGTACGGCTTGGCCTTCGGTTACTAGTCGTTTGGCGTCATGCGAAGCATCTTGCTTGGCGGTTTTGGAAGTGGTCGCCAGCCGCTCGGCCGAATCCCGCAGATCGTTCTTTACGATTTCGGCGCGGGTGATCAAACGCTGGCTCTCTTCATAGGCATCACCGCGCAGATCGCGGGCCGCCACCTTCAAGTTATCAATGCGCCCACCCAATTCAACCTCAACCTCGGCCAAGCGGGCATCGCCGTCCTTAACTACTTTTTTGGCCCGCTGCTTCAACTCCTCCTGAGTTTCCTTGCCGGTTTTCGGGGCTAACAGAAGTGCTGCCAGACCGCCCACGATAATGCCAAGAATGGTGCCTTTTACGACCCCTTTGCCATGTGCCTTCACTTGCTTGTCCCTCCTTCGTATCACTAGTCTTCCCGATCTTTGCGGTCTTTACGTTTCATTTTGGATTTGAACTGGCGCCAAACGACGGTTCCAACCGCCGAGGCTGCAGCCGGGCCTAATTTTGTGCCGAGGTATTTCGCCATCTCGCCCATATTTTCACTAGTCTCGTCAACCCGTTGGGTGACCCGGCGGATGTTACGGAGAATGTTGAGCAGTACCAACACCACCGCAATACCAACAATCAGGAAGATTACTGCGAGCACCACAATTATGACTGAGGCAATGGCCTGAAATTCTCCCATGAGTGTCCTTTATTTGTCTAAGGTTATTATCCGCTGAGCTGAAGCTTGATGCAAGCCCTAGCGCTTTATCAAGCCACAAACCCAGGGTAGCAATTATTTAAGGTCGGTACGGTCGCGGCGTTTGGTGATGAGTACATACGCGTGGCGATCAATGCCGGAGTTGGGCAGGCTGTGCATCCTACCGGCTTTATCGCGAATGCGGGTGCGGCGCATATCCATGCCCACAATTTCGCCTTCGACGGGCGTCTCACCCGCCACCACAATATCACCGACGCTAAAGTTACGGTCGCGGGCCAAATAAATACCGGAGATCACATCCGCCACTAGCGTGACCGACCCGTTCCCTAAGGCAATACCGAGACCGGCAATCACCACCGTAAAGACGAAGGCGGCATTGTTCAGCCCCAGAGTTTGCAGCACTACGATGACCAGGAACACGGTCAGCAGCGCGTCAAACAACGAAATCAGGATCTCCTTGAGGCCTTTGGGCATGCGTACAAACCCGATCAGCCAGGAGGCCAGCAACGAAATCAGCCGAATGACGATGAAGCCAACAATCGCTGTCAGGATAGCATTGGGGAGGTTGTGGACCAGCCGGCTGAGATTGGTTGCCAGCAGGCCGTTGAGGCCGGAGCTCAGCGAGGTAAATAGGTCAGTCGGCTGCGAAGGAGTAGGCGTCATTTAGGCTCCTAATTTTTTCTCCAGTATAGCATTGACCATGGGCGGATTGGCTTGGCCCTTGGAGGCTTTCATAACCTGGCCGACGAGGAAGCCGAGGACCTTTTCCTCCCCAGCTTGGTACTCGGCAACCGGCTTGGGGTTGTCGGCTATGACTCGGTCGACGATTTTCTCGAGCGCGGCGGTGTCGGAAACCTGGAGAAGATCATGTTGCTTGGCAATAATATCCGGCTCTTTGCCGCTGGTAATGATGCTAAGTAACACTTCTTTGGCTGCCGTCGAGCTAAGTTCATTGGCTGCCACCATCTCCGCAAGCTTGACGAGACGAGCGGGCGTCAGGTTCTCGAGCGGTCCCGTCGCCTCTTCTTGCATTGCCGCCCGCACCTCTCCGGTTAGCCAGCTGGCAATCCGGCGATGGTGACCCTTATTGCTGCCGACAACCGCGTCGAGATACAGGAAAGCCAGGATTGGTTCGTCAATGAGCGTTTCAGCAATCGTGGCGTTGAGTCCATGGCTCATCATCACTGCCCGGATAGCGCCGGGATGACGATCCGACGGGAAAGCCTCGCGGGCCTCGCCCAGCATCGCGGACGTAATCACCAGCGGGGGCAGGTCCGGTTCGGGGAAGTAGCGGTAGTCATGAGCCTCTTCTTTACCGCGCTGGCTAAACGTCTGGTTCTTATTTTCGTCCCAACCGCGGGTTTCCTGGATCACTTTGTCACCCCGATTCAGGATTTCGGCCTGACGCTTTATTTCATAATCCACAACACCAGCTACCGCCCGAAACGAGTTGAGGTTTTTACTTTCTGTGCGCGTGCCGAGCTTCTTAGCGCCAACCGGCCGCAAGCTGACATTCACGTCGAAGCGCATGTTCCCATAGTAGAGATCGGCGTCGCTGACGCGCGCATAGCGCATCAGATGGTAGACTTCCTGAGCATACGCTTTGGCTTCAGCGGCGCTGTGCATATCCGGCTCGGAGACGATTTCGAGTAGCGGTGTGCCGGCTCGGTTGAGGTCGACCAGCGAATAGTCGGCGCCGGCCGGGTGAACCAGCTTACCGGCATCGGCTTCAAGGTGTGCGCGAGTAATACCCACCCGTTTGGTTTTTCCCCCTATAGGAAACTCGACCTGTCCCTTGCCGACGAGCGGCTCATCGAATTGGGTGATCTGGTAATTCATGGGGCTGTCAGGATAGAAGTAGTTTTTGCGGTCGAATTTAGACGGAAACTCTTTCACGTTCTCATAGGCGTTGAGCGCCACGCCGGCCCGCAAGGTCAGCTTAACGGCCTGCCCGTTGAGAACCGGTAGCGCTCCGGGAAATCCCAGGCACACGGGGCAAACATTGGTGTTCGGCTCGGCATTACGAGAATCATTACTACAGGCGCAAAACAGTTTGCTCTTGGTTGAGAGCTGCACGTGTGTCTCGATACCGATAACGGGTTCATACTTACTCATCACCACCTCCAGCCATTTCTTTTTTTAGGAGTAGGCGCAAGTTTTTAAAAATCGAGAGCGTATCAAGTTCTTCAGCCGTAAACCAGCGCAATTCGTGCGATTCGCGCCGGCGGTGAACCAGGGACTTCTGCGGGATACGCACGCTGTATACCATATCGGTATGATAATGAAACTCGTCGTCGCCGTGAGGAGCTATCTGGACTTCCAAAATATATTTGGGCATTGGTAGCAGGTGCGCCCTATCGTCCAGCGGTATGGCGGCCTCAAAGTAGGCCGATATGTCTAGGCCGGTTTCTTCCTCGGCTTCGCGAATCGCGGCTTCCAGTGGGTTTTCGAAACTTTCCTGATGCCCACCCGGGCACATCCAGGTATTAAGCTTGGGATGAGTCAGCAGTAGCGTTTTGACAGGCTCTTCTTCGGTCATGATCAGGATTGAGGCCGTGTAGTGCTTAGGTGGTTTAGACTTGATATTCATAGCGCCCCCAGATCGCGCAAGCCACGCTCGAAATTGGCGATGGCCTCGCGGGCCTGAGCCGGCACCAGGTCGAAGTCGGCTTCGTGGGCCAGGGAATTGCGGACCTTGTGAGCGCTCCAAATGGCGTCGAGATTACTAAAACGCCCCCTTGAGTTTTTGAGGCGCTCCCCCATCGTCTCCCCTCGAACGCCGTTATGTTTAAGGGCGTAATCAAGCAGTTTATCGGCCTCACTGACGGCGTCACGCAGGCTGCCGCCACCACCCTGGCTCATGGCTTGAATCGTCGCCCACTTCCCGGCTACAAACTCCCGGTCGAGCGAACCGATACGATTAGTTCTCCTCGAGGCCGCCCGGCCCCGCTGGTGCCACTTCGGCTGGCCCACTACCGCAAGAAGCAGCAGGCCCACCGCCAAGGCGATGATCAAAATCCAGATCATGACAGGACCTTTTCGGCGGCTTTAGCTGCACCTAGCAATTCTACTTCGGCCCGCTGGGGTGCAATGATTTGGAGTCCGATCGGCAATCCGTCGGCTTTACCCGCCGGGATGTTGATTGCGCAATCTCCCACCAAGTTAGCTGCTACCGTGCAAACATCGGCGAGGTACATTTGTACTGGATCTTTCGTCCTTTCACCAAGCTTAAAAGCCGGCATCGGTGCACTCGGTCCAATTAAAAGATCGTAGCGCTCAAAGGCCTTGGCAAATTCACGGATCAAGAGCGTACGCACGCGTTGCGCTTGCTTATAATACGCATCGTGATACCCGCTACTAAGCACATATGTGCCAATAATGATGCGACGCTTAGCCTCGTCGCCAAAACCCTCATCGCGACTGAGCAGATAGGTGTCAGCCAGCGTTTGAGCCTTCTGGGAACTGTGCCCGAAGCGGATGCCATCGTAGCGCGCCAAATTAGAACTGATTTCTGCAGGAACTAAAATGTAATAACACGCCAATGCTAGCTTTACCAACGGAATACTCACCTCCGTGATATCAGCTCCCGCTTGACGCAGCTTTTCTGCCGACTCCAGGATGGTTTTTGTAACGTCAGGGTCAGTGCCCTCGGCGAGATATTCTTTGATCAGGCCGATCTTTTTACCTTTCAGCGTGTTTGGCTCGGTTGGCAGGATATAGCTGTCGTCGCGTTTGATTGTAGTGGCATCAGCCGGGTCTTTGCCAGCGATAATATCAAGGATAAGTGCAGTGTCGTCGACCCGATTTGCCAGCGCCCCGATGACGTCGAACGAGCTGCCCATGGCCACTACACCGTAGCGGCTCACGCGACCATAGCTTGGCATCAACCCCACCACTCCACAAAAGCTGGCTGGTAAGCGAATGGAGCTGCCGGTATCAGTACCGAGGGCGAATGGAGTTAGGCCGAGCGCCACCGCTGCTGCCGAACCGCCGGAGGAGCCGCCGGGTACTCGCGTGAGATCATGAGGGTTTTTGGTCGGTCCAAAATCGCTGTTTTCAGTGGAAGAGCCATGCCCGAAAGCATCCAAGTTGGCTTTAGCGACCATGATCGCCCCTTCGGCCTCGAGTTTTTCGATTGCCGTCGCCTGGTAAGGCGGCCTAAATGGCTGGAGGATGTTGCTGGCCGCAGTGGTGTGAGTGTCTCGCGTCAGAAAGTTGTCCTTGGCAATAAAAGGGATGCCGGCGAGACGGCCGGATTTTTTGCCGGCATCAATCTCCTTAGCGCGGGCCAGGGCTTTGTCATTAACCTCTAAAATGGCGTGATATTCGGCATGTTTTGCGATCGCGTCAAGGCTGGCTTGTACCAGGCTGGCGGCGCTGAGCTTGCCGCTATGAACTTCAGCTACCAACTCCTGAATTGGGCGCCGTAGATCAATCATTATCCAGCACTCGCTTCACCTTAAAGAAGCCGTCTTGCTGCTCGGGCGCATTGGCCAGCAATTCCTGGCGCGACAGGTCGCGGTGAACTTCGTCGGGACGAAAGACGTCAACCAGGCCGGTAACCTGGTCGGTCGGCGGCACACCTTTAGTATCGACAGATTGTAGCTGCTCCACAAAGTCTACAATCCGGTCAAGCTCGCCCGCCATTTGCTTCACCTCGGTGTCAGACAGGCCAATATTAGCCAGTGCGGCGATGCGGCGCACTTCGTCCGGAGTAATGTTTGCCATGGACCTATTGTAGCGATTTCAGCTTACGGGAGCAAAGTATTGCGCTTTCTGTCAAAACGCTTATACTTACTTGTAATGTCTTTGCGAGAAACCAGCATAAGGGACTAAACCGCCTCCGGGCGGTTTTTTCTTACCGACATGCACCTTGAGGAGGAGAGGTATGGGTATGGGTATAGCTACTGCACCAACCCTGCAGCACCGATCGCTCGGCACCCAGTTGCCTGCGCGCATACTCGAGCTGCCACCAGCTGACCGGCCGATGGCGAGTTCAATCTTTGTCGCCCTACTGCCCTATCCAAGCGGACTCAGTCTAGAAGGAATCCGGGCCAGCTTGCGGGCCGGCATCGATAACGCTTCAACGTTCGAGCAATTCCTGGGCACCTTGGTCGACGCCGGCATATTCCACTACCACAATGGGGTCTATTGCATCGCTCCCGACAGCCAACTCGCTGCCTAGACCCTCACAACTCTGTCCACCGGCCTCTGTGCATACGCACGGGGGCCTTTACTTTAACTTACGCAATAAGGCGGCTTCGTCGATTTGTTCCGTTCCGTATTTTTCGGCTTGCTTGACTTTGCTGGCCCCGGGCTCGTCACCAATCACCAGATAGGTGGTGTCTTTGGTGACCGTATTCTGGAATTTGCCACCGAGCGCTTCAATCTTTTCGCCACCCGCATCGCGACTAAAAGCCCGTAATGTGCCGGTGATAACGAAACTCTGACCGGTTAAGGGGCCCTGGGTGTGCTTCACCGCCTGCGGCTGGACGCCGTTATCCAGTAATTTTTGCAAGAACTCCTGATGCCGCTTGGAGGTTAGCCACTCGCGCGCGCTCTCGGCTACGACCGTGCCAATGCCGGGAACTTCCTGCAACTGCTCCAACGAGGCCTGACGAAACCGCTCAAGTGAGCCAAAATGATCAGCCAGGTCGCGGGCGGTCTGCTGCCCGACATGACGAATACCCAACCCGTAAATAAAGCGGTCCAGGCTGATCTGTTTCTTGTCTTCGATTGCCGCAATCAGCTTACGCGCCGATATCTCGGCAAACCGATCAAGTCCAACCACGTCGTCGTGCCGTAACGTGAACAAGTCGGCGGCATCTTTAATCAAACCGGCATCGAGTAAGGCATCAACATTCTTTTCCCCCACTCCCTCAATGTCGAAAGCATCTTTCGAAGCAAAGTGGATGATGCGGCCGCGTTCCAGCGCCGGACAGTCGAAATTGACGCAGCGCCAAACAGCCTCCTCCGGCCGCTTCTCCAGTGGATGGCCGCACACCGGGCATTTTTTCGGCATCTTAAAGACTTTTTCCTTGCCCGTGCGCAGTTTCGGCAAACTTTGAACTACCTCCGGAATAATATCACCGGCTTTCTGCACAATTACGGTATCGCCAATCCGAATGTCTTTGCGCGCCACCTCGCCGGCATTATGCAGTGTCGCCATCTGCACCGTCGAACCGGCTATCAGCACTGGTTCGAGGACTGCGAATGGCGTTGCGGCGCCGGTGCGGCCAATACTCACCATAATGTTTTTGACTTTGGTGGTAGCTTGCTCGGCTGCGAACTTATAGGCTATAGAACCCCGCGGCGCCTTGCCTACCACCCCGAGCGACTGGTAGGCCGCGCGGTCGTTTAAGGTGATGACGATACCATCGGTGCCGTACGGCAGCTCTTTGCGCTTGTCTTCCCACGCCTCCAGATACTTCATAATGGCTTTGGTGCCCTTCAGCACTTGGCTATGAGGCTCCACCTTAAATCCTAATGTAGCCGCCAGTTCGTGTTCGTCCTGATGAGTCACCATCCCCGGAACATCGGTAACCACGGCATACACGTGAAAGCTGAGCTTACGGGCGGCCACTAGTTTAGGGTCAAGCTGGCGAACCGTACCGGCTGCGGTATTGCGCGGGTTGGCAAATAGCGGCTTGCCGGCTTTCTCGCGTTCGGCATTGAGGGCCGCAAATACGGCTTTATACATCAGCACTTCACCGCGGACCTCAAACCGGCCGGCATAGACCTCCGGCGCCACACCCTTCGCCCGCCGCAACCGCAGTGGGATGCTCTCAATAGTGCGCAGGCTCGAAGTCACATCTTCCCCGACCCGGCCATCACCCCGGCTGACTCCTCGCACCAGTACACCGTCTTCATACACTAGCGAGGCCGCGAGGCCATCCATCTTGATCTCGCCGTAATAGGTTTCCTGCAACCCCGCCGGTACCAGTCGCTGTAGCCGCACCACCCAAGCTGCCACCTCTTCCTCGCTGAATACATCGTTCAGGCTTAACATCGGGGTGGTGTGCGCTACCGGCGTAAACTTCTTCAAGGGCGCGGCACCTACGCGCTGGGTGGGTGAGTCCGGCGTGATCAGATCCGGAAATTCCGCCTCGAGTTCTCGCAGTTCCACGCTCAATGAGTCATAGGCGGCATCTTCGACGCTGGGCTTATCTAAAACATAATATTGATAACGATAATCATTGAGTAAGTCGCGCAGTTTGGCGACGCGAGTGGCGGCCTCGGACCGCGTCACTTAGGCCAGCTCCCGGTAGTAACGGTAGAGGTAAAAGTTGGCCAGCGGCAGCACCGTAATCGTGATAATAACTTGAAGAATGACGGACCAAACGGTCCAGTGAGTCAGGTTGCCGAGAAACAGCAGCACGACTGCCGGAATCAACAATACACCAATCAAAAATCCCAAAAGGGCAAGAAACCGTCCCAAAATAATCACCACTTTGCCTTTGGTAATTTTGCGGCTACGAACGGTGGCTTGAATCGGCCCATCCTGGCTTTCAAAGATGACATACAGTGCCCAGACCCCGCGAGCCACCAGGATAACGCTGGGAATGGCAATCAGCAGCGCCAAAAGCAATAGCAACACCTGCTCAATCCCACCGAGAGCCGTGCCCGGGGCCAGCACGCCGGCACTCACAATCACCAGTGCCACTACCAATGGCAGCAACATTAGTACGAGCAGCAATGAAACCAACACCAGCCGCACCAGCATTGCCGAGCCTTCATAATAAGCTTCCCGAATCGTCACCGGCTTACCCGTTACCACCTTAATTACGATATAAATCACTGCTACATTCATCGCCAGCTGCACAAAGGCCAGATAGGCCGATGCGGTAGTATTACCGGCTGCGTCCACGCCAAAGTTCGAGAGGATAGCCACCGGCAGCGCCACAATCAAGGTAGTGCCGAGTATCACCATCCAGTTTGCACGGTAATCCCGCAACGACGTCTTAAACAGCGCCCAGGGCTTTTGGTGCGTCCGATGCTGCTCGCGCAACCACCCATCATCGTCCCGATCCGACCCATCAGACCTGCCCTTCCATGGCGCGTAACTTAGCAATGCGGTCTTCAATTGGCGGATGAGTACTAAACAGCCCGGCCACAAACGAGGCCTTAGTCTTTCCGGCCAGCGGATTAGTAAAGTACATATGAGCATTGGCTGTCGAGGCATGTTCCAGCGGCTTGTGCACTCCCTCAATCTTCTCCAGTGCCCGCGCCAGCCCTTCGGGATAGCGCGTCAGCAGCGCGCCAGATGCGTCGGCGAGATATTCCCGCCGGCGCGAAACCGCCAGCTGCAATAATACTGCTACTATCGGCGCCAGGATCGCCGCGGCCAGCGCCACCCCAATCGCCAAGGGATTGTTGTTTTCCTCGTTGTCGCCGCCAAAGAAACTCCAGCGCAAAAAGAAGTCGCTGAGCAGCGAAATTACTGTTACCAGCACCATCACCACGGCCATAAACCGGATATCATAATTGCCGACATGGCTGAGTTCGTGGGCAATCACCCCCTCAAGCTCGTCCTTATCTAGCAGCTGCAGGATACCGGTGGTTACTGCCACCACCGCATGCTGGGGATCGCGCCCGGTTGCAAAGGCATTCGGTGAAGGGTCATCAATGATGTAAACCTTAGGCATCGGTAGGCCGCCGGCAATCGCCAAGTTTTCTACAATTCGGTACAGTTCGGGGGCGTCCGATTTGGCAATCGGCTTAGCGCCGGCCACCGATAGCGCTAATTGGGCCGAGAAATGATAGCTCACGAGCGCATATACTATCGCGAAAACGGCTACAAAAATGAACGCGCCCGGTCGGTTGAACGCCAGTGAGTACACATACCCCAACAGCGACACCAATACCACAAATACGGCGGCCAGTAATATTGATTTACGCTTATTGGATGCAATTTGAGAGTACACGAATTACTCCTGGTCTTTCGCCGCTTCGTCATCGGCCGGTGCCACCGCGACCTCTACTGCAGTCGACTGCTTATCGCCATCCGACTTCGGTGCTGCCGCCTCATCTTCCTCAGTCTCGTCTTCCGACTCAACCGTCTGCTCGCGTTCGCCAAAGGCTTTTCCGGACATCCGTTGCCACAACTTCTCGAAGTACTCCTCGGCATCGCCGGTTTCAATCCCCGGATAAATCCGCCTGACTAATTCCAGCGCCGTCGCCAGCTTCACCATCGAATCCATGGTGGCCTTACCACCGCCTTGCAAGTCGGCCGCAATTCCGGCCGGAATATCAATTACCGCCTGGCGCAAATGCCACACCAAAACGTTGGCCTCAGGATCGCGAAACTCCTCGCAGACTGCTACCAGCTGCTGCGAGAGTTTGATGGCTTCTTGCCAGGCGTAGGCCTTTTTAACATCATCCATTGACACGCGCTCCTTCTAAAACTGTACGGCTACCGGGTTTTGGATTTGGGCCTGATCATCGGTTTCAAAAAACACGCGTGCCTTAAATCCGAGCATGCCGGCATACAGATTGGTAGGGAAGACTTGCAGCTTGGTATTAAAGTCGCGGACATTGCCGTTGTAGAACCGGCGAGCAGCCTGGATCTTA
>Ga0105238_10007581_pt1 | contig 10871 bp, 6 predicted proteins | sample KBSC34metaG_FD_81526 | JGI IMG/M metagenome (GOLD analysis project Ga0105238, IMG submission 81526) | Corn rhizosphere microbial communities from Kellogg Biological Station, Michigan, USA - KBS C3-4 metaG | ecosystem: Host-associated > Plants > Roots > Rhizosphere > Soil | place: Michigan, USA...
AGCCCGAGGCCTGTGCCGTCCAGGTCCGGGTGGCTCCGGGTCAGCTCGGTCCAGCTGCGGCCGGCGTCGACGAACAGGGCGGCCCCCAGCACCATGTGCTTGCCATGCACGGTGAAAGGCAATATCTCGCCCCGGGCCTCCAGGTTCTCGAACACCTTGACCTTGCCGTAATAGCGCTGGGCGGGGATGCCCCGGACCGCCTTCGAACCACCGATGGCGGGCGTCTCGTCGAAGCGGGCCAGCTCGTAGAACGGGGGATCGCCGAGCAGGGTGTCCCCCACCGCCCGGAACATCAACGTCACCCGTTTGCCCAGGGTCAGGTAGAAGCGCAAGGTCAGGTTCAGGCGCTCGTAGCTGTACGGCAACATCGAGCCGATGCTCGGGCTGACGCGGACGACCGCGCTGTGGAACATGCCGCTGTGGGTGACCGTCTCGTTGTCCCGGCTGTCGTATTGCAGCGCCGCCTCCAGCAACTCCACGCCGTGCGACCCAAAGGTCCCCAGCAGGCGACGCACGTCCGCCGGGCCGGAGCTCTGCTGCTGGGCCAGGAGGCTCGACGAGGGGACGCTCAGCCAGTTGTGGGTGTAGATGCTGCCGAGCTGCACGTAGAAGCGATCCACCACCCGTATCCGCGCCTCCACCGACAGCGTGGGATGGATTCGCTGGTACTCGGTGTCGCGCAACGACACGCTGGCGGGCGGCAGAGGGGTTGCGTTCCCGATGCCGTAGTACTTCATGGTGCTCTCGTCGGTGAACGCGGGGCGGATGTCGAAGCGCAGGCGGCGACTGGAGGTGAGCTCTGGCAGGGTCAGCACCAGCGAGTAGTCCTGGTAGGGAACGACGAACTTGCTGTCTTGGCGGTTGAACGTGATGAAGGACTCGGAGGTGAGCTTCCAGCGATAGGGGTGGTAGGCGGGATCGAGGCGGGCCAGATCGGCCACCTCCCCGCCCCCGATGCCCACGTCGCTGTCGCCGCCGGCGATGGGAACGATGTTGAACTCGAGGGTGCGGGCCGGTGGGGAGGCCGTGGCGTCGCCAGGCGCCTTCGCGCCTGATTCCTGCCGCGCGCTGGCCCCACTTGGTGTTCCGGGGTGGGTGGGGTCGGGCTCGCCGGAGCTCGGTCCTTGATCGGCGGGTTCGGCCTGCGCGAACACCGGGGTCTGGCCCAGCGACAATAGAACGACCACGACCGAAGCGGAACGGATGCGCATGCAACTCCGGCGCTCAGTGTGTGTCGTGATCGACGCAGTGCCACCTGGGTAGAGATCCGGATCGGCGTCTCTCTTTGATCCGAAATGGTAACGAAGCGGGCGTGGAAATGACGTTTCAACCTTGGCTCCGGATTTGCTGAGTACTCCGGATGTCGAGAGTGGCGGGTCGAAAGACGACGGTGCCTCGACGCTTCATCCACTCACGCAGGAGACGTCACATGCACATTCTCTGGTCGCTCATCATCGGTCTCGTCGTCGGCGCCATCGCCAAGCTCATCATGCCGGGCCGCGATCCGGGCGGCATCTTCATCACCATGCTGCTCGGCATCGCCGGCTCGGTGCTGGCGGGCTTCCTGGGCCGGGCGATGGGGCTATATCAGTCCGGGACCTCGGGGCCGGGCATCCTCGCCTCCGTCATCGGTGCGGTCATCATCTTGGGCCTCTATCGCGTCGTGGCTCGTCGCCGGATCGTCTGACCGCGGCACTCGCCCGATTGGAAAAGCCCTCGCTTCGGCCTCACGGCCGCGCGGGGCTTTTCCGTGCGTGATGACCACGGTCGATAAGACCACTCCGTCCTCTGATTGTCGTTGACCCCGCGGCAAAAGGGGCCCATGTTGCGTCTGCGGGGTTGCGCGGTGGCGCGCTTGTTCGACGGCGCGTCGAGGGAGGCTCAGGTGTCGCAAATGAACGGAGGCTCGCGGTCGGCGACTGAGTTCGCGACCGGGGCCGACGGCCAGTCCGCCAGCGATGGCATCGCCTCGATCGAGCGAAATGAGGCGGCCTCCCCAAACGAGGTTCCCGGCGAGGCCACGTTCCCGATCGTGGCGATCGGCGCGTCGGCCGGGGGCCTGGAGGTCTTCACCCAGCTGTTGAAGAACCTGCCGGGCGATACCGGGATGGCGTTCGTCCTGCTTCAACATCTGGATCCCCAGCACGAGAGCTTTCTGGCCGGTGCGCTGGGCAAGGTGACTCCGATGGCGGTCAGCCAGGCCCTCGACGGCGAGCGGGCCGAGCCCAACCACGTCTACGTCATCCCGCCGGACGCTGACCTCTCGATCTCGCGCGGGAGCTTCGCGCTGTTGCGCCGCTCGCCCGACTCTCCCAAGCTCCACCTGCCGATCGACTCCTTCTTCACTTCGCTGGCGATGGAGAGGGGAAGACGAGCGATCGGGGTGGTCCTGTCGGGAAACGCATCGGACGGCACCGAAGGCCTGCAGGCGATCAAGGCACAGGGGGGCATCACCCTCGCCCAGGATCCCTCGACGGCGAAGTTCGCGGGGATGCCTCAGAGCGCGATCGACGCCGGCGTGGTCGACTACGTGCTGCCGGTGACCGGCGTGGCCGAAGAGCTGGCTCGCCTGAGCCGCCATCCCTACGTGACCCGAGAAGCGTCCGAGATCGTCGCCGCGCGCGGGCTACCCGGGCCCGACGCCGCGTCCGAGGTGGTCCGGAACGGCATCATGAACATCGTACGTTCGGTGGTCGGCGTCGACTTCAGGGAATACAAGTCGCCTACCTTCGATCGGCGCCTCTCCCGTCGCATGGCGCTGCGCCACGTGGACCTGCAGAGCGACTACCTCGACCTGCTGAGATGCGACGCAGAGGAGGTGCGCGCGCTCACCGAGGACATCCTCATCCACGTCTCCTCCTTCTTCCGGGATCCAGCCGCGTTCGAGACCATCAAGAGGAGCGTCTTTCCCGAGATCCTGAAGCACAAAGTCGAGGAGGGGCCGATTCGCATCTGGGTGGCCGGATGCGCGGCGGGCGAAGAGGTCTATTCGCTGGCCATGTGCCTGCTCGAGTTCCTGCGCGACTCGCCCCGGGAACATTCGATCCAGATCTTCGGCTCCGACGTCAGCGAGGCGTCGATCCGGAAGGCGCGCGCGGGCCGCTATGCAGAGGGCGCCATGCGCGGCGTCAGCGACGAGCGGCGGCGGCGGTTCTTCATCAAGACCGAGGCTGGGTATCGCATCAACAAGAACGTCCGTGATCTGTGCGTGTTCGTTCGCCACGATCTGGCCCGGGACCCGCCGTTCTCCCGGCTGGATCTGGTCACCTGCCGCAACGTGCTCATCTACTTCGAACCGGCGCTGCAAAAGCGCGTGCTGCAAACCTTTCACTACAGCCTCACGCAGCCGGGATTCCTGCTGCTCGGTCGCACCGAGAACGTCTCCGGGTTCAACCAGCTCTTCGCCCCCTTCGACAAGCTGGGCAAGATCTACCTGCGTTCGGCGACGCCCAGCGGGCTGCATTTCGCGGCTCGCTCCCCGGCCCCGCCCGCGTCGGGGCAGGCCGGCCCCAGCTTCTTCAGTGATCAGCCGCGGCGTGCCGGCGACGTGGGCCGACACCTGGACAGCCTCTTGCTGGCCCGGTACGCGCCGGCCAGCGTGCTCATCAACGAGAAGCTGGAGATCCTGCAGTTTCGCGGGCAGACCGGCCCGTATCTGCAAGCCGCGCCGGGCGAGCCGCAGACCAACATCGTCAAGATGGCGCGCCCTGGCCTGCTCCCCGCGCTGCGCACCATCCTGGCCCGCGCCAAGAAGGAGATGGCGCCCGTCCGATCGGACGCGATCGCGATCGATCAGGGAGGATTCACCCGAACTTGCGACGTGGTCGTGGTCCCGTTCTCTGGGCTGCCCGACCAGACCGAACGCCTGTTCGTGGTGCTGTTCGAAGAGCGGCTCTCCCCTCCCCCCGCGGCGCCTGGCCCCGCACCGTCCCCCGGAGCAATCCCTGGCCCGGCGCAGGATGCGGGCCGCATTCCCAAGCTCGAGCACGAGCTGTCCTCGACCACCGAGTACCTCCACTCGCTGATCGAGGAGCATGGGCAGATCAACGACGAGCTCGGCTCGGCCAACGAGGAGCTGATCTCGGGGAACGAGGAGCTACAGAGCCTGAACGAGGAGCTGGAGACCGCGAAGGAAGAGCTGCAGTCGACCAACGAGGAGCTGACCACCGTCAACGACGAGCTTCAGCATCGCAACCAGGAGATGAGCTCCATCAACAGCGACCTCACCAACCTGCTGAACACGGTCGATCTGCCCGTCGTCATCCTCGACCAGGGCCGGCACGTCCGCCGGTTCACGCCGCAGGCCCAGAAGCTGTTCAACCTGCTGCCGTCCGACATCGGGCGGCTGTTCGACGACATCAAATCGAACCTGGCGGTGTCCGATCTGGACCAGCAGATCCGCCAGGTGATCACCACCTTCTCGGCGCGCGAATCGGAGCTCCAGGATCGGGAAGGACGCTGGTACCGCTTGCAGATCCGCCCCTACAAGGCGGCGGACGAGCGGATCGACGGCGCGATCGTGTCGCTGGTCGACATCGACGCCTTGAAAGGACATGTCATCGACGCGCGAGCGCGCCAGGCCGACGCGGAGCGCTCGGATCGCGCCAAGGACGAGTTCCTGGCCGTGCTGTCACACGAGCTTCGCACACCGCTGTCGGTGCTGGTCATGCAGACGCAGCTGCTTCGCCAGGGGGGCGCCGACCCGCTGAAGCGTGAGCGCGCCTGCGAGCGTATCGAGCGCAGCACCAAGCTACAGATCCGCTTGATCGAGGATCTCCTCGACGTCTCTCGCATCGTGACCGGCACGATGCGCGTGGAGCTGCAACCGGTGAACCTGGCCGCCATCGTGAAGGCGAGCGTGGACAGCGTCGCCGCGCTGGCCGCCAGCAAGTCGATCGACCTGCGAGTGACGCTGGATCACGCCATGGACCTGGTGGCAGGAGACCGCCTTCGCCTCGAGCAGATCGTGTCCAACCTGCTCGCGAACGCCCTGAAGTTCACCCCCAAGATGGGCCGCATCGAGGTCCTGCTGGAGCGGACCGCGCAAGGGGCGCACTTGCGCGTCAGCGACACCGGGGTCGGTATCGACGGGGCGTTCTTGCCCCGCATCTTCAACCGACTGACCCAGCAGGACAGCTCCACCACGCGCCGGCACTCCGGCCTGGGGCTCGGGTTGGCGATCGTGCACCACCTCGTCGAGGCGCACGGAGGGTCGGTGCGAGCCGAGAGCGAGGGCACCGGCAAGGGCGCCACCTTCGAAGTCACGATCCCCTTCCTGAAGGACTATGGGGCCGAGCTGCCCGGAAAGACGATGGAGCAGGCACGGCTGCGCGCGGCCCCGCCTCGGCCACCCATCGAGGCGCGGATCCTGGTGGTGGAAGACGACGTGGGCCTCAGCGAAGTGCTCGCCGAGAGCCTGACCTTGATGGGCGCGACGGTGAGGACCGCCGATTCGGCGGCGGTGGGACTGCTGGTGCTGCAAGAGTTCCACCCCGACCTCCTGATCTGCGACATCGCCATGCCCGACGAGGACGGCTACTCATTCATTGCCCGGGTGCGCGCGCTGGCCGGAAGGAACGGCGTCACTCCGGCGCTTGCCCTGACGGCGCTGGCCGGCGATTCCGACCGGGAGCGCGCGCTGGGCAGCGGATTCCAGGCCCACCTGACGAAGCCCGTCGACATCGACCAGCTGGCCAGCACGCTGTCCACCCTGATTCCCCACCGCAGCCTGGGGGAGAGCATGACGACATGACTACGCTTTCGGGGCCACGACGTGTGCCCGCTCAGGACAGCCAGTCGATGGGGCAGGCTTCCCCAGCCCTCCTCCCTCATGCGCCTTCCCGGGGACATATCCTGGTGGTCGAGGACGACGAACTGCTCCGCGAATCGCTCGGCCTGCTGCTGGACGACGAGGGTTACCGGGTCGCGGTCGCCGAGAACGGACGCGAGGCGCTCCGGCTACTGCACTCAGCGCTTTCCCCCGATCTGATCGTCCTCGATCTCCGCATGCCGATCATGGATGGATGGCAGTTCAGAGCCCTCCAGAAGGCGGATCCCAGGCTCGGGCTGATCCCCGTGGTGGCCGTCTCGGCGGACGACAGCCCGCAGGCCATGGCCATCTCGGCCCACGCCTACCTGCGGCGGCCGGTGGAGCCGAAGCACCTGCTGGAGACCATCGAACGGGTGCTGGGGGAGGCCGCCACCGCCATGGCCAGGGTCGCGGAACGAAAACCTCGCCTGACCGCGGTACCGGCGAAACGCGGACGGTTGACCCGGGGGCGCATCTTGGTGATCGACGACGAGGCCGTCTTCGGTCGCACCATCGCCCGGGCGTTCCGCGACGAGCTGGAGGTATCGGTGGCCGAATCCGAAGCGGAGGCCCTGAGCCTGCTGGAAGGCGACCGGACGTTCGACGTGGTGCTGTGCGAGGTGCGCCTGCCCGGGTCGAACGGCCCGCGCATCTACCTGGCGCTGGCCGCCCGCTGGCCCGAGCTGATTCCGAAGCTGGTGTTCACGTGCGCCAGCACGCTGACCCCCACCACGGAGGCCTTCGTCGAGCGCATGTCGATACCGGTTCTTCCCAAGCCGTTCCCGATGGATCGCCTGCGCCAGCTGGTGCTGGATCGTCTCCCCACCGGTACTTCAACCGATCCTTGAACCGGGGAGGTGGCGGGATGGGTTCTGAGTTCGAGGAGGTCGAGTTCGCCGCGAGCGGTCCGTCCGCGACGACGGAGCCAGCCTCCGAGACGAATACCAGGCGAGGCTTCGTGTTCGTGGTGGAAGACGATGAGCTGCTGCGCGACTCGCTCGAGCCCATCCTGGAAGAGGCCGGTTACGATGTCGCGTTCGCGGAGAACGGATGCGAGGCGTTGGCCCTGCTACGAGCGGGGTCCACACCGGACATCATCCTCTTCGACCTGGCCATGCCGGCCATGGACGGATGGGAGTTTCGGACCATCCAGAAGAGCGACCCTTTGCTCGGCCACGTGCCGGCGGTGGCGATCACCGCCGACGGAAGCCACCAGGCCCGGGCCATCTCGGCGGATGCCTACCTTCGTAAACCGTTCGAGCCAGCGCTGCTGCTGGACACGATCTCGCGGATCCTGGGCGACCGGACCGACGAGGGTGTAATCCCGGGCGGCAGGGGCAGCGGCTTGACCGCCCTGGCCAGGCTGGCGTCGGCGGTGGGCCACGAGATCAACAATCCCTTGACGATCGTTCTCTTGAACGTGACCCAGGCGGCCCAGGATCTGGGCTCGTCCGTCCTCGCCCTGGAGACCCCCTTGCAGGCGCCGCTGACCGACCGGGGCGCTGACGAGCTGAGGGCCAACCTGCTCGTCATCGCCGGGATGCTGGACGACGGCAAGGCGGGAGCCGAGCGCATCCGTGAGACCGTCGCCAAGCTGGCCACGCTGACCCACCACGACCACTCCCCCCCTGCCCTCGTCGACCTTCACCTGTTGATCGACAGGGCCATCTTTCGGGTGTGGAGCCAGGTGAGCGAAAAGACCCGCCTGGTCAAGTGCTTCGGAAAGGTCCCACGGCTGCAGGGAGATGCCGCAGCCCTGGAGCAGGTGTTCGTGAACCTGCTGTCGAACGCCGTGGAAGCGATACCGGCGGACGCCGAGGGATGGAACGAGATCCGCGTGGTGACCCGCGTCGAGCCAGGAGAGCTCGGGCATGACGCGGTGGTGGAGGTCTTCGACTCTGGGGTCGGCCTGTCGGCGGAGGCGGCGGCCCGCATGTTCGAGCCGTTCTTCACCACAAAGCCGATAGGCAGCGGCGACGGGACGGGCCTGGGCCTCGCCACCGCCCGCCAGAAGGTTATCGGTCACGGTGGTCGCATCACCGTCGAGCCTCAGCCGACCCGCGGCGCCGTCGCCCGCGTCTCCCTTCCCATCTCTGTGGTGGACGCCCCCCGTCTCGGTGCCCAAGCGCAGACCGCGCTGGCAGCCCCGCGCCGCTCGAAGTTCGACAAGCAACGCTGATCGCGTTGACAAGTGGAGGATGGCTCCGTATACAACCGGAGCTACTCTCCACTTTCGCACTCCAAGGCGCCGTGCTCCCGCGAACCTCAGCGGTGACGTGCCTGGCGGTGCCATGGACCGAACAGGCGAGGATCATGAAACGGCTAGCTGCGATCGCATTGATATTGACGGCCCTCTCTTCAGGCGCGCGGGCGGCCACAGGCGGGGGTGCACCCCTTGCGCTCGACGACGCGCTGGCGCTCGCCCGCAAGAACAATCACTCGCTGGCCCTCGAGCGGGGGCGCCTCTCCGAGGCCCAGACCACCGTCGACCAGGCCTGGTCGGCCCTGTTTCCCACCGTGGCCGGTCAGGCTCGGTTCACGCGCAACTACACGGCGGTCGACATCGACTTCGCCGGCGCGAACCTGTTGCTGCAGCCGCTCAATCAGTGGGACCTGGGCGTCACCGCCACGGCGCCGATCATCGTTCCGTCGGCCTACACGGCGCTGTCCGCGGTCAAGACCGGACTGCGCGCGTCCGAGGCGCGCTTCGACGCCTCCGAGTCCGACCTGCTGATGGGCGTCGCCAATGCCTTCCTGGTCGCGGCCGCCACCGACGAGGTCTTGCTGGCCCGCCGCTCGAGCGTCGGTCTGCTGGAAGAGGCCTTGCAAGTCTCCCGCAAGCGCCAGGCCATGGGAGCAGTGACGGCGTTCGATGTCGACCGCGCCCAGCTGGCGCTGATCCAGGCGCGGCAACAGGTGTTCGAGGCGAGCAACGAGCGCGACAAGGCGTACCGCGCGCTGGGGACGTTGATCGGCGTCGAGGGCCCCTTCACGATCCAGCCGCGGTTCCCTCAGGAGTCGCCGGAGGACGCCCCCGACGTGGGGCAGGCATTGCAGCTGAGGCCCGAGTACCGCGCCGCCACCGAGACACTGAGGGCGGCCGAGGCCCAGCGGCGGGCGCGGGCCTGGGAGTGGGCGCCGTCGCTGTCGGCGTTCGGCAACGTCCGCCGCTTCAACTACGACAACTTCGCGCTCGACGACTACTCCTGGGCGGTCGGCGGACAGCTCGACTGGGTCTTCTTCGACGGCGGCGCCCGCGACGCCCGGCGACACGCGGCCGCCGCCCAGCAGGTTCAAGCCCAGGCCCAGGTCGCGCTCTTGCGCGACGGGATCCGCGACGACCTGGCGAACAGCGCCGGCACGCTGCGCACGAAGCAGGAAGGCCTGCAGGCGGCGGAGCAATCGGTGTCGCTGGCGCGGCGGGCGCTCGATCAAGCACGCGTGCTGTACGAGACCGGGGTGGGGACGCAGCTCGATCTGTTACAGGCCGAAGACGCTTCCGTTACATCTATGGTGGAGCTGGCGCAGGCGCACTTCGACGTCGCCGCGGCCGACCTGGCGCTCCGCCACGCGGCCGGCACGTTCCCTCCCAGGTAGCGCCGACCAGGCGCGCTCATTTTCACGAGCGCGCCAAGAATCGCCTTGCGAAGTGGAGGCCTCCTCCGTATGGTAACCGGAGGATGCCTCCACTAGTCGTTTCAAGCCAAAAGTCGAAGTTCTCGCTGGTCTCTCTGCTCGCGCTCGGGTCTGCTCTGGCGGCCTGTAGCTCCGCACCGGCGGCCCCGGGTCCGCCGCCACCACCTACCGTCGACGTCAGCGTCGTCGCGCCTCGCCCGGTCAGCCCTTCCAACGAGCTGACGGGCCGGATCGAGGCGATACACAACGTCCAGGTGCGGTCCCGCGTCTCGGGCTACGTCACCGCGGTCGGTTACCGCGAGGGCAGCGAGGTGGCGCGGGGGGCCACGCTGTTCACCATCGACGCCCGGCCCTATCAGGCCGCCCTGGCCCACGCCACGGCCGACCTCTCCCGAGCCCAGGCACGCGTGACCCTGGCCCGCGCCGACTCCGACCGCGCGGAGAAGCTGGTCGCCGCCAGCGTCATCAGCAAGGTCCAGCACGAGACGACGTCGGCCACGACCGCCCAGGCGGTCGCCGACGTCGACGCAGCCAAGGCGACCGTCGAGGTGGCCAAGCTGGACGTCGACTTCACCCAGGTGCGGGCCCCCATCGCCGGGCGCACCGGTCAGGCGCTGGTGTCGGTCGGCGACTACGTGGCCGCCGGCCCTGCTCCGACGCTGCTGACCACGGTGGTCTCCGTCGATCCCGTCTACGTCTACTTCACCACCGACGAGCACACCTATCTGCGGTTCGCCTCGCACGCCCTGGGCGCGCCTGTCAACGTCGGCGTGGGCGACGAGCCCGGATACCCGCACCAGGGCAAGATCGACTTCATCGACAATCGCGTCGACGCCGCCACGGGCACCATCCGCCTGCGCGCCGTCGTCCCCAACCCCGACAAGCACCTGACCCCCGGCCTCTACGCCCGGGTCCAGCTGGGCGAAGGCAAGCCGGTTCAGGCGGTGGTCATCGACGACAAGGCCATCCTGACCGACCAGGACCGGAAGTACGTCTATGTCCTGGGCGCGGGCGACTCCGTCGAGCGCCGCGACGTGACCCTGGGCCGGGTGGTCGAGGGGTTGCGCGTGATCGCGACCGGGTTGAAGGAGGGTGACCGCGTGATCGTCAACGGCACACAGAAGGTCTTCCCCGGGGGCAAGGCGATGGTCGCGCAGAAGAGCGCCGCCGTCACGGGAGCGCGTCCATGAACCTCTCTCGCTTCTTCGTCGACCGCCCCATCTTCGCGGCGGTCCTCTCCATCCTGATCTTCACGGCGGGCGCCATCGCCATCCCGCTGCTCCCCACCAGCGAATACCCCGAGGTGGTGCCACCCCAGGTGCTGGTGCGCGCGGTCTACCCGGGCGCCAACCCCAAGGTGCTGGCCGAGACGGTGGCCGCGCCGCTGGAGCAGGCCATCAACGGCGTCGAGCACATGCTGTACATG
>Ga0105238_10007582_pt1 | contig 10870 bp, 7 predicted proteins | sample KBSC34metaG_FD_81526 | JGI IMG/M metagenome (GOLD analysis project Ga0105238, IMG submission 81526) | Corn rhizosphere microbial communities from Kellogg Biological Station, Michigan, USA - KBS C3-4 metaG | ecosystem: Host-associated > Plants > Roots > Rhizosphere > Soil | place: Michigan, USA...
TAAACACGATCGCCATCGACGAGAGGCGACGAAGCAACTCCCTGATAAGGCCAGTCATTCACACGTCCGGCCACCAGCTTGTCATGGACCATCTGCCACATGAACTGGCCATCCGATTCACGAAACGCCATCAACACGCCTTTATCGCCGGTGATCTTCGGATCGCGCAGTCCTTCGTTGTTGGTGCCCACGAAAACTATTCCACCAGAGACGACTGCGTTGCCGTAGCTTTGCGAACCGAGCTGCGCTACCCACTTCACATTTTTCTTTGTCTTGACGTCCCAACTGGTAGGCAGTCCCTTCATGTCCGAGACCATGTTCCGATCCGGTGAACCACCCCACATAGGCCAGTCTCCCGAAGCGCCACCGGTAGCTCTCGTCGACGGCGTAAAGCAGTACGCAGCCGCGGCAGTCAGCAGGAGCAGTGTGCCGAATACAACAGCCGGGCGTTTGATGAGTGCGTTGGATTTAACTTTTATGAATCTCATTTGTTTGCGTACACCTTTATGTTGTCGAAATAAACATCAGAGAGGCCGTTGCCGAATATTCCCGGTGCTCCCTGGCGATTAGGAATCGGGTCGATGCGTTCGACCATCCATGCAGAGGGCTCGGGTTCGTTAGCCGGCCATGCTTTGCCGCGAGCACGAGTCTTGCCGTCCGGCAGATTCTCTACTTGTAGTTTGAGACGGTACCAGGTGTCGGGCTTCCAAGCGTAGGGAACACTCTGTGTGCGCTTGATTTCAGGCTGCCACGGCTCGATATGCAGCATCTGGCTGTTGCCGTAAAGAGTCAGCACATAACGTTGAGCAATCACACCTGCGTCACCTTGCTGCCGGCGCTTCTGCGTTGCATAAACATCACCCTCTACGGTGTAGTTGGACCAGTCTGATGGTCCTATGTACGCGCGTGAGCGGGTCAGCAGCGATGAGCCCTCAGTCAGTTTCGCGAGCACTTTATTGCCGTTCAAGTCGCGCACGCCAAACTTCAATGCCATGCTCACCCACGATGGCGGCGCTGCGTTAAGGTCGTACGAATCGAACGTTTCACTCCACGGCAATGGCGGGAAAACACGTACACTTGCAGTTCCGCTTATGTTGCCCACAGTGGCTTTCACCAAACCAGCCTGCGCGACTGACTCGTTGCCGGCAGTAAAGTGACCATTCTCAACTGTTCCTTTTAGCTGTTCGAGTGACCACGTCGCCGACGGTTCTTCACGAATAAAGTTCCCCTGCGCGTCAAAAAGCCGAACGCGGAAATTCACCTTGTCGCCGGGTTTGAGCATCAACTCGGTGGGGACTACCTGAACCCAGGTGGGCGGATTCGAACTGACTGGAGTTCCGACAGCCGATGCTGTGCTATGTGATGACGCGTGAGTTCCTTTCTTACCGATTGCGTAGAGTGTGGATTCAGTCGCGAAGTAGACTCGGCCGTTTGCAACTGCTGCTGATCCGATCACCTTGTCAGGCAGTGCTACTGTTCCTAATTGCTCCTCATCGAGAATCTCACATCCGGTGGCGGACGGTTTGAGAATGAAAAACTTTCCATTCTCAGTACCAACATACAACTTGCCGTCAGCTAAAACTGGAGATGCCTTCTGAATCGTTCCCAGAGTTTTAATCCAGAGCTGCTTGCCGGTGTTTACATCAAAGGCTGCGATGTTTGCGCTGTTGTCGATCTGGTACATCCGATCGCCGTCGAGCACTGGGGAAGAAAAGCCGCCCTGCCAGCCATACGTAACCCACTTAACCTGTTCTTTCTTGATCGGACCGGTGGCCGTCGCATCCACGGCGACCATCATCCCCATTTCGCTCGAATCGAGATTCTCTTCACTGTGAGTAAGGATTGCCGTGTTGTTGTAAACGACCACTCCGGTGTTCAGGCCGCGCTTGCTGATTTCGTACTTCCAAACAGGCTCGCCTGTCTGTGCCTTGATCGCATGGACCACGCCATCGCTCGCTCCCTGAATGAGCAGCCGCGTTCCGTTCACGTTGACGATGATTGGAGGCGCATAGGTGGTGTCGTACGGACGGCCACCGGGAGCACTTACCCACGCAGTCTCTCCGGTCTTCTTGTCGAATGCCATGAAACGATGCGCGCCACGTCCATGCTGGCCCCACTGGAAAGTGACGGCGCTCACGATCACGAGATCGCCATCAACGATCGGCGATACGGTACGCCCGCCGTGCGTCGTCAGTAATCCGAAGTCTTCGCCGAGTGATCGTTCCCACAGAACTTTTCCATCGCGGTTCAACCCGATCAGGGTTCCACCCACGCCGAAGACGTAGACGTTTCCAGTTGCGGGGTCACCGGCCGGAGAAGCCCAGCCGACGCGGTGTGGTGGTACGTCGCTCAAGTAGACGTTGAACCGATGCTCCCAGAGAAGCTTACCTGTGTCGGCATTGAAGCACATGATGCGCTCCTGCTCGGTCTCGCCTGAACCGGCAGTGTTCTGGAGGTAGATGCGATCTCCCACAACGATCGGTCCGGAGCGACCACCGTAAGGAGCTTTCCACAGAAGGTTCTCACCGGTTGGTGACCACTTCACGGGAAGATTTTTTTCGGTCGAGATGCCGTCGCGAGCTGGACCGCGCGATTCGGCCCAATCACTGGCGGCAATGATCGACAAACCAAGACAAAGGTTCAAAAAAATGGAGATTAAGGTAGTCATTTTGGAGGCCCGTCACTAATAATGGATAACAGCGTTTCCGAGTCCGCAAAAAACCTGTTCAGGAGTTAAGAAGTATCTGCGCGCTAGCAACCTTAACGATGTACAATACGTACGCTCACGTTGCTGCGTTACACAATTTTTCGAGATTCTATCAGGTTCTGTCTCATCCGTTAATCCGGGCTGATTTGATTAGTGCTTTTGGATCGTCAACGCTTTTTGAATAACGCCGAAGGCGTTGGCTAACTTTAGCCCAGGGTTGGAGCGCCAGCGACAACCCTGGGATCGTTTCAAAAGAAAGCATTGAACCCTGAAAGGGTTCCTCTTGCGGCGAACCCTTTCAGGGTTGGGTCGTCATTCTTATTTGTAATCCCAGGGTTGTCGCCTGCTCCAACCCTGGGCTGAAATTAGCGAACGCCTTCGGCGTTGTTCTTCAGCGCGAGGAGAAATCATGCTGCTGCTACATAAGATCTTCCTCTTTTCAGTAATCGCTCTGCTGGTCCCGCAAGCCACGCAGACGTCAAAACAGGAACTGAACGATCAACTCTTCGAAGCTGTTCGTAAGGGTGATGCTGCGGGTGTCACTGCGGCGTTGGACAAGGGCGCCGACGTGAATGCGAAGTTCCGTTACGGCGCGACCGCGCTATTCAAAGCTGCCGAGCGTGGGAATGCTGACGTTGCGAAGATTCTGCTCGATCGTGGCGCTGACGTAAAAGTAAAAGACACTTTCTACCAGGCCACGGCGATGTCGTGGGCGCTCGACGGCAAACACGTTGCCGTCGTGAAACTAATCCTGGAGAAGAGCGCTGAAGATGTCGACGATGTGTTAGTGACCGGCACTCAACAGGGCAATGAAGAATTGGTGAAGGTTGCGCTCGACCGAGGTGGTGTCACGCCTGAGACCCTGACAGTCGCTCTCGTAACCGCGACGGAAGCAAAGAACGCGGCGATTTCCGAGATGTTGACGAAGGCTGGTGCTAAGCCACCGATACAGGTCGACGCGGCAACGCTCCAGTCGTACGCGGGCAAGTACAAAGGCGATCCTGGTCCGGAGGCTACGGTTACTGTGCAGGATGGTAAGTTGATGGTTGGAGGTTTTACACGCCAGCCACAAAAAATGATGCCGTTGGACAGTACGACGTTTCGACCGATAGCTTTCGGCGGGATAAAGGTAATCTTCAACGTCGAAGCGGGGAAGGTCACCGGCATGGCTCTCAAGCAGGGCGACACCACAACACAAATGAAGCGCATAGATTAATCGAGGATCGAACTTATGAAACGACTGTTAGTATCGTTCACTGTTTTGATGAGTGCGGTTGGTATTGCACACGCACAGAACTGGCCGCAGTTCCGTGGTCCAGGTGCGACCGGTGTTACCGAAGGTCTCGCGAAACCCGTGAAGTTTGACGCTGCAACTTCACAGAACGTCCGTTGGAAAACTGCGATCCCGGGACTCTCGCACGCAAGTCCCGTCGTGTGGGGCAACAAGGTATTTGTGGTGACCGCAGTGAGCGCCGGCAAAGATGAAACTCGCTTCGGGCTCTTCGGTGACGTCGCGCCCGTGAAAGACGACCCTAAACATACGTGGAAGGTCTATGCGCTCGACAAAGCGACCGGCAAGATACTCTGGGAACGAGTTGCCTATGAAGGCATTCCCAAAATTAAACGCCACCCGAAGTCGACCCACGCTGCTTCCACACCCGTCACTGACGGCAAGTATCTGATCGTTAACTTCGGTTCCGAAGGTCTCTACGCCTACGACCTCAACGGCAAGCTCAAGTGGAAGACGGATCTCGGTGTGTTAGACGCCGGTTGGTTCTACGACGCCGATTACCAGTGGGAGTACGGCAGTTCCCCGATCATCTACAAGAACCTTGTCTTTGTTCAGGCAGACATCCAAAAGAATTCATTCATCGCCGCCTTCGATCTGAAGACGGGAAAACAAGTCTGGAAAACTGCACGCGAAGAGATTCCTTCATGGGGATCGCCGACGATCTATGAAGGCAAAACGCGCACTGAATTGATCACGGTGGGTCCAAAGTTTATCCGCGGTTACGATCCGGCAACCGGAAAAGAGTTGTGGCGACTCGGACCGATGTCAGAAATCACGACGCCGACTCCGTTCGTGGCTCACGATCTAATCTTCGTCACCAGTGGGTATGCCCCCATCCAGCCGATCTACGCGATCCGGCCCGGTGGAAACGGAGATCTCTCGCTCAAGGATGGAAAGGATTCCAACGAGTTCATCGCGTGGAGCAAACAGCGTGGTGGCCCATACATGCCCACTCCGATCGTGTACGGTGATCTGCTATACACCTGCTCGAATCAGGGCGTGTTGACTGCCTACAACGCGAAGACCGGCGAACGCGTTTACCAGGAACGTCTCGGTGGAACTGGCGGCGCCTTTACGGCATCGCCGGTGGCTTCGGACGGAAAGATCTATCTCTCGAGCGAGGATGGAGACGTCTTCGTAGTGAAGGCTGGGCCCAAGTATGAGTTGCTCTCGAAGAACCCGGTGGGTGAGGTCATGATGGCGACACCCGCTATCTCTGATGGTCTCGTGATCGTGCGCACGGTCTCGCATCTGTTTGCTTTTGGTGAGACGCCGGCGCCCGCCGCGACCAGTAAGACAGGAAAATAGATTGGGAACGGATTACAGTAAAGGAACCAGAACAGTGAAACGAATTGCCTTAACTCTTAGCATCGGAATTTCTCTCATACTGGCGGGCGTCAGTGTTTTCTCGGAAAAGGCGCAAGCGGGAAACTGGCCGCAGTGGCGAGGGCCCGACGGCTCCGGCATCTCCACCGAGAAGAACCTTCCAGCGGTATGGACGCCGACGACAAACATCAAGTGGAAGACTCCCATCGACGGCCGTTCACATTCATCGCCGATCGTGTGGGGCAACCGCGTGTTTTTGACGACTGCTGTTCAAGGAGACGTGGTCCCCGGAGCGAAAGCCGTGAAGCACACTGTCGAAGGCGGTAAAGAGTTTCTGCATCCGGACAGCGTCGGCGCCGATCACAAACATACTTTCAAAGTGATCTGTCTCGATCGCGAGTCGGGCAAGATCCTTTGGCAGTCCACGGCGTGGGAAGGCACGCCTTACGACAATCGTCACCGCAAGAGTTCTTACGCTGCTTCAACTCCCACAACCGACGGCAAACTCGTCTATGCATTCTTCGGCACCGAAGGACTTTACGCGTACGACTTCAACGGCAAGCTCGCATGGAAAGTCGACCTCGGGAAACTCGGAACAGTCGGCATGGGCACAGGCACATCGCCGATCCTCTTCGACAATCTCGTGATTGTGCAGTGTGACGAAGAGAACGGCGAAGCTTCGTTCATCGTCGCGCTTGATAAAAAGACGGGCAAAGAAGTCTGGAGGAAAGATCGTAAAGTGCAGGTGAGCTGGGCGACCCCTTTGCTTGTTCGTACGGCCAAGCGCGCAGAGTTGATCGCGAGTGGAACGGAGTCGGTGATTTCCTACGATCCGGCAACCGGCGCAGAGCTCTGGCGTCACAAAGGCGTCGAGAGTAATGCGATTCCTTCGCCTGTAGCGAACAGCGATATGGCGTTTCTCGTCGCGGGCTTTCCCGCAAAAGTCGCGATGGCAATTCGCCTGGGTCAAAGTGGCGATCTCACCGGCACTCCAAACGTACCGTGGACTTATGCAAAGGGAACTGCGTACGTCCCCTCGCCGATTCTGTACGGCGATTATCTTTACCTCACTACCGATCGCGGAATCCTGACGTGTCTCGACGCAAAGACAGGCGAAGTTAAATATGAAGGTGGACGAATTCCGATTCCCGCAACCTTCACCGCGTCGCCGGTGGCGTTTGAAGGCAAGATTCTGATGACCAGTGAAGACGGCGACACGTTCATTATTAAAGCGGGCCCGAAGCATGAGATTCTCGGGACGAATTCAATTGGAGAGCCCGTCTACGCTTCGCCGGCAATCGCCGATGGACGCATCTTCATTCGCGGCGAGAAAAACCTCTACTGCATTGGAACATAAAGCCTTGAAAATCCGTCTAATCCGTGGCAAGTTCTAGCCACGGATTACACGGATTGAAAAGGATGTGCTTATGACGAAGCGAACGATCGTGATTGCGCTGCTGGGGTGTGCTCTGTTCGGTGGAGCGTGTAGCAGCGGGAAAGATGCTCACTATGCGGCAGTTGAGTCGAATCGCGCGGAGCAGGCGGCGCAGCCCGCAGCATCGACAGCCGCAGTTCCCAGTCCGTCTCCTTCCCCGAGCGCCTCAGCATCGCCCGGCGCAAGTCCGGTAGCACCCGCACCCACGAGTAATTACTGGACAAACTTCCGTGGTCCCAAACGTGATGGCAAGTATGACGAGACAACCGTCTCAACCAACTGGCCATCGGGCGGACTGAAACAGATTTGGAAACAACCAGTTGGCGTCGGACACGCGTCATTTGTTGTCGCCGACGGAAAGGCCTACACGATCGAGCAGCGTCGCGGCCAGGAAGTGGTTGCGGCTTACGACATCAACACCGGTCGTGAGCTCTGGACCCAGAAATGGAACGCCGAATTCAACGATTCCACCGGCGATGGCCCACGCGCTACTCCGACGTGGGACAACGGCCGCATTTATGCGCTCGGCGCAACCGGCGAATTGCGCTGTCTTGATGCACATACCGGCTCAGTGTTCTGGGGCAAGAATATTCTCTCGGACAACCAGGCCAGGAATCTTCCCTGGGCCATGGCTGCGTCGCCGCTGATCGTCGACGACAAAGTGATCGTGCTTCCCGGCGGCGCTAACGGCAAGTCGGTGGTTGCTTACAACAAGATGACGGGAGCTCCCGTGTGGCGAGTGCTCAACGATACGCAAGCTTACGTTTCACCAATGCTGGTCGATCTCGGCGGGCGACGGCAGATCGTCGTCGTTAGTGCATCGCGTGTTGTCGGACTCGCGCCTGAGAAAGGCGAGCTGCTTTGGGAGTATCCGTGGAATACGGATAACGGCATCAACGTTTCGCAACCGATCATGGTCGACCGCAATCGCTTCTTCATTTCGTCAGGATACGGTAAAGGCGCCGCGCTGGTTGAAGTGAAGGGAAGTGGAAACAGTCTCACGGCCTCGACGGTCTGGGAGAACAAGAACATGAAGAACAAGTTTAATAGCTCTGTTCTTCATAACGGTTACATCTACGGGCTCGATGAGGGAATCCTGGTTTGTTTGGATGTGAACACTGGTGAGCGCAAGTGGAAAGAAGGGCGCTTTGGATATGGTCAGATCATTCTGACCAATGGACACCTGATCGTAACGTCCGATCAGGGTGAGGTGGCGCTGATTAAGGCCACACCCGATAAGTACACGGAAGTCGCGCGCTTCACGGCGGTCCAAGGCCAAACCTGGAATTATCCCGCGATCGCGGGGGGTCGATTGCTGGTGCGTAACTCGAATGAGATGGCGGCTTATGATCTCTCGGTAAAATAAGCCGCAGATAACACGGATTTTTAAAAGAGATCAGCGCTGATCGGGTTTTGTTATCCGTCTTATCCGCGGCTAAAACTATTGCTTGATAAAGATCCGCTTGGCTTCGTACGAAACATTAGGATTGTCGACGTACATATCAATCACTAACTCACTACCCGACATCGTCCACTTCCTCACAATCTGCGATTGGACGGGTCCTAGCGGCGAATCTGTAATTGTCACATCCGTAACCTGAATGCCTCTCTCACCGGGTAGCCACACCGCTGAGCGTTTTCCCTTTGCGGGCGGTGTGAGATCGTACTCTTTACCGTCGAGTACGTAGGTATCTTTCACGGTTCTGTCGTTGTTCGGCTGGGTGATCTTAGTTTCAACTTCGAGCTGATCGTCTTTCTGCACAACCGTGAGTGTTTGATTCATGTCATTCGGAAGTCCGAAGCTACGCGCTCGATCCATCGTCCAGGAGCCACTGAAATTCGGTTTCGCTGCTGCGAAGGCAATCAACGAGAGAGTCATCATCGCAGCGACTGTCAACAACGTCTTTCTTGCCATCATTGAGTCTCCTTTGCCTTGACCAGCGACAGAAGCGGGCCAGTCATAAATGTCGTAACGAGTGCCATCAAAACCATCATCGCAAAAATTCTTCCCGACAGAATTCCGAGATCATAACCGATATTGAGTACGACGAGTTCAACTAATCCTCTCGTATTCATGAGCACGCCAATCGAGAACGATCGAGACCAGCTCATGCCAGTCCAGCGACTCATCAACATGCTGCCGCCCAGCTTGCCCGCGATTGCTACCAGGATAATAACCCCGCACATCAACCATCCCTGCCAATCATTTAATAGACCCACTTGCATGCGGAGTCCCGTGAACGCAAAGAACAGCGGCAGTAGGGCGTGAGACCCGAACGCTTCGAGCTTGTCTTTCAGAAAGATCCGAAATTCGGTAGAAGGCGGCATTACTACGCCGGCGAGGAACGCGCCGAAGAGTGCGTGAATGCCGATCGTCTCGGTAATCAGTGCACAAGCGAGAACAAATGCCAGGACGAGCGGAATCAACCGGCGCCTGTGTTGTTGAGAGTCCGGGTCTTTGATCAGCCGCCCGAGTTGTGGTCGCACCAGAAAGATCATCACCAACGCAAAGAGCAATGTGAGGCTGATCGTCAGAGCCGCACTCGCGACCCCGGCTGATTTCACAATCGCGATCACGAGGGCGAGGATGCACCAGGCAGTCACGTCGTCGACGGCGGCACATGTGATGGCAATCGATCCGAGCGTCGTGTGCGTAAGGTTGCGGTCTTCAAGAATTCGAGCGAGTACCGGGAATGCCGTAATGCTCATCGCAACCCCGATAAACAACGCAAAGGCACTGAACGAGGTTCCGGCAGACGCTAGTGTTTGGTAGAGAAAGAGTGAGAGCGTAGTGCCAAGAAGAAAGGGCACGATGATGCTGGCGTGACTGATCATCACCGCCGCAGTCCCTTTTTCTCGCACGAGTCTGAGATTCACCTCGGTGCCGACAATGAACATGAAGAGCACGACACCTATTTGACTGAGCTGTCGTAACGTTTCGAGTGAAGTGGGCGGGAAGAGAAACGACAAAGCCGGAGGGTATAACCAACCGAGCACCGATGGACCCAGCACAATACCGGCGACCATCTCGCCCATCACGGGTGGTTGGCCCATCCCGCGAAACAGCCGGCGAAACAATCCGGCCATTATTAATATGACGATAATCTGCGTGAGGAGAATGCTGAGAGGATTCCGGAAGTTTTCCCAGAGAATGCTCGTGGATGACGTCGCGGGAGCGGGTTGATTGACCGCTATTCCGCTCGCTGGTTGCAGACGCGCGCCTGCGGCGAGGACCAGCCAAACGCCGCCCACAAAAACCAGGAGCATCAAAAAATACGGTAAATAGTGTCGTGCGTCCGAGAAACTGAATCCGGGTCGAGAGGGCATCGGAATTTAATACAATGCCGTGGGATGATGGCGCAACCTACCTTGGAATCAGCGCGTAGTAGATCGGGTCTACTCGGGACGAACTGTAGGGGCGGCCCTCCGTGGCCGCCCGTGGCTTTGATCAAGTTCCTCAAAATCGAGGCCGTGGATACTTGAACCTTTATCAAAACCACGGGCGGCCACGGAGGGCCGCCCCTACAGTTCGTCCCGAGTAGACACTATTATTGCTCAGCGCCCGCATTGATGCTAATTTGACGGTTTGCATGACGGCAGATATTGCTCAAACCAAAACTGAAGTAGGGAACTATTTTGTCTCGAATTACCCGCCGTTCTCCCAGTGGAAGCCCGAGTTTGTTTCCGAAGCTCTCGAGGCGCTAAATCAGCCGCCGCGAGTTGACGACCCCTTAGGCCTCTACATCCACATTCCTTTCTGTCGCAAGCGCTGTCACTTTTGTTACTTCAAAGTCTACACGGACAAGAACGCCTCCGAGATCGAGACGTATCTAGACGCGCTGATCAAAGAGAACGAGCTTTACAGTCGCATGCCCGCGTTTGCAGGACGCCAGCTTCGCTTTGCGTACTTCGGTGGCGGCACGCCTTCTTACATCAGCGACAAGCAGTTGCGTTACCTCGTCGATGGTCTCAATCGTCACGTGAGTTGGGACAAGGCGGAGGAGGTCACTTTCGAGTGTGAGCCCGGCACGTTGCAGAAAACGAAACTCGAAACGCTCAAGGCGATCGGCGTGACGCGTCTCAGTCTCGGGATCGAACACTTCGACGATGA
>Ga0105238_10007583_pt1 | contig 10870 bp, 5 predicted proteins | sample KBSC34metaG_FD_81526 | JGI IMG/M metagenome (GOLD analysis project Ga0105238, IMG submission 81526) | Corn rhizosphere microbial communities from Kellogg Biological Station, Michigan, USA - KBS C3-4 metaG | ecosystem: Host-associated > Plants > Roots > Rhizosphere > Soil | place: Michigan, USA...
ACGCTGCCAGAGCGGGGCTGAGCGTCAGTGCATTGAATGCGGAAAGGATCACGGAAATCGCAATCGTTACCGCGAATTGCTGGTAGAGCCGGCCGGTGATGCCTGGAATGAACGCAGTGGGAATGAACACCGCGGATAGCACCAGCGCAATGCCGATCACCGGACCCGAGATCTCTTCCATGGCTTTATAAGCCGCGGCTCTGGGAGTCAGACCATTCTCAATATGACGTTCCACGGCCTCCACGACGACGATGGCGTCGTCTACCACCAGGCCGATCGCCAGAACCAGTCCGAAGAGTGAAAGCGTATTGATCGAAAAACCGAAGAGAGGGAAGAATACGAATGTTCCGATCAGAGAAACAGGCACCGCCAGCAAGGGAATCAGCGTGGCGCGCCATCCCTGCAGGAAGATGTAGACCACGACAATCACCAACAGGATTGCGATCCCCAGCGTTTCTACGATCTCTTTGATTCCCTCCGAAACCGCGTGCGTAGTGTCGAGAGCAATCTCGTAATCCATGCCTTCCGGAAAACGTTTCTTCGCCTCCTCCATCAGCTTGTTCACGCCCTCGGCAGCCTGAACCGCGTTCGAGCCGGGCAACTGGTAAACCGCGATGATCGCACTGGGTTTGCCGTTGAAACGGCCGGCGATGGTGTAATCCTGCGAGCCGAGTTCCACGCGCGCCACGTCCTTCACGCGGACGATGCCGCCGTCCGGTGTTTCGCGGACCACAATCTGACCGAACTCTTCGGGAGACGTCCGGCGTCCGCGCGCACGAACTGAATACGTATATTCCTGACCCTTGGGAATTGGCTCGCCGCCCACCTGGCCGGCCGGGTTGACTGTATTCTGCGTCTGAACCGCGTTGACGATCTCAGGCACAGTAATGCCGAGCTTGGCCAACTGATCGGGCTTGACCCAAAGACGCATGGCGTATTGGCCGGCGCCAAAAACCTGCACGCTGCCGATGCCCGGCACGCGCGTGAGCTGGTCATTTAGATTGATGTACGAGTAATTGGCCAGGAACTTGGCGTCGAGCGCGCCATTGGGCGAGTTCAGGCTAAGCAGCATGAGAGGCGCGGTCAAGGTCTTCTGAACCGTGAGCCCATAGGCGTTGACTTCGGCCGGAAGCTGAGACGCTGCGAGCGTTGTACGCGACTGGGCGAGGATCAAATCGATGTTGGGATCCGTTTTCACATCGAAATCCACGATCATCCTCAGCTCGCCCGAAGCCGTGGAATTGAGCGAGTACATGTAATTCATGTTGTCCACGCCGCTCATCTTCTGTTCGATGGGAGTGGCCACGGACTGTTCGATCGTTTGTGCATCCGCGCCTGTGTAAATCGCCGAGATCTGCACTTCCGGCGGCGCGATGGCAGGGAATAGAGCAACCGGTAATCCCGCGATGGTGACGGCGCCTACGATCACCAAGAGAATCGAGATCACCATCGCGACGATGGGGCGGCGGATAAAGAATTTGGACATGGCGTTACTGCCCCGCCGTTTCCGCTTGTACTGGCGTATACGGCTTCGGATTCACGGCCATCCCCGCGCGAACCTTCTGAACGCCCTCGGCGATTACGCGCTCACCCGGCTTCAACCCGTCGTCGATGATCCACTGAGTGCCCACGCGGTCGCTGGTCTTCACATTCCGAATGCTGACTTTGTTGTCGCTTCCTACCACAGCAACCTGGTAGGTGCCTTGCATCTCCGTCACAGCCCGCTGCGGGATGAGCAACGCCGCATCCTTGGTCTTGAGTGAGGTGCGCACGCGGCCGTATTGTCCAGGGCGCAGCAAGTTGCCCTTGTTTGGAAACAGGCCCGCTACCTTAATCGCACCGGTGCCTTGACCAACCTCGCGGTCTGCAAAGTAGAAGGAACCCTTTTGCGGATAGACCGTTCCATCCGCCAGGATGAGCTCCAGCACCAGGTTTTTGCGCGCTGCGTCCAGCGTGGCTGGCGTAGGGTAGCGCCGGTGAAAATCCAGATATTCCTGCTCGCTGGCAGTGAAATTGACTTTAATCGGATCCACAGTTGAAACCGTGGTCACGGGTCCGCTGGCAGGGCTGACCAAAGCGCCAACCTGTTGCTGGGCCATGCCGGCGAGGCCTTCAATCGGCGACGTAAGCCGCGTGAAGCTGAGATTGAGCCTGGCAGTTTGTACAGTCGCTGTTACAGCCTGAATTGCGGCATTCGCGCCCTGGATCTGAGCCCTGGCGGTTTCGATCGTCGCCTTCGCAGCCTGTACTTGGGCTTTCGCCGCCACGTTATTCTGCGTGGCGTTGTCCATATCCTGTTGCGTGATCGCCTGCTGTTTTGCCAGCGGCGCGTACCGGTCCACGTCGAGCTGGGTTCGAACCTGGTTGGCTTCCATCACAGCCAGCTGTGCTTCGGCCTGCGTGAGCTGGGCTTTAGCTTGGGCCAATTGCCCGTTGGCCTGCGCGAGCTGGCCTTCACCTTGATCGACAACAGCCTGAAACGGCCGGGGGTCGATTTCAAACAGGAGCTGGCCTTTTTGAACAAAGGACCCTTCGGTGTAATCCTGCTTCAGCAGATAGCCCGATACTTGTGCCTTGATATCGGCATTCACGACTCCATCCGTCGTGCCGATCCACTCGGTGTAGATCGGGACGTCCCTTTGCTCGACCTGCACCACTTCGACGACGGGCGGTTCGGAACTTTTGGCTCCCTGTGAACTGGTAGAGCACCCTACAGACAGGATCACGCCTATGCCGATCAGGCAAGTCGCGATCAAAAAAACACACCGCTTATTGAAAAGATTCACATTCCACTCCAACGCGGCGCGTTCACGGCGCCATATCAGGTCAGATGAACGAGTCGGGGAAATCGATTCATGCAACCCTCACATTAGCCGGGAGTTCTTTCTCCAGGGAACCAGCGATCGGATTGGATTTATGGAGTGTTTACTGAGGTTTGAGGAAGGTAGGAATAAAGAAACGCGGCGGTCCGAGGGAACCTGCCTCATCTAACTAAAACGATGCAGGTTCCCACGAAGCTGGCGGTCTATCTGCGGGCCTGGCGGCGGCGCATCAGACCGAGACCAATCAGTGCCAATCCGGCCATGGATAGAGTTGCAGGCTCGGGAATTGCGCTAACTCTGACGTCGCCCTGCAGCGAACTCTCCACGAAGCCTTGCGTCTGAAGAGTGTTCAGGATCTGGCCGATGGTGGTGGCTGTGAATGACGTGCCGAAAGCGATGGAGGCGGTCGACTTGTCAGTCGGCGACGCCAAGAACCAGGCTAGTCCGCTTCCGTTGAAGCTGACAGTCGTACTAATGGTGGCGCCATTAGCTACGTTCTTGAGCAGGAAGGGAGACGCGGAATCGGGCGTGCAGGTGGTCCCTGCGGCAGCCAACGCAGATGCGCTCAGCGTTGAGCAGACCACCGTGCCTGGCGTGTTACTGGCGGCCGCGATTCCCGTCAGCTCAATGGTGATGGAGGTACCCGCCGTCGGCAGCAGCATGAAATTGTTGATCGCCAGGGCAGTATTGGTCGGTGCGAAAGCGCAACCCGGGCAGCTTGCATCGGGAGAGCTGCGGGTAAGGTCCTGAATGGTGTTAATCGACCCCAGTAACGGGGCAAAGCTGCCGGTTGCCGGCGTCAGGATCTGAAATTGTCCCGTCGGCTGCGTCAGCGTGGTGCCTAGGTTATAAAACAAGATCTCACTGGGTGTCACTCGCACGGATGTGCTTCCCGGTGCAAATTCACCGGTGACAAATGCCGCCTTGGCTAACGGCGCGAACGCCATCGCGGCCAAGAGGCATAGAATCGGGACCGCCCGCATAGTCGGGATCCTCCTCACTATTTCGATCGTTCTCTTCATTGACTCCTCCTCAGGAATTGATTCCCCAGGTCAGACTGCAAATGCCCGAGGTAATCGGAGAAACCCCTGCATTTTCTAGGCCAACGCTAAGTTGCTGAGGCATTAGAGACATGCCCTGTGCAAATTGTGCAGTGGATGCAAGTCGTGCAACAGGTTTTGCACTGAGTGGAAAAAACTTTCCGTTCGCACGCTACTTTCACCTCAACCGGGCACGGATTCCTAAAGAGTGTGGCCCATAGCGTCGAGGTAGTTAGATAGGGAACGTAAATGCACCCCGCGGACTCACAACTAATTGTTGCCATTGAGAAAAAAAAGTGTTACCCTACCCCTTATTTCAAGCTGGCCAATGGCTTACGCAGCGGAGTAAGCGATCACCCGGAATTCAGTTGTTCTGCGTCCCCCGGGCTGATGAGTCGTCGTCTCTCCCGATCCGCTAAACATCCGGCCGTAGTATTTGCGGTCTTCATAAGACTACGTGTAAACCAGAACGGACTGTTAAGTAATGAAGCTGATACCAGGCGCTTTTTCTTCTTCCCATCAACAACTTATACTCCTCGCTCCCAAAAACTCACGCATCCCCGCAAGATTCCGAAATGTCATCCTCGACTCAGCGCGTCACGGCGAAATCCTGGCCGACATGCAAAGAATGCGCGGGCGAATCTATCTTGACGACGGTGCCGTGGCTCGCTGGAAACTCGACACCGACCATCGCCATTCCACTCCGGCGGACCACGAAAGCTGGCATCTGGTGACTCTGGATGATCAGGGCTCTGTTTCCGGCTGCGTGCGCTATCGCGAACATCCCAACACTGTGTCCTTCCAGGAGTTAGGCCTTCGGAACTGCGCACTCGCAGGGTGCCGCCGATGGGGCAACAAATTGAGAGTGGTGATCGAATCCGACCTGGTTGCCGCGAGGCGTCTGGCCATTTCGTTTGTGGAGGTTGGCGGCTGGGCCCTCACGAAAGAGAAGCGCTGCACGGGTGAAGCGCTGCGAACGGCTCTGGCGACCTATGGTCTGGCCCAAGCCCTCGGAGGTTGCGTAGGCATCGCCACAGCGACGGTGCGCCATCGTTCCTCGTCCATTTTGCGGCGGATCGGCGGGAGCGCCCTTGAAATCGCCGGCGAGCAGGTACCGGCCTATTATGATCCCCAGTACGACTGCGAGATGGAAATTGTACGATTCAGTTCGGACGCGCCCAATCAGAAATACCGGCGCTGGATCGACCAGATCTGTGCAGGTCTTCTGGATGTCCCGGTATTGGCGCTGGCCTCGTAAGCATCGAAGCTGTTCTAAGCAAGGAAGTTGTTAATGGAAGTTCGCAACACGGGAGCGGTCGCCGCTCTCGCCCAACAGGTCGGATCACGACTGGACGAAGCGCTGAGCGAGTGGGCGGCGGTCGTGGGAGCCGAGTTTGTGGTCTGCGATCCACACATCCGCCAAGAAGCTGAAACTGCTACCTTTGCGACAACCCAAACCGTTCCCGCCATCGTTCGACCTGCCGACCGCGATGAGCTGCAGCAGTGTATGCGCATCGCCAATCAGTTTCGGATCCCGGTATATCCCGTAAGCAGCGGCAAGAACTGGGGCTACGGGTCGCGCGTGCCCGCGCGCGACGCGAGCGTCATTGTCGACCTGAGCCGCATGAACCGCATCGTGGACTTCCACGAAAAGCTGGCTTACGTCACTGTTGAGCCGGGCGTGACGCAGCGCCAGTTGTTCCAGTTTCTGCAGGATCGCCAGTCGAGTTTGTGGATGGATGCTACCGGTTCCAGCCCCGATTGCAGCCTGATCGGCAATGTGATGGAGCGCGGCTTCGGCCATACGCCGTATGGCGACCATTTCGCGCAAGTGTGCGGGTTTGAAGTTGTTCTACCCACCGGCGAGATCGCCGAAACAGGATTTTCACGCTTCTCCGGCGCCCAGACCGGTCCGGTTTACAGATGGGGCGTCGGACCTACGCTCGAAGGCTTGTTCTCGCAGTCGAATTTGGGAATCGTCACGCGGATGACCATCTGGCTGATGCCGGCTCCGGAGTGTTTCGAAGCCTTCTTCTTCCAGTGCAACCGCCACGACCAGCTCGGGCCCCTGATTGAAGCGCTGCGCCCGCTGCGCCTGCAAGGGATCCTGCGCAGCACGGTCCACGTTGCAAACGATTACAAAGTCCTTGCGGGCATCCAGCAGTATCCATGGGAGGAAACCCAGAGCGAGACGCCCTTGCGTCCGGAGTTAATGGCCCAGCTGCGCGAGCGCCTCAAGTTCGGGGCGTGGAGCGGTTCGGGCGGACTGTACGGAACGCGCGGTCAGGTCGCAGAAGCCCGCCGGGCAGTTCGCAAAGCGCTCAAAGGCAAAGTGGATCGTCTGCAGTTTCTCGACGACCGCAAGCTGGCGTTTGCGTCTCGATTCGCACGACTCTACCAACTCCTGACAGGCTGGGATTTGCGCAAGACCTTGGACCTGGCTCGTCCAGTTTACGGACTCATGAAGGGCACGCCGACCGGGCAGCCATTGGCCAGCGCGTATTGGCGCAAGAAGAATCCACCGCCGTCGCGCAAGGATCCGGATCGCGATGGCTGCGGGCTGCTGTGGTGCGCCCCTGTGGTTCCCATGGAAGGCCACCATGCGGCGGCTGTTGCCGATCTTTCCAGCAGGATCATGCTGGATTACGGATTCGAGCCGAGCATCTCCATGACGCTGATCACGGAGCGCGCCGTGGCCTGCGTGATTTCGATTAGTTACGATCGCCACGAATCCGGACAGGACGAACAAGCGATGGCATGTTATCGCCACCTGCAGCAGGAATTGACGTCGCACGGGTATTACCCATATCGATTGGGGATCCAGGCGATGTCCGAGCTGAGCGAACAAGATGGACAAAGCCAGCTTGTCCGTGCCTTGAAGGACGCACTGGACCCGAACGGCGTGCTGGCGCCCGGTCGATACGACGCAGTTTAAGATTCCGACGCGGCTCTGCGAAAGCGGTAGTACGCCGCAGGAACCACGACCATGTTCAGGGCGGTTGACGTCAGCAAGCCACAGAAAATCACGATCGCCATGGGAGCCTGAATTTCACTTCCGGGCTTGCCCATACCCATCGCGATCGGCACCAGCGCCAAACCCGCCGCAAGGGCCGTCATCAGGATCGGCGCCAGGCGCTCCGATGCACCGTCCATGACTGCCTGCCGGCAATCTGCCGTCCCGTTCTCACGGAGATGGCGTACGTGCGAGATCAGCATAATGCCGTTGCGGGTCGCGATGCCGAACAGCGTAATGAATCCCACGATCGACGCAAGAGAAAGAACGCCTCCCGCCAGAAAGACGCCCGCCACACCGCCCACCAACGCCAGTGGCAGGTTCAACATGATGATCAGCGCATCTTTGTAGGAGCCGAACGCGATCCCGAGAATCAGAAAGATTCCCGCCACCACGCCGATCCCGAGCAACAACAGACGCTGGTAGGCGCGCTCGGCGCTCTCGAACTGGCCGCCGTATTCGATTCGATAACCCTGCGGCAGTTTCACCGTCTGCGCCACACGCTGCTGGATCTCCTGCACCGTGCCGCGCAAGTCTCGTCCTGCCACGTTGGCTTGGACTACGATCCGCCGCTGCACTCCCTCGCGCATGATGAAGTTCGGGCTTCGGTCTTCCTGAATCGTCGCGACGCTCGATAGAGGCACGCGCGGCCCCGCGGGCGTGTCAAGCAGCATCCCGCGGATGCCAGCCAAAGTATCTTGAGCGTCGCCAGGACGGCGAACATCTTCATACTTCGCGACCAGAGGAAAACTGACCTGACCGTCGAGGATCCTGCCAACTTCACGGCCGACCAGGACCGTCTCGATGCGCTCGGATACTTCGCCCGCCGGCAAGCCGTAGCGCGCAGCCAAAGCCGGATCGGCGCGAATCCGCAACGTCGGGATATCGGTTTGTTGCTCCAGAGACAGATCCACTACGCCGGGCACGCCTGCCATCGCCGTCTGCACTTCCTTCGCAAGCAATCGCAGTTGACGCAGATCGTCACCGAAAATCTTGACCGCGATATTCGCCAGGGTTCCCGAAAGCATGTGATCGATGCGGTGCGAGATAGGCTGGCCGACGCTCACATTCGTTCCCGGAAGCACACTCACTTTATCGCGAATGTCCTGAAGAACTTCATCCTTGGGCCGATTCGCCATCTGCAGATCCACGTCGATCTCCGCGGATTCCACGCTCTGCACATGTTCATCGAGCTCGGCGCGTCCGGTCCTGCGGCCGGTGGAGCGAACCTCCGGCACAGTGAGCAGAATCTTTTCGAGTGCGGTTCCTAGCTGATCCGATTCCGCCAGGCTGGTTCCGGGAATCGTGACGGCGCCCACGGTCAGGCTTCCTTCATTGAACTCCGGTAGAAACGACCGTCCCATGCGCGAAACGCTCAGGCCGGCGGCGACCACCAGGAGTAGAGATGCTCCCAGCACCATCCAGGAATGATTGAGGGAGAACGAGAGCAGCGGGCGATAGATCCGCTTCAGCGTGCGGATCAGCCACGGATCATGTCCTTTAAGAATCGACCTGGCCCGTGGTAAGAGGATGGAGCACAGCGCCGGTGTGACCGTCAAAGCAACTACCAGGGAAGCCACCAGCGCGATGATGTAGGCGAATCCGATGGGCCAGAGCAGCCGCCCCTCGACGCTCTCCAGCGCGAAGAGCGGTAGAAATACCAGAATCACGATCAGAGTCGCGAACACCACCGATCCGCGAATCTCGCGGCTTGCGCGATACACCACTTCCATCGCGGAAAGCCTCTCCGCTTCAGGCAGGCTGCTGTTTTCCCGAAGTCGCCGGACGACATTTTCGACATCGATGATCGCGTCATCCACCAGTTCGCCGACGGCAATCGCTAAGCCGCCGAGGCTCATGCTGTTGAGCGTGAATCCGAGGAACTTGATGCCGAGCACCGCCGCGACCAGCGAAATCGGGAGTGCAACTAACGTGATCAGCGAAGCCCGCAGGTTCGCCAGAAAGACGAGCACTACCAGCACTACCAGCAGCGATCCGTCGCGCAATGCACCGATCAGGTTATCCAGTGCGCGCTGGATAAAATCCGCTTGCCGGAACACGTGCTTATCGATCACCATGCCCACGGGGAGCGTTCGCTGGATATCGTCCAGCGTGCTGTCCAGTTGCCGCGTCAATTCCAGAGTATTGGCGCCGGGCTGCTTCTGAATGCCCAGAATCACGGCGGGCGAGCCCTTGTGCGATCCTTCCCCACGTTTCAACGCTGCGCCGATCTGCACATGCGCTACGTTGCGCACCAGAATCGGGCGGGCGTCGCGCGCCACGATTACGATGTTGCCGATCTCATCCTCATTCGAAACGCGCCCAACGCCCTGGATGAGGTATTCCTGACCACCCGTGACGCGGAAGCCGGCCGATGAGTTCTTGTTGCCGCGGCGGAGCGCTTCCTCCACTTGCCCCAATGTGACGTCGTACTCGCGCAGTTCTACCGGATTTACCAGCACCTGATATTGCTTCTGGCCTCCGCCAGTCGCGATCACCTGGGAAACACCGGGGACCGCCAGCAGACGCCGGCGCACTGCGTTGTCGGCAACGGTACGCAGATCAAGCGGTGAATGGCGGTCCGATTCCAGCGCCACGAACATGATCTCGCCCATGATGGACGAGACCGGCGCGAGGAACGGCTGTTCCACTTCGGGCGGCAAAGATGCTCCTACCAGCGTCAACTTCTCCGTGACGATCTGCCGCGCACGCTGGATGTCCTGCCCCCAATCGAATTCCGCCCAGATGACCGCCAATCCCACGGCGGTCGCCGACCGGACGCGACGCACGCCGGGTGCACCATTGAGGGAAGCCTCGATTGGAAACGTCACCAGCGATTCCATCTCCGTGGGAGCCATGCCGTGACCTTCCACCAGAATCGTGACCGTCGGCGCGCTGAGATCCGGCAGGACGTCCAGGGGCACGTCGCGCAATGCGAATCCACCCCAGACCAGGAACGCCGCCGTGAGCGCGATCACAATGACGCGATAACGCAGAGACCAGCCGATTAGTTTGTCGATCATGCCGGTCTCCTTTTAGTGGACGTGCCCGTGCGCGGGAACCGCGCTGGACATGGTGGACAGGCGTATCAGATACGCACCCTTGGTGACTACCCGATCGCCGGCATCGACGCCTTCGAGCACCTGCACCAGTCCGTGATTGCGAATTCCGAGTTTCACGGGCTTCCGCACAAACGTCTCGCCGGCCCGATGAATGAAGACCACCGGACGCCCCGCGTCGTCGATAATTGCGGCCTCCGGCACAACCGGGGCCTTGCCCATAGGCGTCAGGAACAAACGTAGGAAAACGGTCTGATTGATCGCAAGGCGGTGGTCGCGATTGTCGGTTTCATAGGTCACCGGAACGGTTCGGGTTTCTGCATCGACCAGACGCCCTACGGCGACCAGGCGTCCGGCGGGGCGAATTTGCGCATTTTCTGAAGTAGAGCCGGGCATTTCGATCTCGGCACCGGAAAGTTCACGGAGCTTGGAGAAATCCGATTCCGGCACCACGCCGCTGACGAAAATCGAATTGATATCGACAATGCGGAACAAAGTTTTCCCAGTTTCGGTATTGGCTCCACTGATCGCGTTCGATTCCGCAAGAATTCCGCTGATCGGCGCGCGGACTGTGAAACGCTTCACTCCAGCCTCTTTGCCGTCGCCCGAGCGCGTCGAATCGAACTGAGCGAGCCGGGTCTGCGCCGCCTGCAACCGCGCTTGGGCGGTGGCTTCCACGCTTCGAGCTTCTTCCGCTCTGCGCGCCGGAACGGCTCCGGCAGCCAGAAGACGCTCCGCACGGGCGCGATCGCGCTGGGCCTGCTCCAGGCTCACCTTCGCTTCGATCTCGGCGAGCTGCAAACTTGCGGTATCGGTAGTCGGTCCCGCAGGCGGAATGATGCTCGCCAGCTCGGTTCCGATCTCAATGGTCGTGCCGACGGCGACAGGGCGATCGACGATCAGCCGGCCGCTGGCCGGAGCAGTCACGGTTGCCTC
>Ga0105238_10007584_pt1 | contig 10869 bp, 12 predicted proteins | sample KBSC34metaG_FD_81526 | JGI IMG/M metagenome (GOLD analysis project Ga0105238, IMG submission 81526) | Corn rhizosphere microbial communities from Kellogg Biological Station, Michigan, USA - KBS C3-4 metaG | ecosystem: Host-associated > Plants > Roots > Rhizosphere > Soil | place: Michigan, USA...
AGATGATCCGCGACTATTTCCTGAACTACCGCCTGCGCCAGTGCGACGTGACGGTGAACCTGCGTTCCCACGCGGTCGAGGTGCACGGCCACGACAACGCGGAGGACTGGGACGTGGTCCTCACGGACACGGGCGACGACGCGATGACGGGCGCCCGGCTGAAGCGCGCCCTCGCGCACGTGCGGGGCGAGCAGTTCTTCGCGACGTACGGCGACGGGGTCGCGGACGTGGACCTGGAAGCGCTCCTCGCGACCCACGAGAAGGGCGGGCGGCTCGCGACCGTGACCGCGGTCCATCCGTCCTCGCGTTATGGGGAGATCGACGTCGCGCACGACGCGGTGCGCACGTTCCTCGAGAAGCCCCAGGTCGCGGACGGCTGGATCAACGGCGGCTTCTTCGTCTTCGCGCGCCGCGCCTTCGAGGGCGTCGGGGATGCGCCCGGCGTGGTCCTCGAGACGGACATCCTCCCGCGGCTGGCCGCGCGCGGGGAGCTCTCGGCGTTCCAGCACGGCGGCTTCTGGCAGTGCATGGACACCTACCGCGAGATGCTCGCGTTGAACCAGATCTGGGCCCGCGGCGACGCGCCCTGGCTGTAGCGCATGCGCCCCGTCCCCGATCCGGGCTGGTGGCGCGGCCGCAAGGTGCTCGTGACGGGGCACACGGGGTTCGTGGGCGGCTGGCTCTGCGCGTGGCTCTCGCGCCTCGAGGCGCGCGTCGCGGGCCTGGCACTCGATCCGCCCACCACGCCCAGCTTCTTCGCGCTCGCGGGCGTGGCGCACGGCCTCGCGAAGGACGAGCGGGGCGACGTGAACGACGCGGCCCGGGTGCACGCCGCGGTGCGGGCGTTCGCGCCGCAGGTGCTCTTCCACCTCGCCGCGCAGCCGATCGTCCGCGATGGCTATCGCGACCCCGTGGGCACGTTCGCCACGAACGTGATGGGCACCGTCCACGTGCTGGAAGCGTGCCGCGCCGCGCCGTCCCTCGAGCGGATCGTGGTCTACACGACGGACAAGGTGTACCGGAACGACCAGTCGGGGCGCGCCTTCGCGGAGGACGACCGCTTGGGCGGAAACGAGCCCTACAGTGCCAGCAAGTCCGCGGCCGAGTGGGCCGTGGGCGCGTACTGGGAGAGCTACTTCCGGCGCGCGGCGCCGCGCCCGAGGGTGGCGACGGTGCGCGCGGGGAACATCGTGGGCGGCGGCGACTGGGCGCGCGATCGCCTCCTGCCCGATGCCATCCGCGCCTTCGCGGCGGGCGCGCCGCTCGTCGTGCGAAGCCCCGCCTCGACCCGCCCCTGGCAGCACGTGCTGGACGCCGTCCGGGGCACGCTCCTCCTCGCCGAGCGGATGCCGGCGGAGGACCACCCCGCGGAGCGCCTCGGCTGGAACTTCGGCCCGGAGCCGGGGGACGTGCATCCGGTCTCCGCCGTGGCCGATCTCGCGGCGCGCGCGTGGGGCGGCGGCGCGCGGTGGCGGCACGAGCCGGACGCGTCGATCCCGGAATCGCGCGCGCTCGTCCTTTCCAGCGCACGGGCCCGCGAGGCCCTCGGATGGCGCTGCGCGTGGGATCTCGACCGCGCGGTGGCCGAGAGCGTCGCGTGGTATCGCGCCGCGCTCGCGGGCGGCACGGACATGGCGGCGCTCACCGCGCGCCAGGTCGATGCGCACGCGGCGGACGCGGCATGAAGATCGCGCCGCGCCGCCTCGCCGGGACCTTCGAGATCGCGCTCGCGCCGCACGCCGACGAGCGCGGCCACTTCATGCGCTGGTACGACGCGGCCGCGTTCGCCGCGGCGGGGCTGCCGACGGCGTGGGTGCAGGCGAACGAGTCGCTCTCGCGCCGCGGCGTGGTGCGGGGGCTGCACTTCCAGCGGCCGCCGCACGCGGAGACGAAGCTCGTCCGCGCGGTGGCGGGGACGGTGTACGACGTCTTCGTCGACCTGCGCCGCGGCTCGCCCACCTTCGGCCAGTGGGACGCGGTCGAGCTCTCGGAGGCGCGCCGGAACGCGGTGCTGGTCCCGAAGGGCTTCGCCCACGGCTTCTGCGCCCTCACCGATTCCGCGGTCGTGAGCTACCTCGTGGACGCGGCCTACGCGCCGGAAGCGGAAGGCGGCCTCGCGTGGGATGACCCGGCGCTGGGAATCCCGTGGCCGCTCGCCGGCGCAGCCATCGTCTCCGCGAAGGACCGCCGTTGGCCGCGCCTGGCGGACCTGGAGCCGCTGGGTTGACGCTCCGCGTCGCCATCGTCGGCACCACGGGCTTGATCGGCCACGGGATCGCGGCCGCGCTCGCGCGGGACGGCCACCGGGTGGTCGCCGTCGGCCGCGGCGAAGCCGCGGACGTGCGCTTCGACCTCGCGGCACCACAGGCCGCATCGTTGCAGGGGCTCGCCGGGTGCGACGCGCTGGTGCACGCCGCGGGCGTCACGGACGAGGATCTCGCGGATCCGGCCCGTGCGCAGGCCAAGACCGAGGGGGCGCGCGTGCTCGCGGCGGCGGCGCGCGCGGCGGGCGTCCGGCGCCTCGCCTACATCTCCAGCGCGCACGTCTACGGGCCGCTCGAGGGCCGCATCGACGAGTCGCGCCCGCCGGATCCGCGGAGCGCCTACGCGCGCGCGCACCTGGCCGCCGAGGCGCTCTTCCGCGAAGCGTCCGAGTCGACGGGCGGCGCGGCGCTCCTCGCGCGCCCCTGCGCGGCCTACGGCATGCCGCCGTCCCTCGCGCGCTTCGGGCGCTGGTCGTTGATCCCCTTCGATTTCCCGCGCCAGGCGCTCACCGGGCGGATCGTGCTGAAGTCCCATGGCGGGCAGCGCCGCAACTTCGTGCCCGCGGAGGGGCTGGGGAACCTGGTCGCCTGGTGGCTGGGCCTCGCGCGCGAGGGCGTGACCGTCGCGAACGCGCCGGGCCGGGACGAGATGTCGGTCTATGATTTCGCATGGCTGTGCGCGACAATCGCGGGCGCGGTCACCGGGCGCCCGTGCGAGGTGGTCCGTCCGGAGCAGGCGGCGCCCGCGGCCGTCCCGCTCGAATACCGGACGCGCGTCGCGGGCCACCTGCCCGGCCCGTCGCTCGAGCAGCACGTCCTCACCCTCGTCCACGCCCTCTCGCAGGAAAAGGCATCGTGACCGACCGCAAGCCCCCCGCCGCCTCCCCCGCCCTCGCGCTCGACCGCGAGATCGCGTTGAAGTACGTCGCGTGGCTCGTGGAATCCGGCGGATCGGACGATGCGGAATCGCGGCGCGCGTTCTGCGAGGCGTCCGGCTTCCACCCGAAGCTCCTCGCGGCGAACCCGCACGTGGAAGCGGTGGCGAAGCTCTTCCGGGACCAGTCCTCGCTCGAGCGCCTGGGCGACATGACGCTGCGCGAGTACCTGGTCTACCACTACTACTACATCCACCAGGGCTACCGGTACGGGGCGCCGCGGCTGCAGCAGCGCTGGCTGGGGCACGACATCATCAAGACGCCGATGGACTGCTGGGTCTACCAGGAGATCATCTGGGAGACGAAGCCGGACTACGTGATCGAGCTGGGCGTGATGTTCGGCGGCGCCACGCACTTCTACGCGAGCATCCTCGACATGGTGGGGCACGGCGAGGTGATCGGCATCGATGTGAGCCTCGCGAAGGCGAAGCCGCCGCAGAGCAGTCGCATCCGCTACCTCGAGGGGAGCAGCACGGCGCCGGAGATCGTGGAGCAGGTCCGGCGCCTCACCGCCGGCAAGCGCGTGCTCGTGATCGCGGACTCGGACCACGAGAAGAACCACGTGCTGGGCGAGATCCGTGCCTACGCGCCGATGGTGCACGTCGGCGGCTACTTCGTGGTCGAGGACTCGCTGAACGACGTGATGGGCTACCACCCGGTGCCCAACGAGGGGCCGCGGGCCGCCGCGCGCGCGTTCCTCGCGGAGAGCGACGCCTTCGTCCCGGACCGGCGCTTCGGCGAGCGCTACGTGATGACGCTGAATCCCGACGGCTTCCTCCTCAGGGTGAAATGACATGCGGCAGGTGATCTCGGCGGCCCCCGCCCTCGACGTTTCCGCGCTCGCCGCGCGCCTGGCGGGCGGCGCCCCGGTGATCGCCGACCCGTCGCGCGCGCTCTGCGAGCGCTACGGGTACCAGACGCTCTACGAGGTGCCGGTCGACCTCCAGAAGACGCTCCGCCGGGAGCTCATCCGCGGCCACGCGCTCTTCCTGCGCGAGCGCCGCGACGGCGTGTGGGACCACAGCGTCTTCGCGTGGCTCGCCGACTGGATGCGCTGGCTCTGGAGCGAGACGCCGGCGGAGGAATGGGACGCGGTGCTCGAGGAGGCGCGCCCCGCGGTGGACGCATCGGATGCGATCCACCACGTGGTCGAGGCGCCGCGCGCCCCGTACGACGGCTACCGGTGGCTGGACGCGAGGAACGCCGCGCAGGTCGAGCGCCTCATGCGCGCGCTCTACCGCGACTTCGGCTGCGAGGCGCGCGTGAAGGAGGTGCGGCTGTGAGCTCCGGCCCGCCGCCGCTCGACCTCCTCAAGCTGGAGCTGCGTTTCCCGCTCGCCGACGGCCGCGCGATGGTCCAGGGGCCGCTCACGTACAACCAGGACGGGCTCGCGACCCGCCACAACGCGGACTTCATGGCCGATCCGCGCTTCCAGGTGGCCTACGCGGCGGGGATTCAGAACGCGCCGCCCGGGACCCAGGTGCAATGGCGCGTGCACGTGGCGCTCTGGTGCGCGATGCAGGCGGCGGCGCTCGAGGGCGATTTCGTCGAGTGCGGCGTGCACACCGGCATCCTCTCGGGCGCGGTGATGACGTGGCTCGATTTCGCGCGGCTCGCCGGCCGCCGGTTCTACCTCTTCGACACGTGGCAGGGCATTCCCGTCGAGCAGATCTCGGAGGAGGAGAAGCGGTTCGGCGTCGCGGACATGAACCGGAAGTACCGCGACGGCGATGCGCTCCACGCGGGCGTGGTCGCGAAGTTCGCGCGCTGGCCGAACGCCGTGGTGGTGCGCGGGCGCGTCCCCGAGTCGCTCGCGGCGCTGGAAGCCTCGCGGAAGGTGGCGTACGCCTCGATCGACATGAACGTCGCGGCGGCGGAGATGGCGGCGGCGGATTTCCTCTGGCCGCGCCTGGCACCCGGCGCGCCGATGCTCCTCGACGACTACGGCTGGGCCGCCCACGTGAACCAGAAGCGGGCGTGGGACGCCTTCGCCGAGCGGGAGCGCGTGCCGATCCTCGCGCTCCCGACCGGGCAGGGCCTGATCGTGAAGCCCCGCTAGCGCTCAGTACGCGTCGAAGCGCACCTCGAGGAACACCCCGCGCCGCGGCGCGTCGTAGCCCACCGCGCTCTCGTAGCGCTTGTCCGCGAGGTTGGTCGCGGTGAGCTCCGCCGTCCAGCGCTTGTCGATCGCGTAGCGCAGCTTCGCGTCCACGATCGCGTAGCCCGGCAGCCGCGAGGAGGGCGACTCGTCGATCGAGTCGAAGCGCGCGCCGCTCGCGAAGACGGAAACGCCCGCGCGCCACGCCCCGAACGTGCGCGACGCTTCCACGGTCCCGAAGCGCTCGGCCCGCCCCTGCAGGCGCTTGCCGGTGCCCTCGTCGCGCGGGCGCTGCGCGGTGGCGCTCGCGTGCCAGCGCACGCCCAGCCACGCGGCGTCCACCGACGCCTCCAGCCCGCGGATGCGCGCGGAGGCGATGTTGAGCACCGTGGCCGCCGAGGGACTGAAGACGATGAGGTCCTCCAGCCGGTTGTCGAAGCCCGTCACCTTCCAGCGCACGGGCGCCGCGGGAACGCTCTCGACGCTCACCTCGCGCGAGCGCGACCGCTCGGGCTTGAGGTCCGGGTTCGGCGTGAAGACGCCCGGGAAGCTCGGGCCGAAGAGGTCGTTGAACGTGGGCGCGCGAAAGCCGCGCGCGTACGTGGCCGAGATGCGCGCGTAGGGCGGCCAGTCCGTGCCGTAGCTGAGGCTCCCCGTGTTGCGGTCGCCGAACTGCTTCTCCCGGTCGCGGCGGGCGCTCGCTTCGAGCCGCTGGCCCGCGTAGCTCTCCGAGATCGCCGCGAAGCCGGAGTTGGTTTCGCGGTGGTTCTGCGAGAAGAGGACCGTCTCGGCGCCGGTGTCGTCGGTGGCACGGTCCGGAAGCACCTTCTCGCGCACGGTCTCCAGGCCCAGGAGGAGCGAGCCGTCGGAGAGCGGCATCTCGTTCACCCACGACGCCTGGTCCTTCCGCGTCTCGAAGATCGCGGGAAAGAGGCCCGTGAAGACTTCCTTGTCCCGGCCCTGGCCGACCGAGAGCCGGCTCGACCACCAGTCCGCGAACTTGGTGGAGGAGGTGAAGCGCACGCCGGCCACGGTCTGGTCGTTGCGGTCGCCGGGATTGCCCCCGTCGGCCGCGGGGCCGGAGTCGAAGGCCGTGCGCGAGCGCGAGCCGAAGGCGTCCAGCTCGAGCGTCTCGCCCGTCCAGAGCCGGTGCGAGGCGTGGAGCGTCCCGAACGCGTTCTCGTGCGGGTCGCGGTCCGGGAAGAAGCTGAAGTTGCGCGCGTTCGTGGCGCTGGGCGCGTTCACCTTGCGCGCGCCCGCCGAGAAGGAGATGAGCGTCGTGCCGTCCGTCGTCGTGAGGCCCGCGGAGGCGCGCCGGTCGTGGTCGCTCCCGTAGCCCGCGGCCGCGAAGAGGTGCGGGACGGTCTTCCCGCGCGTGAACACCTGGACCACGCCGCCCGCTGCCTCGGATCCGTAGAGGCTCGAGAGCGGGCCCTTCACGACCTCGATCCGCTCGATCATGTCGAGCGGGATCGCCTCGATCGCGGTGGTGCCCGCGGTGGAGGAGCTCACGCGGACGCCGTCCACCAGCACGAGGGTCTGGGCCGCGCCCGCGCCGCGCATGAAGAGCGATTCCGGCTGGCCGGGGCCGCCGAGGGCGCGCAGCTCCAGGCCGGCGCGGCGCTGCAGGACCTCGCCCAGCGAGAGGGGTCCCGCGTCCTCGAGCTGGGCGCGGGTGATCACGATGGTGTCTCGGAGCGACGCGACGGGCTGCGACGTCCGCGTCGCCGTGACGACCAGCGACTCGAGCGGGGGCGGCAGGGTGGGAGGAAAGACCTGGGCGTGGGCGCCCAGGGTGGCGAGGCTCGCGAGCCCCGCGATGCGCGACGGTTTCATGGGATTCCTTCGATCGGGCGGCGAGCGTCCCCGCAAGCCGCGGTTCTCACTTGGAGCACCGGGGCGAGACCTCCTGTTCCTGCGGGCGGCACAGGGGGCCTGTCCCCGGTGTCTCCACCGGTGCGACGGACCGGTCTCCGGGCTCGCGGGCATGGAATCGCCGCCTTCCCACGGCGGGCGGCCGCAGTGGCTCCTGGCGATCCTTCACCTGCATACCGTTGCGGGGGCAGCGCCGGCTTGGAACCGGCTTCCCGAGCATCCGTTCGCAGGCGGATCATAACCGACCCTGCCGACCGGCGCTCGAAACGACTTTCAAAATAACGCCTTAGCCATTGACGCGCTTTGGTTTTTCCAATAACGTGGGGTGATGGATTCGGAACTTTCCGGGCTCGAGCAGAAGCTGGGGCAATTGGTCCAGCGGCTCAATGCCTTGCGCGCGGAGAACCGCGAGCTGCGCCAGGCGCTCGCCGCGCGCACCGACGAGAACGCGCGGCTCACCGAGAAGCTCGCCGCCGCCAAGACCCGCATCGAGGCCCTCCTCAAGCAGATCCCGGAGACGGAGACATGACCGAAGCGACGAAGGCCCGCGAGAAGGGCGCGCTCACGATCAGCCTCATGGGCCGCGAGTTCCGCGTGGGATGCCCGGAGGGCGAGGAGAAGCAGCTCCTCGCGTCGGTCGATTACCTCAACCGGAAGCTGCGCGAGGTGCGCGACACGGGCAAGGTCGTGGGCAACGAGCGGATCGCGATCATGGCCGCGTTGAACATCGCGCACGAGCTCCTGTCGAACCGTCCGAACGCGCCCGGTTTCGACGCCGCCGCGTTCCGGGGTAGAATCGAAGCGATGCAGGAAACCGTGGAGTCGGCGCTCGCCGCCGACCAGGAGAATCTCTTCTAGCGGCCGCGAGGCCGCTCCAGCCGGGCCGGGTTTCCTGCGGTGTTCGTCCGGGCTTACATCCTTTGACCGATAAGCTTGTTAGCCAGGACGCTCGCCAAGAGCGCTATTGTGCGCGTCCCACGTCGGACGTACCTGCGGCGCTCGGTGGGAGTCCGCCTTGAACCTTTGGTTCGAGCGTGCGGCCCGGGCGAACACCGCAGGCAATCCGGCCCGTTCATTTCGATGCCCGCCTACTGGCTGATGAAGTCCGAGCCGGACGAGTTCTCGATCGACGACCTCGCCCGCGCGCCCCGCAAGACCACGCCCTGGTTCGGCGTCCGCAACTACCAGGCGCGCAACTTCATGCGCGACGTGATGAAGGTGGGCGACGGCGTCCTCTTCTACCACTCGAGCTGCCCGGAGCCCGGAATCGCCGGCATCGCGCGCGTGGCGAGCACCGCCTACCCGGACGATTCCCAGTTCGACCCGAAGAGCCCGTATTTCGACCCGAAGTCGAAGCGCGAGGAGCCGCGCTGGATGCTGGTCGACGTGGCGCTCGTGAAGAAGACGCGCTTGATGCCCCTGGAGGAGATGCGCGGCTACCGCGAGCTCCAGGACATGGCGACGCTTCGCCGCGGGAACCGCCTCTCGATCACGCCGGTGGCCCCGCACGAGTGGCGCTTCATCCTGGAGCTGCTGGGTGGGTGAGATCGCCGCCTACCTCGCCATCGGCGCGGTGGTGGGCTTCCTCGCGGGACTCCTCGGCATCGGGGGCGGCATCGTGATCGTGTCCTCGCTCGCCCTCATGTTCTCCGCGCAGGCCTTCCCGGCCGCGTTCGTGATGCACATGGCGATCGCCACCTCGCTCGCCGCCATGGTCGCGAGCTCCTTCGCGAGCCTGCGCACCCACCACCGCCACGGCGCGGTCGACTGGGACGTCGTGAAGCTGATGACGCCCGGGCTCCTCGCGGGCGTGCTCGCCGGCACCGCGCTCTCGCGCCACATCCCGAACGCGTTCCTCAAGTACTTCTTCCTCGGGTTCACGCTCGTGGTGACCGCGCAGATGACGCTCGACCTCAAGCCCCGTGCCGCGCGCGACCTGCCGCGGGGGGCGGGCCTCGCCGCCGCGGGCGCGGGCATCGGCGTGGTCTCCGGCCTCTTCGGAAGCGGCGCCGCGGCGATCGGCGTGCCGTTCCTCACGTGGTGCCGCATGACCACGCACCGCGCCATCGGGACCGTCGCCGCGCTGGCGTTCCCGCTCGCGGCCGCGGGAAGCGTGGGCTACATCTGGTCGGGGTGGGGCGTCGAGGGGCTTCCGCCCGGAAGCGTCGGGTTCATCTACCTCCCCGCGCTCCTCGGCATCTCGGCGACCAGCATCCTCTTCGCGCCCTTCGGGGCGCGGCTCGCGCACCGGCTTCCCGCCGCGCGGCTGCGGAAGATCTTCGCGCTCTTCCTGGCGGCGATGGCCGTGAAGGTGGCGGTCTCGATCTAGGCGCCGTTCCAGCGCTGCATGAGCGTGCGGAAGAGCTCGACCGACTGGTCGATGCGGCCCATCGAGCACCACTCGTCGGTCTGGTGCGCGAGGCGGGGCTCGCCGGGGCCCAGGATCACCGCGGGCGTGGCACCGCCGAAACCGCGCTTGAGGTCCGCGCCGTCGGTCGAGAACGTGATCGTCTTCGGGGTGGGCGGGGCATCCAGGTACGGCGTGCACATCGCGAACACCTCCTGCACCCATGCGTTCGCGGGCTCCGTGTAGAGGGCGGGCGTCTCCACGATCCGCTTCACGCGGGCGCCGCGCGGGGCGACCAGCGCCTGCAGCGATTCGCACAGGTGCACGTGGTCGATGCCGGGGACGGTGCGCGTGTCGACGGTGATCGTCGCGCGGTCCGGCACGGAGTTGGTGTTGAGGCCGCCGTGGATGGTGCCCACGTTCAGCGTGGGCTTCCCCATCACCGCGTGCGACTCGACGGGGAAGCGGAAGCGGCCCAGGTCGCCCACGACCTCCGCCATCTTCACGATCGCGTTCTCGCCCACCTCCGGCATCGAGCCGTGTGCCGTGACGCCCGTGGTCTCGACCTCGAACCAGGCGAGGCCCTTGTGCCCGACGTAGGGATAGTTCGCGGTGGGCTCCGCCACGACGATGGCGCCCGCGCGGTCGAGGAGCTTCCGGTCGGCGAGGTACTTGGCGCCCTCGCAGCCGATCTCTTCTCCCGCCGTGATGACGATCACGAGCCCGGGCCCGCGCGCGAGCTCGGGCGCAAGCTGGGTCGCGGCGACGACGAAGGCGGCGATGCCGCTCTTCATGTCGGTCGAGCCCCGGCCGTAGAGCCGATCGCCGTCCGTCTCGCCCGCGAAGGCGTCGTGCGACCAACGCGCGTTCCCGAGCGGGACCACGTCGATGTGGCCGGTGAAGCAGAGGGGAGGCTTCGCGTCCCGCACGCCGATGTGCGCGACGAGGCTGGTGCGCGCCTCGGCGAACTCGTGGTACGCGATGGCATATCCCGCCGCCTCGAGGAGTCCCCCCAGGTGCCGCGCGCAGGCGCGCTCCATCCCGGGCGGGTTGATCGTGTTGTAGGCGAGGAGCTCCCGCGTGAGGGCGCGGGCTTCGGGTCGGGCCATGCGCTAGTTTCTCACGAAGCGAAATGGGGACAGGTTCAAAAACTAACCTGACCCCATCAGAGGACGACCGAGACCTCGACCGTCCCCTTCTTGCGCATGACGCTCACCCCGACGTCGCCGCCGTGGCGCTCGAACTGGACGTCCACCACCGCGTCGCCGGCGCGCACGTCGGCGAGGCGCACGCGGTCGAGGAAATGCGGGAGCACGGGGTGGAGGAAGCGGATGCGGGGTTCCTCCGGCC